>Ga0129333_10003896_pt1 | contig 13999 bp, 7 predicted proteins | sample CPB6_08_DNA_FD_94474 | JGI IMG/M metagenome (GOLD analysis project Ga0129333, IMG submission 94474) | Freshwater to marine salinity gradient microbial communities from Chesapeake Bay, USA - CPBay_Sum_0.6_0.8_DNA | ecosystem: Environmental > Aquatic > Marine > Coastal | place: USA: Chesapeake Bay... | reverse complement strand
GGAAACACCAGAAGGGCAAAATGCTGGTAGGGTAAATTCGCCAACTTTGACTACACGGTATGGCCGAGATGGTCGTCTCTACGCGAGCCTCAGGTCGTTTTCTAAAGGCTGGGCACCAGCCGATGGGTCGTTGGATTTGAAGGGCCCACAACAACAAGGTTGGGCGCGACTTGCCACCGGACTTCTACCGGCTGCAGAGGGATTCGCAAAAGATCCCGAAGTATTGACTCGCGTCGAGGGTCGTGATTATACAGTTCGTTCGGTTCAAGAAGTTGATAGGGCTGCTCCGGGCCCTGCGCAAGCATTGGCTCTTGGTCCAAATCTAATTCCATTTAGGGAACATGATGATGGTAACCGTGTATTGAGGGGTTCGAATAGGCTACGTCAATCTCTTCCGGTGATTCAACCCGAAGCCCCACGTGTTACAACTGGGATTGATGCGTATTCTGTAAGGGATACTGGCCACGTTCTTCGAGCTCGGTGGAGTGGATTTGTTTCGTTTGTTAGTTCTCATCGTATTGTTGTTCAAAGTTTGATCGAGCCGGGGGCAAGGGTACGTCATCATGTTGTTGTAAAACAACAAAAACTGCGTTTGCAACCAACTGTTCCGTTGTCTACGCCTTTTACCTCTACCACTGATTCTTATGTTTGTAGTGTAGAGTATCGTTTGGGAGGTACCCATCGTACGAACCAATCGACGTGGCGACGTCAACGACCCGCTGTCCAGGAAGGCCAGTGGGTTGAGGCGGGTGAGTTGCTAGCAGATGGTGTTGCTAGCCAAGCTGGTGAGTTGGCTGTTGGTCGAAATCTACTTGTTGCTTATACACCCTGGGATGGACTAAACTTTGAGGATGCTAGGGTTGTTAGTGAACGATTGGTTCGTGAAGATTTGACAACGACGACTCATGTCGACGACTATGAGGCCGAAATTCGCTTGACGCGTCTCGGTTTTGAACGTTTTGAGCCGTATTCGCGAGAACTAGTTGCTGCTGTTAAGGGTTATAAACCGGGGATCGAACCAGAAGACCCTAAAGACTGGAATGTGGATGAACTTTTCCCAGGCTGGCAATCTCTTGATGAACGAGGACTTGTTCGCCCCGGGACTTTGGTTCGCCCTGGTCAAATTCTTGCTCTACGCGTTCGCCCTGTTCCTGCCCGTACGCTTACCCCTTATGAACGGCTTAGGTTTGATGTTCTTGATAGGGAGCCACCAACCCTTTTGAATACCTCTCTTCGTGTGCCAAAAGATGTTTATGGCCGTATCCTAGAAGTACAAGTATTTCCACCTGAACCCGGCAGGGCGAGGGAAGCGGGTCTTAAATTTGGTGAACCACCTCGTATTGGTCGTGTTCGTTTGTCGGTTGCTGTTCAACGTAAACTTCAAATTGGCGATAAATTGGCCGGTCGCCACGGAAATAAGGGTATTATCGCTCGTGTTGTTCCAATTTCTGATAGGCCACATCTTTCCGATGGAACACCAGTCGATATTGTTTTGAATCCACTCGGTGTTCCTTCTCGAAGGAACGTTGGGCAGGTTTATGAGGCACTATTGAGTTTGGCCGGAAAAATTAGGGGTGAGCGTTACCGTGTTGCAACATTCGATGAACGCTCGAGTGTTCCAAGGGCTTCTCGAACCCTTGCTTTGACGAAACTCAAAGAAGCGCGACAAGAAAGCGGTCGAGCTTGGTTGTTCGATCCGTCCTGTCCTGGTAAAAGGCCGGTCTTTGATGGTCGTACTGGTGAACCATTTGAACAAGATGTAGCCGTTGGTGAAGCCTATGTTTTGAAGCTTGTTCATAGGGTGGATGATAAAAGGCACTCGCGTGCGACTGGCCCATATTCTTTGGTTACTCAGCAACCGGTTCGGGGTCGTGCCCGGAATGGAGGTCAGCGTGTTGGGGAAAGGGAAAGGTGGGCTCTAGAAGGTTTTGGTGCTGCCTACACGCTGCAAGAACTTCTAACAATTAAAGCTGACGATGTGGCTGGTCGTGGTTCGGTTTTGACAGAAGCACTACTGGAAAATCGCCCACTAGCAGTTGACAAACCTGATACCTTCCGTGTTTTGGCACGTGAGCTACAAGCTTTGTGTCTAGAAGTTACAGCATATGGTATTAGTACAGCTTACGGTTCTCAGCCACGTGACCTCCGCCGTGCTGAAGGCTTGAATAGCCTAAGCCGTTATGTACTACCAGATGTTCTTTCTCGAGAAAGGATTCGCCGTAAAAGCAGTTTACAGTTTTCGTTGTAATTCCTGATCATTACCCAATTTTGTCATGAAGACCATTTTCAACCTTTTTTGGCAACGGGAAACAGGCCGCACAAGCTCGTGTTTGCGTCGAACCAAGTGTTCCGCAATTCGGGATATTGAAAGTAATATTGAACCTAAGCCACCCGGCGGTGAAAACCGTAGGGACTGGCAGAGGCCTATTTCGCAAGTTCGTGTGCGTGCGGCTTCCCCGCGCCATATTCGTTATCTTACTCTTCGTCGCAGGCCCCAAGGCCCGAACGTGGGTCGGGTTTGGACTGCGCGAACGGTTGATTATAAAACCCTAAAGCCTTACCCAGGCGGACTCTTCTGTGAAAGTGTTTTTGGGCCTGTTGTAAAAGGAGTTTGTGCTTGTGGTCGTACCCGTCGTACCCAAGCGAAAAGTGTTACTCGTGTATGTGCCCATTGCGGTGGTACAACCTCTGATCCAACACCACCGGCTTTTGGGCAACCGGCTAAACCAGGTGTTTGTCCATGTACACGGACGAGTACTGAGATTATTCCGGGGGAACCAATTTTTTGTGGTTATTGTGGCACAGAAATTACGTTGGATACGAGGGCCCGTCGTTATCGTTTGGGGTATCTTCCGCTCGCTGCTCCTATCGCCCACCCTTGGTATTATCGCGGTCAACCGCATTATTTGGCCCCACTTCTTGGGTTTTCGCGCCGAAAACTCGATGCCCTTCTTAAGTGTGAGGGTGGCTTGTGTAATGAGTTGCCATTGCGAATCGGTTTTCAGCGCTTGACGCTAGCACCAACCGATTTTGCACCTGCTGAACGTCTTTCTCCAACGGAAGAACCTACAAGGGCAGCAAAAGGACGACGAATTCGTCGTCGTCGTGGTCCAGCACCTATTACACCGCCCCGTCGTACCGCGAAAAGTATTTCGTTGTTGCAACATACGGTCTTTACTTTTCCGTGGTATTGCCTTTATCGTGATGCTAGGTGGCGCCCAAGGAGGGGTGGGAATCGCCGTCAAAATTGTGGACGGGACAGGGAAGGTTTGGGTCTGTTGACATCGTACTTTTTGAATGAGCCTAAACCAGAAGATCGAATTCTAGGCCTATATCGTGGTTTGACCGGTTTGGTCCAGCAACGACCCCTGTCTGATCATGCGCCACGTACCGGTGGTGATGTTCTATTGGAACGTCTTCAGTCGTTGGATCCAATTCCATGGGTGAATCATGGACGGGCAGGCCTGCGGCATCTTGATGATCAAATTTCGTTGTATGAGGCCCGCCCTCTTCGTAAAAGTGAACTTGTAACATATCGTCGTTTGCTACGGCAACGGGGCCGTTTGCTCCGCCGCCTACGAATCTTGGCTGAGCTTCGGATTGCACAAGTTCAGCCATCGTGGTTGAGGCTCCAATGTCTTCCTGTTCTACCTGCTGATCTTCGCCCAGCAATTCCGATGGGTGATGGGTTGGTTAGGGTTTCGGATGTGAATAAGTTGTATCAGCGTGTTATTTCCCGTAACCAATTGGTTGCTGAAATTCGCCGAGAAACAACAGTACAAGAGAACGCCTCGTATCGGGGCGATCTTCGTTATGCTCAACGCCTGCTTCAAGAAGGGGTCGACGCTTTGAGGGAAAATGGCCGAGGTGGTGCAAAACCTGAAACGGATGCGCGCGGTCGTCGTTTGAAATCTCTTTCTGAAACATTGAAAGGTAAGCGGGGTCGTTTCCGGAGGAATTTGCTCGGTAAACGCGTTGATTACTCTGGACGTTCTGTAATTGTTTCTGGTCCCGAATTGGCACTCCATCAGTGTGGTTTGCCACGTGAAAGGGCAATTCTTCTACTTCAACCATTTCTAATCCGTCATCTAAGGGGTCGAAAAGTTGATGGGGCGAGGATTTCTAATCGTTGGAGGGCACGGAAACTGTTGGAACAACCAACGCCTGCTGTATGGGCAGAAATTGCCCGTGCTGCGGTTTCGTTGCCGGTTCTTTTGAATCGTGCTCCTACCCTTCACCGCTTGGGTTTCCAGGCCTTTCAGCCACGGATTATTTCTGGCCGTGCTATTCTTCTGCACCCCCTAGCGTGTTCGGGTTTTAACGCTGACTTCGACGGCGATCAAAGGGCTGTTCATGTTCCCCTTTCGTCTCGTGCTCGTGCTGAAGCTTGGCGTTTGAGGACACCTGGGGCCCATTTCTTTTCTCCTGCTACTGGTGAGCCGGGCTTTTTGCCTAGCCAAGATAGGGTCCTTGGTTGTTACTATCTCACCACCTATCACCAAACGAGGTGGGAACAATGGGCGGGCCAAGAGCTTATTTTTGCTGAAGTTTCGGCATTGATGGAGGCCTATGAGAATGGACAACTCCATCCTCATCAACCTATTTGGCTTGTAACACAACGCCAGATTGAACAAGAAGAAAATGATGGTCCACCTCTAGAAGTACGACTAGATTCCCAAGGTTTGGTAACGAAATCGTTTGCACACCGAACTATTTTGGAACATCAAGCAACTACACTTGTTCCCCCAACGTTGTCGACTTATTTCCGGACAACCGTTGGACGGGTTAGGAGGGCTGAGCTACTTGATCGTTCTATTCAAAATAGTGGACAAATTTTGCCACCAAAAAGATCTTTTTACTTTTTTTAATTATGAGTCATCGTTCTAGGCGATTTTTTGATCGCAGTTTCGATAAGGGTCGGTTGAAAGACCTTCTTCGTTGGACGTTTGAGAACTATGGCGCACCGGCAGCAGTGGATCTTGCAGAACGTTTGAAAAACCTGGGTTTTCGGTCTGCTGCTGCCGCTGGTATTTCTTTGGGCGTTGAGGATCTTCGAATTCCAAAGGAAAAACGTCTTGCAACTCGTAGGGCTGAGCGAACTGTCCGTTTTACAGAAGCAACTACAGCTAGGGCCGCGTCTACGATCGCTGAGCGTTCGCAGGCACGTGTTGAAGCTTGGGCTCGTGCTAGTGAGGCAAGGAAAACCGCCATTGTTGATACATTTCGCTCCGAAGATCCATTGAGCCCCCTCTATCTCAGGGCATTTTCGGGTGCTCGTGGTAACAGGACCCAGGTTCGTCAACTTATTGGTAGGCGTGGTTTGAGGGTTGACCCGTTGGGTCGATTGGTAGAGTTCCCTATTCGTAGTAATTTTAAGGAAGGAAGGACGCTAACTGAATTCCTTATTTCTTGCTATGGTGCACGAAAAGGTATTGTCGATACCGCTCTTCGTACTGCAACAGCTGGTTATCTAACTCGGCGCCTTGTTGATGTAGCACATTATCAAGTTATTGGTAGGCTCGATTGTGGTACACGTCGCGCTATTCGTCCAACTCCTTTGTTTAGCCTTGAGGGACGTGTTTTGGCCCCGGTTAGTGAGCGCAGGATTGGTCGTGCGTTGGCACGTCCTGTTGAAGGAATTGGCCCTCGAAATACATTTTTGACGCCAGAATTGGCCGAGCGTAGGGAAAAACTTGGTATTACACCATGGATTCGTTCTCCCCTGGCGTGTCGTGCTGGGGTCTTGGGCCCAAGGCCGGAACGTTTTCAACGACAACGCTATCTCAGTGCGGATATTCGTGAACCCGCGCCGCGTTTGCGTGGATTTAGTCTCTGTCAACGTTGTTATGGATGGAGCCTAGCGGATGCTGGATTGGTCCATTTGGGCGAAGCAGTCGGTGTTCTTGCAGCACAATCGATCGGTGAACCGGGTACTCAACTTACGAGGCGTACTTTCCACACTGGTGGTGTGTTTTCTGGTGCCGGCGCAAAGGTTTTGCGTTCGTCCGTCCAAGGCTGGGTTCATTTTTCTAAACCATTGCGTGGTCGAAGGGCCCGCACCCGTACTGGTAAAATCGGTTACCTAACGCGGGAAGAAGGTGAACTAATTTTGCAAGATATGAATGGTGTCGAACTTTCTCGGAGGTCTCTTCCCCCTTTTGTTCTTCTTTTGGTTCGTGAAGGCCAACGAGTAACAGAAGGTTTGACGCTTGCCGAAAGGTCTACATCGAAGAGTATTCAAGAAGGTGAACTAATTTTGCGCGTTGCGCGTGCTCCTCAGGGTGGCCAGCTTTCCTTCTTGTATCTTCAGCAGAAACAACCCTTGGAGATTCCAAGGCAACAAGAAGAACAACAAGCCTGGAGGGGTGCAGAACGTACACAGGGTCTTTCTCGAATTCGTATCAGCAGTGGTGAGGTTATTACCTTGCCTGTCCGTTCTGGTAAATCGGGGAGTTTTTCGTTTCGACCAGGTGATAGGGTTGCGCCACTTACTCATACTTCGAATATTCAAGTGGCTACTCCTGGTCGTTTGGTTTGCCAAAATGGTGAATTTAAAGAAGTTCTAACGGTTGGAACAAGGGGGCATCGCCAATTCTTTAAGAACCAGATTTACCAATTTGGGCTAACCACGACTCGTTATTCGAGCAGGCTTCTTTTGAATAGCTGGAAAGGCCTCTATCGACGATTGCGAGATGGGTCTGGGGTAGTGACTCCAGTTATTCCTGGAGATAATTGTATCAAAACCCCCCTAAAAAGTATGGAACTTGGTTGGATTCCAGCTCAACCTTTGACTTTTAAAAATCAACGTTTGAGCTCTATTGGGTATCTTCCAGGACTACTTTGGCCAGCACCAAGTTTGACGTGGTTTCAACAAAAAGAAAAAGACCAGATCTCGAAAAGTTTGCTCCACACGATTTCCTTGAATCCAGCTGGGACTCTTTCCTCTGTGCCGATTTCGAAACAGTTGGTTGCAACAAGGGATCATCTTCCTCTTTCTTTTCTTCCGATTGCACGAACAGTTTCGCGTATTCGGAATAAGCAATCGCGGAATTGGTATTTTGCAAATCCGAAAATTGCTTTGAAACAGCAAGGTGTCTTTCCATTTTTGGAAAGGTCCCTTCCCGCGCGTTACTCGCAATCGGCCCCTTTCGTGTCTCTTGATACTGTTTGGTCCAATCCTCGTGTTGAGAGGAAAGGAAGCATTCAGAGGCGTAAATTTACCCTAGACACTACAAAACTTCTAGCCGATGCACAGGGCTTTCAAGTTCGTGCTGGTGCTAAGGCACATCGAGTAGGATCTAAAACTTTTGCTTCTTTTACTCATCGAACAAAAGATTGGGGCGAGTTTATCACTTCTCAAAATACTTCTGCATTTTCTCAACAACAACTTTTTGTTGGTCGTTCCAATGTATTTGCACTTTCTTTGCCAGCAGGAGTTACGGCAAGTCCACTTGGGACCTATTGTAGTCCACCTGTTCATATTACGAAGGGTGCGGGATCTCCTCATTCTGGAATCCTGAGGTCCTTTAGTCGTGGTTCTGCCCTATTCCGGCGCACAATTGATTGGAATTTGGCTCCTGATAGTTTGATTCGTGGTATGTCTGGTGATCTAATTCCCCGACATTGGCCACTGACCGCTATTCGTGGTCGGGCTGTTGAAACGGGAGATATCACTTCTGGTATTCCACGTGTAGATGCTCTTTTGGAAGCACGGGAGCGTAGTGGTATCACGCCATTTGTTCGTGGTCTGTATCAAACTTTTCAGAATCAAAAAATTGCGCCAAGGCTCGCTGTTCGAAAAAGTATTCACGCTGCACAACGGGCAATTTTGGATAATGTCCAACGAATTTATCGTACAAACGGAGTTGTTTTGGATGATAAGCATGTGGAACTGATTGTTCGACCTAGGGGATACGGAGAGGTAGTTCGGGATAGTGCATGGCATGAGCCTTTGGCTCGTGGTGAGATTCATCCAAGGGAAGTTCTCGAGCGTGCTAACCAACTTCGTGCTCTCTACAATTTGACGAAAGCCGAGCAAGTTCGTGATTTGTACCCTCGAATTGAATATGAGCCAGTGATTTTGGGATTGACGAAAGCCTCTTTGTGGACCACAAGTGAAAGTTTTTTGTCTGCAGCAAGTTTCCAAGAAACTTCGCGCGTTTTGGCCCGTGCGGGTATTCGTGGCCGAACTGATTATCTTCTTGGCTTGAAAGAAAACTTGATTCTGGGAACTCGCTTGCCTATTGGTACAGCTGCACGGCACTTGCTTCTAGTTCCTTCCTCTTCGCTTGAAAGTCGGTTTGTTGAACCAACTCGTAAAGAGACTTCTCCAGAAACACGTTGGGAAGATCGCCCAACTTTTACACATGATCCAAGTTGGCTAGACGCTCTTTTGTATTTGGGTGAAAGTCTTGATTCCGCCGATTTACTTTCACGTCTCCTTCTACCTTTTAAACCCCTTTACTATTAAAACAGCCTGATTTGGCACCAATTTGGGGGTAGCCAGGATCTTTCGCTTACGTTAGAATATAAGAAACAGAAAATGTTTTAAATTTAAACAAGCCCTGCACAATTTTTGACTGTGTAGGGATGTGGACTGTTAACTAAAAACTCGGTTTATTTTTTTATGCAAGTTACCCTTGAACAAAGGCTAAGCGCTGGTAGGCATCTTGGTCACCAGACGCGTAAATGGAACCCTAAAAGGGCCGGTTATACTTATGGAGTTCGAAAAGGTCTCCATCTTATTGACCTAGTAAAAAGCCGTCAACAGCTATTGGAGGCGCGTAATTTCCTAGCAGCTCAAGCTGCCGATGGTAAAACTGTACTATTTATTGGTACGAAACCACAAGCCTCTCGTGCAATTGAAGAGGCAGCACGTCGATCCCGTTCTTTTTACGTGAATGAACGTTGGCTAGGTGGTAGGCTAACCAACTGGCGTACTGTTCGCTCTTCTTTGGTACGACTTCATCTATTGGAACGTCAAGAACAACGTGGTGACTTTGAAAAACTTCCAAAGAAAGAAGCAGCAACGCTTCGCCAACTACATGAGCGTCTAAGCCGTTTTGTAGGTGGTCTAAAAGGAAGGCGTCGTTTGCCAGATATTGTTGTTCTAGTAGGTCAACCTCAAGAACTTGCTGCGGTCGCGGAGTGTCGCCGACTGGGCATTCCAAGGGTTACCCTCTTGGATACTGATTGTAACCCAAGCCTAACGGAGTTTGGTGTTCCAACTAACGATGATTCGGCAACGTCCATCGAGCTTGTTCTTTCGGAACTCTCTGATGCAATCCGTGAAGGTCGTCGTATTTGGCGCACTCAGCGCCGTCCTACCCCAAAACGCAATAAAGCGTAATTGGGATCTAGGTTTGGTTGTTACAAAACGAAAACGATATTCCGTACCCTTATGTTCCTACCCCAAAACCTTTTCGAGGTTGCTGAACTATCTGTCGGTCAACACTTTTACTGGGAAATTGCGGGTTACCAAGTACACGGTCAAGTGCTTCTTACCACTTGGTTTGTTCTAGGACTAATCGCGGCGCTTTCTCTTTCTGCAAACCGCAATTTGAAAGAAAGCCCAGATGGTCTACAGAACCTAACTGAGTATGTAACGGAATTTATCCGTGACATCGCTAAAACCCAGATTGGTGAACATGATTACCTTGGTTGGGTTCCGTTCATCGGTACCATTTTCTTGTTCATCTTCGTTTCGAACTGGTCTGGTGCACTGATCCCGTGGCGTGTGCTGGAACTTCCAAGCGGTGAATTGGCAGCTCCAACCAACGACATCAATACTACGGTAGCACTTGCTCTTCTTACCTCCAGGGCTTACTTCTATGGTGGTCTAAGTAAGAAAGGTCTGCGCTACTTCAAACGTTATGTTACCCCAGCTGTTCTTCTGCTACCCCTTAACGTTCTTGAAGACTTTACGAAACCTCTTTCTCTAAGCTTCCGACTTTTTGGTAACATCCTAGCAGATGAACTTGTAGTGGGCGTATTGATCGCGCTAGCTCCACTGGTAGTCCCAATTCCTCTAAGGCTTCTGGGCCTATTCACTAGTGCTATCCAGGCACTTGTATTTGCAACTCTAGCAGGTGCATATATTGGTGAATCTGTGGAAGACCACCACTAACCCTCTTAAACCATATTTGGTTTGAAACTTTACTTAACGTTTTGCGTTAAGTTTTTTCTTGGTTGTTATGAAAGGAAAAACCTGAATCTTTTCGGAGAATCCCTATGAACCCTATTATCGCTGCTGCTTCTGTTGTGGGTGCTGGCCTAGCTGTTGGTCTTGCTGCTATTGGTCCTGGTACCGGTCAAGGTACTGCTGCTGGTTACGCTGTAGAAGGTATCGCTCGTCAACCTGAAGCTGAAGGTAAAATCCGTGGTGCTCTTCTACTAAGCTTCGCATTCAGGGAGTCCCTAACCATCTACGGTCTAGTAGTTGCGCTAGTACTTCTATTCGCTAACCCATTCGCAGGCTAGAGTTTTCAGTTTCTTTCTTAGAGAATTCTCTTCCTCCGATCTTAGTAGTGAAACCAATATTGGTTTCACTACTAAGATCGGACTCCACGTAAGAACGAAAACAATATATGACCCTAGCATCCGAGCTCCTGCTATTGCCTTTGGCTCATGGCTTTGGGATCAATACCAACATCATTGAAACCAACGTCCTAAACTTGGCCGTGGTAATTGGTGTGGTGGTAACCGTGGTTGGGGATGCACTTCGTGCGCTTTTGGATACCCGTCGTCAAACGATTTTGGGTACCCTTCAAGAAGCGGAACAAAAGGCTGCAGAAGCCCAAGCACGTCTGGATCAAGCACGTGCAGCCCTAGAAGCGGCTCGTGCCAAAGCAACGCAGATCCGTGCCCAAGCGGCATCGGCTGCAGAAAAAGAAGGTGCCGATTTGGCTGAACAGTTTGCAAAAGAGTTGAAGCGTCTACGTGATGCTCAGGCTCAAACTGTCGAACTGCAACGTCAACGCGCCGTTCAACAAATTGCACAACAAGCAGCGCGCCTTGCGCTAAATGCTGCTGAAGCAACTCTTGTTGAAAATTTGGTCCAAGGTGCGGGACGAGCACGTCAACGTGAATTGAACGAACGTCATGTTCGCGATACGTTCCGTCAACTCAAAGCAGGCTCAACGTTGGGCCTGTTTCCAACCCATTCCAAAGACCTTTGAAGCTGTACTTCGAGGTTCCGTGAAACTCGAAGAAAAGCCCCCCAATATAACCATGGTAAAGATTCGTCCAGACGAGATTAGCAGCATTATCCGCCAGCAAATCGAACAATACAGTCAGGAAGCACGCGTACTTAACGTAGGTACCGTATTTCAAGTAGGTGACGGTATTGCGCGTATTTATGGCCTTGAAAAAGTAAGGGCAGGTGAACTGCTTGAATTCGAAGACGGTACCGTTGGTATCGCTTTGAACCTTGAATCCAAAAACGTGGGTGCCGTACTAAGGGGCGAAGGCCGCAATGTACGTGAAGGTAGTTCCGTACGTGCAACTGGCCGTATCGCACAGGTACCTGTAGGTGATGCATTCCTAGGTCGTATCGTAAACCCTCTAGCGGTACCGATCGACGGTAAAGGTGATGTACCATCTACTGGTTCTCGCCTAATCGAAGCATCCGCGCCTGGTATTATCGCTCGTCGCTCTGTACACGAGCCTCTACAAACCGGTCTTGTATCTGTAGATGCAAGGATTCCAGTAGGTCGTGGTCAACGTGAGCTTATTATCGGTGACCGTCAAACCGGTAAAACCGCAGTTGCAGTAGACACCATCCTAAACCAAAAAGGTAAAGGTGTGGTTTGTGTTTACGTAGCGATTGGTCAAAAAGCTTCCTCTATCGCTCAAGTAGTTAACAGCCTTGAGGAGAAAGGTGCAAGGGAATACACCATCATCGTAGCAGCAACTGCTGATAGCCCTGCAACTCTACAATTCCTTGCTCCATACACTGGTGCAGCACTTGCAGAGCATTTCAGGTACGGTGGTCGTCCGACCCTTGTAATCTATGATGACCTTTCTAAGCAAGCTCAAGCTTACCGTGAAAGGTCCCTACTTCTTCGTCGTCCTCCAGGACGTGAAGCATACCCAGGTGACGTGTTCTACCTTCACTCCCGTCTTCTAGAGCGCGCTGCTAAACTAAGCGACGCACTAGGTGGTGGTAGCAGGACCGCTCTTCCAATCGTAGAGACCCAAGCAGGTGACGTTTCTGCTTACATTCCTACCAACGTTATTTCTATTACTGACGGTCAGATTTTCCTTTCTGCCGACCTATTTAACTCTGGTCTTCGTCCAGCAATTAACGTGGGTATTAGTGTAAGCCGTGTAGGTTCTGCTGCTCAGCCAAAAGCGAGGAAACAAGTTGCAGGTAAACTAAAACTAGAACTAGCACAATTTGCTGAACTAGAGGCGTTTTCTCAATTTGCATCTGACCTAGATGCTGCAACCCAGAAACAGCTAGCGCGTGGTCAACGCCTACGTGAGCTTCTGAAACAGCCACAAGGTTCTCCTCTTTCTACTGAGGACCAAGTAGCAGTTATCTATGCAGGTACCAATGGTTACCTAGATAGCCTACCAGTAGGTTCTGTACGTCAGTTCCTAACCGAACTTCGTGCTTACCTGAAGAAAGAAGTTTCCAAGTACGGTCAACTTGTACGCGAAACTAACGCTCTACCTGCAGAAGCTGAAACGCTTCTAAAAGATGGTATCACTACTTTCCTTGGTGAATTTCAACCAGCGAAATAAAAGAGCTTCCCAGCCCTTTCTCCGCGAAAGGGCGGGCTAAACTTTTGTATAGTATTTATATTTTTACAATCCTTTAATACTCTTAAAAAACAAAAATTAGTAGGAATCGGGATTCCTTGGTGTATAGGATACACTTACCTTTCGAACCCCTTTCTACTCTTAATAGAAAGAAATGTTCCACCTAGCTGTGTTTTACACACTAGTGTGATTTGATTCTTTGATTGATCCTTACTCCTATGACGATCTCTATCGGCAAGGTTGAAGAAACGCGCGGTTGGTTTGACCGTGTCGACGACTGGCTTCGTCGTGACCGTTTCGTATTCGTAGGCTGGTCCGGCCTTCTTCTTTTCCCAACCGCTTACCTAGCGTTGGGTGGTTGGCTAACCGGTACCACCTTCGTAACCTCTTGGTACACCCACGGTCTAGCAACCTCCTACCTAGAAGGTTGTAACTTCTTGACCGCTGCGGTTTCTACCCCAGCTAACAGCAGGGGCCACTCTCTACTACTTCTTTGGGGTCCAGAAGCTCAAGGTGACTTGACTCGTTGGTTCCAACTTGGTGGTCTTTGGCCTTTCGTAGCGCTACACGGTGCATTCTCTCTAATCGGTTTCAGGCTACGCCAATTTGAAATCGCTCGTTCTGTACGTCTTCGTCCGTACAACGCGATCGCTTTCTCTGCACCGATTTCCGTGTTTGTTTCCGTATTCCTGATTTACCCTCTAGGTCAATCTGGTTGGTTCTTTGCTCCTAGCTTCGGTGTGGCTGCAATTTTCCGTTTCATCCTATTCTTCCAAGGTTTCCACAACTGGACCCTAAACCCATTCCACAGGAGGGGTGTTGCGGGTGTACTAGGTGCGGCACTACTTTGTGCGATTCACGGTGCTACTGTGGAAAACACTCTATTTGAAGATGGTGACGGTGCAAACACTTTCCGTGCGTTCAACCCAACCCAGGCTGAAGAAACCTACTCCAGGGTAACTGCAAACCGTTTCTGGTCTCAGATCTTCGGTGTGGCTTTCGCGAACAAACGTTGGCTTCACTTCTTCAGGCTCTTCGTACCGGTAACCGGTCTATGGAGGAGCGCAATTGGTGTTGTAGGTCTAGCACTTAACCTACGTGCATATGACTTCGTATCTCAGGAAATCCGTGCTGCGGAAGACCCTGAATTCGAAACTTTCTACACCAAGAACATTCTACTTAACGAGGGTATCCGTGCCTGGAGGGCAGCTCAGGACCAACCTCACGAAAAACT
>Ga0129333_10003895_pt1 | contig 14001 bp, 13 predicted proteins | sample CPB6_08_DNA_FD_94474 | JGI IMG/M metagenome (GOLD analysis project Ga0129333, IMG submission 94474) | Freshwater to marine salinity gradient microbial communities from Chesapeake Bay, USA - CPBay_Sum_0.6_0.8_DNA | ecosystem: Environmental > Aquatic > Marine > Coastal | place: USA: Chesapeake... | reverse complement strand
GCGACGGGCAAGCCGCAGTACCACGTCTTTCTCGCGCGTGCCTCCCGGGCCGATGGCACCCGGGTCTTCCCCCCCATGCCCGGGATCCAGCGCGATGATGATCAGGCGTTCGGTTTTTGACTTTTCAGGAGCCTTGGCATTGCCTGGAGAATTTGCCCCCGGAGCGGGCTCAGTGACCGAATTCGCAGCTGGGGTGCTGCCCGGGGATGCAGGACGCTGCACCTGGCGTTCAATCAATTCCCCCAGAGGATCAGCAGGTTTGGTGGGGCTGGCCAGTCGGTTATCCAGCCGGTCTCGAATCAATGATTCCAGAGGGTCCCGCACCTGGGTGGGATACAGATCGAGCACCAGTCGGTGCTGGTAGGCCGCTACCGGTGACAGGGTGAACACCTGGGGCGACATGGGCTGCTTGAGGTCGAGCACGATCCTCACCACCCCAGGTGCATTCTGGCCCACGCGGACCCCGGCAATATTGGGATCATCTGGTAAAACCTTGGCCACAATTTCGCGCAGGGCAGGGTTCAACTCGATGCCTTCGATATCCACCGCCAGCCTTGGCGGATCGGGCACGAAGAGTTGCCGGGTAGTCAGATGGGCATCAGACTCGATGGTCACCCGAGAGTAGTCTGCAGCAGGCCAAACGCGCACAGCGAGGATGGTGGCGCCCCGGGCCAATTGGGCGGCACCCAACAAAAGCACCAGGCTACCCTGTTGCATCAGCTGCCTACGCTTCAATCCATTCCCCTTTGTCCGATCGTCTGGATCAGCTCCTGTCCGATTGCCGAATTGGCGCTCAGGCTGACTTGGCGGGCTCCGTCGGGGCCAAGTTCCAGATGGATCGCTAAGTCGGCCTCAGGCAGGAGCCCTTCGGCCTTTTCAGGCCATTCCACCAGTTTCAGTCCTTTGCTGGCGAAAATATCTCGAAAACCTGCCTCTTCCCATTCATTGGGGTCCTTGAAGCGGTAGAAATCAAAATGCCAGATCTGGCAAGAGGCCAGCGCATAAGCCTCAACGATTGCATAGCTGGGGCTCTTGATACGGCCTCGCACACCCATGGCCTGCAGCAAATGGCGCGCCAGAGTGGTTTTCCCCACCCCCAGATCACCCCGCAATTCGATCAATGCGTTTCCCAAAGCAGGTTGGGCTGCCAGGTGGGCAGCAAAAATTTGCGTATCACCCTCATCCTGAAAAGACAAGGTTTTTACAATCGGCAGGTGAGTTTCAATAGCACGCAATTCGTCACTCAGATTCGGGAATGGGCCCGTGAGCTTGGATTTTCCCAAATTGGCGTCACTGGTGTCGACCTGTCTGAAGCCGAGGCTGGATTGCTGGACTGGTTGGCGAAGGGTTTTCACGGCAGTATGGACTATATGGCCGCTCATGGTCTGAAGCGGGCCCGGCCGGCTGAATTGGTACCCGGGACGATCAGCGTGATTACCGCCAGCATGAACTACCTTCCCCTTGTCACCGCCGAGGACTGGCAAGCCAAGGAACTGGCTCGTCTGGACAAAGCGGAAGATGCAGTGATCTCGCTGTACGCCCGGGGCCGTGATTACCACAAGGTTTTGCGGGGCAGATTGAGCAGCCTGGCGCAGTTGATGGCCAGGCATATCGGACCTTTGGGTTACCGTGTTTTCACCGATTCAGCGCCTGTGATGGAGGCTGAGTTGGCGGTGCGCAGCGGGCAGGGCTGGCGCGGCAAGCACACCTTGGTGCTCAACCGCGAGGCGGGCTCCATGTTTTTTCTGGGGGAAATTTATGTCAATCTGGACTTGCCGTCCAGCACGGCCCAGAGCGGACATTGCGGAAGCTGCGAGGCCTGTATTTCCATCTGTCCAACAAAGGCGATTGTGGCGCCCCAAAGACTGGATGCCCGGCGCTGTATTTCCTACCTGACCATCGAGCATCGCGGGTCCATCCCTGCTGAACTCCGCCCCCTGATCGGTAACCGCATCTACGGCTGCGATGATTGTCAGTTGGTCTGCCCCTGGAACAAGTATGCCCGCCGCGATGCCTTGCCCGACTTTGATCCGCGCGAAGGGCTTGACGATGCTAGCCTGATTGCGCTGTTTGGGTGGAGTGAGGAAAAATTCCTACAAATGACCGAAGGCAGCGCAATCCGTCGAATTGGTCACGCACGCTGGCTGCGCAATATCGCTGTTGCCATGGGCAATGCACTGCGCAGTTTGCCCCGGTCGGACATCTTGGCCGCACTGGAGCAGCGTGCCAATCACCCCGACGAAGTGGTCAGGGAGCATGTTCAATGGGCCCTGGCCCAGGCAAGCTTGCACAAGCCCTAGAAAACACGCAGAAATTCCAGGGCGAAAGCTAGGCTCAGCACGCCCAACAGGGTCGATAAAGTCACCAGGCCAGCCACAAAGCTGCCGTCGTAGCCCATTCGCGTGGCCAGCACATAACTGCTGGAGGCGGTTGGGAGTGCGGAAAAACTGAGCAAAATGGTGGTTTGCACTGGATCCAGACCAAATACCAGTGCCAGCCCAGCAGCCAGAAGGGGCATCAGCAAATGCCTGATGGTGAGCAGACCGATGCTCAGCGCTTTGGCCTGCAACAACATGCCAAAACGAAGCCCTGCGCCTGCAGCCATGAGCCCAAGAGCCACCGAAGATGCACCGATTCGCGACACCGTGGGCTCCAACCATCCTGGCACTTTGAAGCCTGCAAGATTTGCGGCCAAGCCAAAGAATGTGGCGATGATCAGAGGGTTGCGGAGCAGTTCTTTGGCCAAATTTCGTTGTCCGTAGCGTGCCATCGGCCAAACTGCCCCCAGGTTGACCAGCGGGACACAGGTTCCAATCAGGATCGCGGTCATCAGCAGACCTTGGGGGCCAGCCAGACGCTCGGCCAGGGCAAGACCTACAAATGAGTTGAAGCGAAAGGCAACCTGTGCACTGGCTGCATGCAGCCCGGCATCAATCTGGCGGCCCAAGACTGGCAGCTTGGGCAAGGCGTAAGCCAGCACCATGCCCAGCAAACTCATGAGCAGACCGGCAGATATCAGGCTGAAGGTTGCTTCCAGATCCAGGCTGCTGCGCACAATGCTGTGAAACAGCAGCACTGGAAACAGAAAATAGTAGACCAGCGATTCAACCTGCTCCCATACATTTCGCTTGAGCGCCGTGTGGTGGCACACCAGATAGCCGCAGAGGATGAGGGAAAAATCCGGAAGAAGGAGCTGGAGGTAATTCACAACGGAAAAATATGTGGAGGTCGGCTGCAAATCACCACATCGTCAGGCTGCGCCAGATCAGGCTGGCACCACCCAGAATAAGGGTCAGCCATACAGCCTGAACCACCCTTGGCACAGGAATGCGGGTGTGCAAATAGCTGCCCAACAGGTAACCGATCAACACACAGGGTAGCAGCGCAAATCCAAGCGACAGCAAGTGATCCTGCGCGTAAAAACCGCTGCCGGCGAACATGACCAGGCGAAACAGGGCAGTTCCAAAAATCAGAACACCGATTGTTGCGCGCAATACCTGTGCTTCTTTCAAGCGTCTGGCCAGGTAAATCACATAGATGGGGCCTCCGGTTCCGTACATGGCGGTGAATGCGCCGCCGACCAGGCCGGCTGAAATGGCCCAACGGGGTGAGGCGAGCTGAGCCCCGGCTTTGACCAACAGGCTCCAGACCGAGTAGGAAAGGACAAAGATGCCCAGGACCATCAACAACCAGGGCTCAGGCACGTGTGCCAGAAAAAATCCGCCGGCCATCATGCCAATCAGCAAGTAGGGGATGAGGCGAATCAGTTCAGCCCGGTGTGCCAGTCGGTAGCTGCGCAGACCCAAGAGCAGGCCAGCACCGAGGTCAAAAATAAGCATCATGGGGACGGCGAAACGCAGAGGGAAAAAATGCGCCAACAATGGCACACCAACGATCACTGCGCCAAAGCCGGTGAGCCCGTAGACGCTATAGGCCAAGGTGACGATCAGCGCTGCCGCAATCAGCGTGGGCCAGTCAAAAGCAAGCATCACTCGGCAGCCCTTGGCTATCGCCTGATCTGGGGCGCGGGTAGGCCTTCGAGCTGAACATTGAGCATGGCGGGCAAACCGCTGGCCTTTGCGCGCTCCATCGCCAGACCAATTGATCCCGGATCATCAACCCGCTCACCATAGGCGCCAAATGCTTGTGCCACAGCATGGTAGTCGCTCGGCTGCAGTTCACAAGCCAGCATCCGTTTGGGGCCATAGTCACGCAGCTGAATCTGGTACTCGGCATTCCAGCGGGCATCGTTACCGATCACCGCAAGCATTGGCAGCTGGTAGCGCATGGCGGTATCGAATTCGCTGATGTGAAAACCCACTGTACCGTCACCCATGACCGCAAGCACCGGTGCATCGGGCAGTGCGCAACGAGCGCCTAGCGCCATGGGAAGGCCTGAACCGATCGAGCCAGCCACGCCATTGATGACCCGGTAGGGAGCGTGCAGACAGGCCATGGCCCATTGACCGATTTCACCACCATCAGCGACCAGCACCGAATCCGGGTGACTATCGAGCAAGGCTTGCAAGGGACGCAACATTTGTACGGGATGCAACCGTCCTGGCAGGTCCGATCGCGCGTTATCCCATTCATGCGGGCGAAAGGCAAGTGCCTCCTTGACTTGGGCAAGCCAATCCGGGTTGGTGTGGGATAGAGCAGCATGAGTCAGCGCCTGCAGGGCCGCCAAAGGATCCGCCTGAATGCCAGTGAGGAGCCGCGCACCGACCGATTTTCTCGTGCGCTCGATTTCACGCGTATCAGGGTCAATCTGGTGCAAAGAGGCTGCCGCCGGAAAGACGGGTGCCTGACCGAACCTGAGCGTGAAATCCAGACGCTTGTTCAGCAGCACGATGCAATCTGATTGGGCCAGCACCTGTGCAAAAGCTCCCAGGCTGGCGTCGGCTGTACCACGCGGGCTTTCCATGCCGATCACAGGAACACCACTGGCTGACTCTAGCGCCAACATCTTGGCGCGACCCGAGCGGGACAAGCAGGCTGGGCCTGCCAGAATCAGCGGTCGGCGGGCTTCACTAAGACGCTTCATCAGTGCGTCAGCGTCTGACTGGGTCAGGAGTTGAGGCTGAGGGGCAAAGTCTTCAGGGGCTGCAGGCATTGCGCTGGTGCTCGCATCCAACACATCGTTGGGAAGATTCAGATTGACCGGCCCTGGCCGACCAGAGCGGGCAATGCGAATCGCTTTGGCGATGTCTTCAGACAGATGCTCCACACCAGCACAGGTCCAAGCGGCCTTGCATACGGGTGCGGCCATATCGGCTTGCGCCATTTCCTGAAATGCGCCAAGTCCAAGTTGGTTGTTGGGCGCATGTCCCGACAGCAAAACCACAGCAGACTCAGCCATCAGCGCGGTGTAGAGCGCTGACAGCGCGTTGGCGTGTCCAGGGCCACCGGTGACCAGAGCAATGCCCACCTCACCCTTGATGCGGGCCCAGGCATCGGCCATATGCACCGCACTGGCTTCATGGCGGGTATGGATGAGCTCGATGCCACTGTCCAGGGTGGCATCGAATACGGACATGATGTGGTTGCCAGAGAGTGTGAAGATTTTTGTAACGCCGGCATGACGCAAGGAGCGCACCAGCACATCGCTGCCGCGCTGGACAGAGGCAGGGGACATTTGTATTTCCTACTGTTTGAGAGTCAGTCCGAGCAGACGACCCAGCTTGTCATAGACTGCATATTGCTCGGCTACGAATTTTTCAGTTTCAGTGGGCGACAGCACCCTAGGCGTACTGCCCACTTTTTCGGTGGCGGCTATCCACTGCGGATCTCGGGCGGCGGCTTGCAACACGCTCACCCACCTCTCCGTGGCACTTTTGTCCATGCCTGGCGGCCCATACAGCGCACTCCAGCCGACGATGGCCTCCAATTGGGGAAAACCAGTTTCGCGGGCAGTGGGCACCTCTGGCAGGTCCTTCAATCTATCCGGAGTGGTTGTAAGCAGTGCACGCAGCTTGCCGCCCTTGATATTGCCAATCATGGAAGTGAGATTGCCGCAGCTGAAATCGGCATCTCCGGCCATCAAAGCCAGCGCAGCCTCACCGCCGCCCTTGTAGGCAATTTGAACGGCGGCGTCCTTTCCTAAGCCCAAGACATCAAACAGAAGCTGAGGGCCAAAATTGAGGATGGTGCCGGCGCCTGATGTGCTGTAGTTCAACTTGCCTGGCCGGCTGCGCAGCGCCTCCACCAGATCGGACATGTTTTTAAAAGGGGACTCAGATCGAACCGCGCACACCACCGGGTTGAGTTCCAGCAAGCCAACGAAGGAGAAGGAATTCCATTGGTATTCCAGATTTTTCTGCATGGCAGGCAGCACGGCCTGGGAACCCACCCGTGCCAATAGGAGGTTGTAACCGTCTGGCTTGGCGTTTCGTACCACCTGGGAACCGATTGCTCCACTTGCACCAGCACGGTTTGCAACGATCACATTCTGTCCAAGCAGACGTTGCGCCACAGCGGCAAGATTGCGTGCAGCAATGTCGGCATCACCGCCGGCAGCGAAAGGCGCAATGATGGTCACAGGACGATCAGGATAGGTCTGTGCATTGGCAAGAAGGCTGATAGCAAGCAGGCCAGCACAAAAAAATCTACAGAAAGTGTGATTCAGCATAGAGGCTCCTAGTTGAATGCTCTCAGGACAATGAGTGCTGTACTTCTTCCAAGATCGTCTGGCCAGGGTTTACGCGGGTAAAACGAACAGGTTCACGGCGCATCACCAGTGCATCATCTTGCAGGGTCACCACGATATAGGTGGAGCTTGGGAGATCGCCAGTCTGTGGGTAATCTTCACGGTAGTGCGCTCCGCGAGAGTCTTCCCGCGCAAGTGCAGAGGTGGCAATCACACGGCTGACAGAAATTAAGTTGCGAAGATTGAGCCAGTCGTGCCAGCTTAAATTGAAGGCCCGATCATCGTCGCTGACGCCAGTTCGAGATAGTTGTGCGTCGAGCTTGTCCAAGGTGTTGAGAGCGCGTTGCAAACCGGCTGCATCACGCAGAATGCCTACATCCTGCCACATGCAGTCAAATAAAGCTTCGCGAATGACATCCAGGTCTCCGGCAGGCTGGGCAAACGGTGCCAGATGACTTGCAATAGCCTGTTGAATGGCAGTTTCATCGGGCGCCCGATAGCTTGCGCGAGACTTTACCCAAGCCGCCATGTGGTCACCGGCAATGCCGCCAAATACGGTGGAGTTGGCAACACCGTTACCGCCGAGCCGATTGGCACCATGCACACCACCGGTATCTTCACCGGCCGCAAACAGTCCGTCGAGGGCGGTTCGGCAGTCAGCCTGAAAGATCACACCGCCCATCATGTAGTGGGCAGTCGGTACCACTTCGACCAGGCCGCCTGCGAGATCAAAGCCGCAGTCTTCACAGCGCTCAACCATGCCCTTGAACTGCTGGCGTACATTTTCAGGCCCGAGATGGGACATCTGGAGATAGACGCCGCCATTTGGACTGGTTCGGCCCAGGCGCATCTCGGCATAGATTGAGCGCGAGACGATGTCGCGAGTGGCCCGCTCCAGCCGGTCATCATATCGTTCCATGAAACGTTGTTGATCACCATTGAGCAGATGGCCGCCAGCGCCACGCAGCCCTTCTTCAAGCACTGTGCCCGTCATGCGGGTCCCAGTGCCAGCGAGTAGTCCGGTGGGATGAAATTGCACCATTTCCATGTCCCGCAAGGGAAGGCCTGCACGTAAGGCCATCGCCAACCCATCGCAGCTTTTATCGCCAGATGGGGTGTGGTACTTGTACATGGTTGGCCCACCACCAGTAGCGAGCAGCACCGCCTTGGCCTGAACGAAAACGAATTCGCCTTGGCGCATGTCGATCATCAGAACGCCCGCCAGACTGCTGCCATCGGCTGACTTGATCAGTTCGACGGCACGATGTTCTTCCAGGCGCTCAATTCCGCGGGCCCAGACCTGCTCGGCCAGTCGATTAATGATTTCAATACCAGTGAGGTCGCCTTTGTGGACGGTGCGATCAAAGGTCTGCCCGGCGAAAGCTTTTTGATGCACCGTTCCATCTGGATTGCGATCAAAGAAGCATCCCAGTTCGTTTTCGAGTTCATGGATACGCTCCACAGCGCCAGTGACCAGTTTCCAGGCCAACTCCTGGTCGGACAGCCATTTGCTTCCTTCAATGGTGTCCATGAAATGCCGCTCTACCGAGTCGCCTTCGGCGAGGGCAACGTTGTAGCCGCCCTGAACCATGCGGGTGCAACCGCACTTGCCCAGCAGGCCCTTGACCGCCACTGTGATGCGTAAATCCGGGGCTGCCTGATGGGCGTGCAGGGCAGCAAACAGCCCAGCCCCACCTGAGCCCAGTATCAGAATGTCAGTTTGCAGTCGTCGCAGATTCATGTACTTTTAATCCCCAGCTTGGCCAGTACCTTGGCCCGTTTCTCAGCCTGGCCCTGCTTGAGCTCTGAATACAGGCTGCCGCCATGACTGTCCATGGCCACCAGCAGGGGGCCAAAGTCACGGATGCGGAATTTCCATAATGATTCGGGATTGAGGTCATCCAGATCGACATCTTCGATTTGCTCGATCCAGGTGGTTTCCAGCGCCGCAGTCCCGCCAACAATAGCCAGGTAGACCCCGCCCAACTCATTCAAGGCAGCCAGGGAATCATCCCTGAGGCCACCCTTGCCAATGATCACACGAACACCATAGTCACGCATCAAGGGTCGGGTGAAACGCTCCATGCGGTCTGAGGTGGTCGTCCCAATGCAGACAGGCTCATAGCCGGTTGGGTTTTTTTCTGATCGATCCACTTTCCTCACATTGGGGGCGGTATGAATGACGGCATGCCCTTGCAGATCGAAGCGGGTGGTTCGACCGCGGTCAAACATATGGATTTGTGTGGCATCGCGGATGCCATACAGGGTGCGCTGCAGGGTGACCGTGTCATTCACCCTGAGCTGGCGTGCTTGCGCCTCAGTGATCGGCATGGACAGTTCATGGTGGGCCATACTGTTGCTTCAGAATCCGTAGAGGACACCTTCAGGCGTGAAGGTGGCCCGGGAGCGACGTGCCGAATGGCATTGCATGTTCACAGCCACCGGGTTCATGGTGATATGGGTGGCAGCCAGCTCAATCTGGACCGCGAAGGCGGTGGCATCTCCGCCCAAACCCTGAGGGCCCACACCCAGTTGGTTGACCGCGAGCGAAAGTTCTTGTTCCAGTTGGGCGCCCATCGGATCGCTGCAACTGCTTCCCAGCGCCCGCGTGGCAGCGCGCTTTGCCAGTGCAACGCAGAGGTCGGAGGTGCCACCAATGCCAACGCCCACAATCGTTGGAGGACAAGTCTTACCGCCGGCGGCCAGAACGCAGTCGACGACAAAGGTCTTGATTGCATCAATGCCTTCAGCCGGGATGGCCATTTTGAGAAAGGAATTGTTCTCCGAGCCGCTGCCCTTGGGGATCATTTCGATTTCAAGAAAATCCGGGGTATCGGAAAAGTCGATATGGATCACTGGAACTTCAATACCGCAGGAGGAGTGCTCGTTCTGGCGGGAGAGGGGGTGAACCACCGATGATCGCAGCGGGTGTTCTCGCGTGGCTCGCGCGCAACCTTGCCGGATAGCCAACTTGAGCGCATGGCCATCAACGCGAACCCCTGTGCCGATGCGGATGTTGTAAATGGGAATACCAGTATCCTGGCATAACAGGTTTTCAGTTCGTTCTGCCACATCGATATTGATCGCCATGGTGGCCAGCACCCGCTTGGCAGTAGGATCTGTTTCGGCAGCATCCAGGCGCGCCAGACCCTGTTTGATGTCCGGCGGCAACTGCTTGAGCGCTCGCACGTACAACTCTTTGGCGGCATGTTCAACCGCCATTAAATCGATGTTCATGTGTGTCTGTGGATGCTCAGTTTGTACTGATCTTGCGGTTTTTCACGACTGTGGCCCAACGCACCATTTCGCTGTCAATGGTTGCAGAAAATTCAGAGGGTGTGTTTGCAATTGGCGTCATGCCCTGAACAAACAGTCTGGCTTTGGTCTCGGTCTCCGCCATGACGGCTGCAGTATCCCGTTGAACTTTGGCGATCACATCCGCAGGCGTACCCGCAGGGGCAAGCAAACCAAACCAGCCAGTATTTTCAAATCCAGGCAGGCCACTTTCGGAGACTGTGGGAATGTCAGGTAGCTGAACCGCGCGCTCTTTGCTGGTGACGGCCAGCGCACGCAGGCGTCCTTGCCCGAGCAGGGCGGAAGCTGCAGCAAAGTTACCAACCATCAGGTCGATCTGGCCGGCGATCAGGTCGTTGTAGCCTGCAGACTCGCCTTTATAGGGTACATGGGTAATGGAGATTCCCGCAGCGTTGGCGAAATTCTCTCCGGCAAGGTGGACCTGACTGCCAACACCTGCAGAGCCAAAATTCAGTTTGCCAGGCTTGTCTTTGGCCATGGCGATGAGATCCTGCAGTGTCTTGGCTGGCGAACGATCCGGTACCACCACCATCATGGGCCCACCGGCAACGTTGGTGATCGCTAGCAAATCTTTCTTGGTGTCAAAAGGCATCTTTTTATAGATGCTGGGATTGATAGCGATGCTGCCAGAGGCCATCAACAGGGTGTAGCCATCGCCACTTGATTTGGCCACCAGGTCTGCGCCCACATTGCCACCCGCGCCCGCCTTGTTCTCAATCACAACCGGTTGCCCCCAGCGCTCAGAAAGTTTTTGCCCCAACATACGAGCCAAGACATCCGTGGACCCACCAGGCGCAAAGGGAACCACCATACGAACAGGCTTGCTTGGCCAACGATCTTGTGAAATTGATTCACTTGGTGAAAGGCTGATCGCACTCAGTAGCGCAATCCCGAAAAATTGAAGGAAAGTTGATCGGCGTGCTGATAACATTTTTGTCTCTCCTTGGTTATAAAAATGAGTGGTTACCTAGGCTAAAAAATCTAGATCGATGCTTAAAAACGTTACAGAGAAGATTAAATTTTCATGGCCTTCTGTGGGGCGCGGCTTGAGCGGTGATTGGCGAACAGTGACCCTCTGGCTAGCCATTTCATGGATATTTGAGCCAGCTCATCGCGAACCGACTGGCATGTTTTCTCATTCCATAAATTGATGACTTCTTCTGGGTCGGCTTCAAGGTCGTAAAGTTCTCCCTCATGGTCGTCCAGGTAAAGAACAATCTTCCATCGCTTATCCCTTCGCATCAGGATAAATTCGCTTCCGGTCTGAATATGATCCCGAGCCAACTCTGAATAAATTGCATCCCGCTCTTGGTAATCATTGCGTTCAGACAGAGCCCCCCACAAACTGCGGGCTTCGAAGTCCTGCGGTATATCCAGTCCAGCAGTTTCTAAAATAGTCGGGGCGACATCAAAGAGTTGTACCAATTCATTATGAACGACTGATTTGATCGGTAAATTCTTCGACCAGAAAATAAGCGGAACACGCACCACAGAGTCGTACATCGTCCACTTTTGAATGTGACCATGCTCTCCAAGGGCGTCGGCATGATCGGAGGTAAAAATGACCAGCGCGTTTTCCAGGTATCCGCGTGCATCCAGGGCTTCTAGGATTCGTCCAACCTGATGATCGATCATGCTGACATTGGCTGCATAGTGTCGTCTGAGCCGTAGCAAGTCCTGTGTGCTGACGTGGCGACGCCACGCGATCGAATCAAAATTAAATTCGATCATGTTGTCCCGTAGTTGTTGCTGCGCTCTGGGCTGTAAGCTCAGTTCTGCATCGCTGACCTTTGGCACCGGTATATCGACATGTGCGTAAGCTTGCAGCGCTTCCGGTGTTGGATCGTATGGAGGGTGCGGGCCAGGAAAGCCTATTTGCAGAAAAAGTGGGTCAGTATTCTTTCGGTCATTGATCCACCAGCAAGCCGTATCCCCAATAAAATTGTCGGGATGCATGTCGGCATCCAAATGCCATTCAAACGCGCCAATTGATTCTTTATAGCCTGCCGGATCAGCGCTAAATCGGTTATAGCGGGATGGCTTTGTCAATTTTCTGGCTCTTAAGGCTTTGTCCCACTCGTCATAAATGGCGCGGTCTCGCTCTTCAAGAAATAAGGGCCGGTCCTTGTTTTCAACGATCAAGCGCTGATGGAATCCACCGGGCGCATCATAGGGATTGATATGCATCTTTCCAATATTGACGCAGTGGTATCCACTCTCCGCGAGCGTGTGAACCCAAGTGGGCTGCCATGGCTGGAAGTTGCTGAAAACCTGACAGCCATGAGGATATTTCCCGGTAAAAAGACTTGCGCGTGCCCCAACGCAAACAGGTGAATTGACAAAGCATTCTGTGAACGCGGCGCCCTGTGTGGCTAGACGATCGAGGTTGGGTGTATTCATCCAGGGCGCGTTCAACGCGCCGATGGTGTCGGCGCGCTGCTGATCGGTCATGATCAATATGATGTTGGGTTGCTGCAAGATATCAATCCAGTTTTAGCCCGGTTCCAGTGATGACCTTCCGCCATTTTTCAAGCTCATCTTTTTGAAAACTCTGAAAATGGGTAGGGCCAGCAACCACCACCTCATCTCCCTGAGCTGCGAGCTTCTGCAAAAGTGCTGGTGATTTTGCGGCGGCTGCAGTTGCCTCATGGATTTTTTTAACAATTGAATCTGGGGTACCGGCAGGCACAAAAAGACCAAACCAGGCTGAAGCAATAATGTCAAATCCAGCCTCTTTCAGGGTTGGAACGTCTGGAAAAGACTGGGACCTGGTGCTCCCAGAAGTGGCAAGCACTCGCAGGCGCCCGGATTTGACATGGCTCTGTATAACTGGGATATGGTTTTGGGTAAATTGAACCTGATTGCCTAAAAGTGCTGTCACCGCTTGAGCCCCTCCTGGGAATGGGACATGTTGGGGTGATGCATTTAGAACCTGTTTCATCAGTTCTACAGACAGATGTGGGTAAGTTCCGTTGCCATTGGATGAGTAATTGAGGTCTTTGCCACCAGATTTCATCAAGGTTAAAAATTGATCGAGCGTTCGGATAGACGAGTCTGCATGAACGCAAAGGGCTAGAGGACCTTCGGTAATCTGAGTCACTGCCACAAAATCCTTGATAGGGTCGTATCTCAGTTGCTTGTAGACCCAGGGCGCAAACGCATGCGTGGCGGCTCCGCTTAACAAAATTGTGTAGCCGTCTGCGCCAGAGCGAGCCACATATTCCGCTCCAATGGTTCCACCGGCGCCTGCCCTGTTCTCCACAATCACCGGGCTGCCAAATTGGCGAGCCAATTCATCTGCAAGCAAGCGACCAGTGATATCCACTACACCTCCGGGAGGATAGGGAACCACCAGCCTGACCACTTTATTGGGATAGGACTGGGAAATGGCTTGAACTGGTACCAGTAGGAATACCGCCAAAAGTAAAAAGCGTAGGGTCATTGCATGCTCCAAATGGATAGGCCGTGCGGGTGCTGGTTTCTCATCGTGTCACTTGGAAATTAGCGCCATTGCCATCGCTAATCCGCAAGCAAAAGAAAATGCGACTGCGATCGCTATCAAATCCTTGCGTAAGCCGCTGCCTTTGCCAAATTCAATCAGAAGCAGCCGTATGCCGCCAGCAAGATGCAAGGCCAGTAAAAGGACAAGCCCCCACTCTGCGAATTTGAAGAGTCCTTGCTCGGTGAATCGTAAAAAATCATCCAGGGCAGCAGCCCCCTTCAGCGCTTGACCTAGAGCCCAGAAATGCAGCGGAAGAAACAAGGCCAAAGCAAGTCCAGAAAGGCGATGTACCAAAAAAGCCCAGTAGGCGGCATGAGATCTGGCACGAGCATCGTTGCGGTGGATCATGGCACCACCACCGCATAAACAGCACGCAGGCCGCTCAACAGCACAAGAAGTCCAAAGAGCCGCGCAAAATTGACGGCACTTGTTTCTGTCCAGCGCAACCACTCCACAGCAATATTGCTCAGTCCAGGCGGAATATGAACGGCAGCAGCGATCACGAACACGGTGTAAAGCAGTGCAAAACCCCAGTTGC
>Ga0129333_10003894_pt1 | contig 14004 bp, 25 predicted proteins | sample CPB6_08_DNA_FD_94474 | JGI IMG/M metagenome (GOLD analysis project Ga0129333, IMG submission 94474) | Freshwater to marine salinity gradient microbial communities from Chesapeake Bay, USA - CPBay_Sum_0.6_0.8_DNA | ecosystem: Environmental > Aquatic > Marine > Coastal | place: USA: Chesapeake... | reverse complement strand
TCCCGCATGGTGGGGAGACGACAACGTCCACGCTAGCCACCGAGCAAATTTGCTACGCAAGCTTCCGGAGCACTATACTCAGTTCGGATGGACAGAAGACCCTTCGCTCCCTTACGTTTGGCCATCATTGGTCTCATCGCATTAGTGAGTACTGCTGTTAGTTATATAGTACTAATTGCATTAATGATGCGAAATATGTATCATCGAATATCTCGCTATTACGCAAAATACAGACCAGTGGAGAAATGATGAAAAATAGACGGCAAACATATCACCTGAATATCACCGAACCGCAAATGAAGCACCTTCAGTTGCTGGTAAAACGGGAACGCCAACGGCTTGCCGAAGAAGGCTCCAAGCGAACCCCAGAGGTGGTGAGGCTCCAGGGTCTACAGAAAGCGCTTGACCGGTCAATTTATTTTTTCAACAAACACATGGGAAATGCAAACGACTCAAATTTCTCCGAAGAGGAGACATGGTTCAACGAATCTAAGTAGCAAGAGGGCCTGTAGCTCAGTGGTCAGAGCAGGGCACTCATAATGCCTTGGCCGTGGGTTCGAGCCCCACCGGGCCCACTATCGTAAAAATAACAAGAAAAGAGGGAATATGACTAGCGATGATTTCTCAACATTATATGTTGTGGATGACAAAGAAATAACAAAATGCATCATCTTTAACGACATGCAATTAACAGATGACGGAGACGACATCTTGCGTTTGGGTCTTAATATAAAGCGCGCATGGATTAATACGGGTGGCTATCGCGGACACTACGAGACAACCATAGATGGCTGGATGTCAATTTTGTCTGGCTGGACAACTGGTCCATGGGATGACCCAGTCGCTCAAAAGAAACAAAAATTTAATGACTTTATATCTCAGATAATGTCTAAAAAAATTACTCCAGCAGCCCCAATAGCCCTGGTTTTAGACCCAACCAGTAATGTTTTTAGCACCAGTGTGTCAATCCTCACTGCTCACCCTGAGATATTTCATGCCTGGATAGGGGATGATTTGTTCTATGATTTAGAAGAGGCTTTATTGTAGTTTTTGCTATGAAACACATTATTCACGTTCACCAGCAAAAAATCAAAAAAGGGCTAGACGCAATCATAGATAGAACCTATAAAGGCTCGATACATAGTCGTGGGCTTACGATATCCTGCCCGCATTGTGGTCAAGAGGCTGCCAAAATTGTTCAATCAGATACCCCAGATAAGTGTGGAGCAAGAGTCTGGATTGAAGCAAAATCGATATTAGAGTAGTCAATATGGATAGAACAATCACTCTTATTGAGGGTATAGATGTTGGGGATGTCCCACAGACTCCAAACACCACAGATATTGACTCATCGTATTTGGACGGTATCCGTGAACAACTTATGAGCTATGCATCAGAACATGGATTATTTCCAGTTAGCTACAAACAAGAACAAAAGGGTAAATTAATCCAGAATATTTTACCCATAAAAAAAACAGAAACACAACAAATTTCCACATCTTCCGGAGTTGAATTGGGGCTTCATACGGAGTTAGCATTTCATCCATATCGCCCATCGGCCGTATTCCTTCTTTGTTTGCGCGGAGACAGTACAGCCGTCACGACATACGCCTATGTTGATGACATTGTGAAGCACATCCAACCCATATCCCTAGCAATACTCACGCGCCTCTGGTATGTAACAACTCTCGATGATAGCTTCCGTACAGGAGGCGAAGAGGATATGGAATTATATTGTTCTATTTTGCGTGAGATAAACGACGGGATTACAAGGAGTAACTCTCTGTATGAAATTACTTTTGATGAAGTTTTGATGCGTGGCACAAATAAGCAGGCAGATGAAGCAATTAATGAACTAAAAGCCGCTATTAAGCTTTGCGTTAAAGAAATAGTATTGAAAACCGGAGACCTACTTATTCTCAACAATAAGACCACAATCCACGGCAGACGTCCTTTCCAGGCTCGCTATGATGGTACCGACAGATGGGTTCAAAGAATGCTCGCCGTTTACACACTTCCTCCTGGGAATCAACTAGATGGCCATGTAATAACAACTCCATTTGCTAAGAAAAAAGACTTACATGAGGTATTCAAAAATAAATATGCCTATCTCAAATGAATAAATTTTCCAAAAAAGAAATAATTGCTATTTATAACGAATTAGAAAAAATAGCAACAACAATGGAAATCCCCCCATTTAGGCGAAGAGATGCTAACTGGATACTCAGAAACGCAGCTATAGAGAACTCAGATAGTAAAAACTTGCCAAAACTTATTAGGCTCGCTAGAATAATTTCTGAGTTACCACCTACCGATAAGGAAAATTTATGATGAGACCTATGGATAAAAACAAAGACGAACCCACTCCGCTGAGAGAGAGAATTAACGAGATTCTTCTCCAGCAGGATGAAAACGCCTTGCTTATGGACGGTTTTGACGAAGCACTAATTGGATTCTCTCAACGAATCAACGAACCGCTTCTTGCAGTTTATTCATACTCTAAAATGATAGAAACACTAATCACTCGTGATGGAATGAGTGATGAGGAAGCAATGGAGTATGTCGACTACAACTGTGTTGGCTCTTGGGTCGGCGAACGAACCCCAATTATCGTAATGCCATTAGAGTTATAAAAACCACCTAGTAAAAAGGAAATCAAATGAATAAATTCGAAAACATCAACGAACTAAAAGAACTACTTAATGAGTTGGTTGCTCTTGGATTGTTGGATGAATTGCGCAATACTAAAACCAACGAAGTTTCATACGCAATTACCGAATTGGGTCGGCTGGAACTTGAGTTTCAAAAATAAAGATGCATTTACTTGTTAAATGTTCTACCTGTGACGTTTGGATAAACAGAATTGACTAGGCAGAGGCTTTTCTTAGATATCAACTGTGTTGAGGCTGCGCGTGAGCGTATGAGACACGTTTACGATACATTCGACACTGTTTGTATACAGTTCTCTGGCGGTAAAGACTCAACCGCGATTCTCTACTTGGCTAAAGAAATTCACGAAGAGCGTGGACTTGGACCCGTGAAAGCAATATTCCGCGATGAGGAAATGGTTAGTCCTGCGGTCATTGATTTTGTTACAAAAGTCAAAAATTACGATTGGGTTGACATGGAGTGGTATTGCCTGCCATCCAGTCAAGAAGTTTGGACTCTTGGGCAAAGGGAATACTGCCTCTTATGGTCCCCGTATAGGGCATCAGAAGGGCGTCTGGTGCGTGAAATGCCACCTTGGGCTATTACGGCTGCTAATTTCGGGTTAGACCCATCTAGTTTGCTACCTGAAACAATTGATTACTACACAATGCAAGGAAAACAAGGCCGAGTGGCTTTCGTCACAGGGGTGCGGGCGAATGAATCAATGATTAGATATCGGTCCTGTGTCCAAAAACTACACGAAAACTACATTGTTGTCCCATACAAAATGAAACGCTCTATTCCTATGCGTTTTGCAAAAGTAATTTATGATTGGACCACGGATGACGTGTTGAAATATATCTCGGAAGAACATAACGCAGAATATTGCGAGTACTACGACATGGCAGCCCTAACAGGCTCGAATACACGGGTAGGTATACCTCTGCACTCCGTTGCTATGCGAAGAATTGGCGATGTAGTTGCAACTGAGCCTGAATTCTATGACCGTTTGTATGAATGTTTTCCAAATATCGATGCACAACGGCGTTGGTGGCCTGAATTTAATCTAGAAAAACGAATTATGCAGTATGCAACCGACGGGTGGCCCGGAGTTAAGTTGTGTATAGATGAAAATATTCTTACTCCAGGTCTAAGAAATCGAGCTTTAGCTTTCTCTGCAGAGTTCCGTAAGAAACATGCCAAAGACCCACAGTCTTATCCTATTCATTGGCTTATCCGTAGCCTACTAATTAATGAGTTTCACGTTACTGCGGCAAACCCTATTGGTCCTGGAACCAGAGCTTACACTTTGCAAAAGTCTATTGAGTCTGAGTAGGATAAACCCATGAACCAGTTCTTATTTGTCGAACAACAGTCTACGCCTGCTCGAATCTTGGAGATAGCCAAATGGCATTCAAAATTTCATGTTGAATTTTTAGAAGAACTACACCGGTTTGAAGCTTGGTTTAGCGATATAAATAAATTGCCGCAGTAAAGCAATTCTATTTATTACTGCTTTGGATATTTTTTGATATCCGAAGAGCAGTGTCTGGGTCTAAAAATAACATAACGTAAGAAAGCTGTATGCCGTCTTCGGTATCCTCCATAACCACATCAATAGCTTCGAGTGGTATGGATAACGAGTTTGCAATACCTGCGCGAATTACGTTAATTTCCTGTTCGGTTTGAGCAATATCTTCATCGATTTCGCTGGTCCAAATATCACCCAAAGGCGGGTCAATTACTGTCGGCTTAGAAAGACCTACAAGAACCTTTTGTAAACTATTTGCCTTTACGCAATCGAGACACGCAATCTTTTTTGTTGTCGCGGCTCTTTTTCTTGTTTCTATATGCCCGCATTCAAGCTTGTGAAGATATACAACCTTGCTCCAGTCACCGGTCTTAACTATTTCTAGAACGAGTTGCTGGGGGGCGCTCTTCCTGCTGGGTTTATCAGGCATTCAAAAGATAGTCCACAAATGCATCTAAATGGAGAGCATCTACTAGCTCGACAACACTTATAAATTTACCGTTCGGTAGCTCAACCATAGTTTCATTCAATTGTTTAAATACGTGGTCTTCTCCAAGATTGTCGGTAGAGCCCGCCGCAACAACAAATGTTTGAATTGCTTGCTTACAAGCGGGGACAAAATCTACGGACACGGGCGGATAATGGTTACTAGTTAAATGCCACTCAAGTGCCTGGTTTAATTCTGCTACTTGCGCTGCATCAAACGCGCTTAAATATCCCATCTATCCTCTGCAATCTTTCGAACCAATATTCCTAAGAGTAAACAAAAAGCAATAAAAACCAATACTGGCACAACTTGCTCAAATATGCTCATTATTGATTCCTTCGGTAAGAAAATCCATTACAATTTGTTGCGCGGACAAAGTTTCATCTACCTCTGTTCCGTCAGTCGCTGCATTAACCACATTTCGTTTAGATTCTATCAAGGCAAAAATGTCTTCATCGATAGTTCCTTGGGCAATCATATAAGTAGACATCACTGAACCTTTCTGCCCGATGCGATGACAACGACTATACGTCTGGTCGACGTCAGCTGGCGTCCATGGAAGCTCTACAAACAACACGTCTTGAGCTGCGGTTAACGTATGGCCTGTTTTTGCTGCCTGAATCGATAAAACAATTACCGGAGCCTCATCGATTGAGCTATTTTGGAACTTGAATTTAGCATCTTGCACGCTCTGTACATCCATGCCACCTTGAATTTTCAAACCACAATAATGATTTGAAATTGTGTCGACGATTTCGCGGTGATGTGCGGCTACAACAACTTTATCCCCAGTAGCAATCTTTCCATCAATCCATTCAAATACAGATTCCATTTTTGCTTTAGCCGCAAGTCGACGTAAAACAGATATTCGTACCAAATGTTCGTTTGCTTCGGCCCGTATTTTGGCGTGCACTGCGGCATTCCATATAGATGTACCCATTTCTAAAGCGACTTCCTTAGCGCGACGGGTAATGTATTCAATAATGTCGTTCTTGGCTTGGGCATACTCCTTCATCGCCGTCGATGACCCGATTACCATAATTTTGCTATGCCTAACTGCGGGCAAATCTAGAAGTACTTGTTCCTTTGTTCGACGAATATAACAAGTTGAACGAAGAGTATCGTTGAGCTCGTCTAAATTAGTAGCGCCATCAATATGCCACTGACCAAAGCGGTCACGAAACGCACCGCAATAACGTCGATAAAAACCCCATAACCCACCAAACTTATTTAACTGTCCGAGAATATCTAGCTGTGGTCCAAATTCTGCGGGTCGATTAGTAATTGGGGTTCCGGTAAGACATAAAACAAGACCATCCTTTTTTGCGGACCGTGCCATCTTGATTGCTGACTTTGTTCTCTTTGCGGTTGGCGTTTTGGCATAATGACTTTCATCGAATATGTAGCTCGTAAAACCAGTCAACATCTTTAGCCAATGGTCGATATTTGAGTAACCAACAACGATTACATCAAATTCTTCGCGGTTGGGGAACTCTGAGCGATTGGCTACCGTACCAACTTTACGATGAGGAAGCCACTTATTGAACTCGTCGCGCCAGTTTAAGACAAGCCCTGGTGGACAAACAACGACTGCTGGATATGCATCAGCATGTTCGATTGAAGCTATTGCTTGAATAGTCTTGCCAAGACCCATATCATCTGCGATGAAACAACGCTTCGCATTAACCGCATATAAGACTCCAGCTTTTTGATATGGAAGGAGCTCCCCTTGAATTGTTGGTAAATCAAGCTCTGCAGTTGTTGATTTTGCCGCCGCAATATTTTTATCGCGTTGTTTTTCCATGTCTTCAGCCAACTGATTAATTTCTTCGGGTAGATGTTCATTAAAAGTCGTGGCCCAATTAATTACCTGACGTATTGCGGTTAATGGGGCACGCCATGCCTTTGATTCCGGGTCCCATGTGACCCCTGAAATCCCTTTTACTAAACGAACACGGACGGGCTCATACGCAAAACTCATGAAGAGCCAATCATCTTTGCGATAGACGCCCTGGGTTTTGTTAAGTTTTTTAGGAAGAGTAAACGTTAAAACATCTGTCCCAACATGAAAATTGTGTTTTGCTGCAAATGAACGAGCTTCCTCTAGACTCGACATCGGAACTCGCCAAACACGACCAATTTTGTCCCATTTTGCTCCAGGTATTTGTTTAATTTCGGCCACTTGAGCCATATCGTAGGGAAAATCGAAGACTAAATGGTCGTTAGATAACGTCAATGTCTCAGTCATTATTTTATGTTACACCGCACCAACCGGGGCTAGCAACCCCCCTATGGGTATTTAGCATCTGGGCCAATTCTGGGAAATAAAAAAGCCCCACTCGGTTAAGAGTGGGGCTTTAGTGGGGGGAAATTACGAGAAAACAATAAGAAGTGCTATTGCGATGAGTAGTAAACTTTCCATATTGCTTATTTAGGGTATCGCAAACAAGTTTTGGGGCGCTCTGTGAAGGTTAAATCACTCTGTTCCCACTCTTTTACTAACGCGCTTATTGTTCGCCCACTTAATGAGAGTAAGTATTTTTGCAATGTACCAATTGCCCAGTGACGCTCAATAAACATTGCTTCAGCCCATTCGGGTATTTCACCTTTGACCTTGTCATAAACATAGTAAAAAGTTTTAGTTTTGCCATTTATTTCCACGAAGTGACGGCGAACCGCGTAACGAACTTGGAATAAATGAATACTCTCTCCATAAGTTGATGTTGGTGCTCCATACCCAATTTGGGGTAATTTATCTAGTGTTAGTGTTTCCATAAACATCAACTTAGTACAATATGTGTCTCTGTGTCAATTATTTACTAAATGACTTTTGACACATACTAATTTTGGTCAATCAGATATGTACTTGACCTTAAAGCGACACAACTACTCAGGTATTCGGCAACCGGCAATCATCTTCACCGGACAAAACGCGTAAAATATAAAAATAAACACGGGGCTGGCGTAGCCGACTACCACCTGACGGTGGCGTATGAGTTCGGGCATAAAAAAAAGCCCACCCCCAAGCGAGAGTGAGCCTTTTTAGAATTAAATTAAGCAAAAACTACAAACAAAATTATCATTATCATCAAAATTCCTTGTTCCATTACTTTTGCTCCCATAATTTGCCTAATTTGGACTTAAATAGCGAATATTTATCGCAAATTAACTTCGCTATACCAAAACCGACAACTACCGAAGCAATAAATACGGTTAAACCGTTCATTATTCCCTCTTTTCTCTTGCTATTCCATAATCAAGTTCTACTTTAGTAGCCATTTAATAAAAAGTCAAGCATTTAATCAGCCTTCACGATATTTTTTTTTACCAAAACAGCGAGAAACCCAACCCGACGGCGACACACCTGCCGTCGTTCAAACAAAACACGGGGCTAGCGCAGCCAACTACCATCTGAAGTTAGCGTATGCGAGTTCTTCGCAAGATAAGTTAACTCCCCAGACAACAAAGCCTTGTTTTAATGAAAAAAAAATTTAATTTTTATTTTTTAAAAAATAAAATTCATCAAAAGGCACTTTTTACCCACCAAAAGATAGCATCTCAACTCCCTTCCGTTAATAAATCCTTGCGTTACCGCAACAGCCCCGTGAAGATTTGGATTATTCGTCGACGGTGGCGTATGACGAAGCCTCTCTGGGCGCAAAAAAAAGGGCTAACGTGCCGTGTTAGCACGTTAGCCCTTACTTAACTGGGGGGGAAGGAGGTGTGTCCCTTAGTTAAGTCTTGTTTCGCAGTTAGCGCAGAGAATAGGGTGAGTTTCTTCTCTTGGTATCTCGTGCGCTCCATACCAGCCTGCGTAATCTTCATCAGTTTTAGCGCAAGTGTCAGAACAATAATGCACAAGGTCAACTATTTGACCCTCACTATCTGACTTTAGAACTATGTGAGCCATAATCCAGTCCTCCTCTCAACTTTTTACTTTACGGCATAACTGGTATTTTTGCAACTTTGACTACGGTGACGTTCGTCATAGTTATTTATGTGTCTTGTGTCACTTTGTAAAGTTAGTGACCAGCGTCACCATATGTGTCTGGCGTCACTTTATGTGTCTGGCGTCACTTTTGTGCACACAAAGTGTCAACGGTCACACAAACAAACAGGTGTTCGCTTGGTGGTCAGGTGTTCACTCTGCGTGAAAAGTAAATTAAGACGTAATTCGTATTGCGTTAACCGGTACTGGCTATGAAATCCGGTTCTTCAACATCAAAATGCGGGGCTTCTGGGCTTGCATCTTTCTTCTACCTTTTGACGGTGGCGTATGAGGGTTCTAAGACATAGCACCCATAAACACAACAGGCGCACCTGCCCCTGAGGACAAGTGCGCCTGCGTTTGAGGACTAAATAGATTTAGTTAAGTAAATACTATTAGCAAGACAATGCAAATCATCAAAACTCCAACTTCCATAATTGCCCTATTTCCAAGTTGAGAGGTTTAATACAACTTCGGCTAGTTGGTCGCAATAGACATAATTTTGCTCAGCCTCTACCTGCTCGGTGTGTGCAAGTTTTCCCGTCTGTATGTAACGGATACGCTTAACCGTGTAGGTGTCGCTGTAGTCAAGGACTACTTCTATTCGTCGGGTAGATGTAATTGGTAGAACTACGCCTACCGTATCACCTTCTTTATCTCGCAAGTTAGCCATTCGCCCACCTGATACGGCGAACACTACCATTTTTCCGATTTGGTTCATTACTTCCGTAGTGTTGCACGGTCTCCCGTCTCGCACTACTCCTATTAGGTGGCAAGACGACTTGCCCCATTTGAGTGTATTTGTCATAATTTAAGATTAGGGCAGTTGTGGGTCTCTGTCAAGTCTTTAAGTTTGTGTCGGCTGTCATAGTCTCGGTCGGCTAGTCGTCTTTGGTGTGACTAACGCTTTCGGTCTGCTTGGGTTTTGCGCTGTTGGATTTTTCTGCAATTAATTTCAGCCCACCTCAGAGCCACTCCCTTCAGCCCTTCGGGTTTCGCGAATGCGGGGCTTCTGGGTTCGCTCTATCGGACTACTTCTTCACGGTGGCGTATGACCCGTACAACACAAAAGCCCACCAACCTTTTCAGGCAAGTGGGCTATGTGTGGGGGTTGATTGGGTTATTTGTTAAATAAGTATTTGCCCAACACTTACAAGAAATAAGACACCGTTATAAGTGATATAGGCATACTCTTTTTCTGTTCCTTTATATTCTACGAATATTGCCTCAACTGTTCCAGTGCGTTCTCTTTTTCTTTTCCCGTTATCGGTTATGTACCCGAATGATATCGGTATCTGTACGGCTGTTCCCTTTTTTATTTCTGTTGTGTTCATTATGTTGGGCAGTCCTCGTATGGGTTTTTGTTGCCCTCGTTATCCTCGCACAAACAAAACCCAAATAGTTCTACTTGAGTTTCGTGCGTGAGTTCGGCTATATCGCTGTATGACGGCGAACCACCGAGTTGGTCAATGACTAAACTCCAGTAGTCCACGAATAGTTTTTCTTTTTTATTCATTTTGACTATCAATTTAGAGGCACAACTATCCCTTGTCAAGTTCTTGATTGGTGACATTTGACACTTTACACTTAATAGCGCAACGCACCTTTATCTATGTAAGAGAAAAGAGGAAGTTATGCCAACAGACGACAACCGAACATACGAACAGATAGCAACCGAGACCTGCGAGTTGATTTGCGCTTTACAAGACGCTGTTGGGGTTCTTTTTCCTTGGCGTATGTATGACTGCGACAAGATAACTCTATCCAACGACACCATCAGACTGATAATCAACGCCGTCAAGAAATAAACCTTCTGGGGGTTTTTAGCGGGGCTCGTGGGCTCTCGGCTGGGAACTACTTCTTCACGGTGGCGTATGAGTTTATACGGGCATAAAAAAACGGGTAGACGCACCAACTTGGTACGCCTACCCGTAAGTCGGGGGGTTTTATTGCTATTTAGTAGACGGTTTCCAACTCGTCTGCGCTGGCATAGCGAACGGTATACCCTCTCCCCATAGGGACATCGTGGTGTGAGAGGTTTAAGTGAAGGGTATCCCCACTAAGAAAGTAACGCAAACGCCATTCGGCATTGACTGTTACGGCACGAATGAAGTCGCTAATCTTGTCGGCAACAAATTGCCCACCAACTGAACGGTTCCATAATGGTAATCCGTCTACTGCCCACACACGCTCACCGTGGGTTGCGAGTGAAGGGTTGTTTTCCCACCACGCTTTTACTGCGTAGTAGAAGTTATCTACTTGTTCATCCCAACAACTGCCATCGCAATAGTCGGTTGGTGTGGTTGTTTCTGTTTCAGGGTCGTGGTTGGCACACGAACAAGCATTCGTGAACTCACCATCCCATTCTTGTTTGTTTGTCATACTACTATTATGTCGCACTACTGCCCCAATGTCAAGTCTTTTGACATAAGTCACTTGGTCTGTTCAGTAGTCGCTTGGTCTGTTCAATACCGGCAACGGGCTTCGTACCGGAACTTAACGCATCAACCTTGCGGCTGCCGCCGGCGACGCATCTCCGGTCTCGCGCGCCCGCGGGTGTGCGGGGCTTCTGGGCTCGTGCTATTCTTCTACCATCTGACGGTGGCGTATGAGTTCGGATACGCAAAAAAGGCGCACTCGCAAATCTAACGAGTGCGCCTTTCGGGGGCTTGCTGAAATTGCTGGCTAATAAGTCAGTGTGCGACTTAACAACTCACGCAAAATAGGTGTTGAGGCTAGATAATCGTCTAATTTATCCATTATCTGCTTCTCAAACTCGGCAAATGACTTATCGCCATAACGCCCTACGGGCTTAGTAGCAAAACAGACGCTCGGATAGTTCGCACGGTCAAACACTGTAAATGCCGTGATAGTAAAGGTGTCGCTTGGTTGCCATAACACACGGCGAACGGTTGCTTCATACTGCTTGCGCTTAGCGTTGTGGTCAAACTCTAGTTCTATCTGCTCACCCCACAAGTCCCCTGAGTGGTCTTGCTTTATGTCTATATTTGGCGAACGCCATATATAGGTAACTTCACGGTCACGCTTTTTGCGTAACGCTTTAGGCAATAGGGCTTCTTTCGTCATTTTTACTCCGTTCTTTGGTTGGTAATTAAATATTATAGACATAAATGGGATAAGTCAAGTTTTCAATTAGTGGTGTTAGGCACACACAACCTTTACTGCGCCACCTGCGCCACCTGCGCCACCTGCGCCAACTGTTTTGCTCGAGCAAACACGCGTTTTGAGCTTCTCCAACTTCCTTCTTCTGGGTGGGTTGAAGCGGGGCTTCTGGCGACCCAGAGTTCTTCTACTATTTGACGGTGGCGTATGACCACTTGCTACGAGCATTTCTTAGAAGTAAAAGACAACAGTTGCGTTTTATCGCCGACCAATACACGACAAACAATCCTTGACTTTGACAATCGCTGTCTGTATGGTTTACATTATGAGAACAACGACCTACTACCGAGTTCGCTCAATAGTTCGTTTATCTTTTTGGGGAACGATTGCGTTAGGCTCACTTTGGCTAACGATAAGTTCATTAAACAAAATAGATGACTATAGTTGTGAACCTATAGAAGTAATAGTTCAGCCAAACGACACGCTATGGGGCATTGTTGAGAAACATTGTTATGGCGCAATAGGCGTGGCTGTAGATGATTTGATAAAATCTCGCAATACTCATATAGTCCTTGTCGGACAAACAATCAAACTAACCAGCCGTAACTAAAATATAAAATCTACTAAATAGGACTTGACAAACTTTATGGGACAAGGGATAATTTTAATCGTTATAATTCTCTTTTTGGTCTTTAACTAATCAAACAAACTTTCAGCCTGCCCTTTTGGGGGGCTTTCTACGCAAGCCTTATGGGCATAGCGAAATAATTTATCAACCTGCTTGATATTGCTCGTCTTACCCACTGCGACCCAACAAGTAACTTGTTGCCAAACTCCATCTGCTTGGGGATTTAAGGGATAACCACACACAACACATTGATACGACGGCATACAACTCATACTATCTTCCCGGGGCTTCTGGGGCAAGTTATTTGGACTACTTATTGACGGTGGTAGATGAGTTCGGATAAAACAAAAAGCCCACTACTCGCAATTCATCTGCGAGTAGTGGGCTTGACTTAAGCCACTAATTTGCTTCTAGATACTTTTACAACCCTTTTAAGAGTTCGGCAGGCTTAACGCCGAACGCCTTACACAGGCGCAACAATGTATCAAGATTTGGCGAAAAGTGGTTGTTCTCAATGCGATTAACCGTCTTACGGTCAATGCCTGCGAGTTCTGCCACGCCTTCTTGAGTGAGTTCAGCCGACAGGCGAAAATCGCGCAAACGGTCTGCCACTATTTTTTCTGACTTGGTTTTCATTGTTTATTCTCCTTTCTTTCTATCGTGAGTTTAATAAAACCCGTAATTACCAAATGTTAAAGCCACCACAGTAGCGCAAGAAATTAGCAAACTCTTTTACGAAGTCTGCGTCAAATCCGTAATGAGTTCCCCACGAACCTTCTGACAATGTTTTAATTTTAGTATCACGCTCATCTTGATACTTTTTGGTATTGCCTTCTTTGTATTCTTTGAGTAGAACAGTCGCAAGAGCCTTGCTATCTTCATCATCAAGACCATCACCATCATTTGAGTAAGCGTATTTTACCTGTTCGCATATTTCGGGTGCTACTTGGTCGCAGTATTCCCACAATGGCGACCACCACCATATATTCGCTCTAAAGTATTCTCCACATTTCTTTGTTGGGCTTATTCCCATTATGTCCATTCCCATTATTTTCCCCCTTTTAGTTTTGTGATTAGTGCGTCTAACTGACTTTCAGTAACTACTGACGATAAAGCACCGACTAGAAACTCTACGGCATTGTCGCCCCATACTGCTCGTGCGAGTAATGCGAGTTCATTTTCTTTTTCAGGATTGCTCATCATATGATTGCCTTATTAAATGGACACTCGGCTACTTCGCCGAATACGGTTTCATAGAGTTCACGACCCTTAATCCACGAGCCGTATCCGTCTGAAAACAGCCCATCATTATTCCAATCGCCGTCTGACGATATCTCAACGCACGAGCCGTAAATATGTTTGGCTCGTATGAGTATCGCCGTAATGACAGCGTCATAGGGCTTGTAAGCAGTTTTACAGAACTCAAAATAGTGGCTATCGCCTTTACGGTGTTCAGGCTGTTCAGGTATGCCTGCCCAATAGAAAGTCTCGTGCGCCAAGTCTCGCCCGTCATCACTAAAGCCCTCAGCGTCTCCGTTAATAGAAAAGTAGCCCTCGTTAAACTCAGGCTCACCTAATCCCTCGCCATTACGAATACG
>Ga0129333_10003893_pt1 | contig 14005 bp, 12 predicted proteins | sample CPB6_08_DNA_FD_94474 | JGI IMG/M metagenome (GOLD analysis project Ga0129333, IMG submission 94474) | Freshwater to marine salinity gradient microbial communities from Chesapeake Bay, USA - CPBay_Sum_0.6_0.8_DNA | ecosystem: Environmental > Aquatic > Marine > Coastal | place: USA: Chesapeake... | reverse complement strand
GCAGGCTCGCCGCGGGCGATCCCGGCTGACCAATCGGGTGGTTCTGCGGCCACGGCCTGCAGCATGGCAAGCGAGGCTGGCTGGAAGCTGTTGTCGAGGCCGAGAAGAAACGACAAGTACCAGTCGGCTGGTGCGGTGAACAGCGAGACTGCCTCTCCGAAGCCTGCGGTATTCATGTCGGGAGGTGCGCCGCCAATGGTCACGACATCGGCGAGAACGACCGAGGGCCATGCCGAGGGTATCGTGCGCTTGACGCCATTGCGCAGCACGACCGAAACATTGTCGGTGAAGCCGTCAACCGAAGCCGCCGTCTGCAGCGCAATGTGCGGCAGGCCATCATTGCGGGTGGCGGCGACCTTGCCGATGTCGGTCATGGTGCCGGAGCCAATGGTGATGATGAGGCTCGCCCCTCTGGCTGCTTCGGTCGCCATGTGGAGGACGCTTTCGTCGGCGTGGAGCGTCCCGTGTCCATCGTCCAGCCTGGTGAGGCGCGCGGGGTACCGACCGGCAAGCTGTTGCTCGACAAGGCTGCTCAGGAGTTCGCCGTCACGGCGGATGTCCGTGGTGTCCGTGAGGATGACAATGGGGGCCGCTGCCGTGGTTCCGGAGGCCCGGAATAGGTCCTCCACCGCACTGGCGACGTGCAGATGAGCGGTGTCCGAAATCTCGATTCGGCGAATTTCGAGGGGTGCCAGGCGGGAATCCCGGTCCAGTGCCGCCAGTGCCTGTCTCAGGCCGGGGAGGTTGGTCGGATCGGTGAGGCCGGTGGCAGGCAACGCGATGGACATGTCCGGGGATCATCTGCAAACTGAGACTGAAATATATACAGCTACTGAATAATTATGCAAGCAGTTTTATAAGACACTGATAAGAAAGAACAATATGCAAGTTTCATGCGCCGCAGTCCCCCTGGAGACGACGGCTCACGGGGCTGTGAAGAAGTCAGAGCGCGTGGAGGCGCGCGTCCTGCTGATCCATGCGGCGGCGGATCTGGGTGACGATCAGGCTGTCGTCGGGAACGCAGTTGTCATATGTCAGCCGCTCGCCGGCCTTCACCGGCTTCACGACCCTGGCGCCCTGCGCCAGGCCCAGCGGGATGGCATTGGCGCTGCGTGCCTGCGCATGGGTCATCGCCCAGGCGCGGTAGTCGGTTTCGCCGATGCGGCCGAGAACCTCGCCCGGCGTCAGATCGCGCTTGGCCAGCGTCACGGCTTCGGCCACCGGGCCCTCGAGCGGCACCATGTCGGCCTGATGGTGCAGCACGGCGCGCGCCGCCGACAGCGGCACCTCCATGCTCGTCAGGTGATAGGGCCGCAACAGCGTGAAATAGGGACCCTTGCCGACCTTGAGGTCGATCATGCGTTCCTGAAGGCGCGGGTGATCGGTGGTCACGATGCAGAACACGCCCGGTGCCACGCCCTTGCCGATCGAATAGTCAACGCAGCCCTTGCGCGAGAGCACTCCGCCATGTTCCTTGGGGATCAGCACCGAGGCCAGTTCATCGCGCGTCGCGGCGGGCCCATGCATGCCCGGCACGTCCGGTACAAGCCCGGTACAGTTGGCGATGGCGACCATCTCGACCATGGTCTTGGAACCATCGACGAATTCCACCAGCATGCGGGCATTCATGTTGCGCGCTGCGGCTTCCGCTTCATAATCGACCGGCACGGCGTCGAACTTCAGGGAATTGTTCTTGCCCTTGCCCGCGCAGACCACTTCGAGTCCGATCGACTGGGCAAAGCCGATCAGTTCCAGCGCCGCCGCGGGTTCATCCCCCGCCGCGCCCGTATAGACCACACCGGCGCGGCGGGCCGCCTCATGCAGGTGACGGCCGATGGTGATGTCGGCCTCGACGTTCAGCATGACGATGTGCTTGCCATGCGCGATCGCGGTCAATGCGAACTGGGTGCCGGTGTTGGGGTTGCCGGTGGCGTCGATGACGACGTCGAGACGGCCGGCGCGGGCCAGTGTCTCGGGCTCCGAGGTGATGGCGATCCGGCCCTGTTCGATGGCGGCATCGATGGCGGCGGGCGTCTCGGCATAGACCGTCTGCTCGGCGGCGAAGCCCGCCAGCGTGGCTGCCGCCTTCGCCTGGGGCGGACGCATCTCGGCCACGGCTCCGAGGCGCAGCCCCGGCATGCGGGCGAGCTGGACAACAATGTCGGTGCCCATCTGGCCGCAACCCGCAAGCCCGATGGTGACGGGCCGGCCCGCCTCGGCCCGGGCCTTGAGTTCCGCAACGAGGGGAGAGACGCCTGCGATCACGCTGCCTACTTGCCCTTCCTGCCGCTGCGCTTGCCGCCCGGCACATCGCGCCGGACGGGGCCGATCACGGAGATCGCATCGCCCTTCTTCAGTTCGCCCGGCTGCTTGCCATAGGTCTTAAACCGCGCGAGCACGCTTGTCATCTGCCGCTCGTTCAGCAGCACCGGCTTTCCGGCCTGGAGTGCGGCCCAATACTGGTGGCAGAGGGTCTCCACCTCGCCCGCGCGCCACAGCGCCTTGTCGAGGTCCGGGCCGAAGGCGATCTGTCCGTGATTGGCCAGCAGACAGGCCGAGCGGTCCTTCATGGCCTTGAGCATGGCCTTGGACAGCGCCTCGGTGCCATATTCGGCGTAGCTCGCGCAGCGCAGCGTGGTGCCGCCGGCGATGCCGATCATGTAGTGGAACGGCGGAATGTCCTTCCTCAGGCAGGACAGGGCGGTGGCATAGATCGAATGGGTGTGCACCACGGCACCCGCTTCGGGCCGCTGCCGGAAGATGTCGAGATGCATGCGCCACTCGGTCGAGGGCAGGTACTCGCCGATGTAGCCGCCGTCGAGGTCCATCTCGACCACATGCTCGCGCTTCATCCTGTCATAGGGAATCCCCGAGGCCGTCATCAGGAAGCCCTCGGGCGTTCGCACGCTGACATTGCCTGAAGTGCCCTGATTGATGCCTTCGGCATTCATCCTGAGGCAGGTCTCGATGACGGCGTCGCGCAGATCGGGATACTTGAGCTTCGGCATGGTGAACGGTGTCCGCTTGTTTCGGGTGAGGAGATCTTCAGTTGGCTATAAACCGCCCGTGCCGGTGGCCACAAGAGCGCATGGCGATTGACGCCCCCGTGCCGGATGCAGGAGACTGGCCCGCAAACAATGGAAGGCGCCATGCGCGAGAACACTCCACGCGGCATCGCGGTCGTCGATGTCGGCTACACCAACACCAAGATAGCCCTGTTCACGCCGGAGGGCGAGCTGCTGGCCGAGCGCAAGGCGCCGAGCCGCCACCTGCCGGGCCCGCCCTATCCGCACATCGATCCCGAGCCGCTGGTGGCGCTGTGCCGCGCCGCGCTGCCCGAGCTTGATGCGATGCGGCCGGTTGATGCCATCGTGCCCTGCGCCCATGGCGCGGCCATGGCCTGTCTCGACGAGGCCGGCGAACTGGCGCTGCCGGTGATGGATTACATCTCCGCGCCGCCCGACGATATCGTGGCAGATTACAAGGCGATCATGCCGTCCTTTGCCGAGGCGCTGTGTCCGCTGCTGCCGCTCGCCATCACGCATGGCCTGCAGCTCTACTGGCAGCAGCGCCAGTGGCCGGAGGCCTTCGCGCGGGTGCGCACCATCCTGCCGTGGATGCAATATGTGGGCTTCCGGCTCTCGGGCGTGGCGGTTTCCGAAATCTCCTCCATGTCATGCCAGACCCACCTGATGGACATCCGCCGCCAGCAGCCCTCGGCGATGGCCCGGACGCTGGGCTGGGACCGGCTGTATGCGCCCATGGCCAAGGCCTGGGAGCCGATCGGCGCGCTCAAGCCCGAATTCCGCACGCCGCATTTCCGGGGCGCCGGCCGGGTGTTGGGTGGCGTGCATGACTCGACCGCCAATTTCATGCGCTATGTATGCGCCGGCCTCGACCGTTTCACCCTGGTGTCGACCGGTACCTGGAGCATCAGTTTCGACCCCTCCACCCCTGTCGATGTCCTCGACCCGGCGCGCGACACCAATACCAACACCGATGTCCTCGGCCGCATCGTGTGCTGCAGCCGCTTCTTCGGCGGCAAGGAGTTCGAGGTCGTGGCCGATGGCGCTGCTGCCGAGGAGGCGAGCCTCGCCGAACTGGCCGGGCTGGTGGCGGGGGGAACCCGGGCCATTCCCTCCTTCACCATGACCAGCGGGCCGGTTCCGGATTCGCTGGGCAAGGGCGTGATCGAGGGGCCGCCGCCGCAGACCAATGCCGCGAGGGCCTCGCTCGCCGCCCTCTATTGTGCGCAGATGGTGAGTGAACAGCTCGATGCCGTCGCCTCGCGCGGCGACATCATCGTCGACGGACCATTTTCGCAGAATGCCGTGCTGCTCGCCGTGCTGGCGCAGTTGCGGCCCGGTCAACGGGTCAGGGCCTCGGCTCTGCGCGACGGCACCACCGCGGGCGCGGCGGCCATTGCGCTGATCGAGGACGGGCGGCTTCCGTCCATTGCCCTCAGGCTCACCGATGTGTCCCCGGCCGCAATCGGCGGCCTTGAGGCCTACCACCAGGCCTGGCGGCAACGGGCCTATCGCTAGATTGCGGACGCAAGCTTTGCGCAAGCTTGTTTAACCATGCAGAAAGCATAAGCACCCAGTCTGTTGCCGGGTGCGGGTGCGTCGCGTGTGTGAGGTGTCGTCATGCGTTCTGAAATCGTCATGCGGACTGGGTCTGCGGTGTCCGGCGTGCCGGGCTTCACGCTGGTGAGTGCGGGCTACCGGTCCACCGGCTCTCACGCCGGGGCGTCCGCCTCGGCGGGGCGTCTGGCCTTCGCGGTGGGCAGCCGCCTTGTCGCGGAACTCGACGACGGTCAGCTCAGCGAGAGCTGGGCCGCCACCGACGGTCTCTCGCCTGCCGAAGCCGAGGAGATGAGCGAGATCGCCGCCCTGCATCTGATCGAACTTCTGGGCGAGGGCCTTCCCGCCACCGGGCATGACGCGGCGGCCATCGACGCTGCGGTTGTCTTCCTGCTGGCCATGAAACGCCATGGCGTTGCCGATCCCCGGCGCATCCCCGCCTGTACCGTGAACTGGGCCCTGAACGGTGGAAACGCCCGGGTGCGCCTCACGGCCTGAGAAAATACCGTCCCGGCTGACGCCCGAACCTCTCTTTATTGCTTGCCGCCGGGGGGTACGGCTTCTATTTTCCGCCGCGATTTGTAACAGAGGCAGGTTCGGCACATGGTCAAGGACATCGGGCATTACATCGGCGGCAAGCATGTGCCGGGGACGTCGGGGCGTTTTACCGACATCTACAATCCCAATACCGGCGAAGTCTCTGCCCGGGTGGCGCTGGCCTCCCCGGCCGAGCTCAAGGCGGCGGTCGCCAATGCCAGGGCTGCCCAGCCCGGCTGGGCCGCCAAGAACCCGCAGGTGCGCGCCCGCGTCATGATGCGCTTCCTTGAACTCGCCCGCATCCACGCCGAGGAGCTGGCTACCCTCATCTCCATGGAGCATGGTAAGACCATTCCCGATGCGCTGGGCGATCTGCAGCGCGGCGTCGAAGTCGTCGAGTTTGCCTGCGGCATTCCGCATCTTCTCAAGGGCGAATACACCGACGGCGCAGGTCCGGGCATCGACATGTATTCCATGCGTCAGCCGCTTGGCGTCACGGCGGGCATCACGCCCTTCAACTTCCCCGCCATGATCCCGCTGTGGAAGGCGGCGCCCGCCATTGCCTGCGGCAACGCCTTCATCCTGAAGCCCTCCGAGCGCGACCCCTCCTGCCCGATGCGGCTGGCGGAGCTGTTCCTCGAAGCGGGTCTGCCGCCGGGCATCTTCAATGTCGTCAACGGCGACAAGGAGGCAGTCGACGGCATTCTCGATGATCCCGACATCGCCGCCGTCGGTTTCGTTGGTTCCACGCCCATCGCGCAATATGTCTATGCCCGCGCCACCGGCAACGGCAAGCGCGCCCAGTGCTTCGGCGGCGCCAAGAACCACATGCTGATCATGCCCGACGCCGACATGGACAAGGCGGTCGATGCGCTGATCGGCGCCGGTTATGGTTCGGCGGGTGAGCGCTGCATGGCGATCTCGGTTGCCGTGCCGGTTGGCGAGGCGACCGCCAATCTGCTGGTCGAGAAGCTCATTCCGCGCGTCGAAAAGCTCAAGGTGGGCCTCTCCACCGACCGCGAGGCCGACTACGGCCCGATCGTCACCAGACAGGCGCTCGACCGCATCAAGGGCTACATCGACATCGGCATCAAGGAAGGTGCGAGCCTCAAGGTCGATGGCCGAGGCTTCAAGATGCAGGGCTACGAGAATGGCTTCTTCCTCGGTGGATCGCTGTTCGACAACGTCACCAAGGACATGCGCATCTACAAGGAAGAGATCTTCGGCCCCGTGCTCTCGGTGGTGCGTGCCAAGACATATGACGAGGGCCTCGCGCTGGTGAACGATCACGAATACGGCAACGGCACCGCGATCTTCACGCGGGACGGCGACACCGCGCGCGACTTCGCCTCGCGCTGCCAGATCGGCATGGTGGGCATCAACGTGCCGATCCCGGTGCCGCTCGCCTATCACACCTTCGGCGGCTGGAAGCGTTCGTCCTTCGGCGATCTCAATCAGCATGGGCCGGATTCGATCCGCTTCTACACCAAGACCAAGACGGTGACGGCACGCTGGCCCTCGGGCATCAAGGAAGGCGCGCAGTTCTCCATCCCCACCATGCGGTGATGAACGAGGCCCGGCTCAACATCGGCTATCACCCGCTGCCGCCCGGCTGCCTTGCCAATGTTGTGACCTGCCTCGAGATGACGGTGCGGCCGGAGAACCGGCCCGCCCCGCCTGTTGCAGGCCTTTCGCTCGCGCGCCTCGACGCAGGGCACACGGACAGGTTCCGGGCCCTGTTCCGCGCGGTGGGCCAGGACATCATGTGGTTCTCCCGGCTCATTCTCGCCGAGGAGGCGCTGGCCGCCATCATTGGCGATCCGCAGGTCGAGTGCTTCGCACTGGTGAAGGATGGCGCCGATCTGGGCCTTCTCGAACTCGATTTCCGCCAGCAGGGGCAGTGCGAACTCTCCTTCTTCGGCCTTGTTCCCTCCGCCGTCGGAACCGGGCTCGGACGCATGCTCATGAACGAGGCGCTGGTGCGCGCCTGGGCGCGGCCCATCTCCCGGTTCTGGGTGCACACCTGCAGCTTCGATCACCCCGGAGCCCTGGCCTTCTACCAGCGCTCCGGCTTCCGGCCCTATCAGGTGATGGTGGAGGTGCATCAGGATCCGCGCCTCACCGGCCACCTGCCGCCGGAGGCCAGTCCGCAGGTACCTCTCATCGGCGGGACCCGCTGAATTTACCGGACCGGTAAGAATTAGCCTCTAGCCTTGCCCCATGTCGGATTTCGCCACGAGCCTCGCCACTGATGCGCTTGCCGCCGCGCAGGGCTGGCTCCTGCGGCTCAAGGCCGAGCGCCGCATGGCGAGCCGGACGCTGGAGGCCTATGCCCGCGATTTCGGTCAATTCGCACAGTTCATGGCGAGGCATCTGGGCGAATTCCCGGACAACCGGGCGCTTGCCGCGCTCTCGGCCGCCGATATCCGGGCCTTTCTGGCCCGCCGCCGGACGGAGGGCGCGGGCAGCCGCACGCTGGCGCGACAACTGTCCAGCCTGCGCTCCTTCTATGCCCATGCCGAGCGCGCGGGCCTGTTCCGCAATCCGGCGCTCTCCGCCATCCGGTCGCCCCGGCTTCCGCATCACGTGCCGAAACCGCTGACGCCCGAAAAGGCTGCGCGGCTCGTTGCGGCCGACGCGCTTGTCACCGAGGAAAGCCTGCCCTGGGTTCTGGCGCGCGACCAGGCTGTGCTCACCCTGCTCTATGCCTGCGGCCTGCGCATTTCCGAGGCGCTGGCGCTCACGCCCCGGCAGTCAGGCGATGAGGTTCTCACCGTCACCGGAAAGGGCAACAAGACGCGGCTCGTGCCGCAACTGCCTGTGGCGCGCGCGGCCATCGCGCAGTATCTCGCGCTCTGCCCCTTTGCGCTCGAAGCCGACGCACCCATGTTCCGGGGCGTGAAGGGCGGGCCGCTCAACGCCCGCGCAATTCAGGCCCTGATCGCCAGGCTGCGAGGCGCGCTGGGCCTTCCGGAGACCGCCACGCCGCACGCGCTGCGCCATTCCTTTGCCACCCATCTTCTGGCCAATGGCGCCGATCTCCGCGTGATCCAGGAATTGCTCGGTCATGCCAGCCTGTCGACCACCCAGGTCTATACCGATGTGAACCGCGCCCAGTTGCTGATGCAATACCGCAAAGCCTATCCCCGCGCATGATCCACACCGCTCACCGCCCGAGGGTGGAAACCGGGCACGGGCTGGGCTAGACAGGTCGCCATGCCGAAGATTCAGATTGTCCGTTCCGACACGGAGCTTCCCAAGCGCGCCGCCGTCTGCGTGATTGGCGGCGGTGTTGCGGGTGTCTCAACCGCGCTTGAACTCGTCGAGCGCGGCATTGATGTGGTGCTGCTCGAGAAGGGTGAGATCGCGGCCGAGCAATCCAGCCGCAACTGGGGCTGGTGCCGCCAGATGGGCCGGGACGCGCGCGAGATTCCGCTGATCCAGGTGTCCCTCGCGATCTGGGACAGCATGAACGCGCGAGTTGGCGGCGAGACGGGCTTCACGCGCTGCGGCATTCTCTATCTCTGCGAGGATGAGGCGCAACTCGCCGCCAAGACCGCCTGGTACGAGGACAATGCAAAGCCCGCCGGTCTTTCCAGCCGCATGATCGGCGCGGATGAGGCCAATGCCCTGCAGCCTGGCTGCACCAAGCCCTGGAAGGGTGCGCTGTACACCCCCGATGACGCCCGCGCCGAGCCTTTCGTGGCCGTTCCCCTCATGGCGGAAGCGCTCCGCCGCAAGGGTGGCAAGCTCTTCACGCGCTGCGCGGTGCGAGGTCTCGAGACCACGGCCGGGCGTGTCTCCGGCGTGGTGACGGAGAAGGGTGCCATCGCCTGCGACACGGTGGTGCTGGCGGGTGGCGCATGGTCGCGCCGCTTCTGCCACAACATCGGCGTGGAACTGCCGCAGCTCAGCGTGGTCAATTCGGTGATGCGCACCGCGCCCCTCGACACCGGTCTCACGCGCACCTGCTCAGGCGGCCATTTCACTTTCCGCAAGCGCATGGATGGCGGTTACACGGTCACTCACAACCATTTTTCGGTTGCCGACATCGTGCCGGATTCCTTCCGGCTGTTCCGCGACTTCCTGCCCGCGTTGATGCTCGACAGGAAAGGCCTGCGCCTCAGGCTGGGACGGCGCTTCATCGATGAGGCCAAGCTCAGGCGGCGCTGGAAGCTGGACGAGGTTTCGCCCTTCGAGGAGGTGCGGATCCTCGATCCCGAGCCCGTGCAGGATATCCTCGATGACGCCGAGCGTCACCTCAAGGCCTATTATCCGGTGTTCCAGCCCATGCAGATCGTCGAGCGCTGGGCGGGTTGCATCGATGCCGTGCCGGATGCCGTGCCCGTCATTTCCAAGGTCGATCAGCTCGACGGACTGCATCTGTGCACCGGATTCTCCGGCCATGGTTTCGGGCTCGGTCCGGGCGCGGGCCGCTTGATGGCCGAGATCGTCACTGGCGCGCGCCCGTGTGTCGATCCGGCGGCCTTCCGCTATGCGCGGTTTTTCGACGGCAGCAATCCGCGGCCCACGACGGGTCTCTGATCAGGCGTGAATGGCGCGGCCCGCCACGGCCATCGCCGCTTCCTTGACGGCCTCGGACAGCGTCGGGTGGGCGTGACAGGTGCGAGCCAGGTCCTCGGCAGAGCCACCGAATTCCATCAGTACCGCCGCCTCGTGGATGAGTTCGCCTGCCATGGGCCCGATGACGTGCACGCCCAGCACGCGGTCTGTCTTTGCATCCGCCAGAACCTTCACGAAGCCGTCGGTGGTCTGGTTGGCCTTGGCGCGGCCATTGGCGAGGAACAGGAACTTGCCCGCCTTGTAGTCGATACCGGCAGCCTTCAGTTCTTCCTCCGTCCTGCCCACGGCGGCCACCTCCGGCGCGGTGTAGACGACACCCGGAATGACGTCATAGTTCACGTGACCCGCCTGGCCCGCAATGATTTCAGCGACGGCAATGCCTTCGTCCTCGGCCTTGTGGGCCAGCATGGGTCCGCGGATCACGTCGCCGATGGCGTGGATGCCCGGCACATTGGTGGCGAAATGCCCATCAACGGCAATGCGGCCACGCTCGTCGAGCTTCACGCCGATCTTCTCGAGACCCAGCCCCTGGGTGTAAGGCACGCGGCCCACGGCCACCAGCACCACATCCGCCTCGATCTGCTCGGCGGCTCCGCCCGCCGCGGGCTCGACACCGAGCGTCACCTTGCCATTCGCCACGATGGCGGATGTGACCTTGGCGGAGAGCCGGAAGGCAAACCCCTGCTTCTGCAGCAGACGCTGGAAGGTCTTGGCGACATCGAGGTCCATGCCAGGCAGGATGCGGTCGAGATATTCGATCACGGTGACCTTGGCGCCAAGCCGCGCATAGACCGAGCCGAGTTCAAGTCCGATCACGCCCGCGCCGATCACCGCGAGTCGTGCCGGAATGTCCGTCAGCGCCAGGGCGCCCGTCGAGGACACGATGCGTTCCTCGTCGATGGCAATGCCCTTGAGCCGCGCCACATCCGAGCCTGTGGCGATGACGATGTGCCGTGCCTCGAGCGTCTCGCCGCCAACCGTGACCTGGCCTGGCGCGGCAATGACGCCCTCGCCATGGAATACCGTCACCTTGTTCTTCTTGAGCAGGAAGTCGATGCCCTTGGTGTTGCCGTCGATGGCCTCCTGCTTGAAGCCCATCATCTTCGGGAAGTCGATCGAGGTTTCGGCCCTGATTCCCATCTTGGCGAAGGAATGCTTCGATTCGGCATAAAGTTCGGAGGCATGCAGCAGGGCCTTGGAGGGAATGCAGCCGACATTGAGGCAGGTGCCGCCATGGGTGGCGCGCTTCTCGACGACTGCGACCTTGAGCCCAAGCTGGGCCGCACGGATGGCGCAGACATAGCCGCCGGGGCCAGTGCCGATGACAACGAGATCAAATGCAGCCATTGCGGCCTCCTCTCAGAACTGGGCGATGCGCCGCTTCATGTGGATGATGATGGCCGCGTGCAGGGCGATGGCAAGCGCGAGGCCGGTCCAGACCTGAGCCGGGGACGCCAGCGCCCAGGCCGAGGCCAGCACCGCCGCGCCCAGCGGCAGGAACAGCAGCAGGGCCGTGACGAGGCCCGGATTGTAGCGCCGCATGCGCAGCGCGGGAGCCGCATGGAGCAGGGCGTTGACGAGCAGGAGCCAGCCCGCGAACACGCCAAAGCCCGGGCCACCGCTTCTGGTCAGCGCCACGCACAGCGCCAATGGCGCCCAGACCCCGAAGACATTGATGACAAACACCGCACGCCGTGTCATCGCCTCGCGCCCGCCCGCCATGGTGGCGTTCATGAAATGGCGGAATCGGTCGGCGTCATGTTCCTCATACTGATGGATCATGTAGACGGGCAGGGTGAGGAAGATCAGCATATCTGCCGCGGGCCAGCCCGCGGTGAGCGCAGGTGTCAGGCACAGCAGCATCACGCCCGCCAGCGCGCCCCCATAGACCCAGTTGTCGGCAAGGCGCTCTGCCCGTGTGCCGGGAGCACTTGTGACGGGCGAGAGGCCGGCGCCGGTTTCCAACATGTCAGCAGCGTCCGCCGGCCACCGGAACGAGGGCGCCGGTGACATAGGAAGACTGCTCGGAACAGAGCCACAGGATGACATCGGCGACTTCCTCCGCCTTGCCCTCACGCTTCATGGGGATGTGCTCGCGCATCATCTGCACGCGGCCCTTGATGCCCGAGCTGTCATGGATTTCGGTATCGATGATTCCGGGCCTCACCGCGTTGACGCGGATTCCCTCGGCCGCCACCTCGCGCGAGAGCCCGATGGTGAGAACATCCATCGCTCCCTTGCTCGCTGCATAGTCGACGCCGAGGCCGGGCGCGCCCAGGACCGCCGCGGCAGACGACTGGTTGACGATGACCCCGCCCGTACCGCCGTGCTTGACGGACATGCGCTTCACCGCCTCGCGTGCGCAGAGGAAGGAGCCCAGAATGTTGATGTCGAACAGCCGCCTCAGCCTGTCGAGGCTCATGTCATCGAGGCGGCTCTGGCTGTCCAGAATGCCGGCGTTGTTGATGAGCGCCTTGAGCGGACCAAGCCGGTCGGCAGCGGCGAAAAGCGCCAGCACATCCTCCTCGCGGGCAACGTCGCCCTTGACGGCGATGGCCGTGCCGCCACCGCCCGTGATGGCGGCCACAACTTCCCGCGCGGCCACTTCATTCGTGGCGTAGTTGACGACAACGGCATAGCCAGCCTGCGCAAGCTTGAGGGCCGTGGCGCGACCGATGCCGCGGCTTCCTCCAGTGACGATCGCGACCCTGTTCATGGACAGCCTAGAGGTCCAGGATCGCGCGCTGCGGATCTTCGAGATTTTCCTTCACCCGCACGAGGAAGGTCACGGCCTCCTTGCCGTCGACGATGCGGTGGTCGTAGGACAGCGCGAGATACATCATCGGCCGGATCACCACCTGGCCGTTCACCGCCACCGGGCGGTCCTGGATCTTGTGCATGCCAAGAATGCCGGACTGCGGCGCGTTGAGGATGGGCGTGGACATCAGCGAACCATAGACGCCGCCATTGGAGATGGTGAAGGTGCCGCCCTGCATCTCGGCGATCTGCAGCTGCCCGTCACGTGCCCGGCGTCCGAAATCGGCAATGGTCTTCTCGATGCCCGCGAAGGACAGGTGGTCGGCGTCGCGCAGCACCGGCACGACAAGCCCCTTGTCGGTGCCCACCGCCACGCCGATGTGGTAGTAGTTCTTGTAGACGATGTCGTCGCCGTCGATCTCGGCGTTGACGGCCGGGATTTCCTTCAGGGCCTGCACGCAGGCCTTCACGAAGAAGCTCATGAAGCCGAGCTTCACGCCATGCTTCTTCTCGAACAGCTCCTTGTACTGGTTGCGGAGCGTCATCGCGGCCGTCATGTCCACCTCGTTGAAGGTGGTGAGCATGGCGGCGGTGTTCTGCGCATCCTTGAGACGGCGGGCAATGGTGAGGCGGAGCCGCGACATGCGCACGCGCTCCTCGCGTCCGGCCTCTCCGGCTGCGGCGGGTGCGGCAGAAGCTGCGGGCGCTGCGACCGGCGCGGGCTTTTCGAGATGGGCGATGACATCGCCCTTGGTGAGGCGGCCGTCCTTGCCGGTGCCGGCCACGGCCGCGGTATCCACCTTGTTTTCTTCCACCATCTTGCGCACGGCCGGTGACAGTGGCGCCTCAGCCTTGGCCGGTGCGGCTGCGGGCGCTGGTGCGGCGGCAGGAGCGGGAGCTTCCGCCTTCTTCGGGGCCGTGCCCGCCGCGCCTTCCTCGATGAGACCCAGCAGGGCACCGACATTCACGGTCTTTCCGGCTTCCGCCTCGATCGCGGCGAGCTTTCCGGAGGCGGGTGCGGGAACTTCAACAGTGACCTTGTCGGTCTCCAGTTCCACCAGCGGCTCATCGGCCTTCACGGCCTCGCCAGCCTTTCTGAACCATTTCGAAATCGTGGCCTCGGTGACCGATTCACCCAGAGCCGGAACGCGGATTTCCCTTGCCATCGTCTATGTCCCTCAAGCCTTGCTGTCGCCGAGCGCCTCATCAAGGAAGGTCTTCAGTTCCTTGATGTGGCGGCTCATCAATCCGGTTGCGGTGGAGGCGGAGGCGGCGCGTCCCACATAGCGCGGGCGCGGCGTCTTCGCCTTGATGAAGTCGAGCACGCGCTCGATGTTGGGCTGCACGAAGCTCCAGGCGCCCATGTTGTAGGGCTCCTCCTGGCACCAGATGAAGTCCGCCTGACGGAAGCGCTGCAGAATGTTGATCAGCGCCTTGTGCGGCCAGGGATAAAGCTGTTCCACCCGCAGCAGGTAGATGTCGGACAGTCCGCGCTTCTCGCGTTCGTCATAGAGGTCGTAATAGACCTTGCCGGTGCACAGGAT
>Ga0129333_10003892_pt1 | contig 14005 bp, 9 predicted proteins | sample CPB6_08_DNA_FD_94474 | JGI IMG/M metagenome (GOLD analysis project Ga0129333, IMG submission 94474) | Freshwater to marine salinity gradient microbial communities from Chesapeake Bay, USA - CPBay_Sum_0.6_0.8_DNA | ecosystem: Environmental > Aquatic > Marine > Coastal | place: USA: Chesapeake Bay... | reverse complement strand
AGATGGCGCTGAATCAACTTGAAACTCCAGGCTTGCTCCGGCTACATAGCTAAAAATCCCAGATTCTGGATTCTTAACAATCGGAGGCGCATCAGGATCAAGTCCAGGAAGCAATCCCCGTTTTTCTTGGTCACCACGCAAAGCAGTAATGAATAAAATTCCAGTACTTTGAGTGGGATCGTCTGTGCCCTTGATCCTATAAGTAATTTGCCTTGTTGCTTCTGGCCTGTCCCCACCTTGAAGAGGAAACTGAGGATCTTCAACATAAATTTTTCCAGCAAAAGTGAATTCGCTAGGAATCCCAAAAGTCGTAGGCTTTAAAGTATAAGCAATCTGAAGTTCCTCGTCCTCCCCAGGATCAGTAATTCTTAGATTCAATGAATAGTAATTAATCCTTAATGCATCATCGAGATTTGTCCACGGAGCATGAGCTTTGATAATATAATTTAAATATAAATTATTTTCTGAGAAAGCAGCAAACTTAGTCAGATCATAAGCCTCTGAATCTTGACCATATGTCCATGCATCATGCGCCGGTATTATTTCATATGGGAACACGTCTGACCTAGTATTTTGTTCAATTACCGCGCCGTTGCCAATCAACTTATCCCATTCCAATACATCATCCGGTATAACAAATTGCTTGTGCTTCATTGGAAGCAAATTATTAACAACTTCAAAGTAATTTTCAGAGCCCTTGTCTAAATCCGGAATATCAAAATCTGGCACCTGCCATGAGTGAATGTTTACTTTAAATCTTTTAGGCGGATAAACTCCAACAATTCTATACAAACACGCTTGCACCTTGTAAGGGCCGAAGTGAAAAAGCAAGCCAACAAGCTGATCAGCAAGGCTATATTGCCAGGGCCTTAAAACATATTTATTACTGAAAGTAATCCCTGAGACTGTAACATTGCAACCTGGCGTCTGATAGGTTTCAAAAGTAGTGTACGTGTCTCCGCCAATAAAAAAGATGAGATTAGCGATAGCAAAATTCACCCCAAGGAATAACCCATCCGTCTGCAAGAACGGATAACTCTGCGCAAACTGATCAATAACTCCCTGCAATATAATAAAAAAGTTGTACTCGTCCGCATCAAGATTTGTATTTGATGATATGTCTGGATGATCTTCGGGATCGGGCAGATCTTTTATTCTAATAGGTTCGACAGGCTCGGCTTTTACATCGAATAAAGTCCAGAAAATAACACCTAGTAATACGCCTCCACCTAATATCGCAAGCGGAGCAAGAGAAAGGAAAAGGCTCCATCCTACAATTTTTGGATTAGTACCAATTGCCGCTTCCGTTGTCAGATTTAATTCTTTAAGATAATCATGATAGACTAGCCAGGTGGAACCTTTTACAGAAGATATATTCCTCGGGCCAATAGGAGTACTTCTGCGTTTCTTGAAGGGTCTTCTTTTGTAACTTGTTTCAGCTTTTTGGAAATCTCTCTCTTCCTTCTTTGGCTTATTGTTTTTGTATTGTACAGTTAAAGTTTCGTCAATATAGACTATGGAGCCTATGGGAAGATTAATTGTTGAGGTTGTTTTAACGACAATGATTTGACCATTTTTTTTAACTGTTGGTTTATTGTCTGAATTGTAACCCATCCATACAGCAGTTCCTGGTATAGCAAGTTTTTCTGTTACTTGTTTTGCCTTAAGTATTTTTCTTGCTTCTTCTGAAAGTAATTTAAGTTTTTTTTGGAGCTCCTCAAACGGTCCCATCTAACGCCATGAAGAAGACAGGATATTCTTCCCGACTCTAAGGTTGACTTCTGCATTTATCGGTAATCCAGTGAATCCTTCAGCTTTTGTATTATAGAGTACTCCGTTATACTTTACAGTCGGCCTGCCATTTAATTGGTATCCCAGCCATTTCGCCTTAAAATTTTTCTGCCCAAGAGCTCCACCATTCCTGGCATTTTCTACAGTATTAATCCGAGAAGCAGAAGCGGATGCATTCACTAGATCAAGTAAAGACTGATCTACTGACTGCCTTGAATCAAGCCCACGATTTGCCGCCATTATTTGTTCTTAATATTGAAACGCAAAGAAAACCGAGCTCTTTCTCCATAAAGTCGCAATGAATAAGCAAACCCTAAATCATAGACTGAAACCACTGTATAGATTGGCAATGGCTGAGCAAAAGTTCTTTCGACTACCAGTATATGATCAAAATTGATTGGATTCTGATTGCCATTATGAAACCATGTTAAGTATTTGCTGGCAGTACTGGCTCCCGTCGAAGTAGGTACTATATCAGAGCTAGTAAAGCTAAATTCAATCCTTGAATAACCGCCAGCGTTTGTATTTACTTCATCTGCCACAAAGGTAGCATATGACGTATCGGCTGAATATCTAATCGACCTATTCAATAAAATTGCTTCAAAAGTTCTTTCAGTTAAAGCTACCTCAGCATGTCTAGTTAATTCGGCCGTACTAATAATAGACATGCGACCGTTTTTTCTCCACTAGTGTGCCTATTAACTTGCTATATTACCGGGAGTCGGTTCTTCATAATCGCTTATATTATTAAAGTCATATCCCTCAGTATTTTCACTGATAAAAGTTCCATAATCAATATTGTATCCAACGTTTGGCTCAACAGTTCCATAATCAAAACCTTCGAAAAATTTCGTGACATAAGTTATTTCCATATCGATAGAATAGTCGACATCAAATAACAGATCAATCGGTACAACAGTGGTATCAATATATTGAGAATTAGGCAATTCAGCAGTTAATATTGGATTTAAATCTGCATCAAGCAAGCTTACTATACTCTGCGCTTCGGGATCCAACTGCCCGTCATCATAATAATTGAAATCACTCGATGGGGGTGGAGCAATACTTACTCTCTCGCCAGTATCAAAGTTGCCGCCGTCATAAGAATATCCCTGAATCACATATTCTCCGGAATCAAAATCTCCCCCGTCTGGAGCGATTCCAAAACCTTCCTCTCCTGTCTTGAAATTGCCACCATTAACTATATTTATGGAAACATCTCTGACAATATCCGGAGGATAGTATACGCTCAATAATGAAATAATCTCATCTTTTTCATCAAAAGCAAAATATGATATATCAAGAGTTAAGGTCGAATTAGGAACCCCAGTATTCCAGGTAAGCCCAAGAGAATTTACGGGGCCTAGAGGTATTTGGGTCTCGCCAGAAACTACAAGTGAGCCATTTAAAAACAAAGCTCCATCAGATGGCAGCTCTGCAAATATTATATATGAGACTTTAGAAGGTAAGTGGAGAAGTTCCCCATCAATAACTACTATGCCGCTAAGTCCAGTGTCTATGCGCTGGTAAACATTAAAAACGTCAGGGGAAAGTAGTACTGTCATTTTAATTGATTACGTAACAGTCCACAGAACAAAGGGAATTTGTCGAATCAAATGCCCATGTGGCCGCACTAGCCCTTGCCAAGATTCGACGCCTGTTTGCATTTATTACAATAGTTATCGGCATAAATGGATAATATTCAAATAATTCTGGCCTCATCTTTTCTACAATTCGAATACCCCTATTGTCAAATCTTCTCTTTGACGCTTCTATTATAAGGTATTTGTTTATGTAACCTTCATAGATCAACATATTTATTTTTGCGGTGGTTATAAATTGTCTTGTCAGAATATTGCAATTCAATTCACTTTGATCTTGTTCGGCGAGATCTGCAAGATTTGCCGGTATTAAAGGCTTGAATCCTATTGGCATCGATATCTCCTCTGGGCTCGGAGAGAAGGCCCCAAGCCATGATGCCGGAATGGTCTCAGTCCTATTACCTAAAATAGCCCTATACGTAACCTCCCTTTGTTCTGTCGGGATATTACAACTAGCAAGTTCAGTTGCTCTAGTAATTGTTTGATCTAACGGGTCTGGGTCGGTCTCGTCTGGATCCCCGTCTCCATCGTCGTCTTCGTCTTGATCATTGTTTATCCCGTCTCCGTCTAGGTCATCTTCCAATATATCCAAAATCCCATCTCCATCATCGTCTGAATCTATAGAATTAGGAATTCCATCTCCATCTATATCTGTATCAAGAGAATCTGGAACCTCATCATTGTCAAGATCTGCATTGGGGTCAAGAGCATCGTTGGGATCAATGTCATCTTCAGACTCGTTTCTCGGATTCGCAGTAGCTGCAGTCGAGTTGTCAGTTGAAACTTTAATGTCAATTGTATTATTTTCTGGATTTTCGTAATCAATTTTGGTTATTTTTTGGGTTACAGTGCCAGGACCGTATTCACCGTAAAAGTATTCTTCTATCGTTTCAGCTTTTAGGAATTCGCTCGGCCAGCCGATATATTCTTCACCTCCAACCCTGAAATCGGGAATTGGATCGCCATTTGTTGGCTTCCAAAATGCCAATACGATATCTAAAGGAGGGCTAAAATCGTAATCATCAAAATTCGTTGTTTTTCTGTTATCAATAACTGATCCTGTCTGCTCTTCTTTTTCCAAGATTTCCCCTGCACGTTTGATGAGATCCACAGTGACCTGAGAAGATCCAGTGTGTATAAATTCTTGCTCAACCACTTTCGTGATTTCACCGCCAGCACCGAAGGTCCATTGCTTAGTTCTTATATTCGTAATCGCTCTGCGCCCGTTTATTTTATTAAGCCATTTAACCGCAACATCTCTTACTTTGATAGCGTAATTAAGAACATCATCTCTTCGCTTCGTCCTGTCTGAAAATAGGCAATCGTAAAAACCGTATGTTTGATTCATTAGCGCAATTTCTTGAACCTTGAGACATGCCCTTTCTTGAGGGGTCTTGGCGTAGAAATTGTTCTCGTCTCTTAATTGTGCATATTCATTCATCTCTCCACAAATAGCATTTGCCTCTTCAATAGTTAAATCAAATGCTTTTGATACATTTTCAAACCATTGAGAAATTGCAGGCTGAGCTGCTCTGTTGAGGCTCATCTCTTCGAAAGTCTTTTCATATGATAGCTGTTTTCCGGGACCGTTATATTGAGAAAATTGATACTTCTTAATTACATCTGATCCATATTTTTCTGAATCAGACTTAAGACTTCCTTCTACGCTATAAGCATAGGATTCTTCTTCTTGTCTAAGCCAGTCATCCTTCGTTACAGGTTTCTTGCATGGGTCAGGTTGCTGTATATAAGAAAGAACATCGGCCGAGTATTGCGGATTCAAGAAAACACCACAATTGTAAATCTTGTCGTCATTGATAGTCTTTTTCTTGCCATCGTAACCAATAATACACTCGCTTAATGGTCTTACATTAATATATTGAGTGTATAAATACTGCTCTTCAATTATTGTCCCTTCAGGAAGTTCTCCTGTCTCTGCTGTTGCCTCTTCTTCGTCGGGATCTTCTTCATCAGGAATACCATCTCCGTCATCGTCTGGATCAATACTATCGGGAATACCGTCTCCATCTGTATCTAAACCAGGCGTTTGGCCCTGTCCATTGTTCAAGGGATCATCATCAAGACTATTTGGAATGCCGTCTCCATCTATATCACCGTCCGAATCGTCAGGAATGCCATCATCATCTAGGTCTTCCTCTTCTTGTTGTTCTTCTGGATCAGGCTCCTGATACACAGGCATATCCCATGTCATCGTTATGTTTAATTCACTTGGATCTATTAATGCAGAAGTTTCTGATAATGATTCAATACTAATAGCAGTTGAATCATCGTAAGATGTAAACTTGCTGGAGCTTTCGGCAGAACCTAGTGTCGTATTTCCAAATACATTAACAGTTTGAATTTTCCCGTATTTGTCTTGATACATTGCATAGCCAGCTACCTGCAAGAGGCTTTCTAGCTCGGCTAAATCGTATTCTTGTAAATCAAATACATTCTTATTAATAGGAACAAAAGCAAATAAATTTCTTATCCTGTTCCTGAAAGACTCTTCGTAAGTACTGGCAAGATACAAAGAACAGCCAACCTCAAGTGTCACCGTCTGTTCTTCGTAGTTTATTGTCGTGTTTACAAGATATAATTGGCCTCTCGGGTGTCGTGCGCTATAACCACCTGGCAAAACGCATTGGACAATCACAGACGATCCAATCGGTAGAGGAAATTCCTGGACGACCAAGGAATTATGAACCCCACCCAAGACGATAGTGCCACTTGTCTTGGCAATGGAACTAGTTAAAGTTGACTCGTCACTGACGGAGCCACTTAATAAAAAATCTGTATACTCTTTATTATTAATCCAAATCCTAGTTGGAGTTGTAGTATTTATATATGACATTACGTTTCCACCAGTACTAGTACAACCACGAAATCGTTATTATTGCCAGCACCCAGCTTCGTGAGTGAGGGCGGTTCAGTAATAAAAACCTGATGGACACTACCTGATTCAGAAAGCAAATAGTCGGTAAGCTTTACGGTTGCCAAATTTGAGCCTTCAGCTCTTTTTGTGTCCCAAGCTTCATACAAAGAAGAAAGATCAGATATCTGACTCCTATTAATTATAGAAGAAATCGACCACATTTTTCTTTGCTTTCTGGCTGGCCCGCTAGCATAAGCAGTTCCTAGTTGAGAAAACTCAAGACTTGCCTGCGCCATGTAAGAACGAGGAAAATTAGTGTCAGTAAAATTCTCAAATTCTATTTCGTAAGTTGCATATTCAATCTTTATTCCAGTGTTCATCTCTTCAGTCCTCTCCTGGCTTGCATCCTCGCCACATTAGCCATTATCTTAGAGGCATCCATTACTGGGGATTGACTCTGGATTGTTACATGGTTGGTAATGCGCTGAGTCGTGGCATTACCCATCATGGCACCCATTTGCTGAATTAGGTTGCCAGAATTCGCGACTCCAGAAGAATAATAACCATTTGCCGATGGGCCAGAGCTATTGTTCATGGCAGATATTTTTGCATTTATTTTGCTATTTTGTATTAAACTTTGAGTCATCGGGGCTGGGATAACGAAACCATCCCGTGGCGCTCTCCATTGAATATTACGACCGGCTGGGAGAAGGCTAAGCTGACCAGATCCACTCATAAATGCTTCACGGCCGCCTCCATCGTTAACAAGATAGGTTCGACCGCCTGAAACAGGTCCACCCATTGCCCTGGCGTTCCCTCCGGAAGGAATCCTTTTTACTACATCGCTTAATTGCTTAATCAGCCCGATAGTGTCTTTAATGTCAGATTGTATTGCTTGAATAGGATTAATTGTATCGATAAAGCTTTTGCCAATCTGCGATGCTGCAGAAGCGGCTTGATCAAACAAAGATTTACTTTTCTCAATTTCTTTGTTGAATTTGACTGCGCCTTCGGTAACTCCTCCAGATATCGCCTTGCCAAGTTTATTTTCATCTGATAATTTGTCTATACCTTCGGTTAGCTTCTTCACTGCATTTTCGAAAGTTGCACTTGCGGCTTCACCTGCCACTGCGACCCCTCCTACACCAGCTTCAGCTTCCCCTAAACCCTCAGTAAGGGCTCCGACACCTTCTCTAATACCTTTAGTTGCTACGTCTCCTATCTGTCCAGCAATGTCTTTACCTTTGCTTGACAGGCCGTCCAATTCACTAGACAGTTCTTGCGCTGATTTTGTATCAACAATCTGCACTGGAGGTAGTCCCTGGGCTTCTCTGGCGAGATTCAGTTGATCTTGTTTCTCCTGTGTCTGCGCTTTTAAACCTACCAAAGCTGCTTCACTAGTAACCTCATTTGCCTGCCTGATTAAAGGTATTAGGTCTAATTGTTTTTGATAAGCCTCAACTTGCTTTATGGCAATTGGATCACCACCGGCAGCTCTAGATTCCGCCTCTATCTTGGCTGTTTGTATTTTCAGTCTTTGTAGCTCGAGCTCAAATTGCTGCTCAGCCTGTGCCTGACGAATCTTGACTTCACCAATTGTAAATTGGAAATCAAGTATTTTAGCCTGATTGTCAAGCGTTTGCTGGAGGAAGGATTGATCACCTGTAAAAGTAAAATCAATAACAGCTCTCTGCTCAATGGCCGAGGCGAGGCTGTCTAATGCCCCTCCCACACTGCCTTCAAGACTGCTAATGGCATTACTCGAGATACTGGAAATCCCTTGGATCGCTGTACCAAGCTCTTCATATTGATTTAGGCGATCTGCTAGCGCCTTCCTTTCTACCTCGCTCAGTTCCCTAAAGCTGGCGGCCTTGCCTTCCCTTAACGCTTTTTCTTGTGCATCTAATTCCTGTAATCTTCTAAATGCAGCGAAATCTATTTCCTTGCTGGTTTCGCCACGTGCCTCTAGGGCTGCCCTTTCTTTTTGTATTGCTTCGATCTTTTTCTGAGTTGCCTGAGCATTTAGTTCAGCCGCTTGAGTTGCAAAGCTGCCAGAACTAATTAGTCCTTTATTAAATTGATCTTGTAAAGCGTTAATCTGAGTCTGTTTTTCTGTGTCAATAGAAGAGAATAGGAACTTCTGAGCTGCAGCAACATCTTTTAGAGCATTTCCGGTCTGCTCAAGAGCAGGCTGAGTCTTCCGTTGCTCTTCGGTAACTTTCTCCCATTGAGTTGCGTAGAAATTAGCGGAATCTGCCGCTTTCTGCGATGCATCCCTAAGGAATTTCAATTCGTTGAGCTGAGCCTGAGTGGCTCCACCAGACTTCTCTAACTCTGCTATCTGAGCTTCATAGGCAGCGGCAACCTTTAGCGCCGCCTCTTCCTGAGCTCTCAAGCCTCCGACCAGTTGTGTGGCCTCTTTACCGCTTAGTTTTGCAGCATTGGAAAAGTCATCCAAACCACCCACGCCAGCTTTCTTCGCAGCAGCTTCGATATCTTTAAACTTTCTGGATAGACTATCAAGACCAGCTTGCCCTCCCGAAGCATTACCAAGTGCCTTGATTCGGTCTCCAATGTCATTAATAAAGTTTCCAGCTTGCCTTAATCCAGGAAGCTGCTTAAGGCTATCAATAAAGCCAAGAACTGCGCCACTACTTGTGTCTGTCTGAATGCCAAGTTGACGTAACGTACCTTCCAGCTCCTTGAGCGAGTCACTGGATGCTCTGCCTGCCTGAGTCACGCCGCCCAAGAATTGAGCAATACTTTGCAATGCTGCAGTCAGTGCTGCCCCTACAACAACGCCTCCCGCGAGAGCTCCAAGCGCTTTGCCGAAACCTATCGCTCGACCTGCGCCTACTGCTAATTGACCGTTTGCCAGTCCAGCGGTTTTGCCTACTTTGCCTAGCGCGGGAACAACTTCTGTACCTATAGTTGTGGCAGTCGCTGAGATATCAACTACAGCATTCGATGCACTGCGACCAACCCCTTCAAATGCGACCTTTGTTCCATCGGCCGCTTTGCGAAATCTGAAGAAATCTTTGATGTTCTTTGTAACGGTAAGGCCAAAACCTTTAACGGCGCCAGCGGCTCTGCCAACCCTAAATCCAAGAGCATTTATAGTATCACTAAGGCCGGTCGCCACACCGCTAAAAGTAGTAGCCGATACCCCTACGGCATCAAGAACGTCTCCTGCTGATTTTACTTTAATGAGCCTACCAATTGCATCTACAAAATTATTGACAAGTCCAATATTTAAACCTTTAAGTAAGTTGCCAATACTTGCGCCTATGCCAACAAGCGCTTCCTTCAGTCTAAGTGCAAGTAAGGATTGGAAAGACAATTTAAGTTGTCCTATACCTTTACCAAATGCAACCGTATTAAATGAAGCGGCCAAAGCTGCGCCGCCAAGATTATCAAACGCAATCTTAAGACCAAAAGTCGCAGCGCTTGCTGCTAGTTGAGCGGTTTTAAGAGAAATCAGTAATGCAATAAACGGAGATAAAAACGATAACAGTTTTGCGATTGGATTTATAACAACGCTAACCGCCCTAACAAGAGATGTGAATATTTGAGTAGTTAGATTTACAATGTTAGCAATTTCGTTGAATACGCTGCCGATGAGCTCGCCTAATGGTGATTTGACTATGTCCTGAACTAATTTAGAAAATGCGGCCCCAGCTTCAAGTAAGGCTCTGATGCCAGGTTCAATTAAAGTGCCGATTTCCTCTAGCGTCTTAGTATTAAAATTGGCAATGTTATTCTGCAACTGCTGAAGTGTTCCGTTACCAGAGGCAAGCCTTCCCTGTAGAATTTCAACACCATTAGACATGGTATTGAATGTTTTAAAGAATACATCAGCAGTGATTTCTCCCTTCTCAACTAATTCACTTAGTTCTGCGGTTGACACTCCGAGTGCATTCGCAAATTGCCCTCTAAATGCTCCGTCAAGTTCTGAAATTTGCTGGTTTAATTCTTCACCCTGTAATTTACCTTTGCTTAAAACCTGAGCGAAAGCCTCAAGCAATCTTCCTGATTCTTCCGTGGACAAGCCTAGCGTTTGAGTTCTAGCAGTTAGATTGCTGATGAATTTATCAGTCTCAGCAGAGGATGCTCCAAGATTTTTAAGAGATGGTACGATTCTTCGATATGATTTCTCTACTTGCTCAATTGGCGCACCCAAAGATTCTGCAGTCTCCGCAGCCTGAACAAAGAATTTAGCACTATCCGACGCACTAACCCCAACATTTTTCAAAGCCAGATCAAAGGCTTCGATTGCCTTCAATCTTCTTACAACTTGATCTACAGAACCAGTTACTTGAGCGAAAGCTGAGGTTATGGCGGTAATGCCAGCTTGTACTGTAGCTAATCTATTGAATGCAGTGATCAGGTTGAAAGTTTTAGGACTTGCCTTCCCGATTTCGTCACCCAGCCTCCTTACGTTTTCCGCTGCCTGTCGTTGTGCATCACTCCCTACCCTTAAGGTCTCAGCAAGCCTTTGTTGCTCCTGCTGTTGCTGTCTCAGTGCAGCAACACTACCTTCTTCAATCCCTTTGGCTTTATTGATTTCCTGATTATACCTACTAATTTCATTGGTAAGCTCCCTTCTTGCGTCAGCAGAAAGGTTCTCTATCTGAAGCCTTCTTTCTGCATCTCTGACATTGAACCCGATATCCGCAATACTGCCAGCTTCTATTCCTTGAGCTCTTCGAAGAGCAACATTTAATTGATTTATGATTTCAGTCTGTCTTTGATATTGAGAATTTTCTTTGTTTAAACTTGCTTGTATTTGCTTGGCTTGATTTAATCTCTGGCGAATATTTGTTAAACTATCCCGATCTGCTTTTGCTCTTTGCTCAATTGCTCTTCTTAATTTTCCTTCTGCTTTTTCAGCATCAGTTAAAACATTGCGAAGTTCTTTGAATTGAGGAAGTCCATTAACTCTACCGTCAATCGTCAGTCTTCTTGCCTGATCAAGTGAGTCATCTAAGGCTCCGCCAAGCCTTTTTACATAATCGATAAACTCATCAATTGTCTTAATTGCTCCACTCTTAATCGCGTCATTAAGAGCTTTGACATCGGCTTCTGTCCTCAGACTGATTATGAGATCGTCACCCATAAATCCATAGAACAGGCTAGATTAGTCTGCCAAGAAAAAAGGGGGCCATTCAGCCCCCTTCCTGTTATAGTCAAGGATCTCAGGCGTTTACATCCAGATAAGCTTATACGGACCGTAACCGGTCAGTGTTGCGGTCCAAGAAACAATGGAGCCTGCTTCGATCGATTCAGAATAACCCTGTAGAGTACCATAGCCATACACGGCTTCATCTGTGCCAGTGGGGCCGACGCGAACAAATTTAACACGCAGGCTATTGGCCACAGTGTTTTGCTCAGTCAAGCGCAAGATCTGATAGCCTGCGTCTTTGAAGTCAGCCACGCCTTCAAGGCTAACACTCCAGGACTTAGAGGTAGCAATTGAAGTGTTGAAACCCCGAGTTTCATCGTCATAAGTAACGATATCTTCGGATGACGTATCGGTTTCCAGGGCAGCATTGGTCAAACCATATAAGCGGAACGGTTGATCTGCACCGTCCATGTTATATGCAGTTGTTTCAACAGTGAAAATACCAGTGCTTCCGTTGAATGCGACCGTAGAGCCAGATGAGGCGATGTTAAGACCATCGCCAGCCGTGGAGCTGTCGGTTTTCAGGAACTTGGTAGAAGCGGAAGTTCCAATAGCACCAGTAATGCCAGTGAAAGAAATATCAACCTCATTAGAAGAAAGAGGTAAGATATAAACATCGTAGCCAAAGGCTGCGGAATAATTTGCCACGGATAAAAATCCGGAATGAATCCGGCCGAAACAACAAAATCGGGGGGATCCACCCCTCTTTTGTAGGTTGCCAAATTACGGAACCCTACTTAATTTCTGTTTTTAGGGGGTGATGACAATTGTGGCTTGATCAGTGCCTTGAGTGCTATAAGCTTCCAGAATGAATTCAGTAGGAGTAGTAACTGTTATCGTGGTGCTACCGAAATCAGGCCAGTCATATCGTCCATTAAATCTTACTTCCTGTACATTCGAAGTCGCCCATGTCACCAAGTATTCATTTGGATTTGCAGTTGCTTCATATTCAAAGGATACAACAATCGGATCGAGAACGACGATTTCAATACCCCCGGATCCAGAAGTGAAGTCATTGTACGCAGTAATATTATAGGTAGTTGTGCGATCAACAGTAAATATCTGGGAATCAGACAGGTCAATGTTGCCAACGCCGTTATCCATCTCAGCTCTAAGAGCACTATACACAGACCACGTCAATGTAACGTCTTGACCAGGCTGGATATAGTTAATATTACTAGAGATAGATACAGTAGGTTGTGGGCCATAAACAGCCATCCCGTCAATATCAAGAGGCTGATTCGACGGGATTGTCACAACTGTCTGAACCCTCGCGTTCAACCCTTCCGAAGTCCTCACGGTTTGCGTAGATGTCGCCCCACGAAATAGTTGCATGATCCGGCGTGCAGCGTTGTTTACATCTTCTCCAGTTGCAGGATCCCATGCAACAAGGAAAACCTTCCATTCGTTAACTAATTCGCTGGAATCTGTTAGAAAATCAATTCTACTTAAATCAGATATATCGTGTATAATGCATTCGACACCATTTACTGATTCTATAGAAGGTATACTGGTGCCTGGTGTCAAGACATTAATGGCTTTTTTGGTCTGACCAGATAAAAATTTATAAGTACCAATATAAGACGCAAAGTCTTCGTCAGCGTCAAGAAGTCTATAAATTACACCCGGACTATCGGGAAAAACTTGAGACATTTAACGAGACGATTCCTGCCACCTAGTGTGCCATTCGTGGAAACATATAGAAGGGTAGGGAATGCTTATGGCGAATGGTGACTTTGTCGTCTACGTCATTCTCTCCTCGTAGATGATGAGCCTCTCAGGTTTGCCCCGCGAACGGGCTGGTGAGTACCTTTTTAATCTTGAGGCCATGAACGGTAAAGAAGCAAAACGACTCTGGAGGCAATCAATTCGCGATGCATGGAACAACAAATGTGCGTATTGCGATTGCCCGCCGATTGATGTAAAAAGCCTAACACTAGATCATGTAAGGCCTAAAAGCAAAGGGGGAGAAGACAGAACTAGCAATTGTGTGCCTGCATGCAAGGACTGCAATCATTCCAAGGGAAGCGAAGATTGGATTAAATGGTATCGAAAGCAAGATTTTTATACTATATATTCAGAAATGCGAATCAAGAATTGGCTTCAAACCGGTATAGTGGAAAGCTCAATCTATGAAAACTGGATAGCTAGTTGATAAGTGTCAATACGACGTCTTCTTGTGCATAAAACTTGCCATTAATCAAAGGCATTTCAAGATAGATTTTCCTACCACACGGGGATTTCATCTCAATACGTTTTTCACTGGCCGACTCCAAGGCTATAATCATTCCCTTTACTTTGTTGTCATATAGCATTGGAGCTAATATTATTGCATTCTCACTCATAAATGCGAGCAATGAAGGCGGCGGACCGTCAGCAGCTTCCTTGAGATCCTTGAAGACAAATAAAGCCCAGGCAGGCATAAGGTTATTGGAAACCAAAGCCATGGCAGCAGATCCATATACGCTGGTGGGAATATTCTTTTCATCCCTAGGTTGATACAAGAAGAAATCATCCATCTTGAATGGTTCCTTTCTTCTTTTGGGATCTCTATTT
>Ga0129333_10003891_pt1 | contig 14006 bp, 12 predicted proteins | sample CPB6_08_DNA_FD_94474 | JGI IMG/M metagenome (GOLD analysis project Ga0129333, IMG submission 94474) | Freshwater to marine salinity gradient microbial communities from Chesapeake Bay, USA - CPBay_Sum_0.6_0.8_DNA | ecosystem: Environmental > Aquatic > Marine > Coastal | place: USA: Chesapeake... | reverse complement strand
TGGGACTTCTCGCACGTCGTCTTCGGTGACGACGACCTGATCGCAGTGGGCGCCGACCTCGAGGTGGGCACGCTGTTGAACGCGTACTCGAACGGTCTCTTCCCCATGCCGATCGGTCGGGGCAAGCTCGGCTGGTTCAGCCCCGTGCAACGGGGCGTCTTCCCGATCGACGGGTTCCACGTGTCCGGATCGTTGCGCAAGCACGCCAAGCGATTCTCCGTCCGCTTCGACACCCGCTTCACCGAGGTCATGACGGCCTGTGGAGACGAGAAGCGCGAGCACGGGTGGATCAACGACGAATTCATCGTGGCGTACAGCGAATTGCACCGTCTCGGCTGGGCCCATTCCTGCGAGGTCCTCGTGGACGACGAATTGGCCGGCGGCGTCTACGGGGTTCGCATCGGACGCTTCTTCGCCGGTGAGAGCATGTTCCACCGACGCACCGACGCCTCCAAGATCGCCCTCTGGGCGTTGACCGCCACCATGGCCGCAGCGGGCATGAGATTGTTCGACGTGCAATGGACCACCCCCCATCTCGTGTCTCTCGGGGCCGTCGACGTTCCCCGCACGGAATATCTGAGACTTCTGTCCGAGGCGAGAAACGCCTGAATTTCCCGACAGACTGACCCCCATGTCCGACGTTCAGAAGACCGGCGCTCGACAGACCAAGCGCGACGAGCCGTGGTTGATGCGCACCTACTCGGGGCACTCCACCGCCAAGGCATCCAACGAGCTGTACCGCACCAACCTGGCCAAGGGTCAGACCGGTCTGTCCATCGCCTTCGACCTGCCGACGCAAACCGGTTACGACCCCGACTCGCCGATGTCCGCTGGTGAGGTGGGCAAGGTCGGCGTGCCGGTGGCGCACCTCGGCCACATGCGCACCCTGCTCGACGGCATCCCGCCCGGGCAGATGAACACGTCGATGACCATCAACGCCACGGCGGCCTGGTTGCTCGCTCTGTACGTGGCCAACGCCGAGGATCAAGGCGTCGCTCGCGCGGCGTTGCGCGGCACCACGCAGAACGACATCGTCAAGGAATATCTGTCGCGCGGCACGTACATCTTCCCGCCCGTTCCCTCGCGACGACTGATCGTCGACATGGTGGCTTGGTGCGCCAACAACGCGCCCAAGTGGAATCCGATGAACGTGTGCTCGTACCACCTGCAAGAGGTGGGCGCCACGCCGGTGCAGGAGATCGCGTACTCACTGGCCACCGCGGTCGGTGTGCTCGACGCGGTCCGTGACTCCGGGCAGGTTCCGCCCGAACAGTTCACCCAGGTCTTCGGGAGCATCTCGTTCTTCGTGAACGCCGGCATTCGTTTCATCGAGGAGATCTGCAAGATGCGGGCCTTCACCGAGCTGTGGGATCGTATCGGCCTCGAGCGCTACGGCGTCACCGACGACAAGGCCCGTCGCTTCCGCTACGGCGTGCAGGTGAACTCGCTCGGACTCACCGAGGCTCAGCCCGAGAACAACGTCCAACGCATCGTGCTCGAGATGCTGGCGGTGTCGCTGTCGAAGAACGCCCGCGCCCGCAGCATCCAACTGCCGGCGTGGAACGAGGCCCTCGGTCTGCCGCGTCCGTGGGACCAACAGTGGAGCCTGCGCATGCAACAGGTCTTGGCTTTCGAGACCGACTTGCTGGAATACGGCGACATCTTCGACGGCTCCACCGTCATCGAGGCCAAGACCGCCGAGTTGCGCGACGCGGCGTGGGCCGAGTTCGAGGACGTGCTGGCGAACGGCGGCGCGTTCGAGTCCGTCGACATGCTGAAGGGTCGTCTGGTGAAGTCGATGGCCGAGCGCAGTCGTCGCATCGAGAGTGGCGAGCAGGTCGTGGTGGGTGTCAACAGCTACACCGAGTTCGAGTCGTCACCCCTCGGTGGTGAGGGCAACATCGTGAAGGTCGATCCCGACGTCGAACGACAGATGATCGACGACGTGAACGCGTGGCGGGCCAGCCGTGACGAATCCGCCGTGCGGGCCGCCCTCGACGAGTTGCGTCGGGCGGCGCAGGGCTCCGACAACATCATGGAGCCGTCCATCGCACTGGCTCGAGCGGGCGGAACCACCGGCGAGTGGTCGGGAGTGTTGCGCGAGGTGTTCGGCGAATACCGCGCTCCCACCGGTGTGGCCGCGGCGGTCGGCAAGCGCCCCGGCGAGTTGGCGGCGGTCGCCGAGTTCGTGCGCTCCATCCCCGGTGGGCCGCCCAAGATCCTGGTGGCCAAGCCCGGACTCGACGGTCACAGCAGTGGCGCCGAGCAGATCGCCGTGGCGGCCCGCGACTCGGGAATGGAAGTGGTGTACTCGGGCATCCGTCTCACCCCGGAGCAGATCGCGGCCAGTGCCCGCGACGAAGACCCCGACGTGATCGGTCTGTCCATCCTGTCGGGATCGCACATGGCGTTGGTCCCGGCGGTGTTGGCCCAATTGCGCGCCCAAGGCGTGGATTCACCGGTGGTCGTCGGCGGCATCATCCCCGAGGAGGACCGACCCACATTGTTGGCCTCGGGCGTGACCGCGGTCTACACGCCCAAGGATTTCCAGCTCAGCACCATCATGCGCGACATCGCCGAGATCGTCGCCGCCAATCGCGGCTGACTTTCAGGCGGCGCGTTCGGCGTCGATCCAGCGCTCGAGCACCGGACCACTCTCGAAGCTGGTGATCAACGCGTAACGCGGGGTGTTCGCGTTGTGCACCACCACGTGCCACAGCCGTTGCGTGTCGACCACGAAGCGCGCGCCGCGCGCCAACGGCACTCGTCGCTCGGTGGCGCGATCGGGAAGTCCGTCGGCGTCGTTGTCCATGAGCAACATGTAACTGTCGGGAGAATCGGTGAGCTCCACCCACGAACGCACCACCCAACCCTCGTCGTCGGGATTGAAGCGGTTGTTGTCGTCGCGATGAATGGAACGGATGGCGGTCTCGCGATCCTGGGGCTCGAGCTTGATGATGCGCACGCGACCGAAGTTCGCACCCACCGCCGTGACGTAGTCGCGCAACGTGGGTGCCTTGTCAGCGTTGCTGGTCCAGAGCGCGTCCTTGTCGGTCTTGCCCTTGTCCCAGAAGCCACGGCAATCCAATTGTCCGTCGGCGGACGCGAGCGGTGCGAAGTTGGTGTCGCCACCGCTCTTCCAATCCATGTACTCGAGCGATTCCCACTCGTGCGACGGAACGTGCACCGGCATCGGCTTCAGCATGACGAATCCGGTCTCGGCCAACGCCTTCGAACGGGGATGCGGAGTGTCGAGCGGGATCTTCACCGACCAATGGTCACTGTTGGGCCAGAACGGTGTCGTGCCGGTGCTCATGCCCGCAGTCTACGAATCGTCAGGGGGCGGGGGTGGTCGACGACGTGGTGGTCGTTGCCGCCGGCGCCGAGGTGGTGGTGACGACGCCACCGGAGGGGATGATCACCTTCTGCCCGGCCTGAATGGCGTCGGGATTCGCCAATCCGTTGGCCGCCACGATGGCTTCCACGGTGACACCGAATTGCCCGGCGATGTACGACAGCGTGTCACCCTGCTGGATGGTGTACGTCTGCTCACCCATCACGACGGTCGTCGTGGTGACGGCCTCACCCGCGGGTGTGGTCGGAGCGACGGTCGCCAGCGTGCCGAGCATGGGCAGCGAGTCGAGGCCCGACTCGTTGCCGTCGCCACAAGCGGACGCGAAAACGACGATCGGCAACGTCAGGACGGCGAAAAGACGCGTGTTCACGCCCCTCAGCGTAGGAGCACGTCCGGGTTTTGCCACGCGAATCGGCTCGTCAGGTGAGGCGATCGGTGACGTACACGGCCAGCGATTCCAGTTCCGTCTTGGCCGAGGTCGCGATGGGAGCGACCGCGAGCGACGCCACGGCCTCGTCGCGGAGACGCGCGATCACCGACTCCAGCTCGTCCAGAGCCCCGCAGTCGACGATGGCCTGCTGGGCGTCGGCGACCTGAGAATCGGTCAGCTGTTCCCGACCGACCACGGTCAGCACAGTGCGTTGCGCGGACGAGGCCCGCTCCATGGCGATGGCCATCAACGGTGTCGGCTTTCCTTCGCGCAGATCGTCTCCGACCGGCTTTCCGGTGATGGCGGTTTCACCGAACGCTCCCATCACGTCGTCGCGCATCTGGAACGCGTCACCCAAGGGCAGACCGTAGGCGCTCAGTGCGGGCAACAACTCCGCCTTTCGCGCCGGGGCCGCCAGCATCGCACCCAAGTGCAACGGGCGCTCGATGGTGTACTTGCCGCTCTTGTATCGGCAGATTCTTTCGGCCTTCAGCCGGCGACGTTCGTTGCGAGCGGATCCGATGAGATCGAGCAGCTGCCCGACGTTCAACTCGATGCGCAACTCGTGCCAGATCTCACGCGCCTCGGCCGACACCTCGGACATCAGACGGTCGCTGTACACGAAAGCCAGGTCGCCCACGAGGATGGCGATGCCATCTCCGTAACGACGTGACTCTCCGCTACTACCACTACGACGATGCTCGTCGGCGAACACCTCGTGCGTCACCGGTGCGCCACGGCGCGAGGTCGAGCCGTCCATCACGTCGTCATGGAACAACGCGAATCCGTGCAGCAACTCGAGAGCCGCCCCGGCGTCGAGGCTGACCATGGAGTCCGGGTCACCGCCCGCACCGACGAACCCCCAATGACAGAATGCCGGTCGCAGTCGATTGCCACCCGACGCCACCAGCCGACGAATCTCGGCCACCGGTGACGCCAGGTCCTCGTCGAAGGTCGACCAGCGCCGTTCTTCCGGCGTCAAGATGTCGGCGATTCGCCGTTCCACCCGCGTGGCCAAAGCGACGAGAGAAGCCGGGGGCGGGGTCACACGAACAGGCTAGGCCGATCAGCCGTCGAGACCGCCCACGACGTCCTCGATCCGGGTACGCGCGTTACCGATGCGGTCGCGACACAGCCGGATCAGTTCCGACGCCCGCTGAACACGGGCCGCCAGCACGTCGACGTCGACGTCGGCTCGCTCCAGTTCGGCGAGGATCTTCTCGAGTTCGGCCAACGCCTCGGCGTATCCGATCTCTTCGTCTTTCTTCGCCATGTGCTCCTCCTCGGGGTCGAAATGATCATGAACTCTCGTCGGTTGGCGACGTCCGCTTGTCGACCACCGTGGCCGAGGTCGACCCGTCGCGCAAGGTGGTGACGATCTCGTCGCCCACCTTCACGTCGTCGACCGAACGCACCACGCGCCCATCGGTGGTACGGGTGATCGACCACCCTCGCGCCAACACGTTGACCGGGTCGAGAAGGCCGACGCGCTTCTCCAGATTGTCGATGGCCAACGTGCGTTCGGCCAACAATTGCGGAGCTCGACGACGAAGGCGATCGACACGATCACCCAGACGTTCGTCGGCGCGATCGACCGCGGTGCGAGTGTGCACGGCGATCTCGCGGGCCACCTTCGACAATGTGTGCCCGGACTCGTCCAGCAACTGACCGGCGCGAGATGCGATGTCGGACCACGCGCCTTCCACCGCGTCGACGTAACTCTCGACGTACTCGATCAACGCCACCGCGCAGGCCGTCGGGGTCTTGTAGTGCGCGAAGGCCACTTCGTCGGCGACGTGAAAATCGACGTCATGGCCGATACCGGTGAACACCGGCAGCGGGGAATCGGCGATGGCCATGGCGATGGCTTCGTCGTCGAAGGTCGAGAGGTCCGTCTTGCTGCCTCCACCACGAACGACGACGATCACGTCGATGTCGTCGCGACGACCGAACGCGCGGATCGCCGACGAGATCGCGGCCGGCGCCGTGTCGCCCTGAACGGTGACGTTCGCCAGTTTGATGTCGAACCCGATTCCGGACTCCTCGATCTGCTTGCGGAAGTCGGTGATTCCGGCGGTGTCCTTGCTTCCCACCAGGCCGAGTCGGAGTGGCACGGGATTCAGGTCGACTTCACGATTGCGACCGTACGCCCCCGTCTGCTTCAACTTGCGGATCAGTTCCTCGCGCTGCAACGCGATGTCGCCCAACGTGTAGTTGGGATCGATGCCTCGCATGATGAGCGACAACTTGCCGAAGCCCCCGTAGTAGTCGAGGTTGCCGAAGATGCGGATCTTGAGGCCGTTCGCCAACTCGAGACCACTTTTCATCAGCGTGGGTCGGAGTTTGTTCAACTCCGTTCCCCAGAGGTTCACGCTCACCTGCACCTTGCGTCCGCGGGAATCGGCGTCGACCAGAGTGAAATACGTGTGCGGGTTCTTGAAGTTCATCCCCGACACCTCGCCCCACACCCAGAGGCCCTCGTCGAAGTGATCGGCCAGGACCTCGTTGATCTCCTCGGCCAGTTCGGCGATGGAGAAGGTGCGCACACCATCGGGACCGTCGATGTCCTCGTCGGCGAACACGTCGTCGAGGTCGCCGTCCAGATCGTCGAGGTCGTCGCTCATGGTCCCCCGATTCTGCCCCAAGACCGACGGCGTCGGGCACGGTACTGTCACACTAAGTTGGTCGCGTGACCGGCACCCTCGTCATCCTCCGCCACGGCGAGAGCACGTGGAATCAGCAGAACCTCTTCACCGGCTGGCACGACGTGCCCCTGTCCGACAAGGGCCTGGCCGAAGCCGCCCAGGCCGGCGTCACCATGGCCGAAGCCGGGTTGTATTTCGACGTGGCTCACACCTCGCTTCTCACCCGCGCGGTCATGACCTGCCATCTGGCCCTGAACGGCATGGGCCAGGTGTGGTTGCCCGTGAACCGCTCGTGGCGCTTGAACGAGCGCCATTACGGAGCCCTGCAGGGCCTCGACAAGAAAGCCACGACCGAGCTTCATGGTGCCGAACAGACCAAGTTGTGGCGCCGCAGTTTCGACGTACCGCCGCCGCCCGTGGGCACCGACAGCCCCGAGCATCCGGTGAACGATCGTCGCTACCGTCTGTTGGATCCGGCGGTTCTACCCGCCGCCGAATGCCTGAAAGACGTGGTGGGGCGGGTGTTGCCCTATTGGGACGACGCCATCGTGCCCCAACTTCGCGATGAATCGACGGTGCTCGTCACGGCTCACGGGAACAGCCTGCGCGCCCTCGTCATGCACCTCGAGGGCATCTCCGAGGACGCCATCGCCGAGCTCAACATCCCCACGGGGGCCCCGCGTCGCTACACCTTCGACGATGCGATGCGCGTGACCTCGGCCGAGTACCTGGGTGACGCGGCCGCCGTGGCCGCGGCCGCCGATGCGGTCTCCAAACAAGCCGGGGCCTGAGGTGCACGCCGCCACCTGAGGGTCGCGTCGCCCCGACGAGGTGGTGTGCCCGTCGGCTCACCGGGGTGTCCACCGGCTCAGGTCCGTGACGATCGGGACAACGCTGGTGGTTCTCACATGTTCACGAGCGTTATAGGGTTCGGGGCATGGCAAGCAAAAAGAGTTATCTGGACAGCCTCCGCCGCGTCGCCTTGTTCTCCTCCTGCTCCACCAAGGACCTGGAGAAGATCGCCAAGGCCGGCGACGAGGTCACATTGGACGCCGGAGCCGTCATCGTCGATCAGGGTCAGACCGGTCGTGAGGCGTTCGTCATCATCAGTGGTTCGGCCACGGTGAAGCGCAACGGCAAGAAGGTCGCCACCTTGGGCGCCGGATCCGTGGTGGGCGAGCTCTCGCTTCTGGATCATGGCCCCCGCACCGCGACCGTGGTGGCCGACACCGAGTGCACGATGCTGGTCATCAGCCAGCGTCAGTTCCTCGCCGTGATCGACGCCATTCCGGCGATTTCGCACAAGCTGCTGGCCACACTGGCCGGTCGCATCCGCGAACTCGACCGTCAGTACTTCGGCTGAACTCCATCTCATTGGGTCGAGGGGTTCGCCCCATCACCCACTTGGCAGTAGCGTTCTCCCTGCATGGGAACGCACGCTGAGACTCCGGCCGCACCTTCGGGTTCGCGGCGCCTGAAGCCCTACCAACTCTCGATCGCCATCGGTTCTTTCATGGCGGTGTTCATCGCGGTGTCGGGCGTGTTGCCCCTCATCACCGGGTGGAAGAACGACTCCCCCATTCACCGCGAGGTGTTCGGCGGAATCCCCGGGCCGTTGAAGCTGGCGTTCTACACGGTCATCCCCGTTCTCGTGTTGTGGGGATCGCTGCGCTTCGCCGATCGCATCCGCAACTGGGAGCGTGGTGCACCCGATCGCCGTCGCACCACCGCAGCCAACGCCAAGCGCCGCCTCGCCGATTTCCGCGCCGGTGTGTACATGCGCACGTTGCTGCGCGATTCGGCCGCCGGCCTCATGCACTCGTTGATCTACTTCGGCTTCCTCGTGTTGCTCGGTGTCACCACGGTGTTGGAACTCGATCACCAGCTTCCCGAGAGCCTGAAGTTCCTCCACGGCGACGTGTATCGCGGGTACGTCATGATCGGAGATCTGGCCGGCCTCATGTTCACCGGCGGCGTGGTGTGGGCCATCGTGCGTCGCTACGTGCAACGCCCGTATCGCATCCGCATCAAGTCGAAGCCCGAGCACGCCATCATCCTGGCCACCCTGCTCGGGATCGGTCTCACCGGTTTCGGCGCCGAGATGTTCCGCATCGCCGAATCGGCCGCCAGCGGAGAGAACATGGACCACGAGAAGTGGTCGTTCGTCGGTTACCCGTTGGCCCAGACCGTCGACGGTCTCGCCCCGCGCACGCTCGAGTTGTGGCACCAAGGTTGGTGGATCGCCCACGTTCTGACGTTCGTGGTGTTCCTGGCGATTTTGCCGATCACCATGTTGCGACACATCTTCACGTCGCCCTTGAACATGTACCTCAAGGATCGTGATCGTCCCAAGGGTGCGATGAAGGCCATGCCGAACCTCACCGAGACGTCGCTCGAGTCCTTCGGTGCCGCCGTGGTGGAGGACTTCACCTGGAAGCAGTTGCTCGACACCGACGCCTGCACCATGTGCGGACGCTGCACCAGTGTGTGCCCGGCTCACGCCACCGGCAAGCCGTTGGACCCGCGCGAGATCGTTCTGAAGACCGGCGAAGTGATGGCGGCCACGGCTGCGCACGCTCCCGGTGGCAAGGTGTCGCCTCCGCTCGGCACCGACCCCGAGATCACCATCGGCGCGAACTCGTTGTTCGAGCGCATCACCGCCGAGGAAGTCTGGAGCTGCACGTCGTGCAAGGCCTGCGACGAGATCTGCCCCGTGAACATCGAGATCCTCGACAAGATCCTCGACATGCGTCGTTACCTCTCGCTGATGGAAAGCAACTTCCCCGCCGAGTTGGGCAACGCCTATCGCTCGATGGAGAACCAGGGCAACCCGTGGGGCATGAACCAGGGCGAGCGCGCCGACTGGGCCAAGGATCTCCCCGTCGACATCGTCGACCCGGGTGACGCCTTCTCGCACGAATACCTCTACTGGGTCGGTTGCGCCGGATCGTTCGACGACAAGAACAAGAAGGTCACCCAGTCCATGGCCAAGCTGTTGAAGCGGGCCGGCATCGACGTGGCCATCCTCGGGCCGAGCGAGATGTGCACCGGTGACTCGGCGCGTCGCTCGGGTAACGAGTACCTGTTCCAGATGCTCGCCATCCCCAACGTCGACATGCTGAACGGCATGGGCGTGAAGAAGATCATTACCCAGTGCCCGCACTGCTTCAACACGCTGGCCAACGAGTACCCGCAGTTGGGTGGTCGCTACGAAGTAATCCACCACACGCAGTTGCTCGAGCAGTTGATCGACAGCGGTCAGTTGGACGTGAGCAACGCCTCGCTCGAGGAGCGCATCACGTACCACGACTCCTGCTACCTCGGTCGTCACAACGACGTGTACCTCGCCCCCCGCAAGGTGGTCGCTTCCATCAAGGGCATCGAGGTCGTCGAGATGCAACGAAACGGCACCAAGGGCATGTGCTGCGGCGCCGGTGGTGCCCGCATGTGGATGGAAGAGTCCATCGGCACCAAGGTGAACGACGAGCGCGCCCGCGAGGCTCTGAGCACTGGCGCCAGTCGCGTCGCCACGGCATGTCCGTTCTGCTACATCATGTTGGACGACGGCGTGAAGGCCGCCGGAGCCGAGGAGGACCAGGTGAAGGTGGCCGACATCGCCATCCACCTGCTGGAAGCCATCGAGAACGGCGAGAAGGCTCTGGCCAACCCCGCCACTCCACTCACCGCATCGAACTGATCCGATCGCACTGATTTCGTCGTTTCCGGTTCGGGAACAGCGTCAATTCAGATGACCGAGCACCAATGACCGCACGGTGTCGATTCCGATGCCCTTGCTGGCACTGACCCACACGATGTCGCCGGGCTCCAACATGCAACCCGCGGCCAGGTCCTTCTTGCGCGTTTGACGCTTGGCCGACTTCACCTTGTCGTGCTTGGTGGCCACCACCGTGTGCGGGATGCCGTTGGCGCGCAACCACTCGAGCATTTGAACGTCCAATTTCGTGGGGCCGATCTCGCCGTCGACCAACACGAAGACGTTCACCAACTCCTCGCGGTCCAACAGGTATCCCTCGATCATCTTCTGCCAACCCTGTTTCACACGACCGGGCACCGCCGCGTAGCCGTAGCCCGGCAGGTCCACCAGGGTGGAGCCGTTGGGCAGAGCGAACATGTTGATCAACTGCGTGCGCCCCGGCGTGTTGGACACCCGGGCCAGCTGCTTGCGATTGGCCAACGCGTTGATGAGTGACGACTTGCCCACGTTGCTGCGACCGACGAAAGCGACCTCGGCGGGTGAAGCGGGCAGAACCTTCGCGTCGACCGCCGACGTCACGAACTCGATGGACAACGGCGATGCGGTCATGCGACGAGTGTACGGTCACCGAGCGTCCGGTCAGGGCAGGTCGTCCTCGAGGGTGGTTCCGGGAATGTCGAAGCGAATGTCGGCGAGCTCGGCCAACGTCTCGAGGTTGCTCACCAACACCCCGCCAGCGCCGACGGTCACCAATCGATTCGACGCGATCATCGAACGGCGAATGGGGAACCACTGCATGAGGCGACCCTGCTCGACCAACTCGTCTCCCTCGAGCCTCAACACGACCGCCGACTCGCAGCCCGGACCACCGAAGTCCACGCAGTTCATCTCCTTGGGAATCACGATCTGACCGGTGGGCTCCCACCACAGGAACGCGTGCGGATCCCAGGTGGCCTCACTCCACTCGGCGATCTCGGCGGTGGCCACCTGTCGTGGTGCGGCCGGATCGGAGACGTCGAACAGGGAAACCTGAACACCGGTGATCTGTCCGGTGTCGGTGCCCGACATGCCGACACCGATCAAGCGATCATCACCGATGGGCTTCAAGTAAGTGGAGTAGCCGGGGATCTTCAACTCCCCCACCATCTCGGGGTTCGTGGGGTTCGACAGATCGATCACGTAGAGCGGGTCCACCTGACGGAACGTGACCACGTACCCACGCGGGCCATCGAACCGCACGCCCTGAATCTGCTCTCCGCGTCCGAGGCCACGAACCGCACCGATCTCGACCAGTTCGTCTCCATCGAGCCTCAGCACGTGCACGCCGTTGTCCTGACCGCCTCCGAAGTCGTCGGAGTACGCCGTGGTCGCCACCCGCAGGTCACCCTCGAATTCGGACATCGAATACGAATTCAGCAACGTTCCCAGCACTTCACCGGATGCCACGTACTCGACACCGTCGAGCAACGAGAACCGATGAACCACGGTGCGCGGTGACTCCGGGTTGTTGGACACCCATTCCTCGTCCACGAAGTCGTTCCAACGATTCGTGGTGACGTACAAGCTCTGCTCGGAGGTGTAGGTGCTGCCGGCTTGCGTGATGAGTCCCGCCGCCCCGAACGGCGCCGACGTCGTGCCCGCCCCGAGCGTTTCGGTGTTGCCCGCCCCGAGCGTTTCGGTGTTGCCCGCCCCGAGCGTTTCGGTGTTGATGGTGGCGACCCATGTGATGCCCCAGCCACTGAAGTCGCCGGGATGACCCATGCGCGCACAGTCGATGGCCACCGTCGGTGTGCCCCACGCCCCCAGCGCGGATTCCTCGAACGAACGCGGCAACAGATCCTCGGCCTCGAGGGCCTCGATCACCTCGATGTTGCGCTCCTTGGCGGACTCCAGAGCGTCCGTGGTGCCGTCGCGCGGTGAGACGAAATCCAGACGACTCGTGACACCGGCTTGCAGAACCAACTGCACGACACCGTCGACGACGCGCATCGACACCATCGATCCCTCGAGATGATCGCGTCGTCGAAACTCCGGAACGCCGGAGTCGATCGAGTAGCGGGTCACGATGGTGGAAGCGCTCTGCGACCAGGAATTGGTGGCAACCACCAACACGTCGTCGGCCAACACCATCTGCGATTCGCCTTGTGGCACCTCGAGGTCGGCCAGAACCGTGATGGTATCCAGGTCGACGCTACGAAGTCGGTTGTCGATGATGCTGTAGACGAAACGACCGTCGGTCTCGGTGATGTCACCCTCGTCGACGCCCGCTTCCTGTGTGTTCGTCCCCGATGTGCCCGAACCGTTGGAATCACCACCCGTCGATTCGTCGGCGGCCGGGGCTTCGGTGGCCGCCGGTGCGTCCTCCAGCCAACCACCATCACGACCCCAGTACACCGGGTACATGTCGAGGCCGTAGGGCGTGACACGCTCGAGCATCCGCGCCTTGGTCCAGTCGACGACACCATCACAGTCGTCGAAGGCCGAGTACAACCGAACGGAGTCGTTCGGGTTCAGGTCGAACGGTCGCACCGTGGACGACGTCTCACCGTTTCCGGAACAGGACACCCCCACCAATCCGAGGACCACGAGAGCGGGGACGAACAGCGCACGATCGTTCATGCCACATCAGACGACACCGAGCGGTGTCCGGTTCCCGAACGAATGTCAGTTCTTGTCGAAGTTCTCGAAGTAACGGCTGGGTGTCGGACCGCGTTGGCCGTGATACTTCGATCCACGCGCGCCCTGTCCGTAGGGTTTGTCGGCCGGCGTGGTCATCTGCATGAAACTGACCTGACCGATCTTCATGCCGGGATACAGCGTGATGGGCAGGCTGGCCACGTTCGCCAATTCGAGGGTGACGTGACCGTCGAAGCCGGCGTCGATGAACCCGGCGGTGGAGTGGATGAGCAGGCCAAGTCGACCGAGCGAACTCTTGCCCTCGATGCGGGCCACCAGATCGTTGGGCACGCCCACGCGCTCGAGGGTGCTACCCAAGACGAACTCTCCGGGGTGCAGCATGAACACGCCGTCCTCGGGGATCTCGACCAACTCGGTGAGACCGGTCATGTCCTTCTTCACGTCGATGACACCGGCCGTGTGGTTGCGGAAGACCCGGAACAGGTTGTGCAGGCGCACGTCGATGGAGGATGGCTGGATCATCGCCTCGTCGAGCGGTTCGATGATGATGCGGCCGGCCGCGAGGGCCTCCCGCAGGCTGCGGTCGGACAGAATCACGACCCTCACCGTAGTGGGTTCGGGACCCCGGCCAACAGGTGACGGCTCGCCCGACCGCCGATAATCTCGGGGCTGTCTGCGGGTGTAGTTCAATGGCAGAACATCAGCTTCCCAAGCTGAGAACGCGGGTTCGATTCCCGTCACCCGCTCCACGTCGGTGGTTCGGTTCTCGGGCAGAATGAACCGGTGATCCCCCGCGCCGATGCCGAACGACTCGACCGCGCCGATCCGCTGGCCTCGTTCCGCGACGACTTCCTCATCCCCGACGACGAGGTCGTCTACCTCGACGGCAACTCGCTCGGCCGCACACCGAAGGCCACGGTGGAGCGCCTGAAGCGCGTGGTCGAAACCGAGTGGGCGGCCGACCTCATCACCAGTTGGAGCCACTGGCTCGACATGCCGCGGCGCGTGGGCGACCGCATGGGGGCCATCATCGGCAGTCGCCCCGGCGAAGTGGCGGTGCACGACAACACCACGCTGAACATCTACCAGGCTGTTCACATGGCGCTCGGTCTGCGTCCCGACCGGAAGGTGCTGTCGGTGGCCGCCGACGATTTTCCGTCGGATCGTTACGTGGTGGAGGGCATCGCGAACGACCTCGGCTTGTCGGTGCGACCGCTCGTGCCG
>Ga0129333_10003890_pt1 | contig 14008 bp, 10 predicted proteins | sample CPB6_08_DNA_FD_94474 | JGI IMG/M metagenome (GOLD analysis project Ga0129333, IMG submission 94474) | Freshwater to marine salinity gradient microbial communities from Chesapeake Bay, USA - CPBay_Sum_0.6_0.8_DNA | ecosystem: Environmental > Aquatic > Marine > Coastal | place: USA: Chesapeake... | reverse complement strand
TAAAAAAATGCCAATTTATATTGAGAAGTTTTTAGATAAGGGAATTAAACTTTTACTTGATGGTAAAGGACAAGAGTTTGTTGAGTGGTATTATGAGTATGTACAACAGATATTTGATTTACAAATTCCTCTGATGGATATCGCTAACAAAGCAAAAGTAAAACAAAGTATTGATGACTATGTTATTCGTAGTAAACAAACTACAAAGGCTGGAAGTCTAATGTCTCGTCAAGCACACATGGAACTTGCAATTAGAGAAGGTCTCAATGTAAATCTTGGTGATGTAATTTTTTATGTTAACAATGGTAGTAAGGCTTCACACGGTGATGTTCAAAAAGTTAACAAACCAAAAAAAGGTTGGTCTCAAGAACATATCGATACATATGGTGGACCTATCCCTGAGAACTTAGACTCTATAATTCAGTTGAATTGTTATCGTATTGACCCGTCAGATCTCGAAAATAATCCTACAATGAAGGGACAGTACAATATTCAGAGAGCAATTGCAACTTTTAACAAACGAGTTGAGCCATTACTTGTTGTGTTCAAACAGGAAGTAAGAAATGGTTTATTGGTAAAGAATCCTGAGGATAGACCATTCTTCACTAAAGAACAGTGTGAACTAATCAATGGACAACCTTTTGATGAAGGCGATCAAGATAAGTTAGAAGATGTGATGGAAATATCCGATGAGGAAATGTTGTTTTGGAATCGTGTTGGTGAAACTCCATATCACATGTATAAAAATGCTGATAAAGTAATGTGGGGTTATGTACCTGAAAATGAATTAATCAAGTTTCATTCCGTCGGAAGAGAGGATATACCACACACCGTTGACATTTTGTAACTCAACACAAGCTCCTTTACCTACTGATATTTCATCCCACTCCTCATCTATTCTATTAAGGTCAGGAATAATGGTACAGTTGGTAAGGGTTTTTATTTTAATTCGATCAGTAGTTGTTGAATCCAACTTAACTTTGGATTGAGAAACCTCACGAACAATTAATAAATTTTCTCCGTTTGTTTTGTACATTTCATCACTAATAATGATGGTATCAAATGTATCCAAATTAACTGAACGGTTTCCTCTAAAAACTGTTTTCCTAATAGGTTTATTTTTTAATATAGGCATAAAATTAAATTACATAAATTTGTCTTGGCATCGCCCTGAACTTCAATTGTTTGTTCAAGTTTTCCGCTAACAAAGCTTCTCTCTCCATTATTTTTTCAGGACGAAGTCTTGTTAATCTACCATCCGCCCCAGTCAATTCTTCTATCAACTTAGCCTTTTCATCCTTCCCTTCGGTTGCTAATGTGGTATAATCCATGGTCAAATCACCATCGGGAGTTTTCAAACTACCACTAAACTTTCCACGAACTCTTGCTAATGTTTCTTTACAATATGCGGTAAACCATCTACGAACCCAAATTTGAGCGGGGTTGTTAAGTTTGTACCAACTTATTTTATCAAACGGTACATCTGAAGGTAATTTTATAATATCGGGATTATCAGCCAAACATTTGTCTCTATCTCCTTGAGATGTATCATAATACCAATACCAAACTTGACCTTGTGCCATTTCAGCATTACCAAAGTCAAATTTACCTCCAGGAGTGTTAAGAAGGTGTAAAGCTTTTTTTCCGCCAGGGAGAGCTGTAATATAGTAGGTTAGGTCTCCCGCATAAATTCTTCTTTGGATATTAACTTCTTGCATTCTAAGAAGGGTGTCAAATGCGGGAGTTAAGTAATAACTACCTGCCATGTTACCAATTTGTGCGAGTCCACCTCCACCACCAATTCCTGTACCTACACCAATACCTGCGAAACCACCTAAACCGAACAATAAGTTATTCAGGGTAGCTGGTGTGAACCATAATACTTCGTTGATTTCACGACCTGCCGGTATTTCGTAAATTTGTTGGTTAGGAACTAATTGTATATAATCTTTTTTGATCTCCCAATCACCACCTGCTTGTAGACCGACAATCTTTGAGTATGCGTAAGTATATCTTGTCTCGAAGTCTAAACTTTTAGTAATGAATGCTCTTGCTAACGATTGAGTATCAAGATCCAAATTGTAAAGTGAGGTCCATTGAGATTCAATTAACCAATCCTGAACATATTGAGAATAGTCATCAATTGAATACTCTAACAAAGTATCCATCATTTCATCTTCTAATTCTACCGCTCTAAGGGGAGCACCCAACAAGTGTCTTACTTTCTGATAGAATTCGCTTCTTTCTGGTTCATTAATAATTGCCATAGGAGTTTTTCTATATAAATATCCTAGTCTTTTTTCTTTGTCTTACTAAGATAAAGTTCCTCAACAAAATCCCAATTTACAACATTCCAAAAGTTGTTGATGTATTCATCTCTTTTGTTTTGATATTTTAAATAGTAGGCATGTTCCCATACATCTAAACCAAGAATAGGAAAACCACCTTTTTTAACAACATTCATGAGAGGGTTGTCTTGGTTAGGTAATGACATTATTTTTAGTGTACCTTTACCATCTAAGTATAACCAAGCCCACCCTGATCCAAATCTATCCTTTGCCGCTTGGTTAAATTCGTCTTTCATCTTTTTGATGTTACCAAAATCTTTTTTAATTTGTTTGTAGACTTCTCCTTTAGGAAGTTGTTTCTTTGGTGATAACATTTTCCAAAAAAGTGCGTGGTTAAAGGCTCCTCCTGCATTGTTCCTGACAGCGGTATCGAACTTGCTTATTGATTTGATAATTTCTTCCAACTCCATGTCACCTTTTTTTGATAACAAAGCTTTATTAAGTTTATCAACATAACCTTTGTAGTGTTTGTTATAGTGAACATCCATTGTTTTGGAGTCTATGAATTTTTTTAAAGATGAGTACGAATAAGGAAGTTTTTCGATTCCAATTTTTTTCATCTCTAAAATCAAATTATTTTCTATAGATTTTTTTTCGGTTAAAAGAATTTGTTCTGATAGTATATCTACCTTTGATTCCAAAGATCTACTCTCGTACATTTTTTTCTCTAACTTTGGGTATTTTTTTTCAAACATCTTAACAAGTCTACCTGCAAATGCATTTGCTTCATCCTCATTTTTACCACCAATGTCAGGTCCCTGTTCTCTTTTTTGAACTTTTCTTTGATACTCATGAACCCACTCGTGTGCAAGTGTCCTCATAATATCTCGATTTAACCTATCTTGTGCTAAAACTTTAAGCACTGATTTGTCTGTACGAGAACCAGTTGACATTTGACCGGTTCTATTACCCATAAATTTTATGGAAACATCAGTTTTAAGTGGATACTTCTCTTGTAATAAACTTACAAATTTTTTAACAAAGTCTTTGTCTTCGTCTTTGAACTTACTATCCGTATAAGAAAATTTTACTTTCATTATTGATAAATATCACTAACGATACTTATTTATCATAGAAAGTATTTCTTCCGCAACATCACCAATATTTTCTTGTACTTGATCTCCCATCACAGTTCTAATGATCTGTTTTTTGTTATTCAGAATATCATAAATTGCGGCTTCAATAGTGTTGTCAAAAATTGGGTAATAAACTAATACATTTGATTTTTGTCCATATCGGTAAGCTCTGTCTTCCGCTTGAGAATGTTCGGCAGGTACAAAAGATAGGTCATTCATAATAACAACCTCAGCGGATGTCAAAGTCAAACCTACACCGGCAGCCTTTAAATTACCAACAAAAACTTTTATTTTGTCGTCATTTTGAAATGAGTCTACAGCTTGTTGACGCATCGCATTACTACAACTACCATCGAGATAAACCGCTTGTTTCCCAAAGTGTTGGTATATTGTTTGAAGTGTGTCTGTAAAGTTTGTGAATATAATAACTTTTTTTCCCTGTTCTAAGATGTTTTCAGCAAAATCAATTGTTTGATTAACTTTCTCATTGGCAATTACTTTTCTAACTTTCATAAGTTTAGAAAACTGTACGGTAAGAGATTTAGATTCATCAGGATTTTTATCGTACCAATCATAATACTCACCCATGAGATTTTCATACTCTTTAGATTTTAGTCTAAGATATACAGGAGTGATTATTTTGTCAGGTAAATCTAATACTTCTTCTTTTAATCTTCTTAGAATTTGTTTTGAGGTCCTATCCCTTAACTCTTCAAGATTAGATGCTCCCGAAACATTCCATACTTTTCTTTTACCCGCATTGAATTGATATCCTTGACAATAACGAATAGCATAAGCTTTCCAATTTTGAGCTACAGGACTTTCGATTAGATTTAAAAGATTGTAATAATTCATAGGTCTTGATGTCATCGGTGTACCTGTTAACAACCACACTCTGTCTACTTTTTTTGCAAAATTATTAATAATCTTTGTTCGTTGAGCTTGTACATTAGATATCATGTGAGCCTCGTCCAATATTACTAAATCAAAGTTTCCTTTCAGAAGTAAGGAATCATCTTTCTTTTTAGGATCAGTGTCGTGGAAGTTTTTGAGAATATCGTAATTAATTATTACAAAATCATCTTCAGTAGAAAACTTTTTCCCCTCGGCAATAAAAACGGGTCTATCAGAATAATTTGCAATTTCTCGTTGCCAATTTATTTTCAAAGATGCAGGACAAACAATTAATATTTTTTTTGCCCCTGTCTCAAGAGCTGCTAAAATTGTTGAGGTTGTTTTACCTAAACCCATATCATCTGCCAAAATAAATCTTTTGGATCCTGCTAACTTTTCAATTGCAATTTTCTGATGATCAAGCGGAGGACGATGTGAATACTTCGTATAATCAACAGATACAGATTGGACATTGTGTGTTTTAATTAATGCGGATTTAGGTATCCAAAATTCAGACAACGAATCTTTTTCAAAAAACTTACCCCAAACATGGTAAGACTTTTCCTTTTCGACGAGTAGTTTTTCGATGTAAATTTGTTCTGGCACCTGAAGGAGATATTTTTCTTCGGCAAACTTCTTTGCGAAGTACGAATCAAGTTCCACCCACTTTCTTGCAACTTTAGGAACTGTATTGAAGTGGGTAATGATGTAATCGGCCTGTGATCTCGTAGGATGAAACTTTTTGGACGATTCTTTTTTTTGTTTTAAGAAAAGAATATAGTTATTTGCACCACTGTATGACTCAATAAGTTCGAGCGCTTTGTGTTCAACTAACGAAGATAAATTTTCCAAATTCAGTCTTTTATTAAAAATAACAATAAAATAAATATTTATCAATAAAATAGTCTTTTATGAAGAGTAATGTTCCAATAACTAGGTTAGGTAAATTTTTTGGTGACACTGATTTCGAATTAGAAATTGGTATGGGTCAAGAGTGGTTAGTTGGTGACATGAACTACACATGTGTTCTTTATAAAATTGACAGAAACAAAATTAAAACCGACGATGTGTATGGTGAGGTTATAGAAGATGGGGTAAAGTTTTTACCTCCTGTTGAGTTTAATGCTCAAATTTCTATTGCAGCACCTGAAAACAAAATGATAGGTACTACAAGAATGGATCAGTTTGAACCTGGAAATATTACTATTTCGGTCTATCTGAAAACATTACAAGACTTAGATATAGATGTGGAGTTTGGTGATTATGTTGGGTATTACGACAGTGAAAACTTTGTTCGATACTATACAGTGGTAAACGATGGTCGTGTTATATCCGACACAAAACATACATACAAAGGATTCAAACCTTTTTATAGAACAATAATAGCGGCTCCTGTTGGACCAAATGAATTTAGAGGATTATAATGGCATTACCAAAAAGTCACCCTGTTAAACCAACATTACCTTTGAACTACCCTAAAACTCTTTTACCGAGAAGGGAACAAATCAAAGATATGATCACTAAGGATGGTACCTATCTTCCTAAGTCATTACTACATGCAGATTTGGACAAGGGTTTTTTGGAGTTTGTAAAAGAAAAATTTAAAATAGTTTCCGAAGGTAAAAACATTCCAGTGGTTGATATTATAATCACAACACAGAATTGGTCGCAGTTTGTTGAAACTTGGGACTTTCAAAATATAGATAAAAATATTGAACCTCCATTTTTAACAATAATTAGAAATCCTGAGGTTAAGTATGGTAATAACCCAGCGGTCATGTACAACATACCGAATCGAAGAATGTATTACTATATGGAGGTTCCGACTTGGGATGGTAACAGAGTTGGTGCTGATATATACAAAATACCACAACCTGTACCCGCCGATTTCAAATATACCGTCGCAATCGTTTGTAATAGAATGAGGGAAGTTAATACTTTAAATCAAAGGGTTTTAGAAACATTTGCTTCAAGGCAAGCATATCAAGTTATTAATGGTCATTATATACCGATTATTAATGACGGGTTTACAGATGAGTCTGTTTTGGATTTAGAAAAGAGAAAATATTACATTCAAAAATATGACTTTACAATGATGGGATTTTTGATTGACGAAAATGAATTCGAAGTTACTCCTGCGATATCAAGAACATTTCAAGTTTTTGAAGTAGATGGAAGAACGAGAAAAGGTAAACAAAAGAAACAACAACCAGTCCAATTGGAAAACATAATTTATGATTACCCAAACAGTGCAACAACTAAAGAGTACTTTTTTGAATATGTTTGTAACTTGGGATTTGAGTCCACAACAAATATTTCTGATTATTCTGTTTATATAAATGACAACTATTACGGTGATAATGTTAATCTGATACAAGTGAATAATGGTGATCTTGTTAGAATTGATATTGTAAGAGGATAAACATTACAAGACCCTGAAGTTGTGTTCAGTCAAAAGTTGATTTAATTTTCTCCGTAGATATCTTTTTTGTCTACACATTTCTCCATAATAAGAGACTCTAAAAATCTGTACATTTTTATCCCTCTTTTGTCGCAATACTTTTTTAGGACTTCATGGACATTGGAGTCAATCTTAAGGTTTTTTATCTTCTTATTATCTTTAGACATAGGGGCAGAAAAAAGGCAGAATAAAATCTCACCAAAATATAAATACTTTTTGTAATGTAAAGTTTTTACAAAATCAGCTAGTATTTATAAGAAAATAAATTAAATAACAAGAAAAAAAATTAACTATGGCTACTAATAGTAAAGTTTTCGTATCACCAGGGGTTTATACTTCAGAAGTTGATTTGAGTTTTGTTGCACAAAGCGTGGGTGTTACTACATTAGGAATTGTAGGTGAAACACTTATCGGTCCTGCATTTGAACCCATTTTCATTACAAACTTCGACGAGTATCAAACAGTATTTGGGGGTACTTCACCAGAAAAATTCGTAAATACACAAATTCCAAAATATGAAGCGTCATATATTGCTAAAGCGTATTTACAACAATCAAATCAACTTTTTGTAACAAGAATTTTAGGACTATCAGGTTATGATGCGGGACCGTCTTGGTCAGTCGCAACAGTTGCCAATGTAGACCCAACCACAGTTGGTATATACTGCTTGAGTTCTGTTACTGATGTCAACACTTGCTTACCCACTTGTATTCAACCTTGGGAAGAACTATTCTTTGTAGACTTCTCGGGATGTACAAATGATCCGTCAACAATAACTTATTTAAACCAATTTGACCCAAACATCCAAGCAATATTGTACAACCAATTCGAACAATATGATGGAAGTACATCAACAATAGATGAACAAATAAGAAATTTAATATTTGATGTAATCACAGCACCAAGTCCTACAGTGGCTGAAGGTGAAATGATTTATTACTTCGGATCTGTAGAAACAGCAGATTACGATGCTTTAACAGCAGCAGGATTTAGTGCAGCTACTAATGTATATCAAGTTCCTAATGTTTCGTTAAACTTGACGGACTTAACATCACCTAACAATGATGCATGGTACTACTCACAATTTAGTAACATCGGTAATTATGAGTATTCAGGGTTTTCATTCTCATCTTTCTTAACAGGTGTGACTTTAGTTCCTGTAACAACTACCACAACAATTTCCCCAAGTACGACAACTACAACGACAAACCCATGTGCACCTTTTATAACAACAACGACAACTACAACAGTTGCACCACCTAACTGTTACACAGGTACACTTGTTGGTAAACTTTATCATTACACAGGTAATTCATACAGTGATTATGATAATATAGTAGTCGGTACTCTGAGATCTCGTGGTGTTGCAACTTACACGAACGCTAACAACCCAACTTATTCAGTTACTGGTTTAACAGATGTTAGTTTGAATATGACAGGTCAATACTCGACTGTACTTAAAAACCCATACGCAACATTTGGTGTTAATGTGGTTGACAAATTTGGTACGGCTTATAGTTTCGAAACATCATTCACTCAAAACGATCCTGAATATTGGTCAAAAGTATTTGGTATAACAAACTTCCAAAAACCAAGAATTGAAGTTCCTGTATTTGCAGAGGAAAACTTCCAATCATGGTTAAACTATTCTTGGAAGAAAGGATATATCAGAGGTTTAAATCCTAATTTAATCGCATTAGATTCAGCACAAAGTGGTGATCTTGATTCGATTGGTTGGTACCTAAACAAATGGCAAACCCCAATGTCACCTTTCGTTGTATCAGAATTAAGAGGTAACAAAGTTTATGACTTATTCAGATTCTATACAATTTCTGACGGAGACGCCGCAAACACATTAATCAAAATATCAATTGTAAACCAAACATGGAGTAACTTAACATTTGATGTCTTAATTCGTGACTATTTTGATACTGATGCAAATCCAGTTGTTATTGAGAAATTTACAAACTGTACAATGGATCCGGGTCAAAATAACTATATCGCAAATAAAATTGGTACATTGGACGGGGAATACATATTGAACTCGAAATATGTTATGGTAGAGATGAGTGAAGACGCACCAATTGATGCTTTACCTTGTGGATTCAACGGATTTAACTTTAGAAATTACGCAGGAGCACAATCACCATTCCCGATTATCAAAGGAAAATATGATTTCCCTGGTGAAACAATTTGGAACCCACCATTTGCAGTTTCTTCAGGAGCGATATCAAGTACATTAAGTTCAGGTGATAATGTTAGAAGAACTTACTTAGGTATCTCTAATTCTTACGGATGGGACCCTGCATACTTCGAATATGTTGGTAAAAGAAATCCAAACAATTCTTGTGATATCGACGGTGTTGATTGGAACTACAGATCTGCAGGTTTCCACATGGATGTAAATGCAAGTGGTTTAACAATAGGACCTGGATTCTCAACATCGGGAGACCCAAGATTTATCTGTGGAAACTCACCATTTATAACTGAACCTGAGTTACCTACGAATGTATACTATAGACTATTTGCTCGTAAGTTCACATTGTTAGTACAGGGTGGATTCGATGGATGGGACATCTATAGAGAATGGAGAACAAATGAAGATAGATTCCAAATCGGTAGATCAGGGTTCTTAAACGGGGCTTGTCCTTCAACAAGATATCCAAACGCAGTTGGTTGGGGAGCATTCAAAGAGATTTCTCTTGGTGATGGTACTCAAGACTTCGCAAATACTGACTACTACGCATACTTATTAGGTCAACAAACATTTGCAAATCCCGAGGCTACTAACATCAATGTATTTGTTACACCGGGTATTGACTATGTTAACAATAGTAATCTTGTTGAGGATGCAGTTGAGATGATTGAATTCAACAGAGCAGATTCACTTTATGTGTGTACGACTCCTGACATCGACTTGTTTGTACCAACTACAACGGGTGCTGATTTCTTTATCTACCCTACTGAAGCGGTTGACAACTTAGACAACACAGGAATCGACTCGAACTATACTTGTACTTACTATCCGTGGGTATTAACAAGAGACAGTGTAAACAACACACAAATCTATATTCCACCGACAGCTGAGGTAACGAGAAACTTAGCACTTACAGATAATATCGCGTTCCCATGGTTCGCAGCGGCGGGTTACACTCGTGGTATTGTTAACTGTATCAAGGCTCGTAAGAAGTTAACTCAAGAAGATAGAGACATCCTTTACATAGGTAGAATTAACCCAATTGCAACTTTCTCTGATGTTGGTACAGTTATTTGGGGTAACAAAACTCTACAAGTAAGAGAATCAGCTCTTGATAGAATTAATGTTAGAAGATTGTTGTTACAAGCTCGTAAGTTGATTTCAGCAGTATCCGTAAGATTGTTGTTCGAACAAAACGACGCACAAGTTAGACAAGACTTCTTAAATGCGGTTAACCCAATCTTAGATTCAATTAGAAGAGACCGTGGTTTATATGACTTCCGAGTTACAGTTTCATCAAGTCCTGAGGATATCGATAGAAACCAAATGACAGGTAAGATCTACATCAAACCAACAAGATCTCTTGAATTTATCGACATTACATTCTACATCACTCCAACAGGAGCATCGTTTGAGAATATTTAATGTGGTTCATAATCAAAAAAAGAAGGGGAGCGAAAGTTCCCCTTTTTTAATTTAATGAATATTTATTAGTATGTATCATAAAAAAATAGTAAGAGAAATAATTTCTGAGATAATTCAAGATCAACTCAAACCAACCATGAAATATTATGCGTTTGATTGGGATGATAATCTAATGTATATGCCAACAAAGATTTATCTCAAAGATGAAGATGGTAATAGTATCGGTATGTCTACGGAAGATTTTGCAGAATACAGAAGTGAAGTAGGTAAAGAACCTTTTGAGTATGAGGGTCACACAATTGTCGGTTATGATGATGAAGCCTTCAGAGATTTTAAAGTGACAGGGGATAAAAAATTTTTAGTAGATGCGATGAAAGCACCTACGGGACCTGCATGGGATGATTTTGTTGAGGCGGTCAATAATGGTTCCATTTTCGCTATTGTTACTGCGAGGGGTCACACTCCGAGTGTTTTAAAAAATGCTGTTTATAACTTAATTATTAAAAATAAACACGGTCTAAACAAGGATGAGTTGGTCAAAAATCTAAGAAAGTATAGAGATATTGCAGACGAAGAAGATATGAGTGACGACGAACTTATCAAAACATACTTAGAAATGTGTAAGTATCATCCTGTAAGTTTCGGAGAGGGGTCGGCCGCTAATCCTGAAGAACTCAAGGTTAGTGCAATGAAACAATTTATGGAATATGTTAGAAACCTTTCGCAGAGGTTGCAAGAAAAGGCTTATATGAAAAATAAAATAGGAAATTATTTTACACCTTACATAGGATTTTCAGATGACGACTTAAAAAATGTTGAAACAATGAAGAAACATTTTGATGATGAAAGTGGATTAGATATTTACCATACAGGAGGAGGAAAGAAAACTAAATTTTAAGTAAACTGGACTAGTTAAGATATAATGTGAAAAAAATTTGAAGTAAATAGAAAAAATTTCAAATCATACTATTTATAATAAAAAATAAAACAAAAACAAAAAAATAAGACATGGCTGATTTGTTAATGAAAATGCCGATTCCCTACGAACCAAAAAGGGAGAACCGATGGATACTTAGGTTTCCATCTTCACTTGGTATCAATGAATGGTATGTTGAGACTACCTCACGACCTAAACTTACAATTGCATCGACAGAGATACAGTTCTTGAATACTTCAACCTATGTTGCTGGTCGATTTACTTGGGGTGAGATGCCGGTAACCTTCCGTGACCCGATTGGACCTTCCGCATCTCAAGCAGTAATGGAATGGATTCGATTATGTGCTGAATCAGTAACAGGTCGTATGGGATATGCTGCAGGTTACAAAAAGAATGTTGACCTTGAAATGTTGGACCCAACAGGAGTTGTTGTTGAGAAATGGATTTTGGAAGGTACATTCCTTTTAGGTTACGATGGTGGTTCTTTATCATATTCTACTGATGGACTTGCAAAAATTTCTTGTCAGATGAGAATGGACCGTTGTATCTTGGTATACTAAAAAAAGATTACATATAATATAAGACCTATTCACTTTACTAGTGGTAGGTCTTTTTTATTTTTAATACAAAAGTACTTAATATTATGGAACAAGATGTATATCAGGCAGGACAAGCCGAGTTTAATTTACCACACGATGTGATACAATTACCTAGTCAGGGTATTTTCTATCCATCAAAAAAGAAATCTATTAAAGTTGGGTATTTAACCGCAGCGGATGAGAACATTATTGCAAACGCCGATTCTAGAAAAAGTATACAAGAGTCTATTGTAATACCACTTCTTAGGTCTAAGGTATATGAAAGAGATTTAAGACCCGAAGAAATGTTAGATGGAGATATTGAAGCCATTCTAATTTTTCTAAGAAATACTTCTTTTGGACCTGAGTATACCATCATGGCAACAGATCCTATTACCGAAGAAAAGTTCAAAGTCTCTCTCGTTTTAGATGAATTAAATTATAAGAAGACAGAGGCTAAACCTAACGAGAACGGACATTTTGAGACAACACTACCTGTGTCAGGAAAAAAAGTTGAATTAAAGTTATTATCATTAAAGGATAAAATTGACATTGACAAAATGTTAGAAAGTTATCCATCAGAAAGAACATCACCAGTGATTACCACAAGATTAAATAAACACATTGTATCATTAGATGGTAACGATGATAGAGCAAACATCTCTACTTTTATTGAAAAGATGCCGATTGGAGATTCAAAATACATCAGAAGATTTATTATGGATAATGAACCAAGATTAGACCTATCAAAAGAAGTTATAGCCCCGTCAGGAGAAAAAGTAGTGGTGAACATTACTTTTGGGGTGGAGTTTTTTCGGCCTTTCTTATCAGTATAAGACCAGTCTTTTAGACGAATTTTACTATTTCTCACGAATATTCAGAACTCAATATTCAGAGTTTCTAAATATGCCAACATATGCCAGAAGGTATTTGATAAACAAATATGTTGAAGAAAACAAAAAAACTTAATCAAATATTTACAATTAAAACACTACATGGCTGGTATAGATGGACTAACTTCAAAGGATAAAGCCGAACTTATTGATTTGATTGAGGAACAAAGTGATCAAATCAAAGCTTTACAGAAACAAGTTAATAAAAGTAACAAAGAAAACAACACTGATATTGCCAACAAGTCTGTGGAGGGTATTACTAGCGCTTTTGACACTGACATTTTAAAAACAATTACCACAGGTTTTAACACGGTAAAAAATACACTCAGCAGTTTAAACCCGTTTGATACGGAAGTATTAAGAAAGGTAGATGAGTATGCAACGGAGGTGCAAAGAAACTTTGGTTTGTCTAAAGCAAGAATGACCGAGTTTAAACAGTTGTTTGGTGAAACCGCCGGTGAGTTATCAAAACTTGGTATGGAAGAAGACGATATAGTTGAAGTAATAACTGATGCTATGGATGGACTAAATACCGCGGCTAGTCTAAGCAAAGAAACTATCGTAGAGTTAGGTGCCACTTTTAAATTAACAGGTCAGGATGTTGAGGATTTAACAGAAGGTTTTAGGGGCGTTGGTATATCAATGAAAAAAGTTGGTGATGAAATGAAAGAAGTGGTCAACTACGCAAGAAGTGTTGGAGTTTCAGTTTCTCAAATATCTAAAGGAGTTGTGGATAACTTAGGTAAGTTAAACTTATATAATTTTGATAATGGGGTTCAAGGGTTGGCAAAAATGGCCGCAACATCCGAAAGAATGGGTATATCTATGCAAGACACATTTAGAATTGCTGAAGATTTGTTCTCACCTGAAAAAGCAATTAATTTATCTGCAAGTTTACAAAGACTTGGTGTTACCGCAAATGGATTATTAGATCCGTTAAGGGCAATGGACATGGCTCAAAATGACCCTGAAGCACTACAAAAAGAAATAGTCAATCTAAGTAAAGAATTTACAACTTTCAATGAAAAAACTGGAAAGATGGAAATTCTTCCTGGTGCAAAAAGAAGACTACGAGAAATTGCAGGTGAACTAAATATAGACGCGGGGGAATTTGCAAAAATGTCAATCCAAGCTGCAGACTTCGATAGGAAGTTGAAACAAATTAAAATGCCGGCTTTAGCAGAGGGTGACGAGGAAAC
>Ga0129333_10003888_pt1 | contig 14010 bp, 11 predicted proteins | sample CPB6_08_DNA_FD_94474 | JGI IMG/M metagenome (GOLD analysis project Ga0129333, IMG submission 94474) | Freshwater to marine salinity gradient microbial communities from Chesapeake Bay, USA - CPBay_Sum_0.6_0.8_DNA | ecosystem: Environmental > Aquatic > Marine > Coastal | place: USA: Chesapeake... | reverse complement strand
TAAGGAAGGTGAGGCGAGAGGTTGGCGTTCTGCCAGATTCCGGGATTGTTTCCATAAAGTTCGAAGTATTCATCGGAGTGCTTAACTGGAAGTGTCGTAAGGTGCTGTAGGCCAACGTTTGAGGACGCTCTTACAACTGTAAGTTTCCCACGATTAATTTCTATGATGGCGTAAGCGCCGAGAATTCCACCTGTTCCACGGGCTTCAGCTGAGTTCTGAAAGGAGATCATGTATCGCTTAGGACGATCAAATCCCGCAAGCTCTGGGAAGTGCTTAACCGAAAAGAGAATTTCGGGCTTAATGTCAAAGACGTCAAGGCCAGCGAATTGCGAGAGTTGCTTTATGACTGGGAGCGATAAGTAGCGAAGGAGATCTTCGGTATCACGATGTAGATCATCGCCAACTTCAATAAGTTGCTCGCGAATTAATTTAGACTCAGAAAGTTTGTTATAGGTGCTCCAAAGTTGTGCCAGATTAAACCCAATTGCGATTAAGGGAGCTACTAAAGTAAGCGTAACGGCAAGAAGGATTGGCTTTAGTCGCAAAGTTAACTCGAAATCACGTTAATTGAGTCTGTGAAATAAGAGGCAAGAAATGAGTCCGGAAGTGAACGAGATTTGCTACGCCTCGGCGACGTGATAATTACAACCGGACCTCTATTTGAGTAGAAATCAATCAGCTTCTTCCAGCTTTGACTTAAGAAATATTTCTCCGGTTTGTCTAGTTCGCGACAGTGTCTTAGAACTTCACCCACATTTAATTTTGGTGGTGGGCTGTGCATCGCCAAGGTGTAATCAAAATCGATTGGTTTTAGATTTTGCTCCACAAGGTCCATGTCATGCGGTGCCCTGCAATCGCCATCAATAATCACTGCTCCAATAGCCTTTGCTTCAAAAACGGCATGAGCGATGGTTTGAGAGATATCCGTAGTGCCTCGTGGTATGAATGCAATTACTGGATAGTTGTTCTTGAGGCCTTGCCACTCATATATTGTCCTTAGAACAGTATTGGAGACTTTGGCAAGCTCTCTTTCAAACTGCGTTTCCTCCATTCCATCTGGATCACTCGGACGCAATTCAGGATGAATATGCTCATCAGTTAAAGATCGGTGTTCACTTGAACTCTTCAAGCTCTTTACTAAATTAAAAACTTCTTGGTCGGCTGCGATTAGTAAATCTGATTTAAATTTTGAGTTTATGAACTTTTCAGTTGACGTCGTTCGCTCCTTCATTTGAGCAAGACCCCAGCGAGTCGCAACCGAGGCGGCAAACTCAGAGGTCTGTTCACCGTCCGTCACCTCGACTCCAAAAGAGGAAACTAAGGAGTCGGGATAGTGATGGCGGATCACTAGCTCGGCGAAGGGCGAACGAGCCTTGTTCTGGCGACAGGCAAGCGCAATTCTCACGCTCCCAACCCTAGCGGCGCGTTCTAGTGGGCCTCAGTGCAGTTCACGGGGCGACGGGATTGTGGGCGAATCGACGGGGGGGGTACCGTTGGGCATTCCCCTAGCAAGGTAGGTCCTATGGAGTTGGTCGCCTACTGGCGATTACTTGTGCAGTCGCGACGCGTGATAGCGGTCACGACTTTCTTGGGCCTGCTCATTTCTTTTCTCGTAACGATGTCCATGACCCCGATTTACAAGTCATCGGCTCAACTCTTTGTCTCCACGCCTGCTTCGGCGGTTGATATCTCTGCCTTGCTCACTGGTTCAAGTTTCTCACAACAGAGAGTTAAGTCTTACGCGCAGATAATTAACAGCCCTGTGAATTTAAGTCCAGTGGTCGAAGAATTGAAATTGAAAATGAGCGCTGAAGAACTATCTGAAAATATAACTGCTTCGGCCCCACTTGATACCGTTCTAATCTCATTAACTGTATCTGACACAAATCCAAAGCGAGCGGCTCGCATTGCAAATGCTGTAGCTCAACAATTTGGCGTTACCGTAAAAAGTCTTGAATTACAAGAGATTGATACTGAATCTCCCATTAAGGTCTCAATTGCGAAGTTTGCCGTTCCGCCGAGTGCTCCAGCATCACCAAAGAAAACAGTTAACTATCTTCTAGGTTTGATGCTCGGATTTGGGCTGGGTTTTGGTATCGCAAGCTTACGAAAGCTGCTTGATAACACAGTTAAGAGTGAAGACGATTTAGGTGACATTCCGTTGCTCGCTGCGATTGGTTTTGATCTTAATGCAGATGAAAAGCCACTAATTACTCAAATTGGAAGATATGCAGCTCGAACAGAGGCTTTTAGAACTTTACGTACCAATTTAAAGCATGCTAACCCAGGTGTAAATCCAAAATCAATTGTTATCACATCTGCCCTTCCAAATGAAGGTAAGTCAACTTCTGCGATCAATATTGCAATCTCACTTACGCAATCTGGTGAGAAAGTACTCTTGGTTGAAGCAGATTTACGGCGACCAAAAGTCCCCATTTACCTTGAGTTCGCCTCCAAGGTGATTGGACTTAGTGAGTTACTAAGTTCGCCCACGAAATTGACTTGGATTAATGTTAAGAAACACCTGAGAAAGCATCCTGAGATTGACCTTCAGGTCCTTACTTCTGGTCGTATTCCACCAAATCCAGCTGAATTATTGGAGTCCGGTCGTTTTAGAGAATTGATGAATATCTTGAAGGCAAAATTTGATTACATAATTATTGACTGCCCACCGCTATTGCCGATTACTGATGCCGCTATCGTTGCGGCGCAAACTGATGGTGCAATTTTAGTTTCGCATGCAGGCACAACAAAAATTCCTCATTTTGAAGGCGCTCGCGATGCAATTCGAGGGGTTGGGGCGTTAGTTCTTGGAGTTATCCTCAATAAGATTCCTGAGGATGCAATGGAATACGAATACGGTTACAAATATGGCTATCCAAAGTATTACGGCTACAGCGGTAAACCTTATGATCCGCTTAATTCAAGCGAGCGTGACACGAGATATGCTCCTTCAAAGGCTGAAGTAGACCGACTCAACGAGGATGAGTTTGTATTCGTAAAAGGAAAGAGATTTAAAGAAGAGTTGATGCGCGACCGAAATAAGATCTAGTCCAAAATGAAAAGTAAGTGGGCTCCACTCTTACTGGTTTTAGCATTCCTCTTCTCGGCGCTTCAAAGCGCACCTAATTTGTCCCTCCTGGCAGAAGTGTGCCGAGGTCCCGCGGCTTATCCACCAGATCTTCCTGACTGTCTAGATCCTGCAGTTCTTGCAGCCCAGGAGGCGGCCAAGAAAATTGCTGAAGAGAAAGCGGCGGCTGAATCAGCGAAGGTTGCTGCCGAGGCAAAGGCAGCAGAAGAGAAAGCTAAAGCAGATGCCGCAAAACTTCTTGCTGATCAGGAAAAAGCTAAGGCTGATGCGATTGCGGCTGAAATTGCGGCCGGAAACATTAAAGCTGCAGCTGATAAGGCGGCGGCTGAAGCAAAAGCTGCGGCAGACGCGGCGGCAAAAGTCGAAGCAGAGCGAGCAGCGGCATCGGCAGAGAAGGCGAAGAAGGAAGCAGAATTTGCCGCCGCACAAAAGGCAGCACAAGAAGCGGCTGCAAAGTTAGCCGAAGAGCAAGCAAAATTAACGGCGGAGATTGCAGCGAAAGAAGCGGCTGCAAAGGAACAGGAAGCTAAAGCGGCAGAAGCTAAGAAGGCTGCGGAGGAAGCGCAAAAGGCTTTCGAGGCCCAACGAGTCCAATTGGAAGCACAGATTGCTGCGGCTAAAGCCGAAGCAGATCGACTTGCAGCAACACAGGCGCAAGCCGCAGCGGCTCAAGCTGCCGCAGCACAAGCGGCTCAAGCGGCAGCACAGCAAGCGCAAGCGGCTTCTAATGAGGCCGATTCCGCGAGAAGTGCTTATATCGCCGCAGGTGGAAGACCTTTCATTGGCGCGCCGATAGTTACGGAGAAGAGTTCTTTTGAAAACGATGGCTCTGGATTTTTAACAATTGAGAGGCCGCAAGTCGAATACGCAACGCTTGAAGAACTACGAGCTGCTTGGCAGGCAGCTGAGGCAAAAGCGGTAGCGGCAACCAGTCAGGCGAAAGCGGCAACGGAATCGGCTAATGCTGCAAAAGCTGCAGCTGACAAAGCTGCTGCGGAAGCCAATGCGGCTGCTGACGCGCAGAAAAAACGCGAAGCTGAAAAACAAGCCGCAGAAGCGAAAGTTAAAGAAGCAGAAGCGAAAGCAAAGTCCGAGGCTGATGCTCAAGCGAAATTACTTTCGGAAGCAGCTGCTGCATCCGCCGAGCGAACAAAACTTGAAAATGAGGCAAAGCAGAAGGCAGCTGAAGTAGAAAAAAAGGAAGCAGAGCTTCGTGCAGCCCAGGCAAATGAGTTACAAGCTCAGGCTGCCGCTGCGGCTGCAGCGGCCAGGGAGGAATCGCTGAGAGGCGCGGCTGATGCGTTAACAAAAGCTGCCGCTGCTGGTGGAGACTCAGCTGAGGCAGCGAAAGCAGCACTTGCGGCACTAAATAGCGTTGTTGCTATGGCCCAGCAAGCTGCATCACAAGCAGCCGATGCTGCAAATTCTGCTGCCTCTGCAGTTGATGCAGCCGCAAAATCGGTCGCCGATAAAGCGGCAGCAGAAGAATCGGCTAAGAAAGCCATTGCGCTCGCAGAACAACAGGCACAAGCCCTAAAGGAAGCAGCCGCTAAAGCTGCAATTCAAAAGGCAGCGGCAGAAAAAGCAGCAGCCGAGGCGAAGAAGAAGTTAGAAGTAGAACAAGCAAAAGCTAAGGCTGCGGCTGCGAAGGCAAAGGCTGCGGCTGCTTCGAAAATTTCTGCTCTTAAAGAGAAGGCCAAGACTCAGTCGGCAACAACTAAAGCCGGTGCAACAACTTCGCAGAAGAAAGCAGACGAAGCGAAAAACAGTTCAGGAGATCAATTAGATAAGCTTGAAGAGGCGCGAAAGAAAGTCCAAGCTGCAAAAGAGAAGTTGGATAAAGCCGAAGAAGAGTTATCGAGGCGAGAGAAAATTTTTAATTCAATTAAAAGCGCTTTGTCTTCTGCTATTACGACCCTTGGAAATACAATAAAAACAATCTTCAAGACGGTAAATAAGGAAACAGACGAAGAAAAGAAGAGCTACACGAAGGCCAAAGAGCGAGTAGAGGCTCTCACTGAGGATTTAGCAAAAGCCTCAAATAGTTTGGAGCAAGCTAAGTGGCAGGTCGATGGAGCAAAGTTTGAACTTCAACTCGCACAGATAAATTTCTCGAAAGCTCGTGATCAAGTGTTGTATGTAGGTAACTATGTCAGCGCCCAGAATGATGCAGCTCGAAGCTATAAGAATGCAGTAAATGTCTCAGAAAATGCACTCTTGTCGATAGCTGGAAGTGGAACAGAATTAAACTCACTCGAGATCGAAAGCTTCTCTGAGGAAATAAGTAAACAAAGTTCCTTGACATGGGGAATTATAGGATTGCTTTTGGGAGCTCTATTAATGTTCCTTCTTCTGCGCCGGAAATCAGATTTGAAGCCGAAATTCGAAGATTTCGAACTCTCAACGCCTTCGGTGCGCTTAACGGATTCTGAGGTTCGGATGATGCATCTAAGAAGTGAGATTGATGCAACTATAGATAAATCCAAGCCAAAGAGAGTAGTAAAAAAGGGTGCCGCCAAACGAAAATCTAAACCCTCTAAGGCAAAACCGAAAAAGAAACGAACGAAGTCCAAGTAGTTTTAACAGTAACTAGCCATAAATAGTGTCATCGTCTTTGGGGTCAACGCTCTTGGGCTTGCTGACGCGCTTACTGGAGCCATTTTTGGCAACTAGAAGAATCAACATTATTGCTAGTCCCACTACTATGAATTCCATCTAAGACCTCCTCTTATATCCACGACTTTCTCAAATCCAAGTGAAGTTACTGCGACTCTTGTTGGGACATAATCGTTAAAGCAGCTGTCCGCGCTAGAAATGAAATTCGTTCCACAACACTTCGTCGCATCATCGAAGCAGCAACAAGGCGCGGGCCATCATGAATTTCGCAGGCAAAGGTAAGGACGCCATCTTCAAATGCGATGCATGTTGCCGAGCCTTGAACCTCGGTTCCGATTCCAACTGGTTCATGAATCTCGATATCAATATCTGTGAGCACGGTAGATTCGCCATTCTCCAAGAATTCGGCGAGTGCAGAATTACATGCGCTCTCCATCAAAACCAATAGAAAACTGCTCGAGAGGATTGGCATATCTCCGCTGCCATGAGCAAGAGCAGTATCGCCAGGTCGGACCGACATCTGGGAAATCCCAACTGCGCCGATCAACGTATCGCTTCTCACAGCCGTTAATCTAGTAGCGAGTTCTAGTTCAGTGGTGGAAAGTCCCTACGAATCTCGTGTGATGTCTCAATCTCAATCTGGGTTTCGCCATCGATAGTTATCTCAGTCCTTCGATAACTGCGGATGATCTCCGTCTGGGTGAAGCCAGCGAGTTGCTCTAGCTCAAGGCGATGTAATTCATGAGCAATCTGCTCTTGCAAGGTTGTAGGGGCGGTCTCACAGCATGAGCGAGTAAGGAGCGCACGAATGACTGTGATGGTGCGCCGTTCAATCTCTAATTGCTCCCGGCAATTCACACAATCTTGTAGATGGAATGCGATCGTATTGAATATTGCAGAATCTTCGATCTGGTTATCAATGAATGGGATCATCCACTCCCCGCAGGTTGAACAGGTGATTGCGTTCATGCTTTGCCCCCCTTCACATATCCAAGCTCGCGGGCATACTCGGTCAACTTCTCGCGGAGCTGTTTTCTTCCCCGATGAAGGCGTGACATCACAGTTCCCGCTGGGACATCAACGATTTCGGCTATCTCCTTATACGAGAAGCCCTCAACATCGGCCAAATAGACCGCGATTCGAAACTCTTCAGGAATCTCATGTAGGGCCCGCTTGATATCGCTATCGGGCAAATTCTCAAGGGCAACATCTTCGGCCGATTTTCCTTGGTCGCTTGTGTGTGAAGCGGCGCTCGCTAATTGCCAGTCCTCTGCCTCGTTATCTGAGGTCTGTGGGCGACGTTGATCCTTCCGATAAGTATTTATAAATGTGGTCGTAAGAACTCGATAGAGCCAAGCTTTCAAATTTGTGCCTGGTTCAAATTGATGAAAAGAGGTGTAAGCCTTGGCGTATGTATCTTGCACAAGATCTTGTGCATCATCTGGGTTGCGCGTATAGCGAAGTGCAGCTGCATAAAGTTGATTCATATATTGAAGAGCATCTCGCTCAAAACGCTTCGAGCGCTCCGCCGCTGATTCTTTATCTCGGTCTACTCGAACTAGCGCGCCACCCGATGCCGGTTCGCTAACCGTTAGCTCGGGTTTCTCACTCTTAGGCCTGCTAGACACTTGAATAGATTATCGCTAGAAGAGAGTCTCTGGCTCTCCGAGTTCCAACGGCTCAATCAACTCCGGTCCATTATTTTTTATTGAATTCACAAGGGTTCTAACGGGCCAAAACCGTAGACCCGCATCAGGCTTACTTATATCCATAAGGTTCCGTAAGTGTTCGACCTCTTGATTGCCAGGATCTAGCCATTCATCCCACCTTTCGCGAGGCAGAAAGAGCGGCATCCGGTCATGCACCTTTGCTAATTCACCAAAAGCTGGTCGCGTGATTATTGCTGCACTTTTCCTTTTCACGCCTTCTGGAGAAATCCATGAACTATAAATTCCAGAAAAGGCGAGTAGATGAGAGTCATCTCTTGATATAAAAACCGGTTGCTTGCTTTTATAGCGACCTAGCTCAGTTGCCCATTCGTAATATCCCGAGGCCGGAATGAGACAGCGTGAAGTTTTGAAAGCTCGTTTGAAAGTTGGCTTCTCGTGAACCGATTCAAATCGAGCATTTATCGCTTGTGATTGGGAACGTTGTGCTTCTACTCCGTCCTTACTCCAAGGAGCTATCAAGCCCCAACTAACGACATCAATTCCTCGCCCTTGATCTTCTAGAGCCTTAATGATGTAGATATCTTGCGTGGGTTTTATATTCCAATCAACAGGAAGATTTCGCGGTGACTGTGAACCTTCAAGTGTCGAGAATTCCTCGGTGATATCTGTAAGCATCGCAGAGAGCGCAAAGCGACCACACACGGCTCTAATCTATCCCCGGATAGACTCCGCTAGTGAATCAAGCGCAAATAAGTAAATGGAGGGCGTCAACATGCTCTAACGAATTAAGCGCGACTATTACTATTCCGGGCTCAAAGTCTGTGATGAATCGTGCATTGATTCTTGCCGCTCTTGCTGATTCACCTTCGAAATTGATTACTCCCCTTCGCTCTCGCGATACCGAGTTAATGTCAAAGGCATTGCGCGCACTCGGCGTAAGTATTACTGAATCAAAAAATGATAAGAAGGAAGAGTTTTGGCAGGTAAATCCAGCCCCACTCTTTGGTCCAGCATCAATAGATGTCGGGAATGCGGGAACGGTGATGCGCTTCATGCTTCCGGTAGCTGCGCTGGCAAAAGGCTTGATCAGTTTCGACGGAGATCCGCGCTCACATGAACGCCCCCTCGGACCGCTAATAAAGGCTCTCGAAGATCTCGGTGTGCTTATAGATCATAAGAATCGTTACTCCTTACCGCTTCTAATAAATGGCTCTGGATCTATTTCGGGTGGCGAGATTGAGGTCGATGCCAGCAAATCAAGCCAATTCCTCTCATCACTTCTACTTGCTGGATCGCGGATGAAAGATGGGCTCGCTCTACGCAATTCATCTACATCACTTCCCTCGCAACCTCATATAGAGATGACAATTTCAATGCTGCGAGATTTTGGTGCCAACGTTGAAGTGAGTTCAAAGAATGGCTCGCAACTTTGGCGTATTGCGCCTGGAAATTTGAGAGGAAGAGATCTTGTAATCGAGCCAGATCTTTCAAATGCCGCGCCATTTATGGCAGCGCCGATGATTTGTGGAGGTTCGGTGATAATCCGAGATTGGCCAAAATCTACAACTCAACCCGGTGATCGACTTCGCCAGATCTTCACTTCTATGGGTGCACGGATTGAATTTGTTGATAGCGAAGATGCGACTGGGCTGAAAATCTCTGGAACTGGGGCGATCCACGGAATTGAGATTGATTTACATAATGAAGGTGAATTAACGCCCTCAATCGCTGCCCTGGCAGCACTTGCTGATACTCCCTCCTACTTAACTGGAATCGGGCATCTGCGCTTGCATGAGACAGATCGATTAGCTGCGCTTGCAAAAGAGATCAATGCGTTGGGTGGAAAGGTGAGAGAAGAAGAGGGTGCGCTTCGAATAGAGCCAGCGAAGTTGAAGTTAAATGCGACTGAGAACCTATTTCACACATATGAAGACCATCGAATGGCGACAGCCGGTGCGATTATTGGTCTTGCGCTACCAGGCTTGATTGTTGAAAATATCGAGACGACGAGAAAGACAATTCCAGACTTTCCAGCACTTTGGAGTTCAATACTTAAATGAGTAAACGAAGCCGTCGCTATGACGAGAGCGATGCGAAGGTAAGGGCCCCTCGCTCTAAACCACGGCGTAGTAAGGATCGTCCTGATTATTCAAATAGTCCGATTGGCTTTGTTACAACAGTGGATCGTGGTCGAATAACTTGCATCCTTAAAGACGGTCTAGAGATAACAGCAATGAAGGCGCGCGAGCTGGGAAAGAATGCGGTTGTAGTGGGCGACTCGATCCGACTTGATGGCGATGTCAGTGGAGTGGCTGGATCGTTAGCTCGAGCTGTAGCGGTAGAGCCTCGTAAGAATTTTCTATCTCGGACCGTAGATGATTCCGGTGCCTTTGAAAAAGTCGTAGCGTCAAATGTCGATCAACTTGTGATTGTTATCGCGGCTGCTGATCCGACTCCGCGTCTTGGATTTGTTGATCGGTGCTTAGTTGTTGCCTACGATCAAGGAATAGAACCAATCATTGTTGTAACTAAGTGCGACTTAGGAAATCCGGATGAATTCTTATCAGCCTATGGTGATCTTGATGTTGCAACCTTTAAGACCTCTGCAAAACCTAAGACTTCCATCGGATCTGAAATCTCGTTCGCCACTAAGAGCGAATTGGATTCGCTTCGTCATAAGTTATCGGCAAAAAAGTCAGTTCTGATTGGTCACTCTGGAGTTGGAAAGTCGACTCTCTTTAATTCTCTCTTGGGAAGCGATGCTCGCTCGACTGGCGATGTAAATATCGCTACTGGAAAGGGTCGGCACACATCATCGAGTGCCTATGCACTTCAATTCGAAAATGGCGGATGGATTATCGATACACCCGGTGTGCGCTCCTTTGGATTGGAGCATGTTGATCGCTCAAGAGTGATTGGGGCATTTGAAGAGTTGGGCTCACTTATCGCGACTTGTCCGAAGCGATGCTCACACGATGAGGAGAGTTGCGCCCTGAATTCAAGCGATAGCAATCCGCAAGTGAGCCAGCGCATAGCAGGGCTTCGCCGAATCCTCGCTGGAAGTGCGCAACCTATAACCTAAGGCTATGCGCGCTTATCCAGGAGAGATCAACAGCGATATCGAGTTGATGAAGCGCCTTGCCGATGAGAGTGATCTCATCTCACTAGATCGCTATAGCGCTCAAGATTTGAAGATCGAGACTAAACCGGATTTAACACCTGTAACTGATGCTGATCGCGCCGTTGAAGTGAGGATTCGAGAGATCCTTAATGAGGAGCGAAACAGTGACCTTGTCGTCGGAGAGGAATTTGGAAGACCAGATGTAATAAAGCCCAATTCCCGATACTGGGTTATTGATCCAATCGATGGTACAAAAAACTTCCTGCGCGGAGTTCCGATCTGGGCGACGCTAATTGGCCTTGTGCATCGCGATGAAGATGGTGTGGATCGCGTTGTGGCGGGAATAGTAAGCGCACCGGCGTTATTTAGAAGATGGTATGCAGCCAAAAACTTCGGGGCTTTCACAGAAGTGAACAGTGGAATCGCGACACAAATTCATACTTCTAAAGTTGCTAACTTAAAAGATGCTTCGCTCTCGTTCTCAGATCTTGCCGGTTGGGGTGAGCGGAAGGCTAGTTATCTCAATTTCCTAGAGAAGGTTTGGCGAGTGCGCGGGATCGGTGATTTCTGGTCACATATGTTGGTTGCAGAAGGTGCGGTTGATATCGCAGCCGAGCCATCACTTGCTTTATGGGACATGGTTCCCCTAGCGATAATCGTTGAAGAGGCCGGAGGTATTTTCTCTGACCTCGAAGGTAACGCTGGACCTTTTGGAAGAAGTGGTATCTCAGCAAATCGCACCTTGCATCCTCTCTTTCTAGAATCAGTTAAACCAGACTCCGTGCGTTCAAACTCATCTAAAAAGAGCTCTGATTAAATGTCCGACAAAGGCCTCTCCGATAAGTCAGATTCAAGTTATCGAGCAGAAGTTGACCTAAAACAAGTTGATCTAGAGCAAGTTGATCTAGATATCGAAGGAATGACCTGTTCATCCTGCGTTTCCACCGTCGAGCGCTCGCTAAATAAGGTCGCTGGCGCAAAAGCGACAGTCAACCTAGCGACTGAAACTGCACACATTCTTGTACCAAAGGGAACAGCAACTAAGACCCTTCTTGATGCCGTTAAGTCAGCTGGTTACGGGGCAAAACTTCGTACTGATGAGAGTGAGAGTTTTTCCAATACTCGCGGACTTGGTTGGCGAGTTCTGCTCTCACTTGCCCTAACGATTCCAGTAATTGCACTTTCGATGTTCCATCAACTTCATGCCCAAGTTGACTCTCTGATTCTGGATCTTCTTGATTCGCTCTCCTTGCCAGAACCACTTTATTCACCAACGGGTTGGCTAGTGATTGGCCTTAGCGCTCCTGTGGTGCTTCTGCTTGCTTGGCCGATTCATAGAGCAGCGATTAGAAATCTCTTACATCCCACGATGGATAACTTGATCTCACTTGGATCTCTAGTTGCTTTTACTTGGTCTATCTACGCCAATTCAACAGGCGCCGGCGATATATATGCCGAAGTGGCCGCCGCAGTTGTTACATTCATAATTTTTGGACGCTACCTCGAGTCAATCGCAAAACGGCGCGCTGGTTCGGCCCTTTCGCATTTACTCTCACTAAATCCAAAAGAGATAAGGATTATGCGCGGTGGCGAGGAAGTTTTGGCCCCCATCGAAAATCTTGTAGTAGGAGATCGATGCGTCGTTCGCGCCGGTGAACGTTTCCCAACAGATGGAATAGTTATCGAAGGTACAAGCAGCGTTGATAACTCGCTCTTAACTGGTGAATCTATGCCAATAGAAGTGAATCCTGGATCAATTGTGATTGCAGGTGCGATAAATCAGGGCGGTCGTTTGATCATTGAGGCTAAACGAGTTGGTTCTGATACTGAACTCTCTCGAATCACAAAGATGGTTCTTGCAGCACAAGCCGAGAAAGCGCCGATCCAAAGGTTGGCTGATCGAATCAGCGGAGTCTTCGTTCCAATCGTCCTTCTAATTGCGATTACAACACTCGCTTCTTGGCTGTTATTGGGCAATGAGATAGCGCCTTCTATTTCGGCGGCGGTAGCGGTCTTGGTGATTGCATGTCCATGCGCCCTAGGTCTTGCTACCCCAGTCGCACTTTTAGTCGCATCAGGCAAAGGAGCAAGTAGCGGAATCATCATGCGCAAAGTCTCTGTCCTAGAGATTGCGCCGAAGATCGATACCGTTGTCTTCGATAAGACCGGAACCCTCACGACCGGTGCGATGAAAGTACAAGAGCAAGTGATTCTGCCAAGTGCGAAGCTTTCTATTAGTTCCGCCGAAACGCTCTCTGCAATCGAAGCAATTTCCAGTGCAAGCACTCACCCAGTCGCTAATGCGATATCAAGTGAGGTAAGAGCGCAAATCACGCGAAGTGGCTCAGGTTCGGTAAGTGGTGGGCTCTCAATGAGTGAGTATTTAGAGACCCCAGGTCAAGGCGCTGCAGCGCGTATCAAATTCGAAGTTGGAGCGCTTCCAGTCTTAATTGGAACGCCCGAATCGATTCGCAGGGCAACACTTGATTTTCCAACAGAAATTGAGCGCATAGTTTCGGGCGCAAGAGTAAAAGGGAATTCAATTTCAGTAATTGCAATTGATGGAATTGCGGTAGCTGCCTTCGATGTGGGAGATACTTTAAGAGTCGATAGCTCAAAGGCAATCGAAAACTTTAAGAGATTAGGAATTGATTCTTGGCTTATAACTGGTGATAACGAGGGTGCTGCTGCCCAGATCGCAGAGGCTGTCGGCATCGAAAAAGATCGATTGATTTCAAGGGCTACTCCGGAAGCGAAGATCTCAAAGATAAAGGAGCTACAAAGCCAGAATCGAAAAGTTTTAATGATTGGCGACGGCATTAATGATGCCGCAGCCCTCGCAGCTGCAGATTTGAGTATGGCGATGGGCACGGGAACAGATACTGCCCAAGCGGCTGCGGATATAACTTTGATGCGTCCATCACTTTTAGCCGCTATCGATTCAATCCAGTTATCTAAGAAAACGCTGAGAACAATTAGGACAAATCTGGGTTGGGCCTTTGTTTATAACGTTTTTGGTATACCAGTTGCTGCTCTAGGCGCACTTAGTCCAATGTATGCCGGAGCGGCAATGGCACTTTCAAGTCTCTTCGTTGTTTTGAATTCGCTTCGTTTAAGCCGTACGACTACGCTCCGGGCGTGAACGTAACCAATTCGATCTGGCTTACGACGGTCGCTTTCATCATCGGCCTACTTCTATTTGATCTTCTAACTTCGACTCGTAAGGCACACGATGTCTCTTTTAAAGAGGCCACTTTTTGGTCAATTTTCTATATCGCAGTAGCAATCGGGTTCGGAGTCTGGGTCTGGGCGCAATACGGAGATCAATTTGGTAAAGAGTATTTCGCAGCTTACATAGTTGAGAAGTCGCTCTCGATGGATAACCTCTTTGTCTTCTTGATAATCCTGACCAACTTTGCAGTCCCATCGATCTATCACCAGCGAGTGCTGATGGTTGGAATCGTCTTGGCGCTGATTTTCCGCGCAATCTTTATTGCACTTGGCGCAGCCGC
>Ga0129333_10003887_pt1 | contig 14013 bp, 12 predicted proteins | sample CPB6_08_DNA_FD_94474 | JGI IMG/M metagenome (GOLD analysis project Ga0129333, IMG submission 94474) | Freshwater to marine salinity gradient microbial communities from Chesapeake Bay, USA - CPBay_Sum_0.6_0.8_DNA | ecosystem: Environmental > Aquatic > Marine > Coastal | place: USA: Chesapeake... | reverse complement strand
GCTGTTCGTCGACAACATCTTCCGCTTCTCCCAGGCGGGCAGCGAGGTGAGCGCGCTCCTGGGCCGCATGCCGAGCGCCGTGGGTTACCAGCCGACCCTGGCCACGGAGATGGGTGCCTTGCAGGAGCGGATCACGAGCACGTCGAAGGGGGCCATCACCTCGGTGCAGGCCGTGTACGTGCCCGCCGACGATCCCACCGACCCTGCCCCGGCCACGGCCTTCGGCAACCTCGACGCCTTCCTCTACCTGGAGCGGTCGATCTCCGAGAAGGGCATCTATCCGGCCGTCGATCCGCTGGCCTCGTCGAGCCGCATCCTCGACCCGCAGTACGTGGGCGAGCGTCACTACAAGATCGCCCGCCGCGTGCAGCGGACGCTGCAGCGTTACCGCGAGCTCCAGGACATCATCGCGATCCTCGGCGTGGATGAACTGTCGGAGGAGGACAAGCTCGTCGTGCACCGCGCTCGGCGCATGGAGCGATTCCTGTCGCAGCCGTTCCTCGTGGCCGAGGTGTTCACCGGCAAGCCTGGTGAGATCACGAGCCTCGCCGACACGATCCGCTCCTTCGAGGAGATCGCGGACGGCAAGTGGGACCACCTGCCCGAGCAGGCGTTCATGTACGTGGGGCCGATCGAGCAGGCCGAGGAGCAGGCCAAGAAGATGGCCGCCAAGTCCTGAGCCGGACGTTCGTCGCAGAGCACTCGAGGATTTCATCGTCATGGCAGAAGCCAAGCCGTCCGGGGCCGTTCGCTGCGTCGTCGTGACGCCGGAGAGCACGAGCCTCGACACCCAGGCACGGTCCATCAGCCTGCCGCTCTACGACGGGCTGCGGGGCGTGAGCCGCGGCCACGCGCCCTTCATCGGCCGCCTCGGCGCCGGTGAGGTGCGGATCGTGGGAGAGCAGGGCGGCCCCGCGGACGCCGTGCGCCGGGTGTTCGTCGAGGGCGGATTCGTGGAGGTGGCACACGATCTGGTCACCGTGATCACGCAGCGGGCCGTGGCCGCGGAGCGACTCGACGCCGCCGCGGCGCGGGCCGAGTTGGAGAAGATCAGCGGTTCTCCGGCTGCCGGCGACGAGGCGATCGACGCCAAACTGCGGGCCGAGCAGGCGGCCCGGGCCCTCGTCCGCTCCGCCTCCGGCCGCTGAACGGGCCCAGCAACGCTGCTCCGGGGCTGGGACGTCGGGCACACCACGGCCGCGGGGCGAGGAGATGCTCAGTCCCCGACCGGCTTGTCGGTGCTGGGATCGATCCGCAGCGTGCCGGTCTTCATGGCCACCTGCTTCTCGCGCACGAGATCGAGCACGGCGGGAGGCAGCTTCGCATCCCAGCCATGCCAGGGAGCGAGCATGCTGCCTCCCCGGGACACCGCCGAGAAGTCGAGCAGGCTCTCGCCGCGGACCATGCCGGCCGCCGCCTGCTTCACGACGTGATCCACCAGCGGCGTCATGCTCCAGACGGGGCCGGTGAGCACCGCTTCGGGAGCCTCGGCATGCTGGTCGACCAGATTACCGAAGGCGAGCACGCCCTTTTCACGGGCGCCGGCGATGCCGCCCTCGCGCTCGGCCCAGATCAGGTCGGCTCCGGCCGCAGCCTGGTCGATGGCGGCCTGCCGTGCCTTGGGAGGGTCGTACCAGGAGTCGATGAACGTCACCTTCACCTTGACTGCCGGATTCGTGTCGCGCGCCCCCTGCAGATAGGCGTTGATGGCCCGGTGCACCTGCACGTCGCTCTGCCCGGCCACCACGCCCACGACGTTGGATTTCGTGAGCTTGCCGGCGATCACGCCGCAGAGATATGCCGGCTCCGCCAGGTTACTGTCGAACACCGACAGGTTGGGGGGCACAGGAGCGCTGGTCGAACCCACGACGAAAGAGACGCCGGGATTCGCGGCGGCGGCAGCACGGATGCCGGCCAGGCCGACGATTCCGTCGGCGATCACGATATGCGGGCCCTTGGCGAGGCCGACACGGAGGCCCTCGGCCATGGCGGCGTCGGTGGAGAGCTTGTCCTGCCAGGCGTAGGTGATGCGGCCGCCGCGCTGTGCCGCCAGCAGGGCATCGTGGATCACCATGTTCCAGGGTTCTTCCAGTGGAGTCGCGTAGGCTGCGAAGACCGCGGGAATTTTCACCGCCGGTGACTGCGCGGGAGCGCGGCCGGCCACCATCACAAGCAGGCAGAGGAACGACAGGGCAACGCGGGGCAGTCGCATGGCTTCATCTCCGGGCTGCGGGCACTGCGGTGAAGGGTAGCCGAATCGGACGCCGCTCCGCCACGTCGGTTGCGGCCCGGGAAATACGCCGCGAATGGGTGCCGGCTGCCGGAATGCTGCAGTTCGGGGCTGCCCATGCCCCGTCGCCGGACGTTTGCTCCGCCCTCCCGGGCTGCGCTCACTCGGAACTGCCAGCGCTTCGCCATCCATGGCTGCGCTTGTCGCGGGTGTCAGCTACCTGGTTGCTGCAGTTCGGGGCTGCCCATGCCCCGTCGCCGGACACTCGTTGCGCCCATCCTGGGCTCCACTCGCTCGGAGCTGACCGCGCTTCGCCATCCCTGGCTGCGCTTGTCAGCAACGCCGGCTCTCAGGGCATGGGCAGCCCCTCACGACGGCTGGTGGTGATGGGTTGGAGCGCTGCCCGGGCAACCCTTGGCGTTGTCCCGCGGCGGACCCGAGCAAAAAAGGCAGGATGCTTTTTTGCGCTCGCGTGGCCAGGATGGCCCGCGCCGTCCGCCCGGGCAACCCTTGGCGTTGTCCCGCGGCGGACCCGAGCAAAAAAGGCAGGATGCTTTTTTGCGCTCTAATCAGATCTGATAGTCGTTCGACGGATCGGCCACTTCGCCCCGCATGCGCAGCTTGGGCCGCTCCAGCACCACCGTCGTGTGCGGGTCGACCGAACGCGTCAGCCAGACGTTGCTGCCGATCACCGAGTGGTGGCCGATGCGAGTCGCGCCACCCAGCACCGTGGCGTTGGCATAGATCACCACGCCGTCCTCGATCGTGGGATGCCGCTTCGTGCCGCGCACGAGGTGGCCGTCGGCGTCCGTCTGGAACGACAGGGCACCGAGCGTCACGCCCTGGTAGAGCTTGACGTGGCTGCCGATCTCGCAGGTCTCGCCGATCACGACGCCGGTGCCGTGGTCGATGAAGAAGTGGTCGCCGATCGTGGCGCCCGGATGGATGTCGATGCCGGTGCGGGCGTGCGACCACTCGGCCATCATGCGCGGGATGAGCGGCACGTCGAGACGATGCAGGAGATGCGCCAGCCGATGGATCGTCACCGCCTCCAGGCCCGGGTAGCAGAAAATCACCTCGTCGAGCGTGCGCACGGCGGGATCGCCGTCGTATGCCGCCTGCACGTCGGTGGCGAGCACGCGACGCAGGTCCGGGATGCGCTCCAGGAACTCGACGGCCTTGGCCTGGCCAAGGGCCTCGAAGTCGCCCTCCTCGGTGCACTGGGCGACGTGATCCGGCAACGCCGGGGCCTCGACGCCCTGCGCCTGCGCGGTCCGCTGCGCCGAGAGGCTGTGCCGCAGAGCCCGGCCGATCTGCGTGGTGAGCTTGTCGTGCAGGCCGTCGATCAGGTCGCCCACGTGGTAGGTGACGTTGCCGAGGTGCAGGTTTTCGCGGCGTCGATACCCAGGGTAGAGGATCTCCTTGAGGTCCTCGCAGGCCGAGATGATCGCCTCGTAGTTGGGCAGGGGGCAGTGCCCGAGGTAGTGGATCGTGGGCACGTCCTGGTACGTGTCGACGATCCGCCGCGTCAGCTCGGGCAACTGTTCCTTGATCCGGACGTCTGTTGACATGAATTCGATCGTAAGGACGTCGGGGCGCGGCGGCAAACGACTGCCGTGTACGGTCGGCGAGAAAGCCTGGGGAAATTGAGCGTGTCCCGCGATTCCCCGGCCCCTCGCCCGGGCCGCCGCGACTCTCGGAAAACGGGGCAGGATGTGCGGGAGCCCGGCCGGACCGCTCATGTTCCGGGGGGCCGGGCGCGTCAGGCCCGTTCACCGGCTGCGGCCACGGCCTCGGTCAGCGTCACCGCGCGGTCGTACAGCGCGCGGCCCACGATGCAGCCCGCCGCCCCGAGCGCCGCCACCCTGCGGATGTCGTCCGCCGAGGAAATGCCGCCGGAGGCCACGACGGGCAGAGGCACGGCGGCCACCATCTCGGCCAGTGATTCCAGATTCGGGCCGGCGAGCGTGCCATCGGTGGCGATGTCGGTGTAGACGACCGCGGCCAGCGGCAGCCCGGCGTGCCGGCGGGCCACGTCGACGGCCAGCACGTCGCTGGTGTCGAGCCAGCCGCGAACCGCCACGCGGCCGCCACGGGCATCGAGGCCGAGGACGATCCGCCCCGGAAACGTCTCCGCCAGTCGCTGCAGCAGGGCCGGGTCTTCGATCGCCACGCTGCCGACCACGACCCGGCCGACACCGGCATCGAGATAGGCGGCGGCCGTCTCCAGCGTGCGGATGCCGCCTCCCAGCTGGCAGGGAACACCCGCCGCGGCCACCATCCGGCGCACGAGCTCCGCCTGGACGGGCGTGCCCGCCTTCGCACCGTCAAGATCGACGATGTGCAGCCGCCGTGCGCCGCCGGCCACGAATTGGCGGGCCATCGCCAACGGATCGTCGCCGAACACCGTCTCGCGGGCGTAGTCGCCCTGTAGCAGGCGCACGCACTTGCCGCCGCGCAGATCGATGGCCGGCCAGAGTTCCATGGATGTCGTCCTCGTCGGGTCGTGTTCAGAGCGGCTGCAGAAAGGCCTGCAGCAGCCGCATGCCGGCCGCCTGGCTCTTCTCGGGATGGAATTGGGTGGCGACCAGCCTGCCGCGGGTGACGGCCGAGCAGAACTCGCCGCCGTAGTCGGTGACGGCCGCCACGACGTCGCTGTCGCGGGGCCGGGCGTGGTAGGAGTGCACGAAGTAGTAGTGATCGACGTCGGTGCCGCCGAGGCCGCGGCTGCGCCAGGCTGCGGTGTTCCAGCCCATGTGGGGCACCTTGAGCCCGGCCGGCAGGTCGAAGCGCGTCACGTCTCCGGCCAGGGCGGCCAGGCCCTCGTGGCGGCCGCCCTCCCAGCCGGTTTCGAAGAGCAACTGCAGTCCCATGCAGATCCCGAAGAACGGCCGATCGGCCTCGAGGTGAGCGACGATCGGAGCGACCAGGCCCCGGCTCCGGAGTTCCCGCATGGCGTCGCCGAACGATCCGACACCCGGCAGCACGAGCCGGTCGGCGTCGCCCACGACGTCGGGATCGCTCGTGATCCGCGCCTCGGCGCCGAGCCTCTCGAACGCCTTCTGGACGCTGCGCAGGTTGCCGCTGCCGTAATCGACGATCGTGACCATGACACCTGTCCGGGGATTCCGACAGTCTGCGGGCCGCCGCCGGAAAGGTCACCCCCGGCCGGTTTGGCCGCGGAAAATCCCCGGTTCGCCGCCGCCTCCGTCAGTCGGCCGCCGTCGAATGCTCGGGGTAGACGACGAGTTCGATGCGGCGATTCCTGGCCCGGCCGGCGGCGGTGGCGTTGGAGACGAGCGGATGGTTCGAACCGTGGGCCACGAGGAACAACTGCCGCTCGTGCATGGACGTGCGGGTGGTGAGGAAGTCGAACACGGCGGCGGCCCGCGCGGCGGTGAGCTGATGCGGTGACGACCAGGCGGAGTTGGGCAGGGGCTCGGTGTCGACGTGGCCCTCGATGCCGATGAAGTGCCCCGGATAGACGCGGTCGAGTTCGCCGGAAATCTGCGTCAGCGTCGCCGTACCGGCCGGCCGGATGTTGGCCGTGCCCTCGTCGAAGAGCTGATCCGCCGGGATGTCGATGCGCACGACCGAGCCGTCGAAGCGAGGTGACAGGCCGGGCAGGGCCAGGCCCGCCAGCGCCGACTTCATCGTGGCGGCGGAGGAGGCCTTCACACCCGCGGTCTGGGGCTCGGCGGCCGTGGTCGCCGGCATGCCCGCGACGCGCGCCTGTGCGAGTTGTGACGACGTGCTCGCCAGTTGCTCACGCAGCGCCGAGATCTCGTCCTGCATGACCTGCGACTCCTCCCGGCTGCGGGCCAGTGCCGCGGCCGTCTGCCTGCCATCGACGTCGGCGTATGACGGTGGAGGCGCCGCGAGCGACGCCTGGGGGAGCGTGTGGGCCGGAGCGGCGACGCCGGGCGGCGGTTCCAGGTTGAGCGGCGTCGTGGACGGCGCAGCCGTGCGGAATGGGTTGTTCACGCAGCCCGCCAGCGAGGCGAGCAGGGCCAGCGCCGCTGCGGCACGTCCGCGGTCTGGTGAATTCATTCCCTGCCTCCGACCCTCGCCACCCTTGCGAGAGAGGCGGGATGGTAGGCAGGGGCGGAAGTCCGGGCAAGACCGATGAAAGCGGCGACAAAGCCGCCCATCAGCCGCCGCGCCAGCGCTGCCAGATCCAGAGGCTGGCCGCGGTGAGCACGATGACGGCCACCACGACGGCTGCCGTCTCCACGGGCCGCTCGAAGGCCGGCGCGGCCCGCTCCCAGATCGGTTCCCAGGCGACCACGACGACCGCCGCGGCCAGGCAGAGGCTGGGGCCAAAGGGAAGTTCGGACTCGCGGTGCACGATCTTCAGCGCCAGCCCGTGCATCAGGCCGATGAACACGGCCAACACGCAGGTCACGACGCACGGCTGCCAGCCCAGCCAGGCCCCCACCATCGCCATCAGCGTCACGTCGCCGAAGCCCAGCGCTTCACGGCCCAGCGCACGGGAGGCGCCGACGCGGGTCAGCCAGATCATGCCTCCGGCCACCAGCATCCCCGCCAGCGACGCAAGCGTACCGCCCCAATGAGCGCCGCCCCGAAGCCAAGCCGCCACGATCACCACCATGCCCACCACGGCGACAAGCAGGCGCGGCTCGATGAGCAGTCGCCACGAGCGGCGCTCGCGGGCGGCGACGGATGGGGGCGCGGGTGCCGTTCCCGCCAGCCACCAGGCTGCGAAGGCGGCGAGGGCTGCCAGCAAACCGGATGCCGCGGGGCTCGGCCCCAGCCACGACGGGGCCGGGGCCGCCTGCAAGCCACCCCACAGGCCGAGCACGTCGGGAACGGCCTGCGGTGGCGCGAACGACCGGGGCACCGGGCAGATGATCGGCATGAGCGCGGTCGGCAGGAAGGAGATCCAGGCCAAGCCGATCAGCACCCCGGGCACGGTGATGGCGTCGGGGATCACACGTTCCCGCAGATCGACCCAGGAAGCGGCCGCCAGCAGCGTGAACAGCAGCAGGTGGGCCAGATAGCGCCCGAGGACGGGATCACCAGCCGCCGGGGCCGACGGCCCTCCACCCATCTCCCACCACCACAGTCCGATCGCCGTCGCCACGGCCGCGGCCTCCACCGCCCGGTCGATCATCCTGCTGCGGGTCGACGCCCGCGGCATGAGCCGCGCCACGGCGAGCGTCAGCAGGCGGCCCAGCGTCAGGCCGGCCGCCGCGACCACGAACCAGAGGGCGATCGATGCTCCAGCAGTGGTGATCTCGGTCGGGTCGGTCATGGGCGAGGCCCCGTCGCCAGCCAGTCCAGAATCCTTCCGGCGATGACTTCCGGCGGGTCCGTGGCCACGTCGAAGGTGGCGTCGGCACAATCCCGGTAGAGGGGATCCCGCTCCCGCAGCGCTGATTCGACTTCGGCGAGCGGGTCGACGCCCGACAGCGCGGGACGCCTGGCGGCCGTGGCAGGATCGGCAGCCAGCCGCCGACGCAGCACGTCCGCCGGTGCCTGGAGCCAGGCCACCGGGCCGCCCTGGCTCCGCAGCAGGGCACGATTGTCGGCCCGCAGCACGACGCCCCCGCCCGTGGCCACGATGCCCGGTCGAACGAGCAGGTCCCGCAGCACGGCCGCCTCCTCGTCCCGGAACGCCGGCTCGCCCCGTTCCCGCACGAGCCATGCGATCGATCCGCCGATCCGCGACTCCAGGACGGCGTCGGCATCGTGCCACGGGCACTCCAACCGCCGGGCCAGAATCGCGGCCACGGTCGACTTGCCCGTGCCGCGGTAGCCGATCAGCGTGATCCGTGGCATGAAAGGACGTCGCCTCCGGCAGGGGGCCGTGGAGTGGTGTCAGGCCGGCAGTTTCGCCGATGCCGTGGCCCGCTTCAGCGCCTCGCGCATGACGGCCTGGTCGGGTTCCCTGCCGTGCCAGATGCGGAACTGGATCGCGGCCTGACGCACGAACATCTCCACGCCGGTGACGATGCGGCAGCCGATCGTGCGGGCCTCCTTCACGAGCAGCGTGTTCTCCGGATTGTAGACGGTGTCGAAGACGACCATATAGGGGCGGAGGTGCTCCCTGTCGTAGGGCGACTCGTCGATGTTCGGATGCATGCCGACCGGCGTGGCGTTGACGATGCATTCATAGGGGACCCGGTATCGCGACTGCCACTCGACCGCCTTGCAGCCCACCTCGGCGGCGATTTTCTTGGCCCGCTCGAGCGTCCGGGAGGCGATCGTGACCTCGACGTGGCGCTTCCGCAGGCCGAAGGCCAGGGCCCGTGCCGCGCCGCCCGCCCCCAGCACGAGGGCGTTTCTCACGCCGATGCCGTCGGGGGCCGAGGAGGGCTGGTCGTTGTCGGCCAACGCTGCCTCCAGACTCTCGATCGCGGCGCTGGCGTCCGTGTTGCAGGCCGAGATGCCGTCTGGGCCGAACGACAGCGTGTTGGTGGCGCCGATCGAGCGCACGAGGTCGTCCTGCTGCCGGCAGTGACGCAGCACCGCTTCCTTGTGGGGAATCGTCACGCTCAGCCCCGCCAGCGGCCAGCGGGCCGCGGCCGTGAGGAACTCGTCGATCTGCTCGGAGGGAACGCGAAACGGCAGATAGACGGCATCGATGCCGGCGGCGGCCAGGGCGGCATTGTGCACGACCGGGCTCAGGCTGTGGGCGACCGGATCGGCCACCACGCCGTAGATGCGGGTCGCCGCACCGATGGAGTCGTAGCGGTAGACGTCGTGCATCTGCCGCCAGCCGATCTGGCCCGGAGCGAGGGCCCGATCGTCGTTGAAGGTGGCGAACGTGAAGGGCGAGCCTGCCCGGCCGCCGAGGATGCGGGTGGGCACGCCGATGTCCCCCATGCAGATGCCGATCGTGGGCAGTCGGCTGGCGTGGACCATCTCCAGCATGCGCAGGTTATCGAGCGGATGGTTGGCCATGGTGGCGATCTTGACCACGTCGGCGTTCAGGGCGGCCATCCGCTTGTGCAGCGACATCAGGTCGGCGGGGGTCTTGTTGAGGTCGTGATGGCTGATGATGCGCTTCGTGGCGCCGTAGCGGGGCACGTTGCCGGCCACGTCGTCCTCGAGATCGACGTAGTCGGCGCCCTCGACGATCGCCGTGCGCAGGAGCCGCAGGCGGGCATCCTCGGAATGCTCCCAGCGGCCGCCGTCGCGCTTCCGCCGGCAGGTGATGATGGCCGGGCAGGGGCGATCCTTGAGCAGCCGCTTGAGTTGCACCTCGCCCTGGATGTAGTCGAGCCGCAGTTCCACGAGCGTGACGCCGTTGGCGGCCAGGTGCTTGTGCTCCGCGATCATGTGCCTGTGGCGGCCACGCCCGATGCTCACGCAGATCATGATGTTGTCCTGGGGGGAGACGGCACCGCGGCGGCTCAGGTGCGGCGGAACTGCCGGTCGAGATCCTGCCGTGACAGGGTCAGGGAGGTGGGGCGGCCATGGGGGCAGTGATGCGACTCCTGCACCGCCCGGCGATCGCGGACCAGCGCGTCGACCTCGGCCTGCGAGAGGCGGTCGCCCGCCTTGATGGCCGCCCGGCAGGCGAGGCCGTGCAGCACCTCGTCGACGAGCATCCCCTCGTCGCCACCCGCGGCCGACGTGGTCGCCAGCCGGTCGAGAACCTCGCGGACGATGGCGGCCGCCGGCACGGATCCGGCCAGGACCGGCTTCGACGTCACGATCACCGTCGATCCGCCGAAGGCCTCGACCCGCATGCCCGCCCGGCGCAGCGTTTCGGCATGCTCGCCGACGAGTTCGAGTTCCGCGGGGGCCAGGTCGATCCGCTCCGGCACGAGCAGCGGCTGCACCTCGAGGCCTTCGGCGGCGACCCCGGCCTTGAGCCGTTCGTAGAGGACGCGCTCGTGCAGGGCATGCTGATCGATGACCTCGATGCCATCGGCGCTTTCGACGACGATGTAGCGATCGTGCATCTGTACGGCGAATTCCCCGCCACTCGGCGGAGCCGGCGAGGAGGCGGGCTGTTCCCAGGCGCAGGCCGCGGCGGGCGCGGGGAACATGTCCGGAGTATGACTCGGCCGCTGCGGCGCGGGCGTTGCACGGCTCGACGACCAGGCGGGAGCTGCCGGGTGCGGGTCGGTCGGCATGGCGGCGCTGTCGAACGCGGGCGGCGGCTGCATCCGGCCCTTCATGTCGGTGGTCAGGAAGCGGGATCGGAGCGCCGAGAGCACGAGCCGGTAGAGCCTGGACGGCTCGCGGAAGCGGACCTCCATCTTGGCGGGGTGGACGTTGACGTCGACCATGTCGGGCGGCATCTCGAAGCGCAGGAACACGACCGGCTGCCGGCCGGAGAGGAGCAGGCCGCGGTAGGCTTCCTGGGCGGCGTGCAGGATCGAGCGGTCGCGGAAGGGCCGTCCCGCCACGAATAGGTGCTGCCAGCGGGTGCTGGCCACGTCGTCGTCGGGACGCCCCACGAAGCCGCGGACCGAGATGCCCTCGTCCTCGGATTCGACTTCCAGGAGCCGATCGCCGAGCTGGGCCCCGTAGAGATCGGCGATCCGCGTGCGCCAGGAGCCGGTGGCGGGCAGGTCGTGCACGCGCCGGCCGTTGTGCGTCAAGGAGAAGGCGACGCCGGGATGCGCCAGCGCCGTGCGCACGAACGCCTCGCAGGCGTGCGTCCATTCGGTCTGGGGTGCCCGCAGGAAGGCCCGCCGGGCCGGCACGTTGCCAAACAGCTGCTGGACCTCGACCGTGGTACCCAGGGCGGAGCCGTCCGGCGTCACGTCTCCGACGCGACCCCCGTCCACGACGAGCATGGCCCCGCTGCCGTCGCGGGGGCGGGAGCGGATCACGAGCCGAGACACCTCGCCGATGCTCGCCAGCGCCTCGCCCCTGAAGCCGAGCGTGCCGATGCGTTCCAGGTCTTCGGCGACGCGGAGCTTGCTCGTGGCGTGGGGGGCCACCGCCAGCGGCAGGTCGTCGGCCTCGATACCGCCGCCATCGTCGACGATCCGCACCAGCGCGATGCCACCCTGGTCGAGCGTGACGTCGATGCGGGCCGGTCCGGCGTCGAGCGCGTTTTCCAGGAGCTCCTTGACGACGCTCGCCGGCCGCTCGACGACCTCCCCGGCCGCGATGCGGTTGACGACCGAGACCGGTAGTTTTTGGATGCGTCCCATCGTGTGCCGTGGTGCTCGTGAAACGTCATCCTAACAAACGGGGTCCAGAGCCTGAATCCGCCACCCGTGGGGCGAAGCCGGCCATGAGTGCGACGCCTTTCGGCGTTCCCTGCGACCGCCGAAGCCTGCCGGGGCCATGGCGGCCGATGAAGACGATGACTTGCCGCCTGGATGGCCCGGCAGGCGTACAGTCAGCTCAGCTGATATTCCTTGATCTTGCGATACAGCGTGCGCTCGCCGATCTTGAGCAGGTCGGCCGCCTGTTCGCGGTTGCCGCCCGTCAGTTTCAGCGTCTCCGTGATGAACAGCCGCTCCACCTCCTCGAGCGGCCGGCCCACGAGCGCCGCCAATCCCGCCGCCGCGTCGATCCCGGCCGGGAGCGCCGCCGGAGCCGCCGCGGGCTCCAATTCCAGGGGCAGGTCGTCGATATCGAGCGTCTCGTCGCAGTCCACGACCACCATGCTCTCGACCACGTTGCGAAGCTGCCGCACGTTCCCCGGCCAGGGAAAGGCCCCGAGCCGCATCCGCGCGGCAAGCGACATGCCCTTGATCGTCTTGCCGTGCCGCTTGGCGAACTGCTTCACGAAATGCTCGATCAGCAGGGGGATGTCCGCAGCCCGCTCCCGCAGGGTGGGGATCGCGATCGTCACCACCTTGAGCCGATGGTAGAGGTCGCTGCGGAACGACCCGGCAGCGATCGCTTCCTCGAGATTGCGGTTCGTGGCCGAGAGGATGCGGACGTTGACCCGCAGCGGCGAGTTCGAGCCCACGCGGGTGATCTCCCCCGATTCGAGCACCCGCAGCAGTTTGATCTGCGTGGCCATCGGCATGTCCCCCACCTCGTCGAGGAACAGGGTGCCGCCGTTGGCATACTCGAACTTGCCGATGCGGTCGCTGGAGGCGTCGGTGAAGGCTCCTTTGACGTGGCCGAAGAGCTCGCTCTCGAGGATGTTCTCGCTGAGCGCCGCGCAGTTGAGGGCCACGAATGGCTTGCTCTTTCGCGGGCTGTTCTGGTGCACTGCCTGGGCCACCAATTCCTTGCCGGTGCCGGTCTCCCCCTGGATGAGCAGCGTGGCGTCGGTGGGGGCGATCCGCTTGAGACGCTCGATGAGGGCCAGCATCTGGGGGCTGGAGCCGACCACACCCTCGAAACCGAATTTCTCGTCGAGCCGCCGATTCAACTCCAGGTTCTGCCGGCGCAGCCGCACGCCCGCGGAGGCCTTCTCGACCGCGGTGCGCAGGTGGCCGAGGTCGAGGGGTTTCTGCAGGTAGGTGAAGGCGCCCTGCTGCATCGCCGACACCGCCGAAGGAATCGTGCCGTGCCCGGTGACCACGATGACCTCGGTTTCCGGCGCGGCCTTCTTGGCGCGGGCGAGAATCTCCAGACCGCCGATGTCGTTCATCATCAGGTCGGTGACGACGACGTCGAACGCCTCCTGGTCGAGACGACGCGCCCCCTCGGTGCCGCCCCCGGCCACCGTCACCAGGCAGCCCAGCCGGCCCAGGCTTTCGCCCATCGTGCGAGCGTGAACGACGTCGTTGTCGACGACGAGGACGCGGATCGTGTCGGCCGAGACGTCCTCGGCGTCGGCCGGGGCCGGTGGTTCGGCGGATCGGGGAGGGACGGTGGAATTGGCCATAACGGGGATCGTACGAGGTGTCGCGGCGGCACGTCCAGTTGCCGCACGGGCTCACGCCGGCCGGCCGCCGCTGCTGGGCGGCAGGCGCGGCGGAGCGGGCAGCCAGATCGTCACCTTCGTGCCGCGGCCCGGGGCGCTTTCCACGTCGATCGTGCCCCCGTGGGCCTCGACGATCTTGCGGGCCGTGGGCAGGCCGAGGCCGGAGCCGCCCTGCTTGGTCGTGTAGAACGCGCGGAACACCTTGCCGAGGGTTTCCGCATCCATGCCCGGGCCGGTGTCGATCAGTTCCAGCAGCACGCCCAGCCCGGCGGCCCGCGTACGCACCACCAGTTGTCCGCCCCCCTCCATGGCCTGTACGGCGTTGATCAACAGGTTGAGCACGGCCGAGCGGAACGTCTCCCGATCGAGCCGCACCGCAGGGAGCTCGGGGTCGAGGTAGCGGACGATGTCGACGCCCGCTTCCTGGGCGCGAATCGAGAAGAAATCGAGGAGTTGCTCAACCTCGGTGTTGAGGCTGCCGGGCTCGAGCGTCAGCGATTCCTGACGGGCGAAATCGAGGAAGTCACCGAGCAGCTTCTGCAGCCGGTCGCATTCCTGCCGGACGAGGTCGATCTTGGCCTTGGCGCGGCGATCCCGCTGCTTCGTCGGCGACGCGGGATCGGTGGTCTCGAAGTCCTCGGCGAGCAGTTCCATGTTGAGGCGGATGGTCGAAAGCGGGTTGCGGATCTCGTGGGCGAGGCCGCCCACGAGAGCCGCGAACTCCGCATATGTTTCCGCCCGGGAGGCTTCCGCTTCGTCGCCCGCCGACATGGCCGATTCCGCCCTCGTCAACGATCGTCGCCGTCACTCGGCCGGGGCACCGCTCCCGGCCTGCTCGCGAAGCACCGCCTTGCGGGAAAGCTTGACGCGATCCTGGTCGTCGACCGCGATCACCTTCACCCGCATGATGTCGCCCACCCTGCAGATGTCCGTCACGCTCTTCACGAACTCGTCGGACAGCTCG
>Ga0129333_10003886_pt1 | contig 14014 bp, 4 predicted proteins | sample CPB6_08_DNA_FD_94474 | JGI IMG/M metagenome (GOLD analysis project Ga0129333, IMG submission 94474) | Freshwater to marine salinity gradient microbial communities from Chesapeake Bay, USA - CPBay_Sum_0.6_0.8_DNA | ecosystem: Environmental > Aquatic > Marine > Coastal | place: USA: Chesapeake Bay... | reverse complement strand
CGCAGTACTGGATGGGGACCTCCGAGACTCACTGATTAACCTCAAGAATGCGATCTGCATCTTCTGACGAGATAAAGCCCTGTTGCTCTAGGTAGCGCACATATAACACTGTATCAGGGTCATTCACAAGCACTTCTTGTGCTAGGTCAAGTAACTCTCTGCCGTCAATAATTACAGGGTCAGTGGAAGCCCTAATAGCAATACGCTGTTCGGAAGTAAAGCGGCGAAGAAATTCTAATCTACTAATAGGAGAAATAATATGTACATAAGGAGCTTTAATAAATTCTACTCCATCATATAAATCTCCGGGGCCAAAGCCTCTATATTGCTCTGTGCGCTCAATGCAAATATGGTCAGGGAAAAATTGCTGCGCTCTTTCTACACTATCTGCACATATGCAGTTGTCCACCTTGCCGTCTTTAATAAGAAAAACATCCATTTATTGAATACTCCGAGTTACATCTTTTACAACTTTTACTTTACCAATTAAAAGAGTTTGTACCTTTCCAGCAGCATCTACCTGCTGAACATCATAGTAATAAGTCTTTGGGGTCAAAGAATTAGTAAGTGTCTTACTTACATTTATGTAGACTATCCCTTGAGTAGGATTGCCATTTATGGTAGGATTAGCTGTAACTTGTACATCTCCAGGGTCGCTTTCGTCTATGTTATCCTTAAGCGTAAACCAATAAAGATACCCCGTAATATTTACGGGGCTTCCATTAGCTGTTACAGTTAGCTTAAAACTCCAATCATCCCCTCGAACAAGGGGAGATAGGTCTTTTTGAATGTATGCCATATAGAGTAGTTGGAATTCTATGCTCCACAATGGAACTATAAAAAATTATAACAACTTAACTTTACAAAGTCAAGAATTAAATTTTTTTATCTAGTCTATGCCGGAGTATCGCCCTTGACTATTATAGTCACATTGGCATTATTAATTGATGGAGCACCTGCATTAACTATTCTTTTTAACCAAATGGCCTGGTGTTGTCCTGCTGGAATGTTTCCAATTGAAAGTGCCAAATCTTCGCTAGAATAGGAAGAAAAAGCTGCACTGATTTGAGTGGGAGCAGTATTTTCATTTGCTATTATACTAGCAGTCCCGTTTATTCCGGAATTATCTAAAGCTATCTGAATATCTGACCCCGCCCCTGTATTATCTGCAGTTATCCAAAGTTTTACAGCTAATAAAGTAAGCGTAGCATTAGTATTTTTTACATAAAAGCATCTATATTCACTATCACCTGAAGCAGCTTCCGCAGAGCTTACAATATCAAATAAGTTATGAATACCTGAGCCTAGTTCAGTAGTACTAATAGCCCCGCCTAAAGAAGAATTGGGGTTTGTATTTCCGGAGCCTCCGCTATGATAGAATTTGATTTCAGAAGGTAATATTGGCATCTCTATATGTTCCAAAAGAATAGAGCGTAAGGCTCCGCTATTGATTATAAACGAGTATATCAGCTTATGACCAAAGTGTCAAGTATTAAAATTTTCAGGGGTTTTGAAGAATATAGTTTCTAATTGCTCGTTCCATTCTGTTTTTTGTCTCCCAACCTTTTACAAGGACTATTAAAGCTTCATCTGTAGCTTCCGAAGCTAATATAGTATCAGGGTCTTCAAAAAAATCTATAGAATTTGTATATGTTCCTATATGATCTCCATTATCCTCTTTACCCTCTATTTTCCACTGTACAAGAGAGACCTTTTCTACCCCCTCTTCCTCATCTGTAGTAAATCGTGTAATTGAATAAACTAAATTCATTTATAGTGCTCCTATTCTTAGGCGTAAAACGCCACCATCATAAATATCAATTCTTTTATTGACATTATCAATAAATATTCCATCACCCCCAGAAGAATTATTAGATACAGCTAATTCTCTAGAAGTTATTGCATCTGCGCTCATCTGATTAGTTACATTTAAAGTACCTGAGACTGAGCCAAGAGAGATAGTTCCACCACCAGCTCCACTAAGGGCTCCTGCAGCAGAAAGACTAATTGAACTATTAGCTACTGCAGTACCATTTCCAGTACCAATACCATTTAAAGCTCCACTAGCAATATTAATTAAAGTATTGGCTACTGCAGTACCATCTCCAGTACCAATACCATTTAAAGCTCCACTAGTGATATTAATACGTGAGTTTCTTTGAGCATCCAAGTCACCTGAGTAACCTAGGCCTCCTATAGTTACTGTACCACCACCAGCTCCACTAAGGGCTCCTGCGGCAGATATACTAATTGAACTATTAGCTACTGCAGTACCATTTCCAGTACCAATACCATTTAAAGCTCCTCCGGTAACCGTAATATTTTGGTTAAATATTGCTGTACCTTGTAATAGTTCATTTATAGAACTCTCTTTACCATCTACTAATTCTACAGTAGGGCCTGCAAAATACTGAATATTCCCAGCCCCCGCATAATACAAGTAAGCTCTAGAGCCGCTACTAGTCGAAGCACTATTCCAACAATAGTTAGCTCCATTTGTAATAATTTGGCCCGTAGACATATCATAAATATGTGCGCCTGTATTGGTTACTCCAGTAGACCCTGCTGGGTAAACAAACCCTACTGCTAAGTACCATTTGTTGAGACTAAACACACCCCTACCTATAGCATGGAAATAAGGATTAGTATTTACAGTAGTGGTATTTAAATTACAAACTGTGCTTCCTTGAACGCCCCAATAAAATGACCCAGTATTTGCTGTAATTGTATTTTGAATAAATGGAACCATAAAACGATACGTTTTTGTAGTGTCTATTCTAAAAGTGTTTACATTATGCCATCCCCCATCGGCGCCCGAAATTGGAGAATCATTAAAGTTATCATCTATAGATTCTGCTTTCCATAGAGGAACTATACCACCTTTTGGGCCTATACCCCATATTATACTATTTTCCCCAGTCTGACTTTGATTTACGCCCCAGGGAGGAGCAACCCCAGGTTTCCAGACACTGGCATCTTCTAAGTTTCTTACTACATAAGTACCTGCTCCACTACCTATGCCGGTTATTTGTCCTCCTGCAATCGTAATTGAACTATTAGCTACTGCAGTACCATTTCCAGTACCAATACCATTTAAAGTGCCACCAGTAATACTAATATTACTATTATAAATTCCTGCTGGTTGATTAGTTATCTGATTCCAGTTATTTGAAGATAATGGGCCAAATTTTATCTTAGAAATACTCGATCCAGTTAGATAAAAAGAAGAATCAAAATGTAATGGAGAAGTTATAGTTACTTGAACACTTCTTACAATTGTACCATTTTTTACATATCTAATAGTGCTACCATCATAAGAAACAGTTAATATATCCCCTATAGCAAAAGGGCTTACATCAGCAATCAAAGATCCATTCTCGTATATAAGAAGATTAGTTCCTGCCTCTATATAAAAGGCATAATCTATGCTAGTATAACTGGAATTAGTAGCAGGATCCGAATTTAAGCCCACCATAACATACTGATTTATACCTGTTGGACTAAAGGATGCAAAAGCTCCATTAGTATATCCGTCTTTAGAGTATGCTTGAGCATCCCAAGCAGCCCCTTGACGTGTTTTTACTATGGTATTACCAAGTATCTTAACCCCATCCGAAACAAAACTTTGGGTCTCTAAGAATGAGTTATTCACAGCTATATTAGCGGTGCCTGTTCCTTGTAATATTCCATCAGCATCCACGGTAATGCGTGAATTTCTTTGGGCATCAAGATCCCCAGCGTAACCAAGCCCACCGATAGTTACTGTTCCGCCACCAGCTCCACTTAGAACTCCTGCTGCTGAAAGAGAAATAACAGAGTTTAGTATATCTGCATTTTGTAGAACGGTACCTGCAGAATTTCTTAGTGTAGCCCCAGCAACTGCTCCATAAGTAGCATTTAATTCGCCTGTATAACCTAATTGACGCGTGGATGTCATTGGGCCTGGTTGGTAAGGAGAAGGGCCTGTAGCTTTAGAGTTAACTACCTCGAGTTGAGGTGCTGCCCACCACATATATGAATCGCTATTACCCGCAAGAGTATTATATTTGCGGACAAAAAGAACAACAAAGGCAGTATTAGCCGGTACAGTTGTTTTTACCGAAGATCTGTCATAACCAGCTAAAGTATTGGAGAAGCCCTGTGGCCCAGTTACTCTATTTCCTGCAGCGTATTGAATAATTGTATTAGCCGAGTTAAAAAAGCCTATGTATACATGACCACTACTTCTATGTGCATTTATATAAACTGATGCAATTATTGTTTGCCCAGGAGTTACCGCCATAGTTACAAGTTGACCTTGGTCAGTATAGGGGTAGAAATCTCCGCCTACAGCATCATTCCCCGAGCCATCATTAGTTCCTGCCGCCACACCTACTTGGCGTATTTCTATATTGTTAGTGCTCCCTAGTAAAACATAATTAGGGCCAGTTGAACTTGTTTTAGCTAAATAGGCAGAAGCTCCGTCTCTAAAGGTAGCTCCATTCGGGTTATATACTAATTGCCAGGTAGAAGTAACAATATCACTATTAGGAAATAGGTTTTGCCCATAAGTGTTAAATCTATTATCAACTTCGGCATCGCCTAAAGTACCGCCCAAAGAATCTCTTAGGTTTGTTCCTGCTATAGCACCCCTAGTAGCATTTAATTCGCCTGTATAACCCAGTCCTCCAATGGTTACTGAGCCTCCACCAGCACCACTAAGAACCCCAGCAGCTGATAGAGTAATAGCAGCATTTTTAACTGCAGCATCACTTAATACAGTATTTGCAGAGTCCCTTAGGTTCGTTCCTGCTACAGCACCCCTAGTAGCGTCTAGCTCGCCTGTATAACCCAGCCCTCCAATGGTTACTGAGCCTCCGCCAGCACCACTAAGAACTCCAGCAGCTGATAGAGTAATAGCAGCATTTTTAACTGCAGCATCACTTAATACAGTATTTCCAGAGTCCCTTAGGTTCGTTCCTGCTACAGCACCCCTAGTAGCGTCTAGCTCGCCTGTATAGTTAAAGGAGCCTAAGTTTATACTACCTACCCCAGCATTTGCTAAACTAACTTGCCCCGTGGCAGGATTTACGGAAAAAGTAACCGCATTGTTTCTTATGGAGTCAGGAGCATTGGACGCATTTACAAATACTGAGTCTCGTCTACTAGATCTCCATTCGCTAGCTAAGTCTGCTATTTCTACCTGTAGTCTGTCAATATGAATTTCATCATTTGTGGCTATGGTTCCACCAGCGCTAATATATACCCGGCCATTGATTTCGATTTGGTCAACCGTGGCATTTGCCGCCCATGCAATTCTAAAAACATATCTTTGCCAAGAAGTAGAAAGTGTAGGGTTAACTACACCTACGTTTATAGAATTTGGAGGTCTATTCCAACCTATGAACATAGTGGAGAACCCTGCCCCAGCTACTTTTTTAGCATAATAACTTATAATATAAGTTACACCAGCTTTCCACCCCCCTTCAACTCCTCCAGTAACCCCTAATCCGGTTGCAGTAGATTGTGAGAGAATACCCAAACTAGTTCCTGGGGTACTCCCTGCTTTAACTGCTGCGGCTTTTCCGCTAATGTAACCAGCTGCATCTATAAAACTGCTTCCTACTCCGCCATTATTATATATTTCAAATCCAGAAGGAGCATTCCCTGATCTAGTCTCAAACTCAGAGTTCATTAGTAAGTTATCGCCGCCAGTGGTTATATTAACTTGACCAGCCCCTACACTTCCTCCCAGATTAGCTAAGTTTAGCCCACTTTCATCTCTATTGGCTGTATTCCCTACTCTATAAGGAGTTCCATAGGTTACAGTTTGAGTAGTGTCGTAAACAGTTTCTGCAATACTTACTGAAGACACCCAGTACGGAGGAGTAACCAGTTGATTATTTGTCCAGCCTGCTGTACCTCCTGAACCAATTGTTAGTACTCCAGTAGTAAAATTATAAGGAGTGCCAGTAGTTGTACTTGTAGGAGGATTAACTCCAGTTGTTCCTGTAGCAGCGTTATAAATTAACTTAGTAGCACTTCGTAATTGTTGTGCTTCTGACTGAATTACTGGTGTAGACCAAGCAGAAGTTAAAATACTTGCTGTAGCTGCTCCACTGACGCCTATAGCATTAGCATTAGTTACCCATAAATATTGGCCAGTACCCGAAGGAACAGACTGAGTCCAACTATCTAGCCCATTAGGGTTACTAAGAATCCCAGTACTAAAGGTATATGTAGAAGTATCATTTATAACGGCAGGTGCTGTTGTACTTGATGTCCTTCTATATAAAACTACATTAGCTACATTACTTCCATCAGAGCCTACTAATCCATCTTTTATTCTTAGAATAGTTGTCACATCAGAAGAAACAATAGTTGGAGTACCTCCTATCGTTGACCTAACTTCTACTCTATACTGCTCCGTTCCAAGAGAGAATGCTCCTGCCGACACTGTATAGGTGTTACCAGCTGCATAGTCTTGTACAGTAGTCCAATTCTGCCCCCCATCAGTTGATATAGAAAATCTAAATTGGTAACTTCCATAATAAGGATTTCCTGGAATGTTGGCAGTTAGTACAATAGTAGCGGGAGAAGGATTAGCATTACTAGCATCATACTTAAAAGTTTGCGCTGGGCTTGTTAAAGAAACTACTGAATAACTATCCGAACGAATAATCGAATAAAGCTTTTGAATTGTAATTCCTCCTACTGTAGCTGTAAGAGTAAATTGCTCTGCTGCGGTAGTCCATGCAACACCAGATAGACTATAAGCACCCGTAGAGTTATTTATAGTCATTGTTAGGCCGTTCTGAGTTTTAGTGGTCGTGGTAGCCCCTACTGTTCCTCCGCTTATACCATAAACAACGCCAGAGGTTCTTTCGGTTGTTCCTTCATAAACCTTAAATGCCCCCTCAGTCCCTTCATAAATAAAAGAGTAAGTTACTGAGCTAAAAATATTAATATTAACTCTAATTGCAGTAGCATTCTCATTAGTCAAAAGTCCGTTATACGCAGAAGCTCCCTGTCTCGCCTTAGAAATTCTATATACTTGGTCTACTACTTGCCCCCTAAACCAAGCTCTAGCAGTAAAGGACGTACTATCGCTAGTCCAAGTGCCCGCTAAACTATATACGCCTGTAGAAGCATTTATGCTAAAAGTTAACCCATTTGAAGTAGCAGAACCTACTACAGAATAAACAGGGCCATCAGTTGTATTTGTATACTCTACATCTCTTTCAAATACCCTAAATGTTCCACCCGCCGTAGCAAATGAAGCTCCAGTACCATCCGATAAAGTAGTAACCGTTACATTAGGATTTGATAGTAGTCCTGTAACTTGAGGCCCGTTATAGTAAGGTATTCCTTTTAGAACTTCATCAATTGTAGGATGTGCCCCGTCTCTTTTAAATATGCCTACTGGATAAAAGTCATAGCCATCCGCCAATCCGTATGTTGTTGTTGTAGAGTTAAACCCAATTCTAATTCTTTGTCTTAATGTGGGAGTTGAAGTTTTATGCCTAAATTCTGTTGTTTCAGTTATTTTCGTCCCAGCTATATCATAGATTCCGCCAATACCGGAATCTACTGTAGTTCCTTGAGGATGAATTATCCCTACAAAAAGAGTCCATTGACCCACAGGTAATACGGAACCTATATTAGAAGAAAAATAAGCATTATTTACTATAGTACCAGCTAAATCTTCTACATGGCCAGGATTCGCATCTGCAGGTCCTGCATAAAAACCATTTATTGTAGCAGAAGAACGTCTCTTTACCCAAAAATATATTAAATAACCAGAAGAAGGGTCTACATCCCCATAGTCAAATCTATACGCCCCAAACCAACCAGGAGCAGAAGCTGTAGTGGTACCTCTAACTCTAAGAATATTTAGTGGAGCACTATATGGCCCTGTATCAGATACAATGGGCATATTTCCAAATCCACCATAGTAGTGACGTAAAGATCCATTATAATCAGTAAAAGGATCTTGAGCTACCCAATTATGCGTAAATGGGTTAGCTCTTCCAGAAGTAGTTGAAGTTACTTTTATAGGAGTTTGCCAAGTCCAATTTACTGTCGAAGAAGTTCTTGTGCCTGTGGAAGACCAAATAGGGTCACTTCCTGCCGGAAGAGCCGTAGTAGTAGCATACCAGCCTGCTGGAGTACCAGAAGAAGCACTAGGAGTAGCTGGAGGAGCGGAAGACCTTATGTAAATTACAGTAACATTTTCTCCTGCTTTTGACTTGCTAAAAGTCTGTGTTTTTGTCAAACTTATTCCAGCACCTATACTAGTCTTCCCTGTTATAGTATAAGTAATAGTAGCCACTTCAGTTCCTGCATCCATTGCTGAATGGTCTGCAAATACTGCAGTTAGTCCGCTCTCAGATTTTGTACCCGCAGTAATTCCGCTTGCACTTGCAGTAACATTCCACTTACCATTTGCAGTTCCTACTCCATCATAGTCTAATTCTGTAGCTCCTTGATACACTCTAACGATAGTGCCCGAGCCAGAATAAGAAGTAACAGCTCCATTAGACCCTGCGGGTAGCACATGGGATTCATTACTTAAAACTACAGTAATTGCATCTGAAGCACTATTTAAAATAGCTACCCCTAATTCATCTAGTTCTGTAGTTGTACCCCCTGCTTGGTATAACTCTACTTTTATAGAAGTACAAGATGAGGTAGGAGTATATGCGTATACAGATTCATTAGCTGAAGAGGTATAGACCGCTGTAGCAGATCCATTCTCATAAATTTTAAATCTTCCGGCGTATGCAGCTACAGCATTTGAGCCTACCCTAGAAAAAGCATTAAAAGTAACAGTACTAGGAGTAAAAGTATTAGTAGCATCTTTAGCTAAAGCCCCGGAACTAGAAGATAGCCAGAATATGCTACTATCTGAACCAGTAGCTCCTTGAAAGCTAGGGCTTAATGTAAGGTCTACTTCTCTTGTAGTTTGTACTCCAGTACTAGTAGTAATATAAGCTGTTACTCTATAAACGGTAACTACAGTAAGATCTCCTGCCCAATTCCCAAAGGTAGCTGTAGTAGTATTTTGTCCCGTTATTGTTGGCTCAGTTAAATTAGCTCCGCTAACTATTTGAATATTTAAATTATAAAAACCTGCTGCTGGATACGCTGTTCCCTGAGTATTAGAGTTTAAGGTAAGGGCTGTAGTTCCTTCATAAACATAGAATAATCCACCACTACCTGTCCAAGTTTCTATCCCTGCCGAAGTTACTGGAACAGAATGACTATCATTAGTATAGGCCGCTACAATAGCATTTGCCCCTGAAGCTCCTTTAAATATTACTGGAATAACCTCAGTATCTAGTAAAGTAGCTCCTGAGACAGAAGCTTGATTATATAGTTTTACAGTATAATTAGTTTTACCATCCCCATTACCAGGAGTTAGTACTATAGGATTAGTTGAAGTATCTGTAGCAGTAGTAGCTTCAGTAGCTCCATTAGCTGTAACTGTTATAAATCCAAAATTTACAGTTGTTGCTCCAGTAGACCTTTTACCTTGTATAGTAACTGAAGAGTGCGCTCCAGAAGTGCCTACATCAGGAGCATCTTTTGTTATAACTGGCGAAGTCGTTGAAATAAAGTGTACTACACTATCAGCCCCTACGCTACCTTGCTGGGTAGGCGCAAGAGTTAAATCAGTTTCCCTTGTTAACGTAGCACCAGTAGAAGTTCTTATATAAGCCGTAACTCTATATACAGTAACGGTTGTTAAATCCCCACCCCAATTACTAAATATAGCGGATGTTGTTCCTACCCCCGTTATAGTAGGTTCATTTGATAGAGTAGACCCACTAACATAAGTTATATCTACTCTAAACGCCCCATTACCAGCAGGAAATTGAGAAGATTGAGTGTTACTGTCCAATAATAAAGGAGTAGTTCCTTCATATACATATAATAACCCACCACTACCCGTCCAAGTTTCTACTCCAGAAACAGACACTGGAACACTATGGCTGGAATTAGTGTAAAGAATATTTATATTGCTAGTACCATCAAATAGTTTAACTACACTAATTTCATCAAACTGAGTGCCAGATAAGCACCTGATTCTAAGACTGTTAGAAGTTCCCCAAGCAGCATTATTATAAGTTAAAGTATATGTTGCAGAATTCTGAGTACCACTAAGGTTTTGCCAAGCAGATCCTGTCCAATATTCCCAATCATAAGTAGTTAAACCTCCGAATAAAGAAGCAGTTAAAACTATAGAATTTTCTGTAGGAACTGTTTGCCCGGAAAGAAACTTAAAAGTCTGTGCCCCATTTACAACTACATATTGAGCCGCTGATGTTCTAGTACTACCCGCAACAGGACTTGAGTAAGCACTAGCAGTATCAACAACAACTATACGACCATTTAAGTTTTGAATTCTTGTACCAGTAGTTCTCAGCCAATAATAATAGGTTGTACTAATTGCAGGGTCTAATCCTGTGTCACTATACGTTGTAACAAATGGTGGCGAGATACCCATAGAAAAATTAGCTACAAGAGTTGCAGTATTTATATCAGAGGAAGTACTCCTCCAAACCTCCATATAAGGTATAAGAGCACTATTTATACTTGGAGCTGTCCAGCTTAAAGTTATAATCCCTAGTTGCTCATTTCCATTAGCAGCGGAAGTTGCTGCAATATTAGTGGGAGCAGCAGGAGGATAGAACACTCTGCTGCCACTATTCTCACTAAGGCTTTTTAGTTTCTTGCTAGCTTCTATATTATAAATAGAATCACTATGCTCGTCTGCCGTTATGGTTACTAAGCAATCTTCTCTATGAGAAATTGTAGATACTCTAAAATACTTTCCTTGATTCCACCCAAATCTTGGGTATACAATTCTAATTAAATCGCTCGGAGTAAGAGCTAGTCCCACTGGACGCATTGTAAAAGAAATAGTTCTAGCGTATCTTGACCTACGTAGTACCTGTTCCACTCCCATACGAGCATTATAATAATTTGTTACACCATCCAAATCGAAATTAGTAGACTTTACAACGCCCCTATCTTCGGCCAAATAATCAGAGTTAAAGAAAGAAACTGCTCTAGTATTAAAATTATTTTGCGGGTCTGGAATACTAGCAGATAAAGAATTATAAGATTTATCTAATCCTTCATCTTTTACTGTAATTGATCCAATAATATCTTCTTGTTCTATTACCCTGATATTTGTACCAATTGCAATCCATTCTATATCAAAGTCATCTGCTGCAGTTGCCCCTAGTTCAAATCTTAAGCCAGTTATATAGTTACTAGTCCAATTTACGGGATCCAGGCCCCCTATATTACTCATATCCCAGCTAATAATAGTCCATTCACCTATAGGAAGTGTCGGAGAGATTACTTTACTATAAGTTTGGTTATAAGTAGGATTTACTAAGCTAGTATACCACAGTCTTCCGACCAAGCCAGTACCACTAACTCTTCTTACTTTCATTCTAACTAGAGAGTTATCTACTCCGAGGAATTCTAGTCCTGTTTTTTCGAAGTATCCTCCAGCAGCTGAAGTATTCAGATTAATATGAGATTCTGTACTAGTAGTAGCTATATTAGTAGAAGTCCAACCTTCTACGCTATTCAGAAAATTCCACCATAGATCTTGGTCTGGGTCTCGCTTAGTTTCTACATAAACAGAATATTTACCATTTTCAAAAGTAATTACTCCATTGAAATGATTTAATAGGCTACTTATGTTATTCAACACAGACTCAGCCGTATTTATAATTATATTACCCTGATGCCTAGTAACCCATCTTTGGTCATGAGAATCCCAACCTAAGTATTTCCAGTATTTAATAAAGTCAGAATCGTATAAAGAGTAATCTGTAACAGGATTACCTGCAGATACCCCTAAAGATACACTTGCATCCCCAGATCCTGTTACTCTTGTGAGTGTGAACTGTCCAGCAGAGAGTTGAGCCGCGTTACTAGTTATAGTACTTTGAACACCAGCAGTAGTTATTCTGTATATAAGATTAGTAACATCCGAATCATGAATAACATCGCCTAATTGTCTAGAAGCCCAAGAGTTAAATTTATGCGTTAATTTGCCTATGCAAGAAGTAAATACCACGGATTTTACACTTCCTACAGTTTGCCCTACACTCTTTACAGTACCCTGCCACTTAAACAAAGAGTTACTTTCATACTTATATACATCTCCCGCTAATATAGTGGTAGTACTAGGAACGCTTACTGTAATATCAGACTTAGTATCACAAGTTCTAGCGGCTTCTAGGAAAGATTGCTTATTAATTTGGCTGTCTATTAAGCCTGCCCCATACTTTCTATTTGTCATATAGTCTAACAACATCATAGAAAAGTTGGTAGTAGGTCTATAGTCTCCATACTCAAGAGGTAGTATAATTTCTACTCTAGAAGTAGTAGTAGGCACTTCTTCTGCTGCAAGTGGGTAGTATAGCGTTAATACTTTATTAGTGTTATCATACCCAGTAATTTTTCTATAGATTACAGCAGTTGTGCCATCTGGTAAATAATTAGTTATTTTTGCAATGTAGCCAACATAATAGTTAGCCTCTGAAGAAGCCGTTACAGGAAGCTTTACTTTATTGCTAATATTTAAGTAAAGATTAGTAACATCTATATTAGTACTACCACTATTTTGTAAAGTTACAGAAGTAGCACTTGTTACGGTTAACTTATAGTTAGAGCTAATACTATAGTTTATGTTTCTTCCCTGAGATAAACTATTAAGTACCGATGGTAAATCTAAGCTAAGAGAGCCTTCACTATTAGTAGTACCAACTAAATAAGAAGGAATAGTTCCTGCGGCAAAAGTTGCTACTATTTGATTATTAGTTACTGTGTAGCTACTAATTTTTTTAGTTAAATTCTCCCCAGGAGTAAAGGTACCAAGCGTATAATCATGCGTAATCATGTACCATCTATCGGTACCTTTTTGCATATAAAATTGTTTTGCCGCCAGTAAGTCGGATTGTTGCTGTCCAGTTAAGTTAAACCTAAATCTATAGTCCTGTATTCCGTTCGCGCCATAGAAGAACCACTTGTCAATGATTTGAACATTAGAAGCTAATAAATTATTGGTTCCTACAGTATAGAGAGAAACAGAGTCACCTAGCCCAAAAATAGTATGAGCCGCAGAAGTTTGTTTTGGGTGTTTAACAAAGCTATAATCATAGTTATAGCAGGGTAATAACCGACCTTTTACTACATACTCTAGACTAGGAATTGTTGTTTGTTCTGATGTTAGACTAGATTTTTGTACAGCATACGCAGTATCTAATAGTCTATGATCTGGTCCCCAATAGTTGTTTACTGCTATATTTGCATCATCTTGTAACTTAAAACCTTGCCCACTATTTTGGTTAGCTTGAGAAACTAAAATTGCAGAAGCTAACTGATCCTCTTGACCTGTTTTAAATTCTATTTCCATAGGCAGAGGAAGCGTTACATTAAACTTACTCTCATGCGCTAATCCTGAACCTGCGATATTAGAACTAGTACTAGTATTAGGATTATAAACTTCTGCCGCAGCATTTTGTGTATTTAATTCAATTAAAAATTGAATTTGTGCAAGGTCATCAGGAGAAAGTCCTACTGCCCCAGGAAAATTCTGGGCAACTCCACCAGCATAATTTGCTGTAGATACGGTTTGCTTAGTGAGTAGCTGAGAAGAGGCTCCCCCAAGAACATCTCCCCTATCTGCTCTACCATAGCAAACTACATCAGCATCAGCACTACCATTAGTTACATCTCTAACTAAAGAATCTTGTTCATCTGTACATATAAGAGGATTATCATCTATGTAGAGATTTACTAAACTTTGTACAGGACCCTCACAAATAGCATCTACTATATATACTGTACTAGGATCTGTTGCAGCTGTATCCACAAAGACAGGAATTGCATCAACTCGACGAACTCCATATATAACTGGTAAGTATTTTGCTTGTAAGTTAAAGCGCAAATCTACTTCTCTGGTTACTGTGGCTTCGTAAGGCTTAAAACTTACTTTTTTATTCGT
>Ga0129333_10003885_pt1 | contig 14017 bp, 15 predicted proteins | sample CPB6_08_DNA_FD_94474 | JGI IMG/M metagenome (GOLD analysis project Ga0129333, IMG submission 94474) | Freshwater to marine salinity gradient microbial communities from Chesapeake Bay, USA - CPBay_Sum_0.6_0.8_DNA | ecosystem: Environmental > Aquatic > Marine > Coastal | place: USA: Chesapeake... | reverse complement strand
ATCGAATTGCCGCGCACCGAGGCGCTTCTCCGAGCGGAAGGGTTCGGCAAGGAGGAGTTCATAGCACGAAAATCCAATTTCGCCGGCATCCAGGCCGCACTGGCCTCGATCGGAGCCGACGGGGCGGATGTGATTCTCGCCGACCTCGGGGTTTCCTCGATGCAGCTCGACAACCCGGAGCGTGGCTTCACCAGCAAACACCCCGGACCGCTCGACATGCGAATGAACCCTGCCAAGGGAATGTCGGCCTCGACCTGGCTGGAACGCATCGCCCCCGAGGCCTTCGCTGAAATCCTCCGGGAAAACTCCGACGAACCCCACGCCCAAATCCTCGCTTCACAACTCGCCGGCCGAAGTTTTTCCACAACCCTCGAACTCGCCCATGCGATCCGTGCCGCACTGGCCGGACGCCCGGAGGTGGAATTGAAAAAAACCATCACCCGTGTGTTCCAAGCGGTGCGCATCGAGGTGAACGAGGAATTCGCCGCGCTGGAGTCGCTCCTGCGCGCGCTGCCGTTTTGCCTCCAACCCGGCGGACGCTTGGCCATTCTCACATTCCACTCCGGCGAGGACCGCCGCGTGAAAAAGGCCTTCCAAGCCGCCCGTCGCGAAGGAATTTTTTCCGAGGTCGCACGGGATGTGATTCGCGCCAGCAGCGCCGAATGTCGCGCCAACCCGCGCGCCTCCTCGGCGAAACTCCGCTGGGCTCGCCGCTGAAATTCGCGTTGATGCGCGCCAGTTTTTCGCCTTCCGTGGCGCACATGAGATTCGCCCGCCTGCTTTCCATTTTGCTCTTCGCGGCACTCGCCGCCGCCTGCTCCACGACTCCCACCCCACCTCCCCGTCCTGAGGTGGCAATTCCCCCCCCTATCGCCGAACCTCCCGCAGGCGCCACCGAAGTTTGGCCCGCAAACGCCCCGAAAATCTTTGCGGAGTCCGCGATCCTCATCGACGCGCGCAGCGGGAAGGTGCTATTCCAAAAAAACGCTGATTCCCGGCGCCCCGTCGCCAGCACCCAAAAACTCCTCACCGGCTTGATAGTCGCCCGGGCCGGAAACCTCGACGAAATCGTGACAATCGCCGCTCCGGAAACCCGCGCAGAACCCACCAAGCTCCACCTGAAAGTCGGCGAACGCTACCCGCGCCGCCAACTTCTCGAAGCGGTCATGGTGAAAAGCATGAACGACGCATGCGCCGCACTCGCCCGGGATCACAGTGGATCGGAATCGGCATTCTCGGAAAAGATGAACGCTGTGGCGCGCGCCATCGGCGCCAATTCCTCCCACTTTGCGAATAGTAATGGCCTGCCCGCCGAGCAATATTCGACGGCGCGCGATATGGCGCGTGTCGCTTTTTACGCCTACCGCAGCCCAGTCCTTCGTGAGTTGATGGCCCATCGCGAGTGCCGATTCCGCCACAACAGCGGACGCGTCTCGGTGCTCGAGGCGACGAATTTCCTCCTCGCCCGCTCCCCTGTGTTCAATGGAATGAAAACAGGTTACACAAACGCTGCCGGGCGTTGCCTCGTCTCCAGCGGAAAACTCAACGGCCGTGAGGTGATCCTCGTTCAACTCGGCAGCAAGACGAAACATATCTTTAACGACGCTGCCCGTGCCATGGCCTGGGCACCGCCGGCACCGGTCTTTTTCGCAAACGGAGGTATCTCCTTGATCGGCGACTCGGTGTTTTAATTTCAGCGGAAAATTTCAATCGCTCCCATCTGCTGGGAAAGCCCCAAGAACGGGACAACCAGGCTAGGCTCGGCCGAGTGGACGGCACGGATCGTGTTCCACGCACAGGTCGCCGTGAAGGCTTCGAACTTCGGCAAGCCACAGCAGTTCGAAAGCATTCGGCCCGAGAGAGGCTTCGCCGCCAAACGGCGTGTCCAGTTCGCGGCGGTGTCCGCAACTGGAATCACAGGATCGAATTCGGCGAGGAGGCTTTCCGCCGCCATCGCAGCTTGGGCTCGATTTCGAAAAGCAAAGCCATCGACGATGCGGGTGATATGAGCGAGCGCCTGGCTGGATTTTTTCCCGAGAAGAACCGCCCCCGCTCCCTCGGAGACGCCAGCTTCGGGACGGCTTCCGAACCAACGCGCGGAGTGCATCACGTCGAGAAATACCGGATCGAACTCCTCTCCTCCCGCCACGATGACATGCTCCACATCGTCATTCGCGAGCCACAGCGCGGCAGTGCGCAGGGCGGTGCTCCAGCAGGAGGTGTCCCCCGTTTGCGAATAGACCGGACCGCCGATTTTAAGTTCGGAAACCACATGGCTGAGCGGAGTGTTCACGACCGTCTCGGGAAAGAGGATTGGGCTCGCGAAGCGGCGTCCGTCGGTAGTGAGCCCCTTGTAGAAACGAACAGAGTAGACAAGGCAGCCAATGAAAAACGAACCAACAAGTCCCACACGCGACAGGTCGATATCCGGCCGGGCTTCGAGAATTTGGGCGACGGCTTCGATCAGGTGGTGCGAAAGTGGACTCGCTCGCCGGAGCCTGGGACGCATCCGCCAACGGTTGAATGGCTCGGCGGCGAGGTCGATCGTCGCAACCTCCCGCGTGATGGCGGGATTCGTGATCTGGGAAACGCGGCGACTCGGCCATTGCGCCTCCAGCGCGGCGGGGCCGGTCCCTCCGGGACAGGACACGCCAACGGCCAAAATCGAAATCGGGTCCCTCATGCGGCGGCGAGAAGAAGGGCGGCGTTCGATCCCCCGAAGCCGAGATTCACGCTCAGGACGACAGGCTTTTCCAAAACCTCGCCGGGTCTGACGAGCCATCCCGCGACTTCAGGAATCGGATCGCTTGTGTGGATTTGCGGCGGAATTCGGCGGGTTTCCAGCGCGAGGAGCGAAAAAACGGCCTCGAGCGTGCCAGCGGCGCCGAGCGTATGGCCGATCGCGGCTTTCGTGGAAACAAGCCGGGGTGCAGGATTGCCGGTGAAAACCCGGGCAAACGCGGCTGCCTCGGCGCTGTCATTGAAGGGCGTTCCGGTGCCGTGCGCGTTGATGTGGCCGATATCGGCGGGTTGGAGAGAGGCCTGCACCAGCGCACGGCGGATGCAGGTTTCGAGCGGCGCGCCAGTCGGGTCGGGCTGTGTGATGTGGTGCGTGTCTGTCGCGTGGCCGTAGCCGACGATGCGGCCCTTGACCTTCGCTCCGCGCGCGGCGGCATGCACGGCGCTTTCGATCACCAGAAACGCCGCGCCCTCGCCTAGCATGAGACCGCGACGATTCGTGTCGAAGGGACGGCATTGGTCGGGGGCCAAGGCTTGGAGGCAATCGAACCCGCAGTAGACGAGTTCGCAGAGCGCCTCGAAACCTCCCGCGAGCACGATGTCGGCAAATCCTCCCCGCACCAGATCGGCGGCGTGACCAATGGCATTCGCCCCGCTCGCGCAGGCGTTCGACACCACCATCGCGGGACCGGTGAAGCCGAGGTTTTGCTGAAGATCGGCGACCTGCTGATGGGCGGGATAGCGCGAGACGCGGGAGGTTTGATGGCGAAAACTTCCAGCCCAAACTCCCTTGAGGAACTCCTCGCCCAGTTCCATGCCATTAGCCGTCGTGCTGAGCGACATTTCCATGCGGGGAAAAATCGAGCGGCCGTTGGTATCCAGAATCCCAGCGTCAGCCATGGCCTCCTGCGCGGCAGGAAGGGCCAGACGCGCAGCGCGGCTCAGGCGTGAAATGGATTTTTTTGGCAGCCAATCAAGGTCCGGCATCACTGCCTCCGCGCCGTCGGTAACGCGGCATCCTTCGACAGGAATGCAGGTGATCGGCGCGCGAACCCCCTCGCCAGCGACGAGGCGGGACCAGGTGGACTCGGTGTTTCCGCCCAGCGGCGAAACACACCCCCATCCTGTCACAACGACCTCGTTCGACGATTTCACGGCAGAAAAACTACCTGTGTTCCCTGCGCGGGGGAATTTTCAATTTGGGGAAGCGAGCTGGCGGCTCAGCGTGATCCGGCCGCGTGCCACGGCTCGATCGGCGGAAGCGGTGTCGAACTCGAATTGGGCCAGCGGGCCGAGTTCGCGGACGAGCTTCACCCGGATGTTAAGGGTTTCTCCCGGCCGTGCGGCGGCCATAACACGCATCGCGTCGACCGAGGCGACGAAGAGAGGTGTTTTTTCGGAGCCAGCAGCTGCATTCATCCAAAACGCCCCGCAGGCCTGCGCGGCGGATTCCATCAAAAGCGCCGCTGGAACAAGGGGGTTGCCTGGGAAGTGATCCTTGAAAAATGTAAGGCTGGGATCCAAATGCCAGCGACCCATGCCGGTATCGCCCTCGATCGAAAATTCATCAAGAAACCGGAAGCCCGGGCCGTGGGGAGTGTGGGGTGTTTTCATTTTTCGAGTCGGGAGAAATGGTGCCACTGTTCGGGATGGCGGGAAAACATGGGAATGAGGTGGTCCTGCGCGAGCTTGCGAGTGAAATGGGCGAGCGTCGCCTCGCGACCTTCGGGAAGCCACTCGGGCAACATCGGGGGGTCGGCATGAATCTCGAATTTTCCGTCCGGCTGGCGTGTGATCGAAACCGCCACGAGCGGTGCCCCGGAGAGGAGCGACAATAGAACCGGCGAGGTTGAAAACGGAATCCGGCCGTGAGGCAGATCGACTTGGACAATGTTCGAATCGAATGGCCGGTCGCAAAGCAGGGCAACCATCACGCCATTGCGGAGATATCGGGTGATCTCCACAGCCGAAAAGGCATCCCCGCCGACAACCACGGTTTCGACACCCCAACGCTTGCGGAAATCGGCGCGCCAGTTGGTGAGTTCCGAGGTCGGTTCGGGCAGGGTGAGCGCGGTGATCGGATAGCCCATCTGCGACATAACGAGACCGCCGAGTTCGAAAAAGCCGAGGTGGCCGGTGACGAATAGGCAACCCTTTCCGAGACGGCGCGCGTGCTCGATGTGCTCGATGCCGGATTTATTTCCCACCATCGCCAAAACCTCAGCGGGCTTGCACAAGGCGAGTTCGGTGTATTCCCGGAAATTCAGGGCTTGCTGAATACAAAGCCTCACCGCGTTTTTCCGGGTGGCTTTGGCTGGATCGAGCAGGGAAATGTTCGCACGGATTTCGCGGAGCACACGGGGGTGCGTGAGCGCATATCCGAGACCGATTAGACGGGCGATGAGGTGGCTGAAGACCCTCCCGAAGCGGCGGCGCCCCCAAATGCCCAACTCGAATCCACCGGGACGATAGAAGGTTTTGTAGAATTTGGCGGCGCGGTAGTCGCGAGGGCGTCGGGCGCGCAGGAGGAAAACCACGGAAAACGCGGCGGCGAGTAGAATCAGAAAGTTTCGGAGGGGCATTCAGCGAAGCGAGGGAATCGGCGGGGCGAGCCGGAAAAAGCGTTGCGCGGCACAAACGCCATCAAACAAAGCGAGGCGGAGGTGCTGCGAAAGCGGAAGATTGGTCTTGCCGCCTACGAGGTAACCAATACTTCGCGGAATATCGAAATACGGCATGGGGTTCATGAACATCTCGAATCCGGCGCGATCGTAAAACGATCGAATGATCCGTGAGTAGAGTTTCATCCAGCCCTCGACCTCGCGCGTATAGGCACGGCATTCGCGGGCATTGAGCGCACGGCCGAGCGGGTCCCGACTTTGGATGGTTTTGGCCGCGAGTCGGCCGGACTTCATCGCCAGCATCACACCGGAGGAAAAAATCGGGTCGATGAATCCTGCGGCGTCGCCGGTCATCAGCATGCGATCCCGGGCAAAGCTCTGGTGTCGCCAACTGTAATCGGCGGTGGCGCGGAGCGGCATGAGGGATTCCGAACCCGACATGCGAGCTGCCACCTCGGGGTTCGCCCCGACGCAGGCTTCGAAAGCGGCATTCAGGTCTCCGCCATGATGGCGAAGTAGACTTGGCGGGATCACGGCACCGACGGAAGTCGTGTCGTTGGCCAGCGGGATGAGCCAGAACCAACCCTCCTTGAAACGCACAATGACCGTGTGGCCTGCGGCCTCGCCGCCATTTCTAGCAACACCGCGAAAGTGCCCATAGATGGCAACCATTTTACGATCACGCGTGGCCCGCCGGGGAATTTTCAAAAACTCCCCGGCAACTCCGCTCCGGCCGCTCGCATCCACGAGCCAACGGGTTTCGACTCGATGCGAGCCGGCATCATCGCTCCAGGAGACGGCGGTTTTTCCATCCGACATTTGCTCGATGCCCGAAACCCTGGCTCCCTCCAACACCTTGCAACCCTCCCCCCGGGCGTGATTCATCAACAAGTGGTCGAAGCGGGCGCGATCAACTTGAAAAGTGTGCTCATGGGACTCGCCGAAAACTCGCCGAAACCAATAGCGGTTGAACCTCTCGTTGTGGCCCGTGGCAAAATCCGCTCCGTATTTTTTGATGAACCCCCCGCGCTCAAGCTCCGGCCAGATGCCGAGTTCACGAAGAATATCATTGCCGTAGGGCAGGAGGGATTCGCCGATCGTGAAACGGGGAAAACGAGACTTTTCAAGAAGCAGAGGCTTAAACCCCGCGCGGGCCAGATAGGATCCTGCAACAGAACCGGCAGGACCCGCGCCGATCACGACGACATCGCGAGGGGAGGAGTCCATGGCGGTGGGGTTCAAGCCGACGGGGCAAGGCGACGTGTGATCCAATCACGAAGGACGCCGAGGCTTTGGAGGGCGTCTCGGGCGGTGGTCGCGTCGCCGATGGCGATTCCGTATTTTTTCTCGACCGCAATGATGATTTGGAGGGCATCAAGTGAATCGAGCCCGATGCCTTCGGCTCCGAAAAGGGGAGTATCCTCGCCGATGGAGGCGGGATCGGTTTTCAGCATGACATTTTCCGCGAGCAGGGCGCGGAGGGTTTCGATGGTGACAGGCTCGGCGACGCTCATTTGAAGAGGAGGGCTCGGTGCTCAAGCCGGGTCGTGGACAAAGGAAAAACCATGGCCGTGGACGCTAGCGAGAACGGATTCGAGTGTGCAAGCCCGCTGTCCCTCCCTCATGCCAAGCAGATGGCTTTCGTGAAGAAGAATGATGACTCCGGGCCGGAGGGCGGCGGTGATTTTCGAAACTACGCGTGCCGGATCGTGCGGCACGCCATCATTACCGGAAGCCGACCAACCCGTGAGTCGCAATCCGGCTTCGCGCGCCGCTAGATGGACGAACGGATTGGCCATTCCGACCGGAGCGCGAAAACGGGTTGGAGGGATGCCGACCGCTTGGCAGATGGCTTCCGAGCATTTGCCAATTTCACGGCAGGCCCGGCGAGGTGCAGCGGCCCAGAAGGATGCGGCGGGGTGAGAGAAGGTGTGGTTTTGCACCACATGCCCCTCATCGCGCATCCGGCGGCAGAGCGAGGGATACGCAGCAGCTTTTTTCCCGATCACATAAAACTCCGCACGCACTCCCTCGCGGGCCAGGAGATCCAGGATTTGTGGTGTCTGGAGCGGATCGGGTCCGTCATCGATCGTCAACCGCACTTGGTTGCCGCTGGCCGCGAAGGTTTTTTCCACCGGGCCGAACCACTGGCTGTTCCGCAACACGCACGGCAATACCAGTATCCAACCCAGAAGCGCGCGCCCGAAGCTTCCGCGTGTCATGGAAACATTGGACCGGACAGCCGGAAAATCCTCTCGCCGTCGCGGCCGAGGCGATCGCGGTAGTAACTTTCCAGGCGGCGCGAGAGGTCGCGCGCCGATTCGCCCGGACCGGGCTGGAAAACCTCGCCGAGCGAGAAGCGGAAGACAATCGGCTCGGTGGTGGGTTTGAAAAAAGAATAGCCCTTTCCGAGAAACAGGGAATTCGTCTCGATGAAAACCGTGCGGATCGGCGCATGGGCCTTGACGGAAAGCAGGGCGGGGCCGTCGTGGAAGGGATTCAACGCCCCGCGCGTGGTGCGGGTTCCCTCGGGAAAGAGCAGGATGTTCTCGCCGCGCTGGAGACGCTGGCGGCATTCCTTGAGCATGCGCAGGGCAGGATCGCGCGGGACGAATTCCGCGATTCGCGCGGGAAAAGAGAGGAGTGGATTCCCCCACGGCTTCATACCGACCACACAGCCGAGCCCCCGGATTTTCCAAAAAAAACAAATGGCATCGAGGATCGAGGGGTGGTTCGCACAGAGGATGGAGCCTTTCCAAGTGACAGCCTCCTCAAAACCCTCGAATTCGCAGTGCACAAGATTCCGTGCGGCGAGGTCGGAAAAATACGCTCCACTATCCACCGAGAGACGGCTGCGCACGGCGGCGACATCCGCTTCGCGATCGGCGTGGCGTTTCCGCAACAGAAGCCATGCGGTGAAGGCGAGGCAACGCCGGTAGAAGCAGATAAAGGCCCGCTGCTGACCGAACCATCCGGAGCCAACCGCAGGGCGCGCCGAGGCGTTGCCAGCCATCAAAGGCTGAGACTCGTGAAGAGGGAGAACTCGGTTTGCCATTCCGGGCGAGATTGATCAAACTCTGCGGCCATCACCAGAATAACCTCTTTTCCCTTTTGCAAACGACCGACCCCTCTCAAATCGAATCCGAATACGATGTGATCGTCGATGGCTCCGGCCCGGCGGGCTTCGCCGCCGCGATCGCCGCCGCACGCGAGGGAGCCAAGACCCTCCTTTTCAGCAGCACCGAGTCGATCGGGGGCTTTTCTTTGAATACTTTTGTTCACAGCCTCTGCGGCCTGCATGTCGTCAGCCAGGATATGATCCCGCGTCCTGCGAACGGCGGCCTTGCGCTCGAATTCGCCGAGCGGTTGTTGAACTCCGAGGCCGCCAGTGGACCCCTGCGCGTGGGGCCCTTCGATGTGCTTTTCCAATCACCGATCCAATACGCCTCGCAGTGCCTCGATATTTGCCAAAGGGAAAAAAACCTGACCTTGGCGCTGAACACCTCGCTGGCCACGGTGGAGGCGGCTGATTCGCGGATCGAGAGCGTGGGATTCGAGGGCCGCGCGGAACCTGTGCGGGCGCGCGCTTTTGTGGATTCCACGCGCGAGGCGGAACTGGCGTTCCTCGCGGGCGCGGATTTCGAGGGTACGGAGTCGTGCTCCCGCCGCAGGCAGGCGTTTATTTTTTTGATCAGCAACCAGGAAGCCGATGCCCTCGACGAAGAAGGTCGCCGGATTTTTTCGGAACGCCTTGTGGCTGGTATTCGCAAGGGCCTGCTCTCGCCGCAAATCGGGCTCGCCGTGATCCGACTCGTTCAAATCGATCAAAATCACGACGCCTGCGTCGGACTGGATGCGGAGGGGGACCACTTCAGCGCATTGAATCCCGGCTCGCTGATACGCTTCCAGATTTTGAGCGGGAATCTCGCGATCGAGCTCGGCGGGTTTTTGCGCTCGGGAATGCCGGGTTTTGAAAATTGCGAGGTTGCCGTGGTGCCGGCGCAGCAGTGTGAACGCGAAAGCCGCCGTGTGACCGGGCGATACCGCTTGTCCGAGGGGGACCTGCAATCGTGCCCCGATTTCGAGGATGCCGTCTGCCGATCTGGCTGGCCTCAACTCGCCGACCCCTCGCTTTTGGGCTCGGTGACACTCGATCCCAGCCGGTCGAAGGCTTGCCCGGTGCCGCTGCGATCCCTTATTTCAAAAGACATCGGGAATCTTTTGATGGCTGGACGATGCATTTCCTCTGCGTATGCGGCTCAAGGCGCCCTCCGCGTGATCGGAACCGCTTGGGCGATCGGGCAGGCGGCTGGACTCGCCGCGGTCACGACCGCGCGCTCGGAATCACAAACGATTTCGGAAGGAACCGAAGATCGCATCGCGGCCCAGATCCGGGCGGCGTTGCAAGCGGGACTCTAGGGGATGCCGAAAGACAATTCGATCCATGACATTTCCCGGGCCTACGGGCGCTCGCGCTGGTTGCGCGGGTATGTGGGTGGCAAAATCGCCTGGGATCCCGTCTTTCCACTCGCCCGTCGTGAAATCGTGCAACGGAACCAACCGGTGGTCGATATCGGGTGCGGGCTGGGTTTGCTCGGAATCTCCCTGCGAGCCGCAGGCATCGCTTTGCGCTATCGCGGCTCGGATATTTCCGCCTGGAAGGTGAACCTCGGCAAGGAGGCCGTACGCTACTATGCGTTCGAAGACGCCGGTTTCGAGGTGTGCGATGCGCTCTCCACACGGATTCCGCCAGGAGCCACTGTCTGCATGTTCGATGTGCTCCACTATCTCAAACCCGAGGACCAGCAACGGATGCTCCATCGGTTGGCCGAGGCCGCCGAGCAAGGCTCCCTCGTGCTGATCCGTTCCGCGCTGAAGGGAGCCGGCTGGCGCTATGTGGCGACACTTCTCGAGGAGTGGTGGACCCGCGCAACAGGCTGGATTCGCGGCGGGGAAATCAATTTCCCGACGCGCGAGGAAATTGTCGATGTTTTCGAGGGTCGTGGTTTGCAAACCGAGGTTTTCCCGTTGTGGGGCTGCACGCCGTTCGCGAGCCACCTGGTCAAAATCCACCCGCGCGCCGCCTCACGGCGCCCTCCCCGCCGGGAGGCGGCTTTCCCACTTTGAAATCCTTCCATTCAGAGCTTACTTTTCACCCGTGACCATTCGCGTTTCGATCGCCGCTGCTATTCTATCTTTTTGCGTAGCCGCAAGCCGCGCCGAACTCCCGAAACTCGAGGCCGCCGAAATGAATTCCGCCGTGTTCATGGAAACCATGGCGCTCCCGTCCTCCGGCGAATTTTTCACAGCGGTGGACAAGCAGTTCGAGCCGAACTGGACGAAAATCCTCCGCCCCTCGGTGCCTGTCACCACGGCCCAACGAGAGCATCTGGCCCTCCAAGTCGGCGTTCTTCTGGCCGACTGCTATGTCGCCATCGAGGCGCAGGACGGCCAAGCCGCCAAAAACCTCGGCCGGGACATCCTCAATCTCGCGAAAAAACTCAGCGTCAGCCAAAATGTCCTCGCCCGGGGGCAGAACATCTCCGACCTGGCGGACAAAGGCGAATGGCGGACATTGCGAGAGGAATTGGATGCCATGCAAAACGACATCCGGCTTTCGATGCAGGATCAGAACGACTACGACCTCTTAGTGTTTCTGATGATCGGATCGTGGGTGCGGCAAATGGAAATCGCCTCAGCCCTTCTTATCCAAAATCCAGACCCGGACGCCACCGAATTGCTCAAACAACCTGTGATCCTGCAACATCTCCTCGAGCGCCTGGGTGGCATGACGGAAAAATCCCGCGCCAATCCCCTTGCCGAAACCATCCGCACCCGCCTCGAGACCCTCCAACCGCACATGGCGAAGAACACCCCTCTGGCCGATGACTCGATAAGCTACATCGCCGCAACCATGGCAACGCTGCTCAACGCCTCTGCCGAACCTCCCCCGAAGCCATGAAGCGCACGATGGTTATTCTATCTTTGGCCGCGATTCTCGCCCCGGCAACCGCCGAAGAGCCGCGTGCCCCACAGACCAAGCCGGCGCCGCTCGACGCGAACCCATCCACCAACACGCCCCGAACCCGTGCGCTCGAAGTCGCAGCGGCCTACAGAAACCAGGGGCATGCACTGCGCGACGGCTTCTGGCGCGGCGTTCTGGAAAAAAACAAACCCGTCACCATCGCGGTTCACCTCTTCGCCAAAAACAACTACTCCTTCCACGCCGCGCACCTCGCCCCCGGAACCATGATCCGGCTTGCGATTTTCGACCCGCAGGGAAATTCCATGGGAGGCGAGGAATTGGCAGGAGAAAATTCCGCCACGGCCGGAGTTTCCCCGACGCGCAGCGGCCGATACTATGTGCGGCTCGAGCTGACCGAAGGTGACAAGGCGGACACCTGCATGGTATATTCCTACAAGTAATTCCTATGACGCCCGCCACGACCGAGAAGCTGAACTCCCCCCAGGTCAGGCAATTTTCCGTTTTTCTTCAAAACAAGGTCGGCGCGTTGATCGAACTCGTCCGCCTCCTCGATGAAAACAATATCGTTGTGCTGGCGCTCAGCATTTCCGAATCCTCCGAGACTGCCATCAGTCGCATGATCGTGAGCGACCCCGACCGAACGGCAGAGATTTTCCGCGAGCATGACATTCCTCACAGTGAGTGCGAATTGATGGTTGTCGAACTCGCAGAGGGCCCGGGGGATCTCTCCGGCGTGCTGGCGGCGCTGCTCATGGCCGAGGTGAATGTGCACTTCAGCTATCCCCTTTTGGTTCGCCCCCGCGGCCGAGCCCTCCTTGCGATTCACCTCGATGATATCGAGTGCGCCTCGTCCGTGCTGATGGGTGAGGGCTTCAAGCTTCTCAACCAGGGCGACCTCTCCCGCTGACAATGTCGGGCGGCGCGGATAACCGCTCTCAGGCCGCGCGCATTCTGGCCGGTCTTGTTTTCGGATTGGCGTTGGGCCTCGCGGCTGGAGCTTTCCTGCCTGAAGCCTCGCAACCCTCTCTGAACTGGTGGATCGATCAGGTGATCCAGCCGGCGGGTCGGATTTTTCTAAGGATCATTTTTATGGTCGTCGTTCCGCTGATCCTATCGGCGATTGTGCTCGGCACCCTCGAAATGGGGGACATCCGAACTCTGGGACGAATCGGCATCCGCACGCTGGTGGCGACCATTTTTCTGTCTGCCGCAGGAGTTGGCATCGCGCTCGGGCTCGTGAACCTTCTCGAGCCAGGACACTCCCTGCCGGAGGGTAAACGCGAAGCTCTCATTGCCTCCTACGGCGGCGCCTCGGAGAAAAGTATCGAGCGAGGAAGCCGCTCCCAATCGATCTCCACGACGCTCCTGAATTTCATTCCGGAAAACCCGCTCACCGAGGCCGTGAACGCCTTCAATCCCGAAAACTCCGGTGGCGGCTTGCTGGCTTTGATGGTCTTCAGTCTGTTTGTTGGCGTGGCAATGGCTATCGCGAAACCCGAAAAGACAGCCGTGCTGAAGGGGTTTTTCGAGGGGATGTTCGAGGTGTGCATGACGATCATTGGATTCGCATTGAAGCTCGCCCCCTTCGGTGTGGCCTGCCTTGGATTCGCTGTCGCAGCAAGGCTGGGGCTGGATTTATTCACCACACTCGGGGCCTATGTCGGCGTGGTTTTGCTGGGGCTCGGCTTGCAGCAATTTGTCATCTACCCGCTGGCCCTGCGGTTTTTTGCGAACCGGTCGCCATGGGAGTTTTTCAAGCAGTCCCGCGAGGCCATCGTCACGGCCTTCAGCACCTCCTCAAGCAACGCGACGCTGCCTGTGTCGTTGCGGGTTGCAGAGCATAACCTCGGCATTCCCACGCGCATCGGACGGTTTGTGCTGACGGTTGGCGCCAGCGCGAATCAAAACGGCACGGCGCTCTACGAGGGCATCACAGTGCTTTTTCTTGCTCAAGTTTTCGGAGTGGAACTCGACCTTGGCCAGCAAATCGTCGTCGCCCTCATGTGCGTGATGGCGGGCATCGGCACCGCTGGCGTGCCCGGCGGCTCGCTGCCTCTGGTCGTCGGCGTCCTTCTCACCATCGGAGTTCCTGCCGATGCGATTGCCATCATTCTCGGCATCGACCGCTTCCTCGACATGTGCCGCACCACGCTGAATGTCACAGGTGATCTGGTCGTCGCCGCTGTCGTGTCGAAATCCGAATGCTCCCCGTGAAACGCACGCTCCTCATCGACATCAGCAATAGCTTTACCAAAGCCGCTATAGCCACTGGCCCGCGCATAGGCCGCGTTCACCGTATCCCCACACCGGAGCTCAAAGTCTCGACTCTCCGTGCTCTCACCGGAAAAACGAAACCTGATTCCGTTTTTTTATCGTCCGTCGTTCCCTCGAAAAACCCAGCGGTCCTGGCTGCCTTTCCCAAGACCGTCGTCATCGGCCCCCACCTCGATCTCGGTGTTGGTATCGATTATCCAAAACCCGAATCGATCGGAGCAGACCGCCTGGCCAACGCAGCCGCTTGTGCCGCCCTTTATGGCACTCCCGCCGTCGTGGTGGATTTCGGCACGGCGGTGACATTCGATGTTCTCTCTGCCGAGGGATCCTACATCGGCGGAGTCATCGCCCCGGGATTGAATGCGATGACGAATTACCTCCACGAAAAAACGGCTCT
>Ga0129333_10003884_pt1 | contig 14019 bp, 7 predicted proteins | sample CPB6_08_DNA_FD_94474 | JGI IMG/M metagenome (GOLD analysis project Ga0129333, IMG submission 94474) | Freshwater to marine salinity gradient microbial communities from Chesapeake Bay, USA - CPBay_Sum_0.6_0.8_DNA | ecosystem: Environmental > Aquatic > Marine > Coastal | place: USA: Chesapeake Bay... | reverse complement strand
CGTTTTTGATTATTCAATGTTACCATAAAATTGGCAAAATCTAATGCCTTTTCTAGTCTCTCGTCCATAGATCCTCCTACGTTTTAGTAGTTATCTACGTAACTTATGGTAACAATTATTTTACATATCTGTATCAGTAAATGCTGGACCTAACTGTCCGGCTGGTAAGCCATAATTTGTACCAGTCCATGCAACATAGGAACCTGTGGCTCTAAATGAACCTACACTACTGGTTGTAGTACCATCTACTGCTTCGTCAGTGGGACCATCATCAACAGTACCAGTATTACCTGTAACTGCTGTATCATCTCTAAAATACGCTTCTATATACAAATATCTTAAAGGACTTGAAATTCTTGCAAAAACTGTAAAGTCATTCCCGCTATAAGTTCCAGTGTCTATAATTTCAAATACTTGTTGATTAGTAGTAGTAAGTTGATAGTATCCTCTAGCAGTTTGTGGACTACCACCTGCACATAAAGTACTGTTAGCACCAATTCTTACACCTCTAGTTCCTAAACTATCAAACATGGCTTTCCAACGTCCACCTTTCGTGGTAGTAGTAGTATTTCCACTATGCTTAGGAACTAATCTAATTTCTCCACCGGTATTAAAAAAATATCTAGCACCATCCGCTGTTCCAAAATCAACAGTAATATAATGAATTTTATTACCGTTCCAGTTTGAAACTGCTGAAGTTGCTTGATCTAATAACCATGTAGATTGACTTGTATTTCCTATAGCATCATCAACACCAAATATTCTTAATCTATTAGCAGAATTAGATAAAGTTGTAATTTGACTGCTATAGGTACTCCAATCACTTGCTATAATTGTTCCACCCACACTGATCGCAGGTGCACTGCTGGCTGCATTTGTTTGATGAAAAGAAATTTTATCAATGTCAGTTTTAAGATTAATCATATGTTGAGCAGTAATCAAATTACCTGCCGCAACTTGAGCACTGGTCACTGCTTGACCGTATCCACGGTCCCCTGATCCTGTTCCTAAGGTAGATGATACTTCGGATTGTATACCGTTATAATCTGCATCATCTATGATATTTCCTTGACCAATAGCCATTAATAAATCCTTTTTATATTTATAAAATCAAGCATTCCACGAGTTTGACATCATGATTATCGCTATTTTCTAAAGCAATAGCAAATACATCGCCAGAATATACAGGACTAACAACTGCTGCACCATCTTCACCCGCTATTAGTTTTTGACCTTTTATTACAGCGCCTCTGACCTTAACTGGAACACGACCTTTTAGTGCTACTACGGTGCCACCTACTAGGTCGTTATTCATTAGATATGCTGGATGAGCACTAACTGCTCCTATTGCCCTACGTCCAACTTCACAGGCTGTAACTTCTTTTTCACCACCTACCATTAATACGGTTCCTACTTCATATTCTTTATCAGCTAGGTATTTTTCTGCTAAGTCAGCATAACTGGCTCTTGTTGCCTCACCATTAAAAAATTGTGTGGTTAAAGTATTCGTATTAGGATTATATGTTAATCCAGTAGCGTCTATTTTTAATTTTTGATAGCCAGTTGATGAACTAGCAAAAGTCAAATAATGAGTTGCATTAACTAAATTAGCACTTTCTAAACTAATATTATCTGCATTACCAGAGTTAACTAAACTGGTAATAGGCACCCAATCTAAATCACCTAAAGAATTAACACTTAGTATTTCATTGACATTACCCTTGGGTAGGAATGTTGTAGTTCCTGCTGTAATTTGATATGGTATTGCTCCAGCAGTGCCACCATTAAGATTTGAAGCACGACTTGCAAGTCCTAAAAACTGTGTGGCAGTGATTGATCCATTAACATCTCTAGCAGCCACAGTATTTGGCTCTGCTGCTAGGCTTCCGTCGATAAATGTTCCATCTACATTTAATGCATTAGCATTGTTAGCAGTTCCTCTGAATGTACCATAAAAATCAAGAGCGTATACACTGCCAAATTTTAAATCGGAACGCCCTAGATTACTGATCAAGTTAGATCCTGGTAATATATCATTACCTTGTAATTTCATTGGTGTTTTATCAGTAGTACCTTGATCCGCTGTGACTTTTGTTAAGAAATCAATAGTTCCGTCTAATTTAATGGATTTAAATGTTGGATTGCCATCACTGTTAATATAAACTTGTAAAGTATCCTGTGTTCCTAAAGTATATCCACTATTAGAAAATGCTACTGTTCCTGTAAATTCTGGGTTTGCTGACAGTACAAAATCTGAACTAGTTTTTCCGTTAAGTTTTAAACTGTTACTGGTTGTACCCCAAAGACGATATTCAGAACTCGTTACTCCGTAAGCAGGATCAGTCGGTGTAACTGTTAGTGTATCTACTAGAGTTAAGCCTTTCTTAACTAGTTTAAACCCTTCAATAGTATTATCTGGTAGGGTAAATTCAGCATTACTAATAACAAACACAGTTTTATTATTGACAATGGCTCTTACTATAGGATGAATAGTGCCATTTAAATCAGTGACACTAACACTTTTTAGTTCTGTAGTTCCTTGATCTTCTACAGCTTGAGGGCCAACTAATACAAATCCTGCTGTAGATCCTGCCCATGCAAATAATTGATTGGTTTCAGTATTAAACCAAAAGTCACCTGTAGTTAATCCGCTAGGTTGAGTAACTCCTACTTCTGCCCCGCCCGTAGTTCTAAATTGTGTTCCATCGTAAAATTTTAACTTTTTATTACCACTATCGTACCAAATTTGACCGGTGATTTTTCTAGGAGGCTCACTTGTACTGGAAAAATTTTCCAATAAATGCACCATATTTTCATTCTGGACTTCGCCATAACCAGCGTAATTTCGCCCTATTAGCTTGATATCTAAGGTATTATCAACGGTACCATCTTCTACAGTGGTAACTAACGTCCCGTTATACCTATTAATATTATATGGCATCTTAAACCCCTTTCAAATATTTATTAAAATCAAGTGTTATCATAGCACCACCCTCTGGTCGCCCCCGTATACACTAATGTAAATGCCGCTCCAGCGGTGCTAATTGTCAAATCACTAGATGCACCATTAATTAAATTACCATTTCTCTGCACAACCAATGGTTTCAAAGCAGTTAAACCCTTTTGATCTATAAATCTAATACTATCACCAACTTGTGGTGTTACTGGTAATGTTACAATAATATTAGATATTGCCGCTGATGAATTATCAATTAATAATTTATCACCATCCATTGCTGTATAATTGGCGCTTACTACTCTCCAATTTTCTCTATCCCAACACCATCCCCTTACAGTTCCAGTATAAGTTAATGAAAATATTCTATTTGGTGTTGTAATTTCTAGATCAGATTCTAAACCATTAATTTTATTACCGTTTCTATAGATAACTAATTTTTTACTTGGGCTTATGCCATTTTTATCCGCAAAGTGTATAACGTCTCCGAAATCTGGTGTTGCAGGTAAAGTTATTTGTACATTAAATGATGTAGTATCAATTAATAAATGATCACCTGAAATTGCATTTCTTGTAGTAGTTACAGTTTTCCAAGTTCTCTTTACATACCCAGGAATATTAATTGTTGAAGTAGCAGCACCCATATTAATGATACTATTGGCCTTACCTCCAAAGTTAATAGTATCCACATCTGCTATAAACATATCTAGTTCTGTTGCAGAACTAATCATTTCTGTATTAACTATTAAAGTATTAACTTGTGCTCTTGGTAATTTTGCTGTTCCTTGTAAATCAGTACCTACAATATTGCTAGCAACAATCAAATCACCTGCTACACTTAATGCATTACCAACTAGACGAATATAAGTACTTGCTTCAAGTTCATTTTGAATATTTTTAAATAATACTCCAGCACCACCACTTACACCTTTGTCAACTTCTGGTATTATTAATCTATTTCTAACTAATAAGTTTTCTCTAATTATTACTACAGGTATTTGACTCACACCAGCATATGTTGCACCTGTTTTTATAGATCCACTAGTACTACTTGGTTGGAATAGGAGTATATTACTTTCAAGTAAACTACCTCTACCTATTTCTACTCTATCAGCACTGGCTGCAAGTTTCAAGTCCAATACGTTTTGAGGTAACATGTCAAAGAATGCAGTAGTTTGACCTACGTTCATTTCACCTTTTGTAATATTACCACTAGAAATAGTTGATGTAAGTTCGATTTCACCAGCAACCTGACCAATCTTTAAACTGTCACCTACACGTACAGTTGTGGCTGAACCACCTAATTCAATTAAACTTGCATCTGAACCTATAGTTACACGTTGAGCATAGTTGTTGAACAATGTAGTGATTGTAACACCTTGAGGTACTTTAATATCACCACCTCTTAATATAAGGTCTCCGTCAAAATAACTATCTTCAGCATAAACATTAAATGTTTTACCTAATGTAGGATTTGGGTCCCCAGGAAGTTGTGGTTCAAATAGTACATTAACTACATCAGCCTTACCACCTATGTATATGTCTTTGGCCACTGTATTGAATAAATGAACTAGAGGGCCATTACTATCAATAGTAGCAGGTGTACTATCTGTTTCACCTATAGATATATCTCCATATATCTGCAAATTATGATTAACACTAGTAGTGCCTGTAACTGAACCAATACTAATGTTAGTAGCATCCCCACCAAAAGATATTTGATCAACTATCTCATTTAATAGTTGAAAGTTTCTTGTAAATCCTACAGGTACACTGATAATACCTAATCCATCAAAAATCAAACGCTTGTTTAATACTAAATTTTCTTCTGATTGAGTAACACGTTGTAATATGATATTACCATCAAAAGCATTTAATTTTAAATCATTAGGTGTTATGGCTGTTACTGCATTATCTTTAATTAAAATTTGGTCAATTTGTATTTGGCCAGTAATTCCTAATATACCACCTATGTTAACATTATTATTAAAGTTTACATTGCCGCTGGCTGAACCTATATTAATAGTATTAGCAGCATTTCCAAAATTAATTGTAGTTGAGGTAGTGTTTATAAGATTAAAAATTGATGTAGCAGAATTTAAATCTCCACCCTCAATTAATATGTCTTTTTTAACATTTAAATTATTATGAACAACAGTGTCACCTAGACTAGAAGCAATATTAATTAAGTTAGCATCACCGCCAAAATTAATTGTAGTAGCAGTATTATTAAATACGTTTATACTAGGTTTATTTGTTACTAAGTTTTCTCTAAAATTGACATTTCCGTCAATATCTAATCTTTCTAAAGGATCATCGTTGTAAATTCCAACTCTTGAAAGATTAGCACTAATGAATACAGCGTCGTTAAATCCAAGTGAATTCCTTACAGTTAAGGCAAGATCCTGATCAGTCACTTGATTTTTAATTCTTACCACAGGTATTACTAATGATCCTTGTGGTACTTTTTCTATTTCAAATGTTAGATTATTACTGGCTCCTAATGTTAATGGCTTAATGTAAAGTAGATCAGTTGCGTCATTTCCAGTTATTTCTAATCTACCATTAATATTATTGTTACCAGTAGTTTTTACAAACTGATCTACGTTAATAGGTTGTCCAAACTGTGTAACTAGGTTTTCAGCATTTTTTACAGTTATATTAAATTTAAAATCTATACTAACTGGATTAAATCCTTTGATAATAGGTCCTGTAAAACCTTCTGACTCTAAAACTTTTGCTTCCGTAGTATTATAATTTGGTGTGAACGATGCTTTAGAAAATACACCCATTAGTGTATTTCCAATTTTTAATTTAACAACAACATTACTGAGACCATTAATATCAGTAATGTTTACAACTTGATGACCTGATAAACCTTGTTGTGCTGTATAAATCGGACCTGCTAGTCTATTTCCTTGACCATCATTAAAATAAAGTTGTCTTCTGCTGTTATCAATCCATAAATCACCAGGTGCTAGTACTGGTTCTGTACTACTTAAAGTTGGTCTGCTGAACTCTTTAAAGTCTGTACCATTAAAATATTTTAATTTATTTTCACCACTATCATACCATAATTGACCTTTTAATGGTGCTCTGGGTGCTGTTGAACTAGAAAAATTTTCTAATAATTTTACAAAATTTTCATTAAAATATTCACCGTAGTTTGCAGTATTTTTACCAACCAAAGTAATATCAGTAGTAATTCTATCTATACTATTGTCAAGAACATCTGTTAAAACAGTGCCATCAGTTTTGTTTATAGTGTAGGCCATTATACAATCTTCCCAGTATAAATTATATACTTCATATTAGCGTTTGGTATATCACTTGCAAGATTTGGCAAAGCAAATGTCAATTGTCCAAGAGGAGGTCCTATCAATTCACTAAAAGGTTTATAAGTGTAACCAATAATACTGAATAAAGAACTATACTGTGTTTGTGATACTTCCTGTCCATCACATACCAAATACCCATTAGGTATAGAACTGCTATTTCCAGAAAAAAGTAAGATAGTTCCAGTAGGTACTAGGGGTAAAGATGCAGCGATCGTTGTTTTTTTGACTTTGTAAAGAGTTTGATTTCTTTCTAATAATAGTAAATCATTTGGTTGATATAAACTTGTTTCTAATTTTTGACTTATAATATCAGAACTTAATCTTACTATAACATCTTCTGATACTCCATCATCTTTAATTGTAATAGTACCTTCACCTATATCACCAACTAATGTTAAAGTTACTGGATCTTTAAATCCGCCTGAATATCCAGATACATCACCATTTACATCACCATTTAATGTTCCATTAACTGTAACTTTTCTAGTATTTGTTCCAATTTTGACAGCGTATATAGTATCCCATCTTTTATTTTCTGAACCCAATGTTCTCGTACTATCTACTGATGGCTCGATATTATTAGTTGTTGTAACACCATTTACTGTTAGTGTTCCACCAATCAAACCGTTTAAAGATATATTGAATCCACCAGCACTACTAATACTATTTGCTGATGTACTTGTTGTAATGAACCTATCAGTAGTTTTTATATTCCCAACAACATCCAAACTTTCTTCTGGGATTAGGTTATTAACACCTATAGCACCTGTATTATTAGGTGTAGTTGCTACTCTTAAAATAGTTTTAATTTGAGTACTTTGACGTAGCCTAAAATCTATACTGGCTCCTTCAAGTTTATTATACAAATATGATCCTGAAGTATCTGTTCCTAATGAAAAAGATAAATCATTGCCTATATTAATACCATTATTATTGCGTATATTAAAACTAAAATTAGTTGTGCTATTTTGGTCACTTCTTAAAAAGTTACTAGTAGATACAATTTCATCACCAGCAATTAATGCTTCGGCCTTTTCTGCTACTCCCCAAAATTTAGTTTTATTTGAGGAATTTTGTAAATTTGCTGTGGATAAATTAATACCTTGTTTAATTGTGCTAAATCCAGAAATTAAAGATTTTGGTGTAAATTCATAATCACTGAAAACTGCTACTCTTTTTGTTTTAACGAATATTGAAAGAACTGGTCTTTTAGATGAAGTATTTGCATCATCTATATATTCAATCTCTGCACCTGTTTTTTCTGCAGAATTGAATGTAGGCCCCACTAAAGTCCAACCTTTGTTCCCATTACTAATGTATAGTTGTTGTCTTTCTGTGTCTACATAAAGGTCACCAGTTTTTAAATTAGTTCCTCCACTGGTTAAACTTGGATTTTCAGTAAATTTTTTAATAACACCAACAGGTAACCAACTTGTGCCATCAAAAATCTTTAGACCATAACTATCTCGTGAATTGTCAGACACACTGTCTGCTTCTACGTCGTTATTATTATTGAACCATAATTGACCTTGTACAGGATTTGATGGTGGATTGGAAAATGCAAAATTTTCTAAAAGATGTAAAAAGTTTTCACCTATAGGTTGTGTGTACCCTTGTTTAAAATTCCTACCTAAAAATGATAGTGAGGTAGAACTACTGTTAATAGATTCATCTAAAACAGTTATAGCGCCATTTGCAGAATCTGATTTATTAAGTGTGGTGGACATTCGTTATGCTCCCATCAGTCCTGTCAAACTTTGAATACGCACTGTGTAATCAATTTGAATAAGTCTGTTTAAACTTTTTTGTACTGGATGGAATATTACATGTGTTAGTAAACGCTTTTGTCCTGATTCATTATTAGCCAACAGCCCTAATTCGTCAAAGGTATACAGGCTATTATTATCATTGGTATTATCAAATGCTTCTTGCCCATTTGGTTCACCATAATCTAATAAACAAGTAATAAACACATCAGTATAGTTTGTACCAGTTACGTGTCTAGTTTCAATATAATTTCTAAGAGGATTAGTATTTGAACTACTAGTATCATCTACAATTTTACTATAGGTTTGATTATATAAACTAGCATTAATTCCGGTAGTATTTGGGGTCAAATATGTAATAATTCCTGTAGGATCTACGGCGGTCCCCCCGTTGCCAAAGGCCATCTCATTAATAATACCGCTTCCAGAATTGGCTATACTGTTAGCCAATGCTACACTCATGTTTTCATAATGGATTGCGTTTCGTTTATTGATGTAGATTTCCTGGGTCGACGGATCCCAAATCTTAATGTGTCCTTCTACATGAATACCACCAAAATCTTGATTTTGCATATTTTTTCTCTATCAAAATATTTATTATTATTAAAAACTACTAGTATTACCTTCTTATTCGAACTCTTGGGAACATACGTCCTGAACTTGGTCTAGGAAGGTAATTTAACTTAGGCCAAGTAGATCCTGCATCTGCACGTTCTTTATAATGGTAAAGATATCTATTTGGAGAACCTTGTAGGCTAAAAAAGTCGTCATAAGACCCCTCGCTATCAGCAATCTGGGAATATTTGCTATTTTTTATAAGATAATCCAAGACCTGTGTTTGATTAAAAGATGGGTAAATTTCTAGTAAACAGGCTAAAACTCCTGCAACTTGAGGGCTAGCCATGCTTGTTCCACTATATTTTCCCAGTTTATAAGTGGTATTTCTAGAGTCATTAACTCCTCCAGAATGTAGACTACTCATGATATAAGTTCCTGGTGCATAGATATCTATTCTAGGACCACAATTACTGAAATCTACTTTAGAATCATTTACACTATTTCCTATAGCACCAACACATATACTACCACTACCGGCTGTTGGAGCCATACCTCTATGGTAGGGATATATGAACCCAGATCTGATAAAATAGTTGTTGTAGTCGACACCGGTTGTAAGATCTATTTTAAAACTGTCATTACCTGCTGCACCTACTACAATTATTCCTTCATTTATAGCATCTATTTGATCTTGCTCAAGTGATGTATACCTTGCTGGAGGGTAAGTAAAGAGACCATCATTAACTACTCCTACTGAATTTAAAAATGCACTGGTTAACCCTGATGTATAACTAACACCTCTATGTACTACTTCTGTTATTTCACTTATATAGGCAGCATATCCATAGCCCCAACTATTATTAACAATTGTAGGGTTTCTACGTCCTGTAGTAGGATTTATAGGTTTACTATTATGCCATGCTCTAATATAATCATATAATAGTAAAGTATTCAATGAATTTGGATCTGTACTGTATGGGTTTATATTGTAAATATTAGCACTTCTTGCCCATCCTTGTGTATTTCCTGCTACAGTTCCAGCAACATGCATTCCATGATTATCGTCACCATTAAATCCACTGGTCCTATAGATATAAGTACCAGGAGTGGCTGCGTGTTGTAACCAATTATACTGAGTTACTCTTGTTCCTCCAGTGCCATCATTATTTACAGCCATTTCTGGATGATTGGGGTTAACAAATCCATCCACAATAACTACGTCTACATTTCGTCCTTCTGAATTAACTTGAATTGTGCCTGATACTGTTTTTGTAGTTAAGATACTATCACCACCCCAATTTTCACGTTGAATTCCTTCTACACAGCGTAATAATCCCCAATTTTTATAACTGCTATTATTAACAGAAGATTTATCCCAAAAATTACTAGTTTGTGTCCACATTGGTTTAATAATTAATCCTAAATCTTCAGGATTTAGTTCTACACTCAGAACTCTTGGATCATTTCTTAATAATTCAGCCTCTTCTTTAGTTAGATAATAATGTGTACTTCTGCTTATTGGTCTGCGTAGTGCTAGATCAACTTCTCTATTAGGTATATATAGATCACCACCAGGTGTTTCCATATCCTCATAAAAAGCATCTAAGTCTTCGTAACACTTTAAAGTTACAATATATTCTTTTATATCACTCATGCTTCAGCCTGCAATAAAGTTAATGATACTGTAATATTTGCAGAACCGCCACTTAAATTTTTAACTGCAACTGGTATCGATGTTGTTACTGGAGTTTCATCATTAAATCCGTATATAGCAGGGGCCATAATGATTGTATCTGCACCTGTGGTAATAACTTCTGTTACAACACCAGAATCATATGCTGGATCTGTTCCTTGACTACGACCAACGTCAGCACTTCTACTGGCTGCATTTACATACAATCTAATCCATGCTGCATGACTTGTTTGTATTTTATAAAGTACATATCCTTTAAATCCTACAAATTCTAAATTCACTGAAGATTGATCATTAATATTCCCTGTACTTTCAGATATTGTAGTTCTAGATCCAATAAATCCAGTTCCATTAGATCCAGTTGTACCTTGTGATCCAGTTGTACCTTGTGGTCCTGTAGATCCTTGTAGTCCGTTTGCACCTGATAAACCTTGTGCTGCTTGTGTACCTTGACGACCTTGTATACCTTGTACACCTTGTCCTTGTAGACCAGTGTTTCCTTGTACTCCAATTTCTCCTTGTAGTCCTTGTCGACCCTGTATTCCTTGAGTACCCTGTATACCTTGTATACCATCTGTACCTTGTACACCCTGTATACCCTGTACACCTTGTATACCTTGTGCTCCATCTACACCATCTACACCATCTACACCATCTGCACCTTGTATACCTTGAATACCCTGTGAAGCACTACTTCCACTTCCATCACCTGCAGGACCTTGTACACCTTGAATACCTTGTTGACCATCTGAACCAACATACCCGTCTGCTCCTTGTGCTCCTTGTGGACCCAAGTTACCACTTATTCCTTGTAGACCTTGGTATCCTAAAATACCCTGTAGTCCTTGGCGTCCTTGTGGTCCTTGTGTGCCTTGACGTCCTTGAGCACCTTGAATACCTTGTGGTCCAGGCGTTAAACTAATATCCTGTATGGTATCATATACTTCAGTAAAGTTTTCATTGATCTTAATGGCTGCTTTTCTTAAGGTATCGCCTGTACCATCATTAGGTTTTGTTCCTACATTAATTATTTGTTTAGCCATTTTTATTCCTCATCCATACTTACGTCATCTGAATCAGTTGAATACAATCCACTGTCAGTGCTTAATTCAGTTCCTAAAATTTCTTCTACATTATACTTCAAGAAATATGCAATTCTGTTAGTTGATTCCGATAACCCCTTACCTGAATCTCCCCATGGTGTTAGTCTCTTAATTACTACAGTTATTGGTATATTAGGTGGTGGCATTTCAGTTAATACAACATAACCTATTCTATTAGTAGTTGTACCATGGTTTATACCATCTGTAGTAAATTCTGCTGGTAATATTTGATCACCTTCAGGGCTTTCTGGGTGTATATCTTTATTATGTAAAGTATATTGATTCTTTCTAAGCCTACGTGTTCCCACAAATACTTCAATATTATTCTTATTGGCTACAAAAGGAATATTAATAGTTTTAGTAGAATCATTAAAATCTATGTCAGATATACGATAAATTATATCCTCATCTTCATAAGGTATAGTTTCTGGGTCGCCAATATCATAAACTTCAGTTAGTTTCTTGTGTATAGTAGGTACCCCGGTTCCATATGTACCCCTTCTAAGTTGTCCTAATCTATTACCAACTTTGAAAAAGTACTCTATACGTTCACCATTTATATAAACTACTCCTGGAGCAGGGTTGATTTTACCTGGTTGTTCTACTATAATTTCTTTATCAGAATAGTGTAAATCTTGTTCTAATCGTGTTGTACGATTTTTACTGAGCCTTTTATAATGGAATCTGTTTAACATATCCTTAAACTTCATAAAACTTACTGGATTTCTTACAACATTTCCACTAAATGTTATTACACTAAACTTATCGGTAGGTAATGGCTGTCCAGACACTCTAACAGATTTTCTATCTTCTAATAAAATATAGTCAATGTTTGGTGTTAATAATTTCTTATTTTTAGTTAACCAAACATAACTTGCATCTAATACTTCTCTATCAAATGAAAATATACCAGCACTAATTTGTACTAGGTTTAGATAGTACACACTATTGACAAAATTGTTTAATTTAGGTTCAATAATATAATATTTTCTTTCAATCTCTAAAATATCATGATTGAACATACTAATAATTTCTATTTCTGTTCCTGCTGGCCAAGTACTTCTAAACTCGATATAAGTACCATCAGTATCTTTTCTAATAAAATAGTCAGCATCTTTGGTTATTGTTACAATAACTTCTGCGTTTTCTTTATAGTAGTTTGTTTTAATATTAAGTTTAGAATTTAAAAGGTCTAAAGTATACCCAATGCCTAACTCAACTTCAACTCCATCAATATAGATTAGGTAATCATTTAAAGAAAATATGTCAATATCTGCTTTACCTGCTGGAATATCGTAATCTAGTATTTGATTAGTAAGTGTATATTTGAAAGAATCTATAGAATTAAGTATAATATCACCTACCCTAACAATAGTATTTGGGTCTAAAGGTATCTTTTTACCTACAGGGTTGTTTAGATAATACTTTCTTGAGGTACCATTAGATATTAATGTTTCTCTACTAACTATACTTTGGTTCAAAGTTGTACCTAAAAATATACTATAATTTACAACTTGCCCAACTTCTAAATCAAAGGGGAATCTTATACCAATTTTATTTTCAAGTAATCCATCACCTTGTGTTCTAAAAAGTTCATTATTGACAGGTTCACCTGAAACAAGTGTATAGGCTATAATATCTTCTTGCCAATCTAAGTTAGTTAACACTTCTCTTGTTGATTGTTTAATAATATTAGCATCTGTAATTAATAAATTTTCACCATTGAAGCCCAATCCTGTGATACTAATAGTTCCAGATTCAGGGGCAGTATCTAGTTCTATAGTTAAATTATCATAGTCAAAAACATAGTCAATATTTGGTTTCAAAATGTGATCATTTATTTTAACAATAATAGCATTTTTATTATTTGGATATTGATTGATCTTAAAAGATTTAGTAATACCATCTGCAACGTAATTATTAGAAATAATATCTGAACTAGAAGTTAATGATCTTTCAAAAACTGTAATAGCCACACTATCTACAACATGACCAGGTAACATTTCTTCTGGTGCTGGACTTGTATTTGGTGTTATAAATCCATCACCATCAATAATAATATCATCAGCCTTAAGTCCACTGGCTGTTCTATAGGCGCTATTAGTGTTTAAATTACCACCATCTATGATAGTATCATAAATTTCATTATCAGATTTGGCTCCTTCATCCCATGGTTTTTCACCCCAACCGTACACTCCATCCCAAGTATGAGGTTTTTCAAAGCCTATACCTAATATGTTTACTCCACCATAATCAATCCCAGTCATTAATTGACTAAAATCTCTTCCTATCATTCCTGATGTTGGGTCGTAATAGTGATAAATTCTTTCCAATGCATTTAAGTGTACAAAATCTTTTTGATATGTTATTTTAATCTCACTACCACTAGATGGCGCTGTAGCAAATACTAGTTCAGCGTAATGTCTAGTATAACCATTTTCAGTGTTTGTTAATGGGTTAATTTCAAAGGAACCAACAATAGATTCTTGTGCATTAACCTGAACTATAATTGTATTAGATGTTAAACTTGGTTTATATCTTAGAGTGAAATTCGTAGTAGTTCCAGTACCTTGAAATATATCCTCAACTATTATAGGTCTAATAT
>Ga0129333_10003883_pt1 | contig 14019 bp, 11 predicted proteins | sample CPB6_08_DNA_FD_94474 | JGI IMG/M metagenome (GOLD analysis project Ga0129333, IMG submission 94474) | Freshwater to marine salinity gradient microbial communities from Chesapeake Bay, USA - CPBay_Sum_0.6_0.8_DNA | ecosystem: Environmental > Aquatic > Marine > Coastal | place: USA: Chesapeake... | reverse complement strand
TGATATCAGTGTCTTTTGATTTAACTGCACCACCTGTACCACCAGTAATATCAGTGCCTACAGCACCACCTCTAGTAGGACTTCCTGTACCTGGAACATTCACTGTGATATCAGTGTCTTTTGGTCTTGCACCCCCGCCCGAAGGAGCAGCACCTCCTCTTTGCTGAAAAGCCCTTACTGCATCTCCTGCAGAATCATCTGTTGCTTTTGCTGCTTTAGAGGCAGCTGCCACAGCATTATCGGGACTTTTACTAGATGGAGTCACATCTAAACGAGGTTCTACTCTTTTTGATATATCCGGTCCTTTTCTTCCTTTAAATATACCTCTTAATTGCCTACCGCCTGGCAGTAAGCCAAGACCGGCCATAGCAGCTAATTGCCCTGCTTCACCATAGTCACCAGTTTTTGCTGCACTAACAGCACTTTGAACATCTTGTACTGTGCCTGCAGGAGTAAAAGGCGCTATACTTTGGGCAATTTTTTCTTGTTGAGCTTGAGCGGCAGCACGCTGTTGAGGGCTCATTTCAGCCTTGGCTCTGGCGGCTCTACCAAAATAAGATGGAGTTTGTTCAGACAGGTAATCTAACTGTCTATACAAATTAAGCAGGTCTTTATTGGATTTAGACATAATGTTGTAGGAATTACCCTTTCATTTTATGTTTTGTAACAGGTAATTTAGCTAGTTCTTTACTAGATTTTTTGGGTTGATTGCCCACAATCATACTTTGTAAAGCTTTGCCAGCTTCTTCTCTATCTTTTTGTTTTCTTTTTTCTTCTGGATTAGTACTTTGACTTCCAGCTTTAGGTGGTCTACCACGGCCACGTTTTACTGCAGGTTCTTCTTTTTTCTTAGTTTTTTCGTCATCCTCATCCTCCTCATCATTCTCCTGACTGCTGCCGCCATACCTTGTACCTGAAACTTTTCTTAAATCGGAAGCTTCTTTTACTGGTTGAGCAGGCTGAGTTTGATCCGTTGGTTCCATTTGATCAGGTTCATTTTGTTTTGCCTGTAAAATAGTTTTTGCTTTATTTGTAAGCCAACTCTTTACAGACATTTCATTGTTAATGATTTCGGGAGGTAGTTCTCCTTTTTGATCATAATAATCAAAAAGCATATCTATTAGATCGTCACTGAGATCGCCTTCTCCTGCAATAGCTTTTTGAAGTTCGGTATAAAGTTTGTCTCCTATATAGGATTTTAGATCTTTTTCTTCAATACTTAAACCGTTACCATCATCAAATGCTTCAAGAATTAAACTGTTAATAGTTTTATGCTTATTGTAGCTTTTGAAAAAAGATTCATTAAAAACTTTACTTTCATTATTTTGTGTTTCTTCTACCTTTCCTGCATTATGTGCTTTCCAGGCTGCACCATATGCTTTGCGTCTTTCTATATCAGTTAGCTTACCATCTTTTGCATATCCTGCCTTTATATGCTTTACCATACGCTCTGCTTTAGCACCAGGGGGTGCTTTTTCGTTTACCTGTTTTTCAGGTGTACCTGTTACGGTTGTATTAGGTTTTACCATTGGTTGATTTTGTTTAGGTTCTGGTAATTTTAATTCAGGTTGCAATGTTGGGGGTTTGACCGCAGTGCCTGTAACCTGCCGTGGATCTACCATTACACTAGTATCTTCCGACACACCTTGCTCACCCAATTTCTTACCAGCAGCAGCGGCTTTCTGAAAACGTTTAGCACCATATTTGTCACGGCCGATACTGGCAGCAACTGCTTCAGGATTTTCTGCGCTGCCACCTCTTTTAATGGCAGCAACAGTTTTCTTCCAACCCATATATTTTTCGCCTAACTGTTCTGCTCCTTCTTTTAGCACAGTCTTTTCAGTTCCAGATTCTGATTTTTTTGTCTTCGGGGCTTCTTCTGTTAGGCCATGGATTTTGTTTACTAAATTATAAAAATCACCGTTCATTTTTTTATCCTTTTACTGGGTTTGGAATTCTGTTTTGACGACTGCCAATTGGGCTCATATTGCCTTGGGCAACAGTATTTGTGTTTTTACCTGCGGCAGTTTTTCCACCAGCAGCTTCTGGATATTCATACTTTCTTGTTTCTTCTAATTCTTTAATTAGGTTAGGAATACGTGCATCTCCTACCAGATCTTTAGCTGCTTCTTCTGTTTTCATATCGGTATTAGCTAAAACAATTTCGCCGTTTTTATTGCTCTGCTCAACACCTTCTAAAGCCGCTTCATATGGACTATTAGCAGGAGTTACCTTAATACAACATTGATCCTTCTTAATACGTTCGCTTAGTAAAGTTAACAATTGCACATCATTGCAGGGATATTGTAGATTAACATCCACCACATTTACTTCTACAGGCCCTTGGTTAGGAAACATTGGACTTTCCTGTATAGGTAGTCTCTTAATATGTTTAACACTGTTAACCTTATATGGATCATAGGCAGATTTCAGTTTATCATCAAAATCTTTAGGCAATTCTCCGGCAATTCTAATTCTAAAATCATAGGTTCTATGATTTTCAGTGAGATAAGTTTTAAAGCTTTTCATAGCTAATCCTATTATGTTATATTTATCGAATTTAAAAAAATTATTGAGGCTTATTTAATATACGATTAAGCAGGGTATTACGATCAATAATCACACCTTCACCTTCAACTGCACTACTAGAAGGATCAGAATTTTTGAGTTGACTATCTAGTCTCATTTTCTTTAACTGCAGATCTACCATACGTAATTTTTTATCTAATTTGGCCTGTTTGGCAGTAATTGCATGCCCTAGTAATACACCTGCAGTTTGAAATATAGGGCCGCTAAATCTAGATTCTACACTCATACCCAAATCCATTAAATCATTGAATTTGTCCTTGGCTAAATTAGCTAATTCATCCAGTTCATTATCACTGGATTCTAAATCTCTTACCAAAGGCAAAGCATGATCTATTTTGTCTATAGCTAAATCAATTTGAGTAATTGCTTCTTTCTGATGTTCTAAAAACATATCTGTTTGTTCTATAGGAATAGAACTATCATCGGGCAGATTAAAAAGTTCATTTAATTTTTTAGTCATTTTGATTAGATCCCTGCAAATATTTGCTGTTCATTGATTATTCTAAATTGTATACCACGACTTTGACAAAATTGTTTTGCTGCGGACCACTTGTAATTATTCAAAATTACCGCAGCTTTATCACTCTTTGATTTTGCTCTTTCCATTAAAGTTTGTGTACTGGGTTTAATTTCAATAAGTTCTGCGTGTTTTTGTTTATTACGATCCTCATAGACAATAAAAAAGTCTGGGATATAAATGGTATTTTTGTTTGTAAAAGGATTTCTATAGGGTATCTGTATTGCTTCACTGGCCCAATTTAATACATTAGGGTTTGTATCACAGAATTGCATAAAGTGTCTTTCCCAACTACTACGATAAGTGGGTGCTTTTTTACCTATATATTTTTCAGGATTTTTGATTTGATATTTTCCCTGGCTCCATTTAGTCATTTAAAATAAAATAGTCCTTTCTACGTAAGGATTAGTAATAGGTCTATTTTTAATTGCTAGTAGACTAGTAGGAATTCTACCAGTATTTAAATATAAACTTAAAAAAGTGTTAAGTTCATTATTATTTAAATTTTGAAATTGAGTTAATACTTGCATAGGATCTATTCGTTGACTGGCTGCAGTGTCTATCACTGCTTGTGCTAATAAACGTGCAGATTCTATATTTTGTGTGTATTGTTCAAAGTATCCCACAATAGCATCATTAGTATTTTGATCAATAGCTAAATTTTCTTGATAAAAATTATTAAAGTATTTTTGAGTTTTTGTTGTATCTATAATAGGTAAATTAGATTCCATTTTTTATAATCCTGCTAAAGTTTTTTCAGTATCAAAATTATTGCTATAATATTGATCCAAACTTTCCCCATATCCGGCACTGTAAGGATCGCTAAATTCTGTACCTTGTGGTGTACCATAATTATATTCTAATGCATTAGCATTACTGTCAACTGGTACTGCATTTGTAGGGTTATTGGTATCAAGATATGTTTGTTGATTAGTTGGTCCTACATTATCTATCAGTGTTCTATTACCATTACTATCAACCAGGTAAACATCGCCGTTTTTATAAGTTTCTAATTTGGAATTATTTGTAAGCGGTGTTTCACTTTGTCTATTAATCACACCTATGCCTGGGTAATACCCCCCATTACCAACATATTGCCCTTCTGCAGTTTGAATACTTTTTACCGAATTATTCCATACTGCACCTATCTGACCCGTAAAACTATTAATAAGAGGATTAACCAAATTGTTAGTGATCTTAAATAGTCCTTTACCCACACCTGCACTAATACTTGCAGACATTATCTGCCCAAATACCGATTTACCTAATCCAAATTTATTCAAGGCTTCATATACTTTAACACCCGCTACAAGTCCCGTAACTCCTGCTACTCCTTGACTAATTGTATTACCAATCTGTGCACTAGTTCCGCCAACAGCAGTAACTAAACCAGTTCGAGGATCTGTAACATATCGCACCCCTGCTTCTGTATCAACATTTAATGCTCGATTAACCTGTCTATTTGCTTGTTCTAGATCAATTTGCGTATTGCCAGGAATCACATATAATTGATTTCCATCCGAATCAAAACCTACCCTTGTACCGTCTGTATATGTTCTTACCGTGGTTGTAAATGAACCATCGGTAATTCGCTGTGTACTTACACTATTAGCTTCTACGTTGCTAGGATTGAATGCCCCTATAGATTGAGAAGGATTAAATCTTGTAGCAATTGCTTGCCCATTATCTCCAATTATATAAGTATTGGTTTGAATGTTATATGGCTGACCAGTTGCAGGATTTATTGGAATATTTCCGTTTGTTGGGGCAATTTGAGAAAACAATATTGAAGTAGCTGCCGATCCCGCAATAGTGGCAGTCTCAACTCCTCTTTCTGCAATACTTTGGGTTGATTGTATTAAACTGGGGACACCAATAGACACAGCTGACCCAGTGTTAGTAAGATTGGTTACGGGACCTGCTTGTTGTGCATTTGATTGTGCATAGGGATTATTTTTGATAGTGTCATTTACCCCTACCTCTGTAGTGGCCGATCCATACCCAGGAGTAGATCCCAATGTAGGGACAACATAATTTCCTGATCCGCCAAACACTGCACCATTAATAGCTTTTAAACCTAACTGACCAATTGTTGGATTGACAAGATTTCTAAAGTTAGCATTTCTTACTGTATTCAGCAAATTGTATGCAGACAAAATATTACTTAGAACACCTCTACCAGATCCTTGTCCGTCCGGTCTAGCTAAATCTGTGCTACCAGCAGTACCAATTGCCCCAAGTATGCCTGCATTGGTGTAAATGTTAGTTGTACTGGTACTGATTGGACTTTGGACATTGTCGTAATGTAGCACTGCAAATCCGTTAACATCTATAGGATTAACTGTGCCTACTCTATATTTCACTGTTTCATAAGTTACAGTCATCGAATTGGTTAAGATTCCTGTATCTTGACTGCTATCATGTTCGCCATGTCTCCAACCTGTGATAGTGGGATTAATTAATTTGTATTCTGTAAATCTTTTGTTATGTAGACTGAATATTTGAATATCACGTATAAAAGGTAATAGCTGTCTATTTAGAGGACTAAATCCCCATTTTGTTCTTAGCCTATTTGTATATTTGTGTGGTACCTGATACAGTTCAGGTTGATAATCACTATCTCTATAATAATACGTATAATAGTCATTCCAAAACTTGTTAACTACATCTGCTGCATCGTCATGAAAAGAAACTGTAATAGGATCATATTGTAAAGAGCCTGTTACAATATTTTTCCTATTATAGGCATTATAGGTTTTTGTATTGACTGTATACCTTGGAAGGTCTATTCGTTTTACCATTAAACCAACTTCATATTGTTCAGTTAAACTTAGACTAGACACAGTCTGCACACTGCTGTTGAAAATACTAAGCAAACTTTGACCTACACTTTGATTTACGTTGATTACCACATAGTAAAGAAAACTTTGTTTAGGTGCTAATCTGAAATTGTCTGTCAAAAATAGTTTAGCAGCGTGTTCGTAAGAATGAGTTTTTTCACCTGCATTAATAGGCTTTAATGGTGCATTATATAGACTTGGCATAAATTTATTTATTCAAAAAAAAAGCCCGCTAATTGCGGGCTATTAAGGTTTTCAAATTACGTTAACCTGTAATTACTGTGCCATTTTGTCTAGGTACTGGATTGCCAACTCCACCTGGACTTGTGGTCTGTAAGGCATTGTCAAATCGTAGTGTACAAGTGATAGTCATAGGATCATTGCTACCATAACTGGCTTCGCCCCAATTTACTGAGCTTAAGAAACAACCATATAATTCCCAAGTTTCAAGAACTACTGGTTCAATTGCACCATTTGCACCGTCAAGAACTTCGAATTTACTGATGAATTTATAATCAATACCCGAAGCTGCACTGGCTTGTTCCATAAAGTCGAATTGCTTTTGTAATTGCTCGCCCACTAATCTACTTACGTTGCCACCAGCGTCATCTCTAAATACCACATTAGTAGTTTGCCAAGTAGGTCTACCAGCAATATAGACTTTACTGTTGTATACAGGAATCTCTACTGGAGTCATTTCCAAATTTGGGCGTGCAAAACTTACGATTTGTTTTGTAAGTTCTGTCTTTGGATTTGAAACTCCAAAGTTTTCAAACAGTCCCCTAAATCTAAATTGCAACTTAGGCATAAGTAAGCCCTGATTAGTTGCACTTTGATTTCCACCTAGTGGTACTGTAAATCTAGTTAATGATGAAACTGCCATTTTTAAGCTCCTGTTCCAACGGCTGAAGCCGATGCTATATTACCATCTTGTATCTCACCTGGATTTTTGAGTCTAATTGGAATGTAAATAAACTCAACATCCTTAGTGGGCTGAATTGCTACATCTACCCAAAGTTGATTGTTAGCTATACGAGTTGGTGTATTATTAGTTGTATCGCACACAACTAGATAATCAGTAATACCACGTTTAGCTACAATGTCATTTAGTAAACTACTTACAACTGCGGTTACACTGTTTCTGGTTATAGGATCATTTGGCTCAAATAAGTATGGTCTTACCACAATATTTAATTGTGATCTTAAATAATTTACCAATCTGGCAACATTGATCCTATCTAAACTGCTAGGTGTAGAACTTAGAGTCTTTTGTCCATAAATTAATAATCCAGTTCCGGGTAATACTGTCAACGGATTAATCTTAGCAACATAAAGCGTATCTCTTAGGCCTTGATTGATACCAACTGGAACAAATCTGCCAGTATTTTCATCTATGTAACCAATGCTACTTAGATTGTCTATAAGCCCTCTTCTTGTACCTGCAGGAGCCAACCAAGGATAACCAACTGTATCATTCTTAATCATTGCTCTTAACACTGCGTGACTTGCAGGCACAACTACACTGGAGCCTGAAAGATCTGTTGTCTGCCCACTTGGATAATAAATTCCTAAGTATGGACTTGTAGTTAGTAAACCTTCCTCACCTGTACTTAATGCATTGTTAGTATTATTTGCCCAAGCATTAATATCTGTACCATTTGCGGCTAGTCTAAATGGTGTATCACCAACAACAAAAGCAGTATTGTCTTTATTGTTGTTAAGGGTTACCATATTAGGAATGAGCTCTGGATAGCCCGGACAGGCAATCAAGTTAAAGAAGTTATTATCTTCTTTTAATGATTCGCTCGAGTCTATGGCAGATTTAAGTGCTGCAACTACTACACCACGTGGTGCCTTTCTACCAAAGTTTGGTGTAGCTGTGGTCTGATAACCGGCTACGCTAACCCAAGCTGCTGTTTCATTAGGCAATGTATCTTCAGGGAAGCTGGCTGCGTTAAAGTAATTTGTACGATAACGTTTTACATTATACCCGCTAGCTCTTGTATTCCAAAGCAACATTCCTCGAGGATATAATGTTGCGTCGGGTGCATCGATATCTAAATACGAACTTGTGCTTAATTCAGCAATTGTTGGTATTGTATCAGTAGCTGGATTTGTGTTACCATCTGCTGCCCATCTTGCATCCCCAAATATAATTCCATTTGTACTGGTTGCATCTGTATTATCTATCTGCACCCAAGTTGGAACCCCATTTACATTTTGATATCTACGAATAACAGGATAATTCTCCAAATCACTGGTATCTAACCATAAATCACCATATACAAGTGCTGTATCATCTGATTGTGAAGTTGGTTCAGAAGCACTTACAATAGGACCATTGGGATTTGTATTTGTTAAATTGTAACCCCTAATATCACTACTTAATGTTCTGTAACCTACCCATGCACTACCATTATTAATTAGAATGTCAGCTCTGCTTGGTGTGCTGTAATACCATAAAGTATTATCTGTTGGTGCATCGCTAGGTGTACCTGTGCTTGCATAATAGTCTGTGTTTACAATCGGTGCCCAATTTGTTAAAATGTAATCACCGTTACCTGAAGGATCATCGTAAATGTTTACACCGTCAGATGTGATACCCTGATTAGTAAGCGCATTGTCTGTATCTGTAATTACAATGTCTCCGCCTTCGCTGTGAATAAACTGTAACGCTCCAGTATCTGCTAATGAAACAGACACATAAGGGATATTGGCACCACTTACACCATTAATTAAACCTGCTGCCGAATTGGCAGTGATTGTTACTGTATAACTAGAAACTGCGGAAGATCTTAAATTGGCTCTAGTTTTAACAACAAAAGTATTACCAGTTATATTAGTAAATGCAGGTGTAGTATCGTCACCCACTGCCACTAATGTAGCCTGTGCGTTTTTTCTATACCAAAGATAATTGCTAACTGTATTATTATTGTCAGCATCAAATTGTGTGAATACTGTTCCTGGTAGTACATTATAGCCACCGCCAGTTGGGTCTAGATTATATGTTGCTACAAACAGATTAGCGTAATCATTTGCTACTTGTTCGACCCAAGCATCTGTTGAACTTGAATACTGTTTGATGACAGCATTCAAACCGTTACCTAAAGCACTAACTTTGTTATAGACGCTACCGCTTGGTCTTGCATTAATGTTACCTGCCACATAGGCACCTTGCCAACTTGGAGTAGAGCTATATGAACCAATGTGTAAATTTGCGGCATAGAAATATTCTGCATCACCGCTATCTACTACAAAACCAATTTCTTCAAAAAGATCGGAAACATTAGTGCTGCTTGCATACAAGTTTGCATTACTTGCAATAGATGTGTTTACAAATAATGAAATATAACCTGCAGTACCTACGTTAGCACTTACACCAGTTGTACCAGTCTGTGCATTTATTGCTGCACTGACAACTGTAAGATTACTTCCACTAGTTAAGGCAATGTTGGTATTATTAATCTTAATATTGTCGGAAATTGTAGTTAATCCAGAATTTACTGTACCTGTAACTACTGGCACACGTTGTTGCCAATCTTGGCTACCAACAATTTGCCAAGTATTGTCGTACATTTTTTTGAAAATTCTGTTGTGTCCATCTAATGTGTTAACTGCATAGTCGCCAATAGAACCAAAAGTGGTAACAGGCACATTGCTAGTTAGATAATCTGAATCTGTAATTGCAGTAACAGTTTTAGCAGTGAATGATTGTGAAGTTAAATTCCATTCTTCAATTCCCCAATTAGTATCTGTAAGATCTAACCAATAAGAATTATTAGGAACTTTACTAGTTGGTCTAGAAGTAGTACCATTTAGATCACCTAAATCTACGTTTGCACGTTGTACATAAACCTGATTACTTACTCCTAATAAACTATAAGCAGCTAACAAACCATATTCGTTCTGTTCATCGCCGTTAATTGGGGTACCGGCTGCAGTAGTTTTAAATATAGGATTTCCAAATGTTGTCACTAGATCTCGTTGACTAGTAATTGTATATAATTTTCCTGCATTTTGAGCTAATGTACCGGCTGCATAACTAACACCGCCTGGTGCAAATTTATCCTGCGCTGTGGCCAGTAGAATGTATGCAACTGATCCAATAGCTAATGGTGCATAGTTGCTTTCATCTATAACAGTTACCTGAACGCCTGGGGATACAAGGGCCATATTATTTTCCTTTAATACTGTTAAAGATATTTATCGTATAACCAAAAAAAATGTCCCATTTGTAGGGACATTTCGAAGAATAAAACTGATTTTACACTAATACTTTTATTTGATCATATAACCCATTAATCGATCCATTATTATCTAATATATAATCAAATTTTGTATTTGCCCAACTATATTCACTAGGATGCACCGCATTTTCTTCTATAACTTTTCTAGACAATGCCCATCCTATGTTTTTTTCTGGGCCTTGCATATAACACTTTGCATCCTCAAACCATAATGGATCAGGGCCCCGAACAACTCTAATAATGGTACCACCTAGTTTTTTAATAGCATCTATTTCATTGGGAAATCTGCAATCCGTGATAATTACATTGCCAGAAAATCTACTGAGCTTGTTTTCTAAACTAGCAATCCAAATGTCATTATGAAAATTATTTCTTAAAACATCTGTGCCCCAATGTTGTAAAATCCATCTTGGGGTAATTGTCATATTCAATCGTTGACTCCACCAAGTGTCAACTTGTTCACGCCATTGTCTGCTTTGATCGGTTCTGCCCTCTAATAGTTCCCTGTCCCATCCAAAAATTATAGATACAATATCTTTTAGATGATTAGCAAAACTTTCTCTTTTAAAATTATAGTTATGAACTAAAAAATCTGCACAGGTATCTTTACCAGATCCTATTAACCCACACATTCCTATCAGCATATATTACCCCACAGAGTAATATTAATAATTTTGTAATATTCTGTCAATAATTTCTTTAGCCAATAACAAAACTTAAAGGAATTGAACCATCGACATAAGTCTTAATATCATTCTCTAATTTTTCTATTTCTGCGGCTGCTTCTTGAATTAATGCTGTGCCATTTAGTTGTGTGCCACCTTGAGGACTATTAACAGTGGCAAATTTACTTCTAGCCTGACCTAACATACTTTTACATAAAGCAAGTGCATATTCCTGTATCCAAGGATAAACCTGTGGATCACTTATAATTACACTATCTGGCTTATAATTATAAACCTGTAACAAAACACTTTCTGTATTATTAAGACCATCAACATTAGGACTCCAAATTTGTGTTTGACTTAGACCAAATCCTGACACACTAGTAGCAGCTAAACTTTGATTAGCCAATACTGTGAGTATAGTGCCTGTATTGTCAATACTTTGAAGAATATATTGTGCATTATAGCCGTTTACAGGACAATTTTGTATATAGACACTGTCACCAACAGCCATTGTAACTGGTTGATTTAATGTAATAGTAATTGTGGCTCCGGCACTGGTTCCTGATGCTGTAATACCACCTAGAGTAAAATATGTATGACCATATTGAGGTATTTTACGTACAAGTGTAAGTTTTTTAGTAACTCTGTTCCAGGTAAAATTCATGAAACCACCAAACATTCTCATTGCTAATTTTTGATAGCTTACAAAGAATTCATAATTAGTCAACCCGCCCACTCGACCCGCCACTAACATATATGTATTTAGATAACCAGAAGCAAATGGTTCAAACTGACTAGCAGTAGTACCCGTAACAGATCCTATACCCCTTCTATACACACAGCGAACTTCTTGAATGTAACTGGGCAATATATATTCCTGAACTTCAGGAAGTAGATCTAAAAAACAGTAACTTTCCTCTACACTGTTGGCAGCACGTTGTCTATATTTGGCAAGGCTCTGTTTGATAGCCAGATCATAATGTTCTTTATCTAGCTCCACATCCACCATTTGATCACCTAATCTTAATCTAACATAATCTATAATATCATTACGTAATTGATTAAGTGTTTGAATTTGCTCATTAACCGCTATAGCACTTTCCATGCTAATAGGGCCTGGGCCTCCCAAATTCTTTGTACGTATACTTAGATCATTTTGTAGATTTGGCTGAATACTAACATTGTCTGTCATAATTTATGGTTCCGATAACCATATTTATGACTATTCTGTCTTTAACAAGACGATGTCTTTATTAATTCTCCCAGTCAACTTAGTTTCTGTAGCCTTAATTTCTGCTAGAAACTTACGTAATTGCACTTTACTAGCCTTGATAAACTCCTTAAGCTTTTCGTCAGGCTTTCGTATTGTTTTACAAACACTAAGTCTGGTATCAAAATTAATAATACTAGTGCCCTTAACTCCTAGATCAGCATTGTCTTCAGCCACATATTTGCCCAATTTACGTGTAGTAGCATTATAGATCCATAATACTTTAGCACCAACAATGTCAACTGGATTTACACTGACTAGTTTCAAAGTTTTTTCTTCTTTTAGATATTGTAATTTAGCAACGATTTTATCTTTGCTTGTGGGTTTTTTAATTCTAGCCTTTTTAGTGGCTTTTTTAACAGATTTATATTGTTCGAAATCCTCCAAACACTGTTTGAAAAAAGCAAGATGTCGTTTAAAATCGGCTGCTTTGTAATGCTTATAAGCTTCGTTTAATTGGCTGTCTTTGCCTGCTTGTGCTTGTAAAATTTCCTGTTGTCTATATTCTATCAACTGCACAAATTTGCCAAGTTGACTTTGAGGTACATTATTTTTAGTTAGGAAATCATAAGTCTTAAAATTAATAGATTGTTTGGTAATAATAGAATCATAAATGCCTTCTAATTCACCAAGATGCTCTGCAGTTTTTTCAGCTAGTCTATCCTGGATAGTGAGCATTTTTACTGCAGGTTTTTTGCTTTCTGCTACTGCGGGTGTCTTTTTATCAATTAAATTGGCAGTCAATTTATCCAATGTACTATCAATAAAGGTTTTGATCTTAGGCCTAATTGGCATACCTGCACGATGTGCCAAAACGATACTACATAGTGTCATAGGCACTTGACTATCAGATACTTTATCAAAAGCCTTAACTTTAATTGGATCGTAACGATTTTCGTTCAGATACTCTGTAATAAATTTTCTTGTTTCTTTTTGATTGTAGTGATAGTTGTAGTAGAAAAAACTTTTGCGCAAAAAGTGTTCAAATTCTTCATCGGGCATGGCTAACGCCCGCTCAGTGTCCCAAGCAGGTTCAGTACCAGTATATTTTTCATCAGCAGCATATGCACTGCGTAGACTAATTTTTTTAGTTCGAATTAATGGAGGTTTAGATTCCACTTTTACAACCGATTTTTTTGCCATATCAGTATCCAATCGCAATAAAATATAATTATACAATCTTATTGAATTTAAATCAATCTAAATTTCGATAAATACTCTAAACAAAAGAGGTACCTAAAATTCCAAGATTAAGTTTGTGGCAAGACCGCCATTCTAATGATTACCGATTTTTAGATAAGCAAATTAGTGAAACTTTTACAATTGGTGGCACTGGTGTATATCTACACAAATATCTTGGGACCAATCCTGCATATCAAAGTTATCAAACAACCAGTAACACATCTGCCAACAGTAGAACATTGTCATTTGCCAATGCCGCAATATTTTCAGTAGGCCAAACAGTTACAGGTGTGGGAATTAGTGCCAATACAGTAGTTTTTGCTACAAATATCACTGCTAATACTGTAACAATAACTAGTAATACCACTGCTGCTATCCCATCTGGCAGCAGTATTAATGTTTATTGGAAAGACAGTACAGTGCCTTTGTACAAAAATCAAAGTGCTGTTAATATTCAAGATCTATTGTTTTTGGAAAATAGAGATAGAAAATATGATGCAAATATCTATAGAATGCGAGGAATTTATAGTGTAACTGACAATGATTTTGATCTACGGCAATTTGGTCTTTTTTTAAGTCCTGAAAATCTTTATATGTTTTTCCATGTCAACGATATGGTACAAATGATAGGAAGAAAAATAATTGCAGGCGATGTGGTAGAACTGCCCCATAGAAAAGATTACTATCCATTAGATGAAGATATACC
>Ga0129333_10003882_pt1 | contig 14021 bp, 12 predicted proteins | sample CPB6_08_DNA_FD_94474 | JGI IMG/M metagenome (GOLD analysis project Ga0129333, IMG submission 94474) | Freshwater to marine salinity gradient microbial communities from Chesapeake Bay, USA - CPBay_Sum_0.6_0.8_DNA | ecosystem: Environmental > Aquatic > Marine > Coastal | place: USA: Chesapeake... | reverse complement strand
TGTTCAATTTGTTCAGCGTAAGGTAAAAACAGCCTTGAAGGTTTCACCGCCAGACCAGACCCCAGAGGAGTGGGATTCTTGGGTAGATGAGGAAGCCCCGGAGCAGCCCTCTCTTCCCGTTAGCCCCACACTAGGAGATGTTCCCCCCCTGCCCGCCCCGCCCTTAGTGCTGGTAGAAACAGCCTTTTTAGCCAGTACCGCAGCCCTACTCTGGCTGGTCAATTACTACTTTCCCGTGGGGCCACTGTTGCGGATTTGTTTCCCCATTCCCATTGCCCTCGCCTATTTGCGATCGGGTTCGCGGGCGGCCTGGATGACCGCCTTAGTGGCCACACTGTTGCTCACGGTACTGATGGGGCCCACCCGGAGCCTCCTCTTTATCATGCCCTTTGGGGTGTTAGGGGTGCTGTTGGGAGTCTGCTGGCGCAGAAATCAGGGGTGGGAACGATCGATCGTTCTGGGTACACTGCTCTCTAGCATTGGTTTATTTTTTCGGATCTGGCTGACCTCCATCCTCCTAGGGGAAGATCTGTGGATTTATGTCACGGTGCAGGTCAAGGAATTTTTAGCTTGGGTCTTCCTCAAGGCAGGCTTGCTAATTCAACCGGAACTCTGGATCATTCAACTCTGTGCCCTAGGCTTAATTTTGCTGAACAGCCTGATTTATTTGTTTACTGTCCACCTCTTGGCTTACCTACTCCTAGAGCGGGTCGGTAACCCTATTCCTGCGCCGCCAGACTGGGTTCAAGCGCTGGTGGAAAGTTAGATCGTTAGGTTCGGCGTTAGATTTGGGATGCGTGGGAAAATGTCCCCTTTCAGCGTAAGATAATCCTATCCACAGTGTTGGACTAGATGAAGCGCATTAGGAGTCAAGACCATGCCTGCTGCGGTTGGCGTTATTCAAACCCTCGGTTTTCCCCCCGTTCTAGCTGCGGCAGATGCAATGGTCAAAGCGGCCCGGGTCACCTTAGTTGATTATCGGTTAGCAGAAAGTGCTCAGTTCTTCGTGGTTATCCGGGGCCCCGTCTCAGAAGTTAATCGGGCGATGGAAGAAGGACTCAAGGCGATCGAAAAAGTGGAAGGTGGGCAGTTGATTAATTATTACATTGTGCCTAATCCCCCAGAAAATGTGGTTAGTGTTTTACCTATTGAGTATTCCGATCTGGTGGAGCCTTGGATGTGACGCTTGGAATGTAAATTTGAAACCTAAATTTGCAATCTAAATTTGTAATGAACGGGAAACTGAGAATGTGAAATCTGGGATCCAGTTTTACCCGCAAACCCACGAATAACCTGCGGGATCCCAGAGCAAACTCATAAAAACCCATGAAGATGGGTGAACTTTTTATGACTACCATAACTGGACTATTACACAATCCGCCAATATGCTGATTCTGCCACCCTACATTTGGCGGACGTTTTCAGTCAGATTCTTAGGTATAGTGATGTCGTGAGTTCGGCATTTTCCCGGAGTATCTCTATGAATAACTCTATCGGCGTATATGATGTGGAAATCAATCTGCGGGTTCGTCTGATTGAAGAAGACACTACGGTTAATGGGGATCCTGATCGTTTCCTGGATGTGTTGTTGAATGCAATGTGTTCTGGAGAAGATGGCTATCTAGAAACAGCAGATGCGGAGATTAAAGCGTATTTGGTTTCGGAAATGGAAGCTTCCCCCGGAATGCGAAAACAGTTGATGCTGTTACGCAATACGAGTTTGTAGAAATCCGGTAGACCATACAAATTAGTAAAGAACGTAAACAACTAAGGCTATGGCTATGGCTTTAAAGTCTAGGTTTCGCATACCACCAGTTTTTGAGCATATTCGAGAGCCTAACCGCATAGAGGGTCATCACGATCGTTTCTCGGTGGTGTCCTAGTTCTACAATTTCTACGTTGTAGGATGGGGAATGGCGACTGGCAGTATCTAGGACAAAGCGCCGCCCAATTCGCCGCCAACTGGGTTCTTTACCTCGCCACTGCAAACGACAACAGGGCCAAGGCAATTCTTCTCGATCGAATAACCGACAGCAGGGCCCGATCACCCGATAGGTAAAGTGTCCCCCCGGACTGGAAAATAATGTGCCAGCGGGGAAAGGGTGCCCCTGTTCCTGAATCTGCTCCACCTCGTAGGTTGCTACGTCGTAGGCTTCGATCGCTTCTGAGGTAAGAGGAACTGAGCTAATGGGGACTGAGGTAAGAGGGACTGAGGCACGGAGAACAGTTTCTTGTTCCGAAAGAATGTCCGGCAAAGCGTCTACAGAAACCGCTGGCTCATCTTCTGGGACTAAAAAGGAAAGCTGTCGCATGACGTGAATGAGTCTTAAACTGCCACGGGTATGGCTTGCAGTGCAACCTCTCGCACAGCCTGCCGCGCCCACTGATCGACCTGTAAAATGTCCTCTAAACTGGGTTGTAAGGTGTGATCTAGTCGATGACGATCGCACACTTTTTCGATACACCGGGGAATGTCTAAAAATTCAATTTTTTCCGCTAAAAAGAGGGCAACCGATTCTTCGTTGGCTGCATTTAACACCGCAGTCATCGAACCGCCAGCCCGTCCGGCCGCATAGGCCAGGTTCATGCAAGGATATTTCTGATGATCGGGCTCTCGGAAGGTTAAATCCCCCGCTTTGACCAGATCTAAGGGTTCCCAGTCCGTATAGAGACGATCGGGCCAGGAGAGGGCATAGAGCAAGGGCAGACGCATATCCGGCCAACCTAATTGGGCCAGCATGGACGTATCCGCCATTTCAATTAAGGAATGGATAATACTTTGGGGGTGGATCACAATATTAATACGATCGTAATCTAAACCAAAGAGATAATGGGCTTCAATTACCTCTAACCCTTTATTCATCAGGGTTGCGGAATCCACGGTAATTTTTCGCCCCATAGACCAGTTGGGATGTTTAATGGCATCCTCTACCCGTACTTCAGCTAAACGCTCCACCGGCCAATCTCGAAAAGCGCCCCCAGATGCGGTTAACAAAATGCGACGCAAACCAGGCAAGGGCACCCCTACCTGAAAATCTTTAACCAGGGATAACCCCTGAAGGCATTGAAAAATAGCGGAGTGTTCAGAGTCCGCAGGCAGCATTTTGACACCGTGGGCCTGTACCAGGGGTACCACCACCGCTCCCCCCGCAATTAAGGTTTCCTTATTGGCTAAGGCAATATCCTTACCCGCTTTAATGGCTGCGATCGTGGGTAATAATCCGGCACAGCCCACAATCCCGGTGACTACGGCCTCCGCATCTCCATATTGGGCAACCTCTACTACTCCTGCCTGTCCCCCCAACAATTGGGGCATGGGATCGAGTCCGGCTAAAGCGGCTCTTAATTCTGGTAACCGATCTGCCTCAGCGATCGCTACGATTTCCGGCTTAAATTCCCGAACTTGAGCGGCCACTAACTCCACATTTCGCCCAGCCGCTAGCCCAACCAACCGAAATTGATCCGGGTATTGCCGGACAATATCCAGGGTTTGAGTGCCAATGGAACCAGTGGAGCCAAGGAGAGTAATTGCTTTCACGATCGCTAACCGATATTAAGTTTCCCTCAGTATAAGCCTTAAGGTTTTCTTAGGAAATGGTTTAAAACGCCGCCCCTCTGCTGGCGTAGGGGCAATAGGGCAAACACCCAAACACCAAACATCCTAGGTAACAGCAGCTAGTTCGTAAAGATTTGTTAAGATGGAGGAGTAATGTGTCTGTCGTGGGCTAATAACCTCGCCGTAAATTATGACTTATCCCTTACCCACCTCCCCCTACTGGCCATCCCAATATTGGTCTTGGCGCGATCAAAGCATTCACTATGTGCAGGCGGGATCTAACCCCATGAAGCCCCCTCTACTGCTAGTCCACGGGTTCGGCGCTTCCACTGATCACTGGAAAAAGAATATCGCCGAATTACAACAAAACTATGAAGTATGGGCGATCGATTTACTAGGGTTTGGGCGATCGTCTAAGCCCAGCCAGGAATACAGCGGTAGTCTCTGGCGAGATCAATTAGCAGACTTTGTGCGGGAGAAAATAGGACGATCGGCTATTTTAGTGGGTAATTCCCTAGGAGCCTATGCCTGTCTATGTGCGGCTGCCCAAGTGAGCGGCGTAGCCAAAGGGGTGGCCCTACTCAATAGTGCGGGGCCCTTTACCCCCACGGAGCCCCTACCGGAACCCTCCCCCTTAGAAACCTTCTGGAAAAACCTGACCCGACGGATAGTGTCCCATCCCTGGATCACCCGACTGGTGTTTTGGAACTTGCGCCGCCGCGCCACCGTTCGGAAAACCTTAGAAAAGGTCTACGCAAACCCTAGCACCGTCACGGATGAACTAGTTGAGGATATTTTGCGGCCCGCCTTCGATCCGGGGGCTTTTGAGGTTTTTAGCTCCGTTTTTCGGACTCCCCAGGGAGCCAAGGTAGATGAACTCCTGCGGGAATTAACCGTTCCCCTCCTTTTAATTTGGGGAGAAGCGGATCCCTGGATGAAGGTGAAGGAGCGGAGCCAGCGCTTTAAGGAACACTTCCCTAACTGCACCGAGGTCTTTATCCCCGCAGGGCACTGTCCCCATGATGAAACCCCTGAACTGGTGAATCCTGCCCTCGATCGTTGGATTGGGGATTCGGTTCTTTCAGATTCGGGAGCGGTGGAACCGGTTTTGGTCTAAGGGTTTTGGCCTAGGTGGCCTAAAAACCACGCTTACCGAGTCACCGATAGGGAACTCGATCGGGCGGAAAGAGGCACGGTTGCACTATTGCCAGTGCGACCTAGGGACGCAACGGAAAGGGTAGAAACCTCCGGTACACCAATGCTTTTACCCATTAACTCCTCTCGATCGGTTTCGGTAGGTCGGGGTTGATACATCACATCGGGGTTAAACCGATACCCCACATTACGAACGGTTTGAATCAGGTTGGGTTGCCGTGGATCCACTTCCAACTTCTTACGCAGGGAAAGAATGTGGGTGTCCACGGTGCGCGGATTGTCAATTTCGTCTGGCCACGCCCGTTGCAATAACTCCAAACGGGACAGGGGCAGACCACTGGCCTGAGCCAGAACATAGAGCAGGCTAAACTCCTGAGGGGTCAGATCGATATGCTCACCTTTGAGGCGAACTCGCCGCTGTACCAAGTCTACCCTGAGGTCTCCGTAATCTAGGTAGGCGGGAGGAATGGGAGCCCGAATACGGCGGGTTAAAGCATTGACCCGCGCTAAAAATTCCTGCATCCCAAAAGGCCGACAGAGGTAATCATCTGCCCCTGCCTTCAGTCCCTCAACAATATCGCTTTCTAAACTGCGATTCGAGAGAATAAAAATCATCACTTGAGATTGTCGCCGTAACCATCGACAAAATTCCAGTCCTTTTCCCTCTCCGAGATCACCATCTAAAATTACGAGGTCTGGCTGTCGTTTTTCAAACAGACTTTGCCCTTGCATCAAGTTGGCAGACTGACAAACCCCATAACCAATTTGTTGCAAATGCCAACCTACAAGCGATCGCAGATGGGGGTTCGCTTCAATAATTTGAACAATGACAGAATTCACAAATACTCAACCTTAAAAGAGGAGTGCTTCATTCCTAGCGATGATCCTTACGCTAACAGAACTCCGAGGGCTATTTTGTAATGGATGTTACTTTCAGGGGGCAGGCTGGGGATATTCACAGGGCGAGGCTAGGTCAAAGGTTGGAGCGAGGCTAAGAAAATAGGGTTTTGAGGGTTGTCTATCCTCCTGATTTTAAGCTTATTTTTAGATTTACAGGGAAGGTAAAACCAAGTTCCGTCCTGCCATTTTTGCTTTATAGAGAGCCGCATCGGCGGTGCGGTAAAGCACCTGAAAGTCCAGACCATCGATAGGATATTGAGCCACACCACCACTAAAACTTACCTGAAAAAATTCCCCTTTCATGCTGGTAAAGGTTTGCGATCGCCATTGTTTGCGAATTTCATTCATCCGCTTCACTCCACCTTCCCGATTGAGCCCTAGCATAGCAATAATAAATTCCTCTCCGCCCCAGCGGGCTAACACATCTCCCGATCGACAATGTTGTTTCAAATATTCGCCAAATTCCCGTAAAACCCGATCCCCTTCCTCATGACCATAGCGATCGTTCACCTGCTTAAAATGATCTAGATCTAAAACGGCTAAACAGAGGGGTTGAGAGGACTGCTGGGCAATTTGTAACAGGTGAGAAAAGGAACGACTGCCGCCGGTGCGGTTAGCAATTCCCGTCAACAAATCCGTGTCCATTTGATTACGATACAGTTGGCTCCGTTGCCAACGATTGATAATCCGGTTTACAAATCCATTGGCATTAATAGGTTTAGAGATAAAATCATCAGCCCCTACAGCAAAAGCATCCTGGAGGGTTTGCAGATCATCATGGCCGGTTAAAAACAGAATAGGTAACCAACTCCATTGAAAATCCTGGCGAATCATTTGACAAATTTTTAACCCGTCCAGAGAAGGCATTTCTACGTCTAAAACTAACAAATCAGGCTGAACGCGACTCAGGGCAGAGCCAAATAAAGTCGGTTCATTGAGGACTTCAACCTGAAAGTTAGTTTGTTTCAAAAGGGTAGTGAGTAATGTTGTAACTTGTTCATCATCATCCACCACCATGATTTTGACTCGCTGGTGGGCATGAAAATTCATAGCACGGGAAACCGCAGCAAAAATTTGGGAGGAGGTTACGGGCTTCTGTAAGAATACATCCGCATTGAATGCTAGGGCTTTGAGGCGATTTTCTAATCCTTCGGATTCTGATAAGATAATGAGGGAGATATCCGGGGGAAATTTGGATCGAAACGTTTGTAAAATTTGCCAATCTTCGTCGTTTTTAAACAGTTCCGTATTGAGCAATAAAACTTTAGGACAGGATTTTTGTAATGTTTCAAAGGTAGCCTGCACAGATTGTGCAACTTGGATACCCAGTTTCCAACTTCCTGCGTCATGGGCTAACGTGCGGGCAAATTCTTGGTCATGGTCTACCAATAAGATATAGTCGGCAGCTTCACTGAAGTTTGAACTTACCGATCGTTCTCTCAGAACTTGAGCACTTGATCTGGAAGGCACAGTCCTTTTTGATACACTTTTCGAGGCAGTTTTCAAGGCAATTTTTGAGGTAATTTGAGAGGACGTTTGAGAGGATTGCTCCGGCAGTTTTTCCAACTGCTGGGTAGTTTGGGTAGTGGTCTGGTTAATGTCTTGATCAGTCCCCTGCTCGTTAGAAATCACCGTAGATGACTGCTTGGATTGTGATAAAGATCGTGGTAAATCGATCGGTAAGGACGTAGATGATAGGTTCACTTGCGGGTTTTCGGTCTCATTAGAGTCTTGTTGATTTAAGTTTGGGCTGTGGAGTTTTACATCCGTTGCCATTACCACTTGATAAAGTTCTAAAATTAGAGGACGAGTTACATCTAAACAGGCCTTAATATTCTCAATATTCTCGGACTGAGCAAAGGTTTTCTCTAACGTCTGAGCAATGTTAGAGCCTTCTTCAAAACCAAAGGTACCTAAGGAACCTGCTAATTTATGACAAGTCCGTTGACTGCGCTCACATAGATCGGGACTAATTTCGCCCTTTTCTAACGTTTGCAATACATCAAATAAATCTTGGATACGATTGAACGTAGTTTCTTTAGTCCGCTCCCAAATATCACTTAACTGAGCGGTCAAGAGGTCATCTTCAGAAGATGCCTTGGCTGAAGGAATTTGAAAAAAGCGGTGCTCTCGACGCACTAACGCCTGGATCCGGACTAATAGCTCATGGAGATCAAAGGGTTTAAGAATATAGTCATCCGCCCCGGATTCTAGTCCGAGAATGCGATCGGTTTGGCTATTCCGAGCCGTCAACAGAACGATCGGGGTAAAATTTCCCTGCCGACGCAACTGCTGACAGATGGTAATACCATCCAGTTCAGGCAGTTCTACATCTAAAAGGATGAGATCATAGCTTCCTGTTTCGGCCCTGCTTTTACCCAAATCTCCACGGTGCTCTACAACTACCTCATAGTTCTGGGCTTCTAGGGCAGGCGTTAAAAGCTGAATCAAGGATTCATCATCTTCGACGAGCAAAAGTTGCATGGATAGTCCAAACTGTGTTTGCTGGCTTAGTCTTACAGTTTAACGCCAGTGAGTTGTGAACGACTCCCAACTTCCAATCAAAGATTAGGAAGCGGGCTTCGCGTTTCATAGGGGTGCTACTGCGAGAACCCTCCACGCGCAGACACGGGCGTACCCACCGCGTAGTTGTGCCAGACTCCCCCGAAGGCGTGTTACACAACCTTCGTTATTATAGGTCAAAGGCCAGTTTGTCGTCTCTCATCCCAACGCTCACCTTTCAGGTAAAGCGCGGGGCCTCTATGGACGCTCCCAACGATCGCTGCTGGGAGGGTTGGAATGCTTCAGAATGCGGATAAAAGGACTTGAACCTTCACGTCACGAGGACACTAGAACCTAAATCTAGCGCGTCTACCAATTCCGCCATATCCGCATAGTACCTTATTATAGCAGATAAGTAACCGATACAAAGCAATTTTGCGAGGCGAGCATGACCAGCGCCAAGAAAAGCGAGAGTCTAAATGGTTTCTGGTGGCGGCATCACCTGCAATCCATAGGCGCTACGGTGCAGACGTTCGGAATCGGCTGGCCGCTGGTTCGGGTAATATCCATCACCCTCTGGCGTGAAGTTATACGACTTTCCATGTGGCTCGACAATCTCTTTTTTCCTGCATGGAAGCGCAAGACTGTTGACCGTCCCGTGTTTATCATCGGTCATCCGCGCTCTGGAACCACGATGTTGCAACGGAGTTTGACATCCAGCGGCGATTTTGTCATCTTCCGGCTCTGGGAGTTGCTCTTTCCTTCACTGACCGCCCGTAAGATTGTAGGGCCGATTATCGATCGTATGATTCGCGCCGGAAAAGATGTACTCATGCCAAAGAGTGTGGGACATCTCGCAGCCCTAGGCGAAGTGGATGAGGAAGACTTTCTTTTTCTATTTCACGCCCTCACCCAGTTTTATCCCCCTTTGACTGGTTTGGCTTTCTCTGCAAAGGACTTTGGTGATATCGTCTTTTGCGATGATTTACCGGTAAGCCTGCGGCGTGCAAGCATGGCTTGGCTGGATGGCTGTCTGCGTCGCCAGATGTTGTACACTGGGCGGCAACGTGTTGTGGCCAAAATGAACTACTCGGCGCTGCGAGTCCGCACGCTGCTGGAAACTTACCCGGATGCCCGCATTGTGTATCTTGTGCGTTCGCCGTTTGACACCATTCCCTCGCACCTCTCCCTTCATCAAAATGTGTGCTACCACCAATGGGGCAAGGATCGCATCCCACCGGCAGTGCTTAACCGTTACATCCAGCGGCGCTACAAACATAATGTGAGTCTCTACCGCTATATCGAAGACCTCTTGGTGGCGGGTGACCTGCCAGAGTCGCGCATGATCACGGTGCGCTATGATGACATGATGCGCGATTTGGAAGGTGTGGTTGGACGGGTTGCGTCATTTTGTGACCTCAATCTTTCTGATGCACTGCGAAGCAGCATCGCGGTACAGGCGGAGATTCAGCGCGGCTATAAACGCGAACATCACAATCTCACCATGGAAGAATTTGGGTTGACCAGTGCTGATGTGTTGGGCGACTTGAGTTTTATCTTTGACCGTTACGGTTTTGATCGTGGGGGGGTGTAGGGTGCGTTGTAGGTGCGTCCATGAAATGTAACGCACCCATTAGATAGGAACGAAAGATAGGAACGAACCAATCCCATCATTAACTCGCCAAGTACTCTTGCACGTTTTGCTTGCGCTTGCGTAACTTGGTCAGGGCTTCCCGTTCAATCTGACGAACCCGCTCCCGGCTAATGTTCAGACGATCGCCGATTTTTGCCAGGGTCATGGTTTGCCCATCCTCTAAGCCATAGCGCAACGTTAGCACCTGCTTTTGTTGGGGGGTCAGATCCGCCATCAAACCTTCGAGGTCTTGGCGTAGGGCAGATTGGGCGGTGAAGTCTTCGGGAGAAATACCGTCATCTTCTAATAACTCACCCAATTCCGTATCCTGATTATCCCCAACCCGTAAGTCCAGGGATAAGGGTTGGCGAGATTGCAATAAGTATTCGCGCACTTGCTTCGGACTGAGTTCAATTTCCTCCGCCAGTTCAGCGATCGTTGCGGCACGGCCCAGTTTTTGAGAGAGGACGCGCTGGGCTTTTTTCAGCTTATTCAGCTTTTCCGTGATGTGAATGGGTAAGCGAATGGTGCGGCCTTTTTCCGCAATGGCACGGGTGATGGCTTGACGAATCCACCAGTAGGCATAGGTGGAAAACCGATAGCCCTTGGTGGGGTCAAATTTCTCTACACCCCGCTGCATACCAATGGTTCCCTCTTGGATTAAATCCAAAAGATCTACGTTGCGCTTCAGGTATTTTTTCGCCACGGAGACCACAAGGCGCAGGTTGGCTTCCACCATTTTGCGCTTTGCCGCTTCCCCTTCCTCAACAATCTGGGTCAGTTCAGCCTCCGATAACTGGACGTGCTCCGCCCATTCGCTGAAGGTCAACAGGCGATCGAGTGTTTTCTCTACTTTTTCCCGTTCCGCCTCAAGGGCAGATAAACGTTGCACTTTCTTTCCATAGAGAATTTCCTCCTCATGGCTGAGCAGCGGAACCCGACCAATTTCTTTGAGGTAGGTACGAACCAAATCAGTGGATGTAGCAGGAGTTCTCATAATTCACTCAGGTCAAGAAGTTCAGTAAGGTGATGCGGGGTGCCGAAGGTGGCTTCGATGTCCCGCGCAACCCCAGAGGGGCTCTCGATTAGGGCAGCGTAACGATCGTGTTAACAAATTTTAAGGACTTTGTTAACTTTTGTAACATAATTCTCATTTTAGCCCATGTTTTTCAGAATGACTAGTCTTTGCTATATTGATCTCTTGGAACCCAACTGCTAGAGAAAAGGCAATAGATCTGAGCGGTTGAGTACAGTACCCAGTCTAGGCTCGGCAGGATAGATCAAGATGGATGATCTGCCATGCTAAACCTTGGTTTGTTTATTGCTTGAGTTTTGCGCTTAATTAGTAATCCTTAATCATATCAAGATTTTCAAGAAACATCAACCTTTGAAAGCCAATATGATCAAAACTTCCCCCACCCCGCCGGATAGTCCCTCATCAGGCATTCCCCATCAGTTGTCCCTCGGCCCGTTAGAGCAAGAGGTTTTAGGGATACTCTGGGATCAGCAACCGATCTCCGTGCGGGAGATTCAAGAGAGTATTTTGGCGGATCCCTGTCGGGAGTTAACGGCGGCCTCCATTACAACGGTCTTACAGCGTTTAGCCAAGAAAGGTTGGGTAAGTCGCAGCAAACAGGGGGGCGTTTTTGTTTGGCAAGCTTTAATCAGTCGGGATCGGGCCCAAGCTTTGCAGGCGGAAGATCGGTTACAGCAGTTTTTGTCTATTGGTAGCAATCCTGAGGTGGTGGCCGCCTTTGCCGATCGTTTGGACTCTGCCAGCTTGGATCAATTAGAGCGACTGACTGCCCAAATTAAACAGGCACGGCAAGCGAGGGGAGGGAAATCATGCACTTAGTTTTATTGGCTGGAGTGGTGGCGATCGCCATCCTGATCCGGTGGGGAGCCCTCGTGGAGCGCCCAGCTTTTCCTGAAATTCAACGATGGCAGGGAACGATCGCTGCTTTGACGTTGCCAGGGATCTTGTGTCTGAGTAGTGCCATGGCGATTTTAATCATGGGGCACCATGGACGGATGTGGGGCTTTCCGGTCAATGGGCTAGCTTGTCTACTGGCCAAAGCCGGTTTGGTCTGGGCATTACTCCAAGCCGCTCTCTTGGGGATTGAGTACTGGCGGTTGGGATGCTGGTTACAGACCTTGCCCATTTTGGCGCACGGAAATTTGCCTAGGGATGTTTTTCCCAAGAATACGATCGTCCATTATTTAGAAGTGCCGCACATTGTGGCCGGGCAAACCGGACTGTTTCAATCCCGAATTGTGGTCAGTCAAGGGCTATTAGAACTGCCTAGCGACCAAGTTCAAGCGGTTTTAGCCCACGAACAAGCCCATTTTCATTATCGGGATAACTTATGGGCCTTGGGGATCAATTGGTTACGGGGCATTGGTGCCTGGCTACCCGGTAGCGATCGGCTTTGGCAAGATTGGCTCCTCCTGCGGGAATGCCGAGCCGATGCCCATGCCGCCCAGTCCATCGATCCCCTAATTTTAGCCGAGACCCTAGTCTTAGCTGTCCAGTCGAGCTTATCCGAACAAAATAGCGATCAGACTTCCTTTAACCTTGCCTGCATTGGGCTTCAGAGTGCTAGCGATCGGCTAACCTACCGCGTAGAGTCTCTGTTGCGGGTGGAAACCGTTGCCGAGAAAGACCTAAGCTTTTCCCTGATCACCATAGGTTCCCTTCTGCTTGGGTTACTTCCCCTCGCCAGCATTGCTTTTCACCACTTGGGGCCCTTTTTAGAGTGTGCCACCCCCATGAACTCAATGTCTTAACTCATCATTCAAACCTCATAACTTCCCATGCCTTGGGATCAACTGTGGAAACTTCTTCAACTGGCCAGTCCGTCCCTCCCTGTCGGAGCTTATAGCTACTCCGAGGGCTTAGAGGTTTTGCGGGAAAACGATCGCCTCAACACCGCTCAGGATTTACAGGAGTGGTTTGAGATGGAACTTCGCTATGGCTCTATTGCCACCGAAGGAACAGTTTTAGTTCGTGCTTTCCAAGCGGTTCAAAACCAAGACTTAGAGACTTTGCGCTATTGGAATCAATGGTGGTCTGCATGGCGAGAGACGGAAGAACTGCGAAACCAAAGTTGGCAAATGGGCCGATCGCTTTGTCGATTAGGGGGGGCTTTGGAACCTGAGTTACTCCCTTATTTTCAAGCTTCTGGCGAAGTGTGTAATTTTGTCATTGCCTTTGCCACGATCGCCGCTTATTGGCAGTTACCTTTGTCGTCTGTGGTTTCTGCCTATTTATACAGTTGGCTCAGCAATGGAATTAATGCCGGGGTTCGTTTAATTCCCCTAGGGCAAACCCTGGCGCAACAGATTTTGTTAGCTCTCCATCCCAGTTTAGACCATGCCACCCAAAAAGCCTTAACCCAGGCGGATCATGAATTAGGGGGATGGAGTCACGGAATGGGAATGATTTCTAGTCACCATGAGTACCTATATACTCGCCTTTTCCAGAGTTGAGTTAGACAGTAGAAATTATTCATAAACCAAATTCAAGAAAACACGGTCTAGGCTCTCGGTCACGCTCCGATCGTCAAATAACTGATGGGCATATTGTTGATATTGGGATTGGGATTGATATTGGGATTGATATTGGGATGAAAGCTGATTTCGCCATTCGGAATTTCGACCCAGTTCTACAACAAAAAAGTTTCTAGAAAGACAAAATAAGCCTGGGGAAATTGTTGAGCAATGGCAGGATAAATAAAGTCATAATTAAATAACTATTGAGCAGCAAAGTGTCTGAGGAAGATAGATTCATAGCATCAAAATCAGAAAACTTAAAAAACTATCAAAACGTATAAAGAACCCATCCCCCTCTTCCCACGCTACGCATCTGGGATCCATTCCTCCATCTTCTCCAATGGTTTGGGGGGGAAATCTTTGGGGATCCACAGAACTTTTGGGGATCCACAGGACTAGGTACCATCGAGTTGACACTGGATCGAGTTAACACTGGATCGAGTTGACACTGGGATCCACCACCGCTACCTTTTGTTGCTTAAAGCACCGACCTGATCAAGCTTGTCTTAGTTTACCTGACTCACTCACTTTAGCGCTAAGATGACTTACAAATTAAGATAACTTACAAACTTTTGTCGTACCATACACTAAGATTAATGATCAGTATCAAAAGATTAGATTGTTTTGGTAAGGTTCTAATCACTCCTTATCTGCTTTCGCCCAACTTAGGGTTCATAATTTCTTAGGGGGTAGTATTCAATGGATAAAGAAACTATTCAGACT
>Ga0129333_10003879_pt1 | contig 14023 bp, 8 predicted proteins | sample CPB6_08_DNA_FD_94474 | JGI IMG/M metagenome (GOLD analysis project Ga0129333, IMG submission 94474) | Freshwater to marine salinity gradient microbial communities from Chesapeake Bay, USA - CPBay_Sum_0.6_0.8_DNA | ecosystem: Environmental > Aquatic > Marine > Coastal | place: USA: Chesapeake Bay... | reverse complement strand
GTTCGTTTTGGCCTTGTACTTCGTGGCGTGAGCGTTCCAGCCGATGAGGACTGCGCCTCTGAGGTCTTGCGTTTCGATCCCTTCTTCGATTTCTTCATCGTTGTGTCGGGTTGCGTTGGATCGTCGGTTGTCAGTTATGTAGTCGTCAGTGCGTTTGTTGTTGTGTTACACATGTGGTCGATTTGGCGTGGCTGCGCTTTTGCACGCTGCTCGCTCTGCACTCTGCTCAATTGCTCGCGCACCGCTATTATAAATCACAGTGGTGATAGGAGATTTGCTCTATGATATGTTTGAATACATCATATGTCAAGGAAAAAAGATCCAAAAGATCCATTTCTATGTTGGAACTGGTACGTTTTTATTTTCAATGTCCATTTTGTCAGCGCATAAACACTTTATTGATTTGGCGCCAAAAACTTTGACAACAGGTGTCAAGGAACAAAGATCCAAAAAAATCTATTTCCATGTTGGAACTAGTATGTATGTGTTAGTTCACCCTTTTATTTTAGCGCCAAAAATATCTTGTTGTGGCGCCAAAAATTATACCATTCACCACTCACACTGTCTCTCGCATAACTTGCTTCCATTTTCTTAAAAATCAAATGCGGTCGATGTGATGTCTCATTCGTTTGAAGTATAGAAGACAATCTGGTCCATCAACAAATTGTAAGTCATCACACAACGTTCCACCGATCAAACTTGTATCTTCGTATCCATTGCGTCGTCGTCACAGTCAACAACTGTCATCTTCACTGCCGTCGTCGCAGTCGTCGCCGCTGTTGTCGTCGCTGTCGTCGTCGTATCCGTCGCATCATCACACATCATCGCTACCGACGTCGCTGCTATCCGCTGCCACTGTTGCTGGCGTTTACATCAGATCAACTCTTAGTAAGTACAATAAGACCGCTATTGCTATTGTATTTTGGGCATCGAATTCAGTTTGTGTTTACTGTTCCATATGAGTGCTGTTCAGTCGTTGTTTGTTCTATTCCCCAGTGATTTTTATGAGATATATAAGTTATTCGTATTGCTTTGTTAACTTTATTCTGAGCTCTAAGTTTGTTGTGGTTAATGAGAAGTATGGCAATCACTAATGGTTCGACCAGGGTATTGGCAGCACATTATTCTACATCGAAGAATATATTATTGATTAAATGACATTCAAAAGATTGCATTGTATTGATCTGAAACTGGATTATTGAGTTATTTTGGTTATCATGGTTTGAAATGAAGTGATGCACTGATCTTGTTTTGACAACCGTACTGTTTGACTTGGAATGAAATGATTCGCTGATCTTGTTCCAACAACCGTATCAATGGACTTTCTGGGACCGATTAAATGAATAAAATGCGTCGACTGTGTTGTTAAAAGATGAGGCACACTCTGGGTATTCAATTTGATATTCACCAATTTCTCTACAAATATTACTGTTGCAGAATTGACTATTTTAGACATGGATGACTCAAACATTTAATTCCGAATAGGTTGATGAATTTTGTTGATTTGATTTGACAAATGCTATTATTGCCAAGTTGAATGAACTGACACGACTGGCTTATCGATATGACGTATTACTGTTAGTCTATTTAAAGGATGGTCAATCCAAACACAAAGAGATCTGGCACCAAGAGTAAAAGCAATGCCAGACTCTCAACTCCAACACATAAGACCAAACTGGAACTCCCTGAGTCTCTTTTAACAACATCAACTTTGTCATCAAAGAGCACTACAGCATCAATGAAGAAAGCAATCACAAAGATGGATCTAGGTAAAGAACTTGCTAATACATCTGATGATTCTGTTGCTGATGAGTTGGATTGGAGTACAATCGATTGGAATAGTAAGCGTTCTGTTCTAGCTGCTGTGAAGATTCTTTACAAAGATGATTGTGACGAGGATGATATCAATGAGTTGACATATGACCAATGTATCGATGAGCTCTTTGCCAGTATAACATCGATCGATGTCTGGAAAGCAAAGTACCAAGAGATGGGTGTAATGAGAGGTATGGATTATCGTACCATGGTGAATCGGACTTCTACGATGAAGAGGATGAGTAAAGACAAGCGAGCTCAAGCTGTGCGTAATCTTGTGAAAGAAATTAACGCAAAGATCGAGTTTGTCAACGATGGAGGAACATACAACCAGCGTGAACAAATCACATCAGTTCAATCCAACAAATTGAAAAACCACAAACCATCTGACAATAATGATGAACACACAGCATCATGCACTTCCGATGAAGACTCCGACTGCCATGAACCAAGCTTGACTGTGAAAAAAGTTTATGATGAAACAGGAAATGTATCTGGGGATGAGAAGAAGGCAGCCAAAAGAAATGAAAACGGTGACAGCAAGGAAGAGCAAGACCAGAAAGGTGAGCATAGTGTGTTAAAACAAATGAAGCGTGATGGTGGTAAGGGCAGTGGCTCAAGGAAGACGAAGAAACAGATGATCAATGAGATCAACTCTCTCAAGCAGATGCTACTTAATGCAACCGAGAAGTTAGAGGAAGCTGAAGAATCAAGTGAAGATGAGTCAGACTCCAAACCAAAGAAACCCAGTTCCAAAAATGTTATCATCAAAAAAGAGCCCGGCATAAAAGATGAAGACACCGAATCCGACAATGAGGATAAGGCATCTGCATTCGAAGCTGTCAAATCGAACATCAAAATCAAGGAAGAACCTTACGATGATGCTAATACCTCGGTTTTGACTGATGCAACCAATGAGTCCAGCAAAGATAGACGAACTACTGGCCATAAGAGTTCAAAGCGCAAGGTGGGTCCACATCAAGATTATGAAGGAGTCCATGATGTCCAAGATAAGTCACTCGGTGGTACTCCCAAAAAGAGCAAGAAAGAGGAACACAAACGGCCAGTGAAGAAAGAGTCTAACTCAGACTCCGAGTCTGACCTTGAAATAAGTGATCTGTTAAACCTCTCCGAGACTGCATCCAAGACTAATTCAGCCAAGAAAATGAATGTATTTGTTTCGAGTCCCTTTTACGGCCGAGTAGTTGGGCGTAAGCAGAAATGCGTGGCTGTATTTATGGAGAATAAGCCTATGCTGTGGTATTTGAAACCACTGTTCTTGCGTTGGTATCTGGACTCTCTCAGTGCTAAGCGAAAGAGAAGCGAGCGTCAAGATTGGGAGATGAAATGGAAAGACACTATCGAAGAGTTCTATGCACGGAAAAATCCCAGTCCAGACGATACTCTTGCTCGAACAAGAGGCAACAAAGCAGTTACACACATTTCCTTCATTGTCAAGATGCCAGAAGATACTGACATAGAAGATGAAGTTAAGAAAGTGATGAAGGCTTTTAAATCTTGCTTCAATCGCAAACCTGGTAAAGAGTGTCACTGTGGAGTAAAATTCTTGTCTCTTCTGATGGAAAACAATATGGAAGGTCTCCATAACAACCTACTCCAATCTATGAGCGATGGTACTGAGATTCAACCTGCAGCCGACGCCATTTCTATTGAGCTTGATAAATATATTGGACACAGTGATCTCCTCCAGTTCGAGTGGGATACACCTCTCGATAAGATGTGGACCAACTACGACATCAAAAGGTTCCTGATGACTCATATTGGTGTTACTGGATGGGATAAGATGAGTGTCGATGAAAAGAGGGCATGCTTCAGAAACTACGTCCCCAACCAAGCGTCAGGAATCATACCAGATTGGGGAGCAATGATCAAGCGCCAATGGAATGACGGCCTTTAAACAAGTACAGACAAAAAAAACAATGATCACTTCGGAAAGAGATCGTCTTCTTATATCTTTCCGAATCTGCATTTTATTTCACCAGAAGCGCAACATCGAGAGCAATCACACCATCACGCTTCTTTTGTATTTATGTATTGTCTAACTGATCTAAACACTAATTCGATCATATGAAAAACTTCTTAACAGAATCCACAGCTACAATGATACTGACTATGACAGTTACAATCCTCCCTCTTTTGTTGGTGATTTGTCTCACATGTACAGTTCCATTCGCATTGAGAGTTGGATTGGGATTCATCAAATTCCTCTCACAAGTTTACGACAACTTCAGTTCACGTCTACTCGATATTTCAAAAGTCACAATGGCAGCACATCACTTCTTTTTCCATCATAATACTAGTCCATATCAAAATCAACTAACAGTCATGTCATCAATTCTTATGACAAAATGGACTCTCAAGACTTCTTGTAACATGACAATTGTAATGATGTATATCATCTACACTTTTGATATCAAACGATTTGTGACAGCTCCTACTGGGTTCTACAGAGATAAAGCATTTCTACACAAGAGATCTGTTCTACAAGCTATTATGAGCTTGCTTCTTATATCCATGATATCATTGGTGCCTTTCTCTACCATGTCAATGACAAAATCAGATTCGGTATTAGATGAGCCCGTTGTTTCATTCAAAAAGCAAGATATCCTGGATGAGAGAATTATATACAGCAGTATATTCCTCCATGGTTTCTGCAATGTCATAATAAGCATGTTTCACAAACACAACAAAGATCATGTCATTGGTTTTTCAATGCCATCATTGAAACACTGGAATAGATCAATACTGAAAAAATATTGCTGCCCTGGTTCAATTAAATATCGCAACATGTCAAGATGTACGAAGACCAAGAAGCGAATGTCTGAAGAGAAAACAAAAAGGTTGTATTTATGTGAAAATGAAATGGCGAATTCAGTGACTATACAACGCATTACTAAGGTAGCAGCTTTCCTCAACATTTCAATGACGTGGTCAGCTCATCAGATTCACAGATGGTGTGTATGGACAATGTGTTGGGTGCTGATGATTGCTGCTACAGTGTTGCTTTCATTTGTTCGCTGGATTGAGCGCTACTGGCTGGTTCAACAGTTAGTTCTCCTCTTTGTACAAGTAGTTTCAGTTGAGTGCTTTCTCTTTACTATCACGAGGATTCTTCTGATAATTCCTTGGAAGGCTCTCATTTGTCAGGATATTCCAATGATGCTGTGGGTAATCACCCTGGCTTGTGTTGAAAAGTGGGCGGCTGTTGAAGGGATACAACTCATCTCATCTCGTCGGTGCTCTCCCAATAACAGTTTATATAGAGCTTATTCGATGGCAACAGATCCACTGTATGTGGTGTCACCGGAAGACATTGCCAGTCGTGCCAGGGAAATGAAGACAGCGCGACAACGAGAGAGACGAAAGGCTGAAAGCCTAGAGAAGAAGCAATTACGGAGGGAGACTGACAGAAAGTATAAAGAAGAAAAACGACGCAGAGAAACCGCAGATGAAACAGAAGCTAGGCTGCAAGCTACACGAGAATATTGGGCATCAGCTAAAGTCAAAGACAAGCACAACATAAAAAAAGTAAGAGAGAGAAGAAATCTGTTCCATGAAGAAATTATAACCAGAAATATAATCAGAACAGAGATTAAGAGCAATCGATTAAAAAAGAGAAAAGCTGAGACTGAAGCTGAGACTGAAGAAAGGAGATCCTCGTTGCGACTATGGAAACAGGCTATCCGAAATAGGCAATGCATAAACTTACAGATAGGTGCTCGAATCAGAGATTTAATGAAGAATGCATTGGATGCACTGCATGTCACAAACACAGATTCGACCAACAAAACAAACAGAACACATAAGGCTCGAATCTGTATTATTTGTGACTGTTTCATCAAGGGGGTGCACGAAGACGGAGTCCCGTCTATATCTGGTAGAGAGATCAAGTGTCATTTCAACCGCCTTAGTGTCAACAGCTACCAAGAGTTTCACAAAGTTACTTTGAAACCAAAGTTAATTGAATATTATGAGGTCAAAGGATTCGAAGGCATGCTCCTATCTAAAAATGCAACAAAACTGCGAAAAGATACATACCCCATCTGTCTAGAGTGTAAGCCCCAAATGACAAAGGCACGCAGAGAATCAGATAAACCCCCAACATATTCAATTGCGAATGGATTTGCTATCGGCTGCATTCCCAAATGGATAGAAAAATCGAAAGGAGGTGTGTGGAAGATTATCATAGATGAAACTGTTAACCCAGTTATGAAGGCTCTCATGGCTCCAGTGAGACCATATGGATGGATCTTCCAACACAGCGGCGGATGTCAGAAATCGATTATCGGCCACTACACTTTTTTTGAGACAGATCAATCTGTCATTACTGGTGTTGCAAATTGCCTCAAACAATTCAATGCAAACAATATCTTTGTCATGATCTGCGGCAGTGTAACACATGGACAAAAATGTGCCATCCTGAATCAGTCATATGTTGACCTCGATATGTACACTGACTTGCGCAGATGGTTTATCGAGAACAACGAACACCCATCATTCAAAGGACAAGCAATGCCAAGCGATGTTGGAGTTCTTCAGCCAATATTCATTCAAGACAGCAGGGACAGTACTGAATGCGCGTCAAAAGATGCAGAAATAGAAAATGCTTTTGGACATGAATATTGGACATTTTCTACTGCTCAAGATCCCACAGAAGATACCTCGGTGTACCAGACAACACAAAAGTTTGCATGTGCTTTGATCAACAAGACTATGCCAAAGTTGCTAGTACAAGGCGGTGAATATGCAAAAGAGCACGAGGTTGAAATAGAAGCAATATTGCCATTTGCATTCCCATATGGATTGGGAGGGCCAAAAACAAAGAGGAGAGCGCATGTACCCATCGGAGATTGTATTCAGAGGTACTTTCGGCTTGCCATGCCTCAATTCATGGCAGCTGACGTCATCCTTGTATTGCATCAAATTTATTCACGTCAGTTAAGTTTTAGAAGTGGTGTCATGACATGCAGAGGCAAATATAGAAATGTCAACAACTTTGTACGTGTTCTCAGTAGAATGAAACCATCTGATTTCGATCCAGAAAAAACTAATGGAGATCCTACAAATAACCCAGATGTCTCCCGGATAGTGTCATCAATTACAACAGCTTGCAAAGCCATGGGTCACACTGCAGAACATGCAGCGATGGCAAGACAGAAGCAGTTTGCCATGATGGATCTCTTTGGCATGACAAGTCTTTTTCTCACGATCACCCCAGATGACGAATGTAGCTTCAGAGTGCGACTATATGCAGAGCCAGATAAAGAGGTGAGTAATCATAGAACAAAATGAGTCAGTCATTTCGTTTTGAAAATCCTAATCCGAATACAAGCATACTTTACCAGATATCCGAGACTGGGAAGCTTGTGAAAAAGACAAAGAGAAACGTCAAAGAAGGAGAACAACACGTCCAGGAGCATGTTCCATTGAATACCAGCACATAATAGAAGTGTTTGTCAAATGTCTTCTTCGATGGAACCCAAAGACTCAGAGATCTGAAGGTGAAGGGATTTTGGGAGATGTCATTGCGTTTGCACCTGCTCACGAAGAACAGGGAAGGCACACCCTTCACACGCATTGCCAAGTATGGGTGAAACAGTTGAATAGTGAAGTACGACGAGATCTATTTCAGGCTGATCCTATCAAACAAGCAAAAGCTAGACAGGCCTTTTATGACTATGTTGATATGATAATGAGATCGTCATATTCTACGCCTCTGAGTTTTGATCACGTTTGTGTCCCAATAAATGGAGGCGAATCCAACCTCACCAAACATCTCCACGAGAGAGAGCTTCAAACATTCAGAGATGCTCGTCACCAAGAGCTGTGGAAAGATATACCAGAAGGCTGTATTATTCAATGCAGAGCTTGCCATACCAGAATGTCTCCTGTTCACGCTGTCACGAAAACATTTTGTCAGCGAATGGAGTCTTATGGTATTTCAGATACGACGCGCCCGCCACAACAATTATTAGAGAATGCACACCTGAGAGATGCATCAATAACAAATGCTCAGCTCGATGCAGCCGCATATTGCTACTCCTACGATGTCTTGGCAAACTGCGACGAGGCCCCAGTTCACTATGAAAATACAGTTTGGAATGACAGTGAAATGCGAGAACTACTGCTTCAGCATCGCTTCGAACACCATGCGATGTGTCATTGTATGAGTTGTTTTAAGAAGGGGAATGAGTGTCGTTTCTTATTTCCCTTCAAGTGCTGTGCATCAACAAGGATATATCCTGATGAAATAGACAAGACACCAACAACCCCCTGGCATTGCCTTAGCGACCCTGATATTATGTGGATGTCACCTTGGATACTCACTCCAAAGAGAGACCTCGGAAGTGAATATATGAACACATTTAATCATGCTCTATCAGGAGTTTTCAATTGCAACACAAATGTTCAAGTGGGTGATATCTGGCAGATATTTTATTCAACTCTCTATGGATCAAAATCAACACAGAAGGAAGATAGTGAGAGAGTACAGAGGATCCTCCAATGCGTAGCTCGGAGACTGTTGAAAATCGAGGAACGTAAACTTTTGCAAAATGACAAAGCAAACGACAAAGACGAAACATTCTCACAATCACTTGGAATAATGTTGTCAGGGCTCCAAGCAGCAACATCTCGACACTGCGTAAGTGCCACCATGGCTCACCTCATTGTGTCATTGGGTGGAACAAGATTTCAATTTTCACACGAGTTTGGAACTTTACTAGTATCACAGTTGGAAGCCACTCTCAAAGGTGAAGAAGCTGATGTATACATCAAGAGAACAGAAATCAAAGGAGATACACTGCTATGGCATGATTCTACCAGCGAAGACTACATTTATCGTCCAGACAGTTTGCAGCATATATGTGCTTACTACATGGCTATGCACTACCAGAAAGTGATGAAACCTCGCAAAGTATTACAAGAAGTGTTATCAAATTTTAATACATCATTCTTTCACAAGACATCGGCAAGTGACACGCACCGTATCGACAATACAGCATCAGATGCTTCGCCTCATGATGGAGATGAGACCACTACCATAGCTCTTGAATTCAATACTAATCACCCAAATGCGCCAATCACACAATTAGTAAAGCGCAAGAAATGGGTCGTACCAATCACATATTACGACGGAGCAGCACTGTGCGGTTTAGCAAACCTCAACATTGACAGCGCAAGTATTACTTCCAAGTCAAGCATCATCATAGACGAGTACAGAGAAGATTATGCGAGGATTGCGCTATTGATGTTCTACCCTTATCGAAAACTTGAAGACATCATGATAAATGGGAGCTACTGGGCAGTTTTCAAACGTGAATTGGATCTATATCGTCAGGAGAAAGAAACAACTATGTGGAGGAAGGGATTCAGCATCTTACAGAACATCGAAAATAGAAAAATGCTGCAATCTCATAGAAACAATCTAGCAGATGAAATCACTGACAAGACAATCAACCGATGTATCGGGCAAGGATCAAGATCCAAGGCAAAATCAAACAAGACGCCCAAAAAAGTATTCGAAGAGTAAGTATTACCATCAAATCGGAACAAAATGAATAAATCATTTCATTCCGATTATTATGTTCTGTATTGATATTGCCTTTACTTGCATCAGCTTCCCTCATGCTAACTCACAGATTTCATTGTGTTATAAGATTTCTTGACATTGATATTTCAGATGATGAAGACGATCCCATCAAAGAATATTCTGAACTCCCTATGACTCACGACGAGATCATCAACAACTGTGGTTTTGATAGCGAAAATATGATAACACCTTCAAGTAGTATGAAGGGATCAGCTGTTCAACTTGGTGATAATGTAGACAATCAAACGTCACATATGTCTCAGGAACAGCATCTTAACAACAGTACACAGTCTCCAGTCAACATGCGAGTTCGATTCAAAACAGTCTTGAAACTTCTAGAAGGAGCATTGGTAGGATTCATCGAGTATATTGACTTCGAGAACTACGTGAATGAACAAAATGCCGATACGTCTACAGCTGAATCGCCAACAATTGCTGGTGTGGCAAAAAAGCTGGCTTTACGAGATGGAACAATATTAGATGAAAAGCAGTACATCACATATGAAATCATATGCTGCACATTTTTACTTGACATGCTGAAAGAGACACATACAAATTTTAAACTGATGCAGGCTACAACGAGCAATGCAATCGAACAACTACCCAAGAGTATTCAAAAGTTGAAAAAACAATTACATGCTAGAGGAGGCAAAGACCAGTTGCGTCTCTTTTTGACAGGACCTGCTGGTGCAGGAAAAACAACAGCGCTCAAAGCAGCTGAACACTTCTGCTTCGAATTTTGTTCATTCTGTGGCATACCGTGGTATCCCACGACATTTTTCTACACGGCTTACACAGGTGCAGCTGCATCAGCATTTGGAGGACGTACTATTGTGACTGCTTCAGGTATGTCATCTGGAACCCTAAACGACACACAAATTAAAGAATGGGAGAGGTGCAAAATACTTGTAATAGACGAGATATCATTTATGTCTGAAAACGAGCTCATAAAGTTGGATAACAGGCTTCGACGGTACAAAGACAGGAACAAGCCTTATGGAGGGTATTCGGTCATCTTTGGTGGAGATTTCAGGCAGCTACAAAACAACACAGAAAAAAAACAATTACTATATTCCAGAGATTCACAGCGAAAGTTTGAGACTAACCTTAATGGGATTATCATACTTGATAATGAACACAGGTTCAAAAACGATAAAGAATTCGGACGACTATTAAAACGATTCTGGGCAGGAGACCTCACCAAAAAAGACAGAGACCTCATCAATTCAAGAAAGGTAAATGGGACTACTGTCAAAATCCCAGACGTTCTTTCATGTAAAGAAGATTGGAGCTATGCGTGTCCATACAACAAAGAGAGAAATGCCATAACAGCCAGCATTTTCAAGAAGCATGTTGAGAACACACATCCCATGACAGGAAGCCATGAGAATCCACCTCAACACACCCTCATAATAGAAGGGTATTTCCAAACCAAACCAACCAATGACACACACAGCGAACGGGTCAGGAATGTGATTAGACATAGGATTGTGACTTCATGCGGAGACAATGACATTGAATACGGCAATAGGAAAAAGGCAGACCCATCATTGTGCTTATATCATGGGATCCATTTAATATGTGTCACAGACAACAAAAACATGAATCAAAATCCACCAAGAGGAAACGGTACCGTTGTTAAATTCATCTCAGCCAAAATCAAACACATGGCTCCTTCGTACAAGGTCAAGATATACAACGGAAGAAAAGTATGGACAGTAAATGCAATTGATGTAGAATGGCTCAACGTAGAATTAGTTGACAATCATGAAGAACTTGACAACATACAAAAAGAAATAGAAGCTACAAGAAACAGAACGGATACGAACAAAAGAGATCGGAGAGAGAAAATAGACAACCTACAAAAGCTACTAGAAAAGAAAACACAACAGAGAAGTGCTGGGACATCCATGGTAAGAGCTTAGATCTAGGAGCTATTTGAAGTTTTACACTTGCATCCCAAACTAATGCTAAACTGCCTCTCTGTGACGTTGATGAAGATTATCATTTCCCAGTCTATAGCTAGGCGTTGGCTAGAGACAAGGAAAGTAAAAGGGCTGCGCGCAGTGAAGCGAGCAAAAGCGGCAACATCTATTCAAAGAAAAGTTCGTGGATACATTGCCTTCAACAGGTACATGGAATCTGTGGTCAATCTCATCATTTGTCAGGCAGTTTCTAGAAGATGGATTGCTTTAAGGCGTGCAAAGGTTTTGAGCGACGAAAGAGCTGAAAGGGAGAGAAAAATCGCCGCTACTAGAATCGAAACTGCGTACAGACGTCATGTTGCGTATTCTTCGTACACTGCTACTTTGACTGACATTATCTTATGCCAATCCTACGTTCGTCAATGGTCAGCAACAAGGGCCGTCAATACATTTAAGGTTTCACGCCAAGCTGCAGCTGTGGTTATTCAGTCTGCCTATCGAGGTTACTCCAAAAGTCTTTTGTTTATTATCACTCTCTCAAGGATCATTCTTCTCCAGTCTCAAGTTCGCGGATTCCTTGCGAGGAGGGCTTTTAATCATACAGTAAAGGTGAACAATGAAGCTGCAACTACGATTCAAAAGTATTGGCGTTCATACAAAGCCGAAACAGATTTCATGTAAGTCTATACTTGACTACGGATACCCCTCATTATTATTTTATTATGAATTCATCCGACATATTTGCATTGTATCTTTCACAGAATGGCATTGGCAGGAGTAATCTCTCTACAAGCAAATATTCGCTCGTATTTGGAAGTGCGAAAGTACACCACAATCCAAAACACAAGGCACGGCGCAGCAGCAAAAATCCAAAGCGTCTTCCGGTCTAATATGTACACTGATGTAAGATCATGCATGATGTGTACTTTCTTTGATAAGAACTTGCACCTCTCACTATGTTCATGTTTTTGGTACTCTAATGCACTCTTTAGGCGTACACGCACAAGTTGGTAGACATAATCATGTGTCAAAGTTTTGTTCGCCGATGGATTGCAAAGAACAAGATGGCCAGATTAAGACAGCAAAATACGCTTGATCGCGTGGCTGTGATTATTCAAGCTCGATGGAGAGGATATATCAAGAGATGTGATTACGTGAGTAGATTTTGTTCACTCTTCCCATTCACCACTAACAATCATTTCTGCTTTCAGATCATCAAACTTTTGGATATCATTTCTCTTCAGTGTCATGTTCGTCGATGGGCAGCCAACAGACAGAAGCAGCTTCTTTCAAAGCAACGGGATAGTGCAATCAAGATTCAATGCATTGCAAGAGGTTACATTGCTTACACTAACTATGTGTACACTTTGATAGACGTCATATTCTGCCAAGCAATCATACGTTCAAAACTAGCAAGGAACGAGCGTTCGAAACTACGCCACGAAAGCAAATCACAACACACCGCAGCAGTTTGCATCCAATCAAAATGGAGATCAGTCATTGCGAGTGAACGATACATGAGCATTGTGTCCTGCGCAGTATTAGCCCAAGCGTTTCTAAGACGGCACATAGCACGAAAGAGATTTGCCAAGATCAAAGCATATGACGCGTGCCGAAATCGATCTTTGATTAGCATGAAGGAGAGGGAAAGTGCTCTCTGTATCCAGCAAGGTTGGAGAGGCTTTAAACTGCACCGTTTCAACAAGAGTGCAACCCGCATCCAAAGACAGTGGAGAGAGCACATGAACTGCCTCCGCTCTGCTCAAGCCACTGTTCGTAGTATTATCTTCGTCCAAGCTACTATCAGGAGAATTTTAGCAGTCAGGCGAACTGTTAATGCTCAACGTTTCGTCGCCATTGAAGAATCTGAGAACATTATGATGGATCAACGAGAAGCATGTGTTGCATTGCAACGTTGGTGGAAAAAGCAAATGCATCAAGTTCAACTGAACAAATCTTACAGTGCTGACTTTTTCATGCATAATGCTGCAGCAGCTTCTATTGTGAGTTCGCAATATCTCATGTATGCTTACCTCCGATTACTCTGCCTTTTTACTCACAGAAATCTTCTCCGCTGCAATTCTTATATGAAGCAATCTGCCTTTCGCGGCTACAAAGAGTTCTCCAGATATGTCATCATTTCCTATTTCATCCTCAAAATTGTAAGTTCATCCTTCATTGTAATAATCATTCGTCACATCAAGTAGATATGATTTCTTACCATTTGAACACAACTAATCGAACCATAGCAAGCTCTATTAAGAGGTCATTTAGCAAGAGCTGGTGATTGAGTCTGCGAAGCAAAGTCTCCCGCCTGTCCCTCCCGCACGAATGCGAGAGAAGCGAGCGGCATTGATTATTGAGAGATTTTTCATTACAATCAAAGCTGAAATCGATCGAGAGGTCAAGCAGATGGAAGAGCGCAAGCAGAAGAAGAGGAACAGAAGAAACCTCATGTGTGAAACTGACTGCGCTGCCATTCTATCCTCACCAATAAACCCCATTCCCATTCCCCGGCCCGCTAAATCTCCTGCTTACCGGAACCCTGCACTCTCCTCCCGAATCCTCCCGTAATTTCCCCAATATGGACGAAATCCTCCCCCCCGCCGCCTCTCCCGACGGATCCCTCCCCTCTCTCCCTTGGTGTGAACGATGTGATAATACCCCCGTC
>Ga0129333_10003878_pt1 | contig 14024 bp, 6 predicted proteins | sample CPB6_08_DNA_FD_94474 | JGI IMG/M metagenome (GOLD analysis project Ga0129333, IMG submission 94474) | Freshwater to marine salinity gradient microbial communities from Chesapeake Bay, USA - CPBay_Sum_0.6_0.8_DNA | ecosystem: Environmental > Aquatic > Marine > Coastal | place: USA: Chesapeake Bay... | reverse complement strand
GGCTCGAACCGGGGGCGAGCGTGCCGCTGACGGTGACAGGGCCGTTGATCGTGCCGGTGCCCATCAACCAGGCGTTTGCGGCGACGGAGAGGCTTCCGGAACCGAGTATGCCGTTGACCTTGAGCCTACCTGCCGAGACCGTGGTGGCACCGGAGTAGGTGTTGTTGCCGGTGAGGATCACCGTGCCTGCGCCGGTTTTGGTGACCGCGCCGGCGCTCCCGCTGATGATGCCCGAGAACGTGGCCGTGCCGCCGGTGACGGCGGTGAGTTCCGCGGTACCGGTCACGGAGATGCCGCCAGAGTAGGTGGTCGTGCCCACGGACGAGATGCCGAGTTGAGCGGAGGCGACCACGGAGCTGAGAGTGCTGATCTGGAAGTTGTCGAGCCCCATGGAGTCGCGACTTCCCGAACCGGTGGCTGCTCCAGAGATCGCCGCGACACGGAACACGACATCGGACTGGTTGCTCATGCCGCTGACGGCCGTGCCCGAATAGGAAACCGTCGTCGAGCCCCAGACGCCGGGATCGGGCCACGTGCCGAGCGTGGTGAACGAGGTCGGCGATACACCCAGACCGTACTCGATCGACCACGTCGTCGACCTCGTCTGGACGCTCAGCATCAGGAGGTCGAGCGAGACCGAGTCGATTGTCTGGCCGGTCGTGCTGAACGCATAGCTGAAGGCGGCACCAGGATCGCCAAAGGACGATGTCTGCCGGACACCGAGGGCGCGATCGAGCGAAGCCGCCTGGGTCGCCGAACCGCTCGTAGAGGTCAGGCCTGTCGTCGAGGCATAGTTCTTGAAGGCACCGGACGTGTTTGCCCACTCGACCGGAGTTGCCGTGAAAGCAACTCCCGTTCCCAGTGATGAAGTGCTGGCCCCGGTTCCGGTTGTCCAGTTCGTCGGCAACCCGCTGCCCAGTGTGTCAAAGTTCTGAGAGTAAAAGACCGTCGATACAAAGCCACCGATCGTAATGGGATTGGGGACGTTTGCACCGCCCGAGTTGAGCAGGCTTCCGCCGCTCATCGTCACCGTGCCGGCCCCGGTGATCTGGGCGTCGAGCGTACCGCCGGTGATCGAGTAGGTGGACGCCGAGAGCGTGCCCGACCCGCCGAGTGTGCCGCCGGATTGCGTGTAGCTACTGACGGTCTCATTGCCGCCGAGGTTCAGCCGACCGGCGGAGACGGTGAGGGCCGCGGAGTTCGAGAGGCGTCCGGCGGAGGCGAGACTCACGGTGCCTCCGTTGATCGTGACCGTGGTGGCGGCCACGGTCCCGGCGATGGCCGTGCTGCCGCTCGCCGCGGTCATCGTCCCACCGCCCAGATTCGCGTTCACGCTGCCGCCGGTGAGCGCGTAACTGGCTGCAGTGAGCGTGTTGCCACTGCCGCCCAGCGTGCCGCCGGATTGGGCGTACGCGCCCACGGTGTCGTTCCCGCCGAGCGTCAGGCCGCCCGACGAGAGCGTGACAGCAGCCGTGTCGGCGAGCCTATTGGCCCCACCGGTGGCCAGAGTGCCGCCGCCGACGTTCACGGATGTCGCCGCCGACGTGCCGGCGAGCGTGGCAACGCCCGAGGCGGCGGTGAGCAGGCCGACGCCGAGGTTTGCGTTCACCGTGCCGCCGGTGAGCGCGTAGGTGCCGGCAGTGATCGTGCCACCGCCGTTGAGGCTACCGCCGGAGATCGAGAGCGTGCCGACTGTATCGGAATAGTTCGACGCTGTTGTATCGAGGATGCCGCTCGAGAGCGTCACGGCGGCCGTGTCGGCCACACGGTTGGCAGCACCGAGGGCGAGCGTGCCACCGCTGACGTTCACGATCTCGGCCGCGGATGACCCGGAAAGCGTCGCGGCGCCGCTCGCGGCTGAGAGCGTGCCGACGCCGAGGTTCGCCACGATGGTTCCGCCGTCCAGGCCGTAGGTGGCGGCGGTGAGCGTGCCGGAGCCGCCAATCGCGCCGCCGGAGATCGAGAACGACGCGACCGTGTCGGCGAACGTCGAGATGCCGAGCGAGCCAGACGTGATGGCGACAACCGATGAGTTGCCGAGCCGGTCAGCCGAGCCCAGGGTGATCGTGCCGCCGGCGACCGTGAGGCTGCCGGCGAAGGTTCCGTTGATCGCGGTTGAGCCCGATGACGACGTCCCGGCGCCAGTGCCGAGGTTCGCGGCCACGGTGCCGCCTGCGAGGGCGTAGGTGGTCGCAGTCAACGTGCCCGCGCCACTGAGGCTGCCGCCGGAGATGGTGAAGGATCCGACGGTGTCGTTGAAGGAGCCCATGTCGAGTTGCCCTGACGACACGGTCACGATCGAGGAGTTGCCGATCCTGTCAGCCGAGCCGAGCGCGACCGTGCCTCCGGAGACGGCGAGGCTGCCCGCCAGAGTGCCGTCGAGCCTGGTCGAGCCGGCCGATGAGGAGGCGCTGCCCGAGCCGAGGTTGGCTGCGATGGTGCCCCCGCCGAGCGCGTAACTGGCCGCCGTGAGCGTGCGGCCGGAGCCGCCGAGCGTGCCGCCGGTGATCGAGAGCGAGCCGATCGTGTCGTTGCCGCCGAGGGTCAGCCCACCGGCCGTGAGCGTCAGCGCCGCGGCGTCGGCCAGCGCGTTGTCGCCGCCGGTGGTGAGCGAGCCGCCGCCCACGTTGACGGTGCCTGCGCCCGACGTCCCGGCCAGCGTGGCGGCGCCGGAGTTGGCGGTGAGAGTGCCGGTACCGAGGTTCGCGTTCACGGTGCCGCCGGTGAGGGCATACGTGCCGGCCGTGAGCGTGCCGGCCCCGGCGAGCGTGCCAGCCGAGATCGAGAACAAGCCGACCGTGTCAGTGTTCGACTGCAGATCGAGCGTGCCGCCACTGACGAGAATGGTGCCGGAGTTGGCCAGCAGATCTGATCCGCCGAGAAGCACGACGCCCGCTCCCACGGTCACGCTGGGCGAGGCCACGGCCCCGGTGAACGTGGCCGTGCCGGAGCCGGCCTTGATGAAACCGCCCGTGCCGTTGACGACGCCGAGAGAGGTGCCGCCGCTGCCCGTTACGGTGACCGCGTAGCCGGCGTTGTCAACGGTGCCAGAAAGCGCGAGCGTGCCGGTGTTGGCCGTGAAGGCCGCCGCCGCCGCGAGTGTGACCGGTGCGGAAAGGGCCTGCGGGAACGAGGAGTCGCTGGTGATGCCGCCGGCACCGAGCGTGATCGCGTTGCCCACGAGTGTGTAACCGCCCGTTGCCGAGCCTGTGAACACAAGGCTCGACGCCTGGGGCAGCGAGAGATCGTTGGTGCTCGTCCCGCCGCCGCCTGAGAAGGAGATCGCGGCGGTGCCGGAGGGAAGCGTGGCAGGGTTCCAGTTGGCGGCCGTGCTCCATGAACCGCCGGTGGCCACGTAGTCCCATGAAGTGCCAGCGGCTGGGGCGGTATAGACGAGGTTCAGGTCGTTGCCAGACGTGGCCAGCGAAAACGTGCCACCTGTGAACGAGTTGGTGAAGCCGCCCGTCCCGTTGGTCGATCCTGTGTTGATCGTATACCAGTCCTGACCGGAGCCACCCGTGATGCCGCCCGTGAACGACGCGATCTTCCACGAGTAGTTCGTGGCGGAGGAGAAGTTGGCCGCGTTGCCGTTGGTGTCAGGCCCCGTGCCCGAGAGCGTCCAGAGGTTGACCTTGAAGGGTGAGCCGCTGTTGGCGGTGATCGTCAGCGCTCCGGTCCCGCTGATGAGGTCCCAGCCGGAGCCGGCCGTGCCATTGGCGTCGAAGAGCTGCCAGTTGTAGTTGCTACCGCCGGCCCAGGTCATGCTGCCGGTGGTGAGCGTGCCCGGGCTATTGCCTGGGGACACCGTCGCTCCGGAGTCGAACGTCACGACGCCGACCGAACCCGACCCGGCGAGCGTGGCGCCGCTCGACACCGAGATCGGGCCGCCGAGGCTACCGTTGGCCTTGAGGGTGCCCGCGGACACGGTCGTCGTGCCAGCGTAGCCGCTGCTGTTTCCCGTGAGCGTGAGGACGGTCGTGCCGGTCTTCGTGAAGTTGCCCGTGCCACTGAACGGCAGCGAGACGCTCGCGTCGGCCGCCTGATTGAACGTCAACGTGCCGGCAGCGAGGTCGAGAGCCCCGCCCGAGCCGGCCAGTCCGGTGACCGCCGTGTTGGCCCCGATCGACACGGTTCCGGCGTTGACGATGAGCGAGCCGAAACTGTTGGCGGCGTTGCTCAAAGAGAGCGTCGAAGCACCGGCCTTGGTGAGGTTGCCGCCGGCACCGGTGACGGAGCCAGAGATGGCGATGCTGCTGCCACTGGTGTCGATCACGTGGCTGCCGCTACTCAGCGTGAGGGCGTGGGCGATCGTCTGCAGGTTGGACGAACTGTTGGTGATGTCGCCCGTGAGCGTCACTGCGCTGCCGGAGTTCACGAACGCACCCGCGCCGGCCGAGAACGTGATCGAGCCGATCGTCAGGCCGGAGATCGTGTTGGTCGATGTCGTCTGCGTGGAACCGGCGAACGTGAGGCTGTCCGCGAGGCCGGAGGCCGGGATGTTGTTGATGTTCCAGTTGCTCTGGTTGGTCGCATAGCCGTTGTAACTGCCCCAGTTGCCGTTGCTCGCGCCGCCGTCCCAGGTGAGGGTGCCGGCCGAGCGGAGCGTGGCGGAACCCGTGAGGGTCGGGGTTCCGACCCGGCCCGTGCCGCCAGTGGCACCCGATGCTGCTGTTCGCCACTCGACGAATCGAAACTCCGTCGCGGCGGTTACTCCGGTATTGGCGAGCGCTGATGCAGTCACGGCTTTCGCCGACGTAAACGCCGTCACCGTTCCGCTGATAGCCGAGGCAAAGTTGTCGATGCTGTATGCCCAACCGGCGGCGTCTGGGCCAGTGGAAGACGCCAGTGCCGTCCCGCTGACGCTCGTGAAGGAGAGCGAATAGTTCGCCGCGGGTGCCGCCGTGAACGTGAAGAATCGGTTGGCGGAAAGGGCGCCCGCGAAGGTGGTGGTAGCGCCGGCCGAAGGGACCCAGCCATTTGCAGTGAGGTAGTTCGATCCGCCCGTAGCAACGACTCCTGCCCCGCGGGTCAGCGTGCCTGTGAGCACGTTGCTGCCCACCGTGGTGGCCGTGAGGCTGCTCTCGTTTCCTGTCAATCCCGTCGTGCTGAACTGCAGTAGCGTCGTCTGCGCCCACGCATCCGTCGGGATCGAGACCAGAAGGCCGATCATCGCCACGATGCCCAAGCCTTGAATGCTCGAGCGATTCCTATGCCGCATGCTCATGATGGAAAACCGCCTATCGATCGTGATCGATCGGTGCGACCTCCTGTCGCCTCCGTCGCAGGGTGAGTGCCTGAACGAGGGCCGGTACTCGACGGCCGCGATCCAATCACGGCTGTAGAGTCCGGAAAAACGACGAACCAGAAGCGACGGAGGGATTCACCGCCGTCACTTCAAGGCAGAAGCATGCAGCCGGATTGTGAGAAATGAATGAGGGCATCAGTGAGAAAGTTGTCAGCTGTCTCAGAGACGATGCCGCGTCCGTGCGGGCCTGTTTCCATCCATGGGTGCACCCCATGGGCGCACCAGTGTCGAGCGGGCTTTGGATCGTTCTCCTGGCGGTCAGACAGTCATCGAGACAGTCGTCACAGACGCTGAGACGAACCCCCCAAAGGCTTTCGATCGGCGGGAGGATACGCCATGGCAGGGCTGTCTACATGGACCGTAACCGAAGGGAGCAAACCGGGTGCCAATCGGCGCGAAACTGATGCGGTGATCCGGCAGGCCGCTGAGGCACGGGCAAGACGCAACTGGCACCCCATGAGCATCGATCGCTGCCCATGGCTGGTCCGGGCTGGCTGCCACCTGATCGGGCAGCGCGGGGAAGGTTTTGCACGTTGCAAAGGCAGGAGCCTTCGGCGTCCGCCGAGTCAGAAGGCCCGTTCGTTGCCCGACCTGGCTTTTCAGCCTACAAGTGATCCCGGGGGGGGCGCAGCCGACCCCGGAATGTTTGTCATCCCCGAGCGGAGCGTCGTTCAGGTGACCCATCGCCCGCGTTCTTTATGGATCGGCGTCGCCCCGGCTCTGCTTGCGGCCGTGTCCGGTCCGTCGGCATCGGCCGCCCCGCCCTCATCCAGCTACAAGCTCGTGTTTGCGGACGAGTTCAACGGTGCGGCGCTCGACACGGTGAAGTGGATCGACGCCTACCCTTGGGGCCGCACCCACAACCACGACGCCTACATGGCGTCGTCCAACGTCCTCTTCCCGGGTGATGGCACGGTCACCCTGAAAGCCGAACGGGTGGCTCAGGGCGGGAAGACCTTCACCTCAGGCGTGATCTCCACCGGCTACTCGCTCGAGCGGTTCGACGGCGGCTATTTCGAAGCCCGGATTCTTCTACCCACCACGCCCGGGTCGTGGCCGGCCTTCTGGGGCCTCGACAACGGCTGGCCCCCCGAGGCCGACATCATGGAGTTTCCACTCACCACCGACACGACGAAGGGCTATCCGAACACCGACTACCACACCGCCTGGCACTACACGAACACCGCCGGTTCGGCCGCCGCCGGTGCAGGGCGGGTGAATCCATCGAGCGCCGGGGCCCTCAACACCGCGTACCACACTTTCGGCATGGAGTGGACGTCGGACACGAGCGCCGCCTTCTTCTTCGACGGCGCGCAGGTGAGCAGTTTCTCGAACACCACGGCCATCGCCCAGATGACGTCGATGTACCTGATCCTCAACTATGCCGTCGGGGGCTGGCCTGGTACGCCCTCGCTGGCCCAGTGGCCCGCGTCCGCCAGCGACCAGACGAAGGTCGACTACGTCCGCGTCTACCAGAAGCCCGCCGTCAGCGGCACCATCACGTTCAGTGGTACCGCCGCTGGCGGTTCGTGGGACACGGCGTCGCGATGGATCGGCGGCGTTCCGAAGTTCGAGGACCAAGTGGCCGCGCTGGGCGCGAACGGCAACGGAAGCATCACGCTCGACTGGAACCAGGCTCGCACGATCGGTGGGCTCGCATTCACTTCGACGAGCACCTCCTATACGGTCGGCGATGCCGGGGCCTCGTTGCAATTGGCCCGCTCCAGCGGCACTCCCACCATCAGCCTCGCCGCCGCGAACACCAAACCGCAGACGATCGCCGCGAGGCTCGAACTCTACGAGTCGACGACGGCGATCACCAACGATTCCGCTCAGACACTCTTCCTCACCGGCACGATCGTCGGTGAGGGGACGCTGACGGTCGACGGCACCGGGACCGTCGTGTTCGCCAACAACAACACCTACACCGGCGCCACCGTCATCGACGCGGGCGCCGCCGGACCGGCCGTGGCCAGAATCACACGGTCGCGGCCGTTCGGCACCGGCACCGTGACGATCGGCGCCTCCGGCAACGCCACCACCGCGAGGATCGAGATTCAGGATACGCGATCGGTGCCCAACACCATCACCTTCAACGGTCGCAACAACACGACCGCCGGCCTCCTCAACCTCGGCGGCACCAATGACTTTCAGGGCAGCATCGTGGCCAACGTCGGGGGTGGCAGCTACGTGATTCAGTCCGATGCGGGGACCATGCGGTTCTCCGGCACCGCCGCCGACGCCGGGGGCGTGTCGCTCACGTCGGCCGCGACCGGCAACCGCACGTTCACGCTGCAAGGAGCCGGTCGCGGTGAGGTCGTCGGCGGGATCACCAACGGGGCCGGCGTCGTGCACCTGCTCAAGACCGACAGCGGCACGTGGACGCTCTCGGGCAGCAACTCCCACAGCGGCACGACGACCGTCCAGGCGGGCACTCTGCGGATCGCCACCGGTCGGGCTCTCGCGGCGAGCCCGACCGTCGTTGCGGGTGGCACGCTGGCGATCGACATAGGCGTGATCGCCCGCACGCCGAGCCTGCGACTGGCGGGGGGTGCCGTCCAGGCCTCGTCGCTGCTCGTCAATGGCACGACAGGCGTCGCACGGCTCGAGGTGCAGTCAGGCGGATTCTCCAACCAGCCCATGCTGTCCGTGAGCGGAAGCGGCGTCGTGAAACTGCCTGCGTCCGCCACGGTCGATGCGCACGTGGGCGGGCTCCTCATCGATCAGGCGACCGGTGGCTGGGTGGATCTGGGCGGCTCGCGGATGACCGTTGCGGCCGGCGGCATTTCGCAGGCCGCCCTCGTGGCCGACCTGCTCTCGGGATTCGGGACCGGTGCCTGGGACGGGACGACTGGGATCGCCTCGTCGGCCGCCGCTGCGGCGATCGCGAGCGGCACGCCGCGGACGGTCGGCTGGCTCGACAGCGGCGGCGGGTCGTTTTCGATCTCCTTCGCGGCGGCGGGTGACACGAATCTTGACGGCGTGCTCGACATCCTCGATGCCGCCAACGTACTCGCCGGCAGCCTGTACGACACGGCCGCCGCAGCCAGTTGGAATCAGGGCGACTTCAACTACGACGGCATCCTCGACATCCTCGACGTGGCCGACTTCACCGGCACGGCCCTCTTCGACGACGGTGGCTACCTGCCCGCTGGAGCGGCGGCCGGCATCGCCTCCGTGCCGGAGCCCGCGGGGCTCGTCATCGTCGCGGCCGGGATGGCGGCCGCGTGGTCGCGACGGCGAAAAACAGCGGCCTAGAACTTCTGGATCATGTCGAATCCGAGCATCGTCTGCTGGTTGCTCACGCCGTCGTTGTAGGACCGGCGCGGGCCGGTCGGGCCGCCGAAGAAGTCCCAGCGGAAGCAGGGCCGCATCAGGAAGTTGCCCGTCGGCACCCAGTTGGGGCCGAGCGTGAGCGAATAGTAGTTGCCAGGCAGCGGCACGTGGTTGGGATTACTGGGCCGGTTCAGGCCCACGCGGGTGCCGTCGGTGTCCTGGAACCACTCGAAGCGGGCGCCCCAGAGCCAGGTCTTGCTCCAGCGGTAGTAGAGATACTGGTCGATGCCGGTCCACAGGGCGGTGCCGCCGTCGGCGAGCCCCTTGGCCTGCGTGCCGAGCCACTGGTGGAAGACGTATTCGACGTTGTCCGTTGGCCGCAGCTCGAAGAGGAGGCTGTATCTGGTGCGGTTGGCCGAGGCGAGTGGAGGGGCCGGCTGGAAGAGGGGCGAGAAGTCGTTGCCCTCGTTGCCGCTGACGATCGCGAACGAGGTGGCGAACGAGTTGTCGTCGTTCTTGGCCCGAATCCGGCCGAGGAAGTTGGCATCGCTGTAGGGTGAGGCGAGGCCGTTCCAGCCGTTGACGAGGCCGGCATCGACCTCGACGTTCTCCGACGCGTTCCAGTTCACGAGGCCGCCCCAGTGAGTGAAGGGGCCGGCGAACTGGTAGCTGTAAGACTTCTGATAGAAGAAGTTGCCCACGGCCGGCACGCCCTCGTAGCCCACGATCGTGTAGAAGTGGCCGAGCTTCAGCGAGATGTCCTGGTTGCCGAGTTCGGCGTAGAGCTGCGGAATCGCCAGGCCGTAGTATTCGCCGCTGTTCCAGTCGGTCGGGCCGGGGTTCGTCTCCCAGCCGAGCGACATGGCCAGCGGGAAGTCCTCGCCGTAGAGCAGGTCCGTGCGGTAGCCGATGCCGTTGGAGCCGTCGGTGGGAAGCGTCCGCTCGGCGATGAAGTACACCTGGTTCATCATCGCCTCGTTGGCACGATCGACGGCGTTGTAAGGGCCGTTGAACTTGCTCGGCGGCACGCCGAAGTTGCCGACGAAGCCGCCGTCGAGCCAGCCGGAGACGCCGCCGCGGTCGTTGCGGCCGAAGAGGAACCAGTCTTGGCCGGAGGGGATCATGCCCGTCATCACGTCGTCGGTGAGCACCGGGTCGAACGACTCGAACGAGCCCACCTGGCCGGGCCGGCCGACGAATGCTTCCTCCTGGGCCGCGGCCCAGGAAGCCATCACCATGCCGATCGCCATCGCCACCACACGTGCGCCGCCACGCATCGCGTTGCCTCCTGGTTCGGATTCCCGAAACGTCATCGGTCGGAGATTCCTCACGACCGTCGTTCGACGCACGATCCGCAGAAAGGTCGCGGCTGGTCGTCCTGGCCTGCGCGACCCGCACATCTTGCCGCGGGTGGGCCTCAGGGGCCCGCGAAGCCATCTGCGTCAGCCGTGGGCTGTCTCGTCGGAGCGGGCAGCCTCGACCACGCGACGGTAGATCGCAATCGCCGCCGTCGCCGCTCGGATGGCACCGGAAAAATCACCTGCCGCCGCCGGTTTCCGAGCGTCTGCCACGGCCTCGAGGAGCCGGTCGCGATCGCGGCTCGACAGGCCATCCGCCGCCGACTCGACGCTGGCGATGATCCCCTCGAGGAGTTGGGCGGAGGCCGCGCAGCCGTAGGTGCGGTACGGGCCGCCGCCGAGTTTCGCCCCCGGCCGCAGCACGCGGACGCCATCGCCCTCCGGCGCGATCGACCCGAGAAACGCCGCGAGCAGCGAGCCAAGGAAGAGCAGCCCCATCGCCACCAGGATGGCGAACGCCAGGGCGTTGGCCAGAGACTCCCCAAAGCTGGTCTTTGCGCCGGCCGTCGTGAGTCCGCCGTACCCGACGAGCGCCACCAGCAGGCTCGCGGCGGCCACCCCGAGGAGGCCCCAGGGAATGGGGCGGCGGTCTGCGGTCGCGGGAGCATCCTCCGTGAGCGGCCACGGGGCCGCGTCGACGCCGTCACGCGACGCCTCGTTCTCGCCGGCGCGGGCAACGATCACCGTGACGTTGTCCGGAGCACCCCGCACCAGCGCCAGGCCGACGAGGGCCGTCGCCGCCTCCTGCGGTGTGAGGTTCGCCGCCAGCAGGCCGATCTCCTCGTCGGCGACCTGGCCCGACAGGCCGTCGCTGCAGAGCAGGAAGACATCGCCCGCGGTTACCGGAAACGGGCCTTCGAGATCGACGGAGACCTGCGGGTGCGGCCCCATCGACCGCGTGATGATGTTCTTGGGGATCGGATCCTCGGCGCCCGGCGGCCGATGCGCCTCCATCTCCCAGGCGAGGGAGTGATCGCGGGAGAGCTGGTCGATCGTGGTGCCGCGGATCCGGTAGGCGCGACTGTCTCCGACGTGGCCGACGAGCGCGCCGCGGGGAAGAATCGCAAGGGCCGTGCACGTCGTGCCCATGCCCTTCATGTCGATGGCGCTCTCTCCCCGCGAGTAGATCTCCGCGTTGGCCTGCTCGATGCTCGCCTTGAGTGCCAGCGGCGGCGAGCGGGCGGCGGTCTTTTCATAGAGGAGCGGCACGTGCTCGACGGCCAGGGCGCTGGCCATCTCGCCCGCGGCGTGGGCTCCCATGCCGTCCGCCACCACGAACAGCCAGCCGCGGCGGCGATACTGCTCCGTGCCCCAGGGCGCGAGCACGGCCTTGGCGTCCTGGTTGTTCGCCCGCCGGCGACCGATGTCGGTCAGCTCGCAGTAGTCGAGAGTGGTGCCGGATCCCACGCGTCGAATCCCGGGAAGGCGGGTGGTTGGGGCAAGGGAAGGGAAGGACGGCAAGTCTAGCCACCCGTCGGCACGCTCGCGACCTGGCACCGGCCGGGCAACCTGGGGAAGTCCTGCCGGTCTGGCGGCGGCCGTGGCGGGCACCTATCGTCCGCCCCATGCGTCGCGTCTTTCTGCTTGCCGCCGCTGCCGGTCTCGTCGTCTCCATTCCGGGCTGCGTGCAGCGGCGGATGACGATCCGCTCGAATCCGCCCGGTGCGCTCGTCTACGTCGACGACTACCAGATCGGCACCACCCCGGTGTCGCACGACTTCGTCTACTACGGCACGCGGAAGATCAGGCTCGTGAAGGACGGTTACGAGACGCTCACCGTTCGGCAGCCCTTCCCGGTCCCGTGGTACGAGATCTTTCCGCTCGACTTCGTCACGGAGAACATCATTCCCTGGGAGGTCCGCGACGAGCGGGTCGTCGATCTGGCGATGCAGCCGGCGGCATCCACGCCGCCCGAACTCGTCGTGGCCCGTGCCGAGCAGGTGCGGCTCGCGGCGGGCAGCCTGCCCCCCGCCACGCCACAGCCCGTCGTCCAAACCGCGCCGGTGGTCCAGCCGGTGCCGGCCCCGCCGCCTGCGCTGCCGCCGATCCAGCAGTACGCGCCGCAGCCGCTGCCCGCTCCGCCCCAGCAGCCGCTTGTGCTGCCGCCTCCGCAGGGAATGCAGGGACTCCAGCCGCCCATGCGAAACGCGCCGTCGCAGGGCATCCCGTCGCTCGGCGTGCCATAATCGCGGCATGCCGCGAGACGACCGTCCTGCCCGTTCCCCTGCCCGCGATGCCGTCGAGAGCCGCAAGCTCGACCGGCTCCGTGACTTGCTCCGCGAGGTGCTGCCGCGGAACGGCTTCTATGCGGCGAAGTTGTCCCGCGTGCCCGATCCGACCGGCATCCGCTCGCTCGCCGACCTCGCCGAGTGGCCCTTCACGTTCAAGGAGGAACTCGTCGAGGCGGCGGCTGTCAGCGGTCGTCCCGGCAATCTCACCTGGGAGCCCGAACGCTACCTCCGGTACCACCAGACCAGCGGCACGCACGGTCGGCCGCTCCCGGTGTACGACACCGCTGCCGACTGGGCGTGGTGGATGAAGTGCTGGAGGACGATTTTCGAACGCGGGGGCGTGACGGCTGGAGAGCGGGTTGTCGTGGCCTCCTCGTTTGGGCCCTACGTGGGCTTCTGGAGCGGCTTCGAGGCGGCGATCGACTGCGGGGCGATGGCGGTTCCTACCGGTGGGATGACCAGCCTGGCGAGGCTCGAACTGATCCGCACGGTCGGTGCCAGCGTGCTGCTGGCAACGCCGAGTTACGCGTTGCACCTCGCCGAGGTCGCGGCCGAGTCGAAGATCGACGCTGCTGCGCTTGGCGTGCGACTGGTGATCGTCGCCGGCGAGCCGGGGGGATCCGTGGCCGCCACGCGTTCTCGGATCTCGACGGCCTGGGCCGCCGACGTCCTCGATCACGCCGGCGCCACGGAGGTCGGCCCCTGGGGAGTGGGCGACCACCACGGAGACGGCCTCGACGTGATCGAGGACTGGTTTCACCCGGAGTTCCTCGCGCTCGAAACCGGCGGACCCGCCGGGCCGGGGCAACTCGCCGAACTCGTGCTCACCACGCTCGGTCGGTGCGGCGCGCCGGTGATCCGCTACCGTACGGGCGACGTCGTCAGGCCCGTCTGGGCCTCGGCGGCCGACGTCGAGGCGGGCGCCTGCCCGTGGGTGCGGCTCGACGGCGGCATCCTCGGCCGGACCGATGACATGCTGGTTGTGCGGGGCGTGAACGTGTTTCCGCACGCCATCGACGAGATCGTCCGCGGCTTTCCGGAGATCGTGGAACACCGGCTTACGGCGTCGACCAACGAGAGCCTCGACGAACTCTCGCTCGACATCGAGGACCGCCTCGACGATCCTGAACGCGTCGCCCGCGAACTCAGGATCCGCCTCGGGCTCCGCGTCGCCGTGCGAACCGTGCCGATCGGCAGTCTGCCGCGGTTCGAGGGCAAGGGACGGCGGTTCGTCGATCTGCGGCGCACCCCCGGAGGACATGCATGACACCGCCCCCCCCCGTGCCGACGGCGATCCGTCGGGCGATGGACGCTGCGACGGGCAACGCCATCGAGATCGATTGGAGCGACGGCGCGACGGCCCTCTACACCGCGAAGTTGCTTCGCGACGCCTGTCCATGCGCCACCTGCCGCGAGAAGCGGTCGGCACCTCGGCCGGCCCCGATGCTGCAGGTGCTGCGGCCCGAGGAACTCGCGCCGCTGGTGGTCACGGGGATGAAGCCGGTGGGTCAGTATGCGTACTCGATCGGCTTCTCCGACGGCCACGATACGGGGATCTACACGCTGGAGTATCTCCGCGAACTGGCAGCCGAGAACCCATAGCCGCAGGCCTGCAGCCTGTGATTGCATTGGTGCTGGTGCAGGTTGCCAACCTGCACCTACCGGGGCGTGTGGCGGAGTCTCGCGCCGTAGCCGCAGGTTGGTAACCTGCGGCCCGGCTCAGCCGCATGCGAGCCCGCAGGCGGCGGCGTTCACCACCGCCGCGATCCGCACCGCGTCGTGGCAGGCGTCTTCGCTGGCGCCGAGGTGGAGCAGGCTCGCCTCGTGGTTCTTGATGCAGAGTTCGCAGCCGGC
>Ga0129333_10003877_pt1 | contig 14025 bp, 9 predicted proteins | sample CPB6_08_DNA_FD_94474 | JGI IMG/M metagenome (GOLD analysis project Ga0129333, IMG submission 94474) | Freshwater to marine salinity gradient microbial communities from Chesapeake Bay, USA - CPBay_Sum_0.6_0.8_DNA | ecosystem: Environmental > Aquatic > Marine > Coastal | place: USA: Chesapeake Bay... | reverse complement strand
TGGTGAACAAGCCGCCTTCCAGGCGTGCCTTGACGATGGCATCGATGGCCAACTGTCCGGTGCCCTTGACCGCTCCCAGGCCGTAGCGGATCACCTGGTCGGAAATGGGCTCGAAACGGTAATAGCCGCGGTTCACATCGGGTGGCTCAAAACTCATACCCATTTTCAAGGCGTCTTCAAACAAGACCTTGAGCTTGTCGGTGTCGTCCATCTCCACCGTCATATTGGCGCAGAAAAATTCCGCGGTGTAGTGCACCTTGAGCCAGGCCGTGTGATAGGCCAGCAGGGAATAGGCAGCCGCATGCGACTTGTTGAAGCCGTAGCCGGCAAATTTTTCCATCAGGTCGAACACTTCGTCGGCCTTGGCCTCGCTCAGTCCGTTCCTGGCTGCTCCGTCGCGAAAAATCTGTCGCTGCTGCGCCATTTCTTCAGGCTTTTTCTTGCCCATGGCGCGGCGCAGGAGGTCGGCAGCGCCCAAGGAGTAGCCCCCCAGAATCTGCGCAGTCTGCATCACCTGTTCCTGGTAGACCATGATGCCGTAGGTCTCGGAGAGCATCTCGGCCACCAGTGGGTGCGGGTACTCAATCTCTTCGCGACCTTGTTTACGCGCGACAAAGCTGGGAATCAGGTCCATCGGCCCTGGGCGATAGAGGGCATTGAGCGCGATCAGGTCTTCCAGCCGGGTGGGGCGGGCATCGCGCAACATGCCTTGCATGCCGCGGCTTTCAAATTGGAAAACCGCTTCAGTCCTGCCCTCCTGAAACAGTTGATAGGTTGGCTGATCATCCAGGGCGAGGGACTCAAAGGAAAAATTTTCCTGGCCTGGGTGGCGTGCCCGGATGAGATCACGAGCAATCTCCAGGATGGTCAGTGTGGCCAGGCCCAGAAAGTCAAATTTCACCAGGCCGATGGATTCCACATCGTCCTTGTCGAACTGGCTGACGGCAGACTCACTGCCAGGCTGCTGATAGAGCGGACAAAAATCCGTCAACCTGCCTGGCGCGATCAACACGCCCCCCGCGTGCATGCCCACATTGCGGGTCAGTCCCTCCAATTTTTGCGCCAGGGCCAGCAGGGTCTTGACTTCGTCTTCCCGCTCCAGCCTTTCAGCCAGGATCGGCTCGGCACGAATCGCCTCGGCGATGGTGATCTGCTGACCCGGCTTGTTGGGAATGAGCTTGGAAATGCCGTCACAGAAGGTGTAACTCATGTCGAGCACGCGCCCGACATCGCGTATGGCCGCTCGTGCGGCCATGGTGCCGAAGGTGGCGATCTGGCTGACAGCCTCCTTGCCGTATTTTTCCTTCACATAGTCGATCACCCGGTCGCGATTGGCCTGGCAAAAGTCAATGTCAAAGTCAGGCATCGAGACCCGCTCCGGGTTGAGAAAACGCTCGAACAGCAATTTGTACTGCAGCGGATCCAGATCAGTGATCTTGAGCGCGTAGGCCACCAGCGAGCCAGCGCCCGAGCCGCGCCCCGGCCCCACTGGGCAGCCATGCGACTTGGCCCACTGAATGAAGTCGCCCACGATCAGAAAGTAGCCCGGAAAGCCCATCTTGAGGATGGTGTTGATCTCGAATTCCAGGCGCTCTAGGTAACGTGGGCGCTCAAGGTCACGCTTGTCCTGATCTGGGTAGAGCTGGGCCAGACGTTCTTCCAGGCCAGCGTGCGACACCTTTCGAAAGTACTCATCGATACTGAGGCCGTCGGGAATAGGAAAGTTGGGCAGCTGTGGCTTGCCCAATTCCAGTGTCAGGTTGCACCGCTTGGCAATTTCCAGCGCGTTGGCCAATGCGCTGGGCAAGTCAGCAAACAAGGCTTGCATCTGGTCAGCGCTTTTGAAATATTGCTCGCGGGTAAATTTGCGCACCCGGCGTGGGTTGCCCAGAATTTCGCCTTCTGCGATGCAGACCCGGGCTTCATGGGCCTCGTAATCATCTTCGCTGCCAAACTGCACTGGGTGGGTGGCAACTACCGGCAACTTCATGCGCGCGGCCAGCTGGACCGCGGCACTGACATGGGCCTCATCCTCGGCCCGTCCCGCGCGCTGCAGCTCCAGATAGAAACGGTGCGGAAACAGACTGGCCAGTTGCAAGGCCGCATCATGCGCCCGCTCGAAGTCTGCCTGCACCAGGGCCTGCCCGATGAAACCAGACTGCGCCCCCGACAGGGCGATCAGGCCCTCATTCAACTCGCGTAGCCAGGCCAGCCTGACCACAGCCTGAGTCTTGACCACATTGTCGCGCCAGGCTCTGGCCAGCAGTTCGGACAGGTGCAGGTAGCCCGTCTTGTTCTGTACCAGCAGCAAGAGGCGGGAATTGACTGCCGGGTCCTGCCCCAGGCCGTCGATCAGGATGTCAGCACCAATAATGGGCTTGATGCCCTGGCCTCGGCTTTGCTGGTAAAACTTGATGGCGCCAAAAAGATTATTGAAATCGGTGATGGCCAGGGCTGGCTGGCCGTCGGCGACAGCGCTGCCGACCAGTTTGTCAATGCGGTTGCTGCCATCGACGATGGAAAACTCGGTATGGAGGCGCAAATGGACAAACATGGGTCCATTGTAGAAAAACCCGGTACGAATTTGGAGCTTGACAAGGCATAAACTTCAGCCATGAACTCAGCAACACTGCATCCAGGCGCGATCACCGAGGTGGCAGGCATAGAGTTTGGTCACTACAACGACCCGCGCCGACCGACCGGATGTACGGTGGTACTGGCCCGCGCGGGCGCGGTGGCGGGAGTGGATGTACGTGGTGCAGCCCCAGGCACGCGCGAGACTGATTTGCTGCGGCCGGGAAACCTGGTCGAGCGCGTTCATGCGGTTCTGCTCAGCGGTGGCAGCGCCTGGGGTCTGGATGCTGCCGCCGGCGTGATGCGCTGGCTGGAGGAGCAGGATATTGGCTTTGCCACCAGCCACGCGCTGGTGCCCATTGTGCCTGCTGCCGTGATTTACGACCTGGGTGTGGGCGATGCCCATATCCGACCCGACGCCCAAGCCGGCTATCTGGCCTGTGCAGCGGCCTCCCGGCAACATCAGGCCCAGGGCAATATGGGCGCGGGCTGTGGTGCCTTGGTGGGCAAACTCTTTGGCCAGGCTCGGGCCATGAAGGGGGGCGTAGGGACTGCCTCGCTGTCGCTGCAGGGCATCACAGTTGGGGCCTTGGTGGTGTGCAATGCGGTCGGTGATGTGCGCGAACCCTCCTCAGGGCAGGTGCTCGCAGGTGCCCGCAGTCCCGATGGCCAGCGCTTGCTGGACAGCCGCCAGGCCATACTCGGCGGCGCCCTGCCTCAGCACCTGCTGGCTGGCCAACACACCACCATTGGCGTGATTGCCACCGATGCCACGCTCAACCAGGCACAGGCTATGCGACTGGCACAGGTGGCCCATGACGGACTGGCCCGTGCCATCAATCCGGTACACACCCAGTTTGATGGCGACACCCTGTTCGCCCTGGCCACTTGCGCCAGCAAAAAGGTGATCGATCCGGTCTTGCTGGCCATGCTGGCTGCGGAGGCCACAGCCCGGGCCACAGTCAATGCGGTGCTGGCAGCCCGGGGGCTGACGCTCGGCGATCAGCACTGGCCGGCAGCAACAGAGCTGTCAGTCTGAGCAGTGCCAGCTTCGTTTTATGACCCGCGTAGGTTTTGATCGATTTTTTATTGCGTTAAATCAAATATTTTGGGAGGGGGTGCGCGTCAAATTCACTGAAGTTCAGCGCCAGAGTTGATGCCCTATGTCAGGGCTGCTGCGCTGCAGGAGCCCCTATGCAATCTCATCTTAAACTGACACTGGTAATGGCTGCAGCAGCTTTGAGTTCTAGCCTGTGGGCACAGTCGGGTCTCAAAAATCAGGCGCTGCTCGAGCGTGGCAAGTATCTGATGAATGGTGTGGTGGCCTGCGGCAACTGCCATTTCCAGCGGGATGCAAAAGGCGAGCCACTGTTGGACAAGGGGCTGTCTGGCGGCTTTGTTTTTGATGAGCCCCCTTTCAAGGCTTACGCCTCCAACATCACACCAGATCCGGAAACTGGCATCGGCAAATGGACCGATGCACAATTGGCCAAGGCCATTCGGGAAGGCATCCGTCCCGACAAGAGCGTGATCGGCCCACCCATGCCCATGGCTTTTTACCGAAACCTCTCGGACGACGATTTGGCAGCCATCATTGCTTATTTACGTGCCCAGAAGCCAGTTCGTCATGTGGTGCCCAAGTCCACATACAACATTCCCTTGCCACCCAACTATGGTCCTCCAATCCAACAGGTCAGAGCCACTTCACCACGCGACAAGGTGAAATATGGCGCTTACCTGGTCGAAATTGGACACTGCATGGAATGTCACACGCCACGCGATGAAAAGGGAATGCTGCGATTGTCTCAGCTGGGCGCTGGTGGCCAGCATTTCCCGGGTCCATGGGGGACGAGCGTGTCGCGCAACTTGACCCCGCATGAAACCGGCTTGAAGAATGCAAGCGATGCGCAAATTGAGCGCGCCATACGCGAAGGCGTTGACCCTACTGGTCAGGCCTTGAAGCCACCCATGGGATACCCTTTTTACAAGACGATCAGCAACGAAGATATGTCTGCCATCGTGGCTTACCTTCGAACGCTCAAGCCATTGGCATTTGCAGGCAAGCATTAAATCCGGTTCGCCGAAGCACAACAAAAAGGGCCCCGAAAGGGCCCTTTTTGTTGTGAACTGCCTGACTCAGGCTTTTATTTCAAGGCTTTGAAACGCACCCGCTTGGGTTTGGCGCCCTCTTCGCCCAGACGTTTTTTCTTGTCCGCTTCATATTCCTGGTAATTGCCGTCAAAGAAGACCCACTGGCTGTCGCCCTCGGCCGCCAGGATATGCGTACAGATACGGTCCAGGAACCAGCGGTCGTGGCTGATCACCATGACCGAGCCGGCAAATTCGAGCAGGGCATCTTCGAGCGCACGCAGGGTCTCCACATCCAGATCGTTGGACGGTTCATCCAGCAGCAGCACATTACCGCCCGAAATCAGGGTCTTGGCCAGGTGCAGCCGACCGCGCTCGCCCCCGGACAGCAGGCCCACTTTCTTCTGCTGGTCGCCCCCGTTGAAATTGAAGCGCCCACAGTAGGCCCGGCTGGGCATCTGGAACTTGCCCACGGTCAGAATATCCAGGCCGCCGGAGACATCCTCCCAGACAGTTTTTTCAGCACTGAGTTCATCGCGCGACTGGTCAACGATTGCCATCTTCACGGTCTGTCCGATCTTGACCTCACCGCTGTCGGGCGCCTCTTTGCCGGCAATCATCTTGAACAAGGTGGATTTGCCCGCTCCGTTGGGGCCAATGATGCCCACGATGGCACCCGGGGGAACTTTGAAGCTCAGGTTTTCGATCAGCAGGCGATCACCAAATGATTTGCTGACATTTTTGAATTCGATCACTTCGTTGCCAAGCCGTTCGGCCACAGGAATAAAAATTTCCTGGGTTTCATTGCGCTTCTGGTATTCGTAGTCGCTCAGCTCCTCAAATCGAGCCAGGCGGGCCTTGCTCTTGGCCTGGCGGCCCTTGGGGTTCTGCCGCGCCCACTCCAGCTCTTTCTTCATGGCCTTGGTGCGGGCGTCCTCACTCTTCTGTTCCTGCTCCAGGCGCGCTTCCTTTTGCTCCAGCCAGCTGGAGTAATTGCCCTTGTAGGGAATGCCATGGCCACGGTCGAGCTCCAAAATCCACTCGGCGGCATTGTCCAGAAAATAGCGGTCGTGGGTGATGGCGACCACCGTGCCAGGAAAGCGCTGCAGAAACTGCTCGAGCCAATCCACCGATTCAGCATCCAGGTGGTTGGTCGGTTCGTCGAGCAACAGCATATCGGGCTTGGACAACAGCAGGCGGCACAGCGCGACCCGCCGTTTTTCACCGCCCGACAGGTTCTTGATCACCGCATCCCAGGGAGGCAGGCGCAGGGCATCGGCCGCGATCTCCAATTGGTGATCCCCGCCATCGCCGGCAGTGGCCAGGATCGCCTCGAGTTTGGCCTGCTCGGCTGCCAGCGCATCGAAATCCGCATCAGGCTCGGCGTAGGCGGCATAGACCTCTTCCAGTCGGGCCTGCGCAGCCTTGGTCTCGCCCATGCCACCCTCGACCGACTGACGCACGGTCTCATCCGGGTCGAGTTGCGGCTCCTGCGGCAGATAGCCGATTTTCAGGCTGGCCATGGGAATGGCCTCACCCTCGAATTCCTTGTCCACCCCGGCCATGATCTTGAGCAAGGTGGATTTGCCCGAGCCATTGAGGCCCAGCACGCCGATCTTGGCGCCGGGAAAAAAGCTCAGGGAGATGTCTTTGAGGATATGACGCTTCGGCGGAACAATCTTGCCGAGGCGATTCATGGAGAAAACGTATTGGGCCATGGCTTGGGGTATTCGCAGGTGCTGGAGATGGAGGTAAAACCAACCTCAAATCCGATCGTATCGACCGGTCAAAGGCAGATTATCGCAGGGGACCTGAACCCGAACCCGCTGGTGGCGGACGGCTACCCGAAGTTGGTGGCAGCTGGGTTGGCGTATTGCCATCGGCCAGACCCTCGGGCAAAGGCTTCTGGGTCAGCGCCTGGATGGACGCAGGCAGCTGGCTTTGGCTCAGCCAAGTCGGCACGTGGGCCAGCGACCACCTGGCCTTACCCACCGCCAGATAGAGGCCGTGCAGCCAACGATGGGTCATGACCCTGGACATCGACAGCTGGCGTTGACCTTCATCCAGCAGAAAAATAAAGCTGCAATTTTCGGGGCCAAAGTTCATGGTCACCCCAGTGCACAGCACATGGGACTCGCGCTGCGTCTGCGCCTGGGTTTCCTTGCCCATCTTGATGGGTAACTTCTGCTCGCCGGGCAAGAGCTCATTGAGGGACAGTTCATGCTCCAAGGCAATGCGGGTGCTTGCATCGGCACCGCCCTGAGCGCCGGCTGTGGTCTGTTCCAACAGTATGAGTCCGTGGCTGAACACCTGCTCAATCAAGCGACGGGTCAGCCACAAACGTGGGCCGTCATCATTGAACGATAGCCAGATACGATCTTCATGTGCGTCGTAGGCCAAAGTGGTGCTGGGCATGGCAACCAGTTTAACGGAGACCAAACGTGCGATAATGCGCACGTCGGTCAGTTCAGTTGGACCGATAACGGCAATCTGCCGCGGTGCCCCTCTTGCAGGCCAGTACCTCCCCTGTATCCATCGGACCTTGACTGAGCAGCTTGTTGATTCAGCAGGTTGTCGTGACCGATGCCCCTAGCGCTCCCCTGGAGCGCCATCCAAATGAACTTTGAAGATTTGAAATTGGCTCCGGCCATACTCAAGGCCGTGCGTGAGCAGGGCTATGAAATACCCACCCCGATTCAGGCCCAGGCCATACCGGTCGTACTGGCTGGCAACGACCTGCTTGGCGGGGCTCAGACCGGCACCGGCAAGACCGCTGCCTTCACCTTGCCCATGCTGCACCGCCTGGCCATGAGCCGCAGCGCACAGAACAAATGGGGCGGCCGTGGCATTCGGGCCCTGGTGCTCACACCCACACGCGAACTGGCTGCTCAGGTGGAAGAGTCTGTGCGCACCTATGGAAAATATCTGCAGCTGTCCTCCACCGTGATTTTTGGCGGAGTTGGCATGAACCCCCAGATTGAGCGGGTGAAGAATGGGATTGATATCCTGGTGGCCACCCCCGGCCGGCTGCTTGATTTGCAACAGCAAGGCCTGATGGACTTGTCCATGGTGCAGATGCTGGTGCTGGACGAAGCTGACCGCATGCTGGACATGGGATTTATCCACGATGTGAAGAAGGTGCTGGCCCTGTTGCCCAAGGAGAAACAGAGCCTATTGTTCTCTGCCACCTTCAGTGACGAAATTACCGCCCTGGCCAATGGCTTGCTGAAGAACCCGCAGAGCGTACAGGTGACTCCGCGCAACTCCACCGTTCAACGCATCACCCAGGCGATCCACCCCGTTGGACGCAGCAAGAAGAAAGCCTTGCTGGCGCACATCATCAGCCAGCACAACTGGAGCCAGGTACTGGTCTTCACCCGTACCAAATTTGGTGCCAATAATGTGGCCGAATACCTGGAAAAGAATGGCATTACTGCCATGGCCCTGCATGGCAACAAAAGTCAGGGTGCCCGCACCCAGGCCTTGGCCGGGTTCAAGAGCGGCGAGATTCGCGCTTTGGTGGCCACCGACATCGCCGCTCGCGGCATCGACATCGATGACCTTCCCCATGTGGTGAATTATGAAATCCCCAATGTGCCGGAGGATTATGTGCACCGTATTGGCCGCACCGGTCGCGCTGGACGCGAAGGTCAGGCGATCAATCTGGTGTGCCTGGACGAGGAAGGCTTCATGGCCGAAATTGAACGCTTCACCAAGCAAAGCATCCCGGTGGTGCAGGTGGAAGGTTTTGGTCCGGAGCCTGATGAACAAGCGCAGCCGATTGCCATGGGTCGCCAGACCATCTGGGGCGGCGCGGGCAGACCGCCCAGCCGTGAGGTGATGGCTGCCGCTGCCAAAGCGGCCCGGACAGAAATGATGCAACGCATGCGCGACAACAAAGCCAGCCGGGGCCAGCCTGGTGCTCAGGGCAAGGCCGATAGACGCTCCTCAGGACCAAGCCAGCGCGCTCAATCGACCGACCAAGACCGCCCATCCCAGGGCAACAGAAACCCTCAGGGACAAGCGCGACGTACAGGTGAATCCCGTGGTCAGGGCCCGCGCGGCGGCAACCCTGGGCAACCTGACCCATTGCGCACTGGCACCGACTCCCTGAGTCAGGCGGGTCGTCGCCGTCGCGGTGGCCGCGGTGGCGATGGTCGTGCCAAAAGCGGTCAGGGTGGTGGGGTAGACCCACTTCGCACCAATTACGGGCGCATCAGTCATTGATTCGGCTGGTACAGCGGTTAGCATTGGCAGATGCAGCAGGTGAACCTCAGCTTGCCGCATCAGCCGTAGAGGCAAACCGAAACCATCCATACCCTCAAGGAAACCCACATGCGATTCCTGCACACCATGCTGCGCGTTGGCAATCTGCAGCGCTCGATTGATTTTTATACCCAGGTCATGGGCATGAAGCTGCTGCGTACCACCGACCGGCCTGAACAGAAATATTCACTTGCTTTTGTCGGCTACGCCAGCAACCCGGATCAGGCTGAACTCGAACTGACCTACAACTACGGCGTTGAAAGCTATGACATCGGGACGGCCTACGGGCATGTGGCGCTGGGTGTCAAGGACGTCTACGCCACCTGCGATCAGATCCGGGCCAGCGGCGGCAATATCACCCGCGAACCTGGTCCGGTCAAGGGTGGCACATCCGTGATCGCTTTCATCACCGATCCTGATGGCTACAAGGTCGAGCTGATCCAGCGCGACTCATAAGCCTTGTTGGACCGGGTGCTCAACAGCACGCCAACACAGGGGTTTTCGATGAGTCAAACCAGCCTGCCACCCACAGCCAGCAACCGCAATGCGCAGGCCATGCTGGCCGAGACGCTGGCTGCTTGGGGAGGCCGTGAAGATCTATGGATTTTTGGCTACGCCTCGCTGATCTGGCGCCCTGACTTTGAATTCGATGAGCGCCGCCCTGCCCGGGTGCAGGGTTGGCACCGCGCCTTGCGCATGTGGAGCCGCATCAATCGTGGCACACCCGAATGCCCGGGGCTGGTATTTGCACTTTTATCAGGCGGCAGCTGCCATGGCGTGGCTTTTCGTATCCGCCGACAACGGGTACGTGGCGTTCTGGAAGCGCTCTGGGAACGGGAAATGCCTACTGCGGTCTACGACCCACGCTGGCTGCGCTGCACCACACCGTCGGGCCAATTGACAGCCCTGGCGTTCACGCTCTCACGCCGAAGCCCCAGCTACACCGGCGAACTCAGCCAGCACCAGTACCTGCAGATCTTTGCTCGGGCCATTGGCCGATATGGCTCGACGCATGAGTACGCCCACCAGACCTATGCCAGCCTGCGTGCGCACGGCATCCGCGACCGTCAACTTGAGCTGATTCTCGGACTGAAGCAGGCTCGCCTGCCCTGAACCCATGTGTTCAGGGCAGGCGAGCGGCGCAAGCTGAGCGCAGAGGCCTTGCAGCTTTATGCATGAAGGTTACGGCGATTCTCAGGCCAGGGTACAGCCCGCGGCGCTGGCCTGAGCCTGCGTGGTCGCATTTTTCACCTGAACGATCTCGGCCATGACGGACACGGCGATTTCGGCGGGTGTCTTGGCACCGATACGCAATCCGACCGGGCCATGCAAGCGCGCCAATTCTTCGGCACTTAGATCAAAATGCTCGGCCAGCCGTTTCTTGCGCACTTCCTGGTTGCGCCGGGAACCAAGCGCTCCCACATAAAAAGCGGCAGACTTCAGCGCCTCCAGCAGCGCCATATCGTCCAGTTTGGGATCATGGGTCAGCGCCACGATGGCGGTATGGGCATCGGGCAGCATTTCGCGCACCACATCGTCGGGCATGCCCGCCACCCGGCGCACCCCCTCAATTCCCAGCGTTGCAGCATATTCCTCGCGCGGATCGCACACCAGCACCTCAAAGTCGAGCTGGCCAGCCATGGAAGCCACTGCCTGCGACAGCTGACCAGCCCCTATCAGCAACAAGCGCCATTTGGGGCCGAAAACCGTGGTGAGCGTCTTGCCGTCATAAGCCATCTGCTGGCCACGGATGGCATCGGACAAGGCAACTTCACCAGTATCAAGACGCAGGGTGCGCGCTACCAGCTGGTGCTGGGCCGTGCGATCAAGCAGGTTTTCAATCCAGGCCATTTCCCGCAGAGGTTCCTGCACCAGGCGCAGTGTGCCACCGCAGGGCAACCCAAAACGCGCCGCCTCTTCCTTGGTGACGCCATAGGCAATCATCGATGGCAGCCCAGAAGCTTGCACACCTGCCGGAGCCTGAAACGAGGCCTTGGTGCGGGCGATCAGGTCGTCCTCCACACAGCCGCCCGATACTGATCCGCTGACCACCCCATCGTCTCGCATGGCCAATAAGGCTCCAGGCGGACGTGGCGCACTGCCCCAGGTTTCCACCACCGTCACCAGGGTGACGGCATGTCCAGCTCGTTTCCAGGCCAGCGCATCGGCCAGTACGCGTAAATCCAGGCTTTCCATCATCTTGCTTCCAAATTCCTATACTCGGAGTATGACCAAAATTTCAGACCTTCGCAAAAGCTATGAGCGCGCCGAACTGGGTGAGGACGCCTCGCATGCCAATCCCTTCCAACAGTTCGATCAATGGCTGCATGAGGCCATCCAGGCCGAAATCCCCGAACCCAACGCCATGACACTGGCTACCGTTGCGAGCAACTTGCGACCATCGACCCGGGTGGTACTGATCAAGGGCTACGACCAGCGGGGTCTGGTCTGGTACACCAATTATGAAAGCCGCAAGGGCCAGGAATTAGCCGGCAACCCCTATGCCGCGCTGCAATTTCATTGGGTAGAACTGGAGCGGGTGGTGCGCATCGAGGGCCGGGTGGAAAAGGCCAGCGCAGAAGAAAGCGATGCCTACTACGCCAGTCGCCCGCTCGATTCCCGCATTGGCGCCTGGGCCAGCCCGCAAAGCCAGGTGGTCGACAACCGCGGCGTGTTGGTGGCCAATGCTGCGCGCTATGCCGCCCAATATCTGCTCAACCCGCCTCGGCCGCCGCACTGGGGGGGTTATCGCCTGGTGCCGGACCGCTGGGAGTTCTGGCAAGGACGCCGAAGCCGCTTGCACGACCGGCTGCGCTATACCCTGGATGGCGACAGCAGATGGGTGCGTGAGCGGCTGGCGCCTTGAAACCCGCGGAGCACTGCCTCATACGCCATATTTGCGGATAAGCGCAGGTCGGTCCATGGGTAAGCCTCCTGCTGGCCAGCTTATCGCCCTACCCCCTGCGCTTATTGATTCAGATCAAGCAACAAACAAGCCTCAGAAACTCAGCTGCAGTCCAGCTCTCAGACTGCGTCCGGGTAGCGGCACCCTGCCTGGTGAAGTTTGGGTCAGGATCGAAGTGGCCGAATAGGCCAGGGTGTCGCCCAGATTGTCCAGTCTGGCGTACAGCAATAAATTGGAGCGACCAGCCTTGGCGCGACGGGTCAGGGCTGCATTCCACATGGAATAGCCACTGGTGGCGGATTGCCCATCAGGCACACGGTCCTGAGCGGCGATTTGATCGATGCCCAGGCGCGCGCTCCAGGGACCCTGGGCCCAGTGCAAGGAGGCGCCAAGACGCAAGGGGGCAATACGGGGCAGAGGCTGGCCAGAGTCGGTATTCTCGGCGCGCACACTGTCAGCCCGCATCAGCAGGTCGATCGTGCGCCCACCATCAAGGAGACGCCACTTGCCATGCGCTTCAGCACCCATGAAACGGGCCCGAACAGGGCGATAGCTGTAGCTTGGTGGCGAGGTGCTGGCATCGCTTTGCTCCAGGGAAATAAAGTTGTCGAACTGATTCACGAAAGCCTGCACGCCTGCACTGTGGTGGCCATGCTTCCAGTTGGCGCCCAGATCCACGTTGGTCGAGCGCTCCTTGTCCAATCCGATATTGCCGATTTCAATCGCGTTGGTAGCCACATGCTCACCATTGGCGAACAATTCATAGTCCTTGGGGGCGCGCTCACTGGCGGAAAGATTGGCGCTCAGTTGCCAGTTTGGTTGAATCTTCCATAACACCCCCAAGGCGTAACTGGCTGGATTGAAGCGACGACTCGCAGGCGTGAAGGAGGCGCTGCCAGGGCTTCCCAAAGATTCAACCAGCACCGACTCCAGACGCACTCCGGCGGACACATGACCCCACCCAGTGCGGTACTCTTCGTGGACAAATGCAGCAGCCGAGCGGGTACGGCTGTAGGGCGCATAGACTTCGCTGCCATCGGCAAAAAATTCGCCCCCCTCCAGCTGCAAGCCCAGCACACCCTCCCATCGACCCATGCGGACATGACGAGCCTGCAATCGCAGCTCATCGTGATGGGTTCTGAACTGGGTGCTGGCAGATCCCGACTCGTACTCGGTATGTCGGTACTCATTGCGGGCATACTGAGCTTTCAAAGCCTGCCAGAAGCCCTGCAGGTCGCGCACCTCTCCTTCCAGGGAAAGCCGCTGTGACTGCATCCCGATCTGCACCTCATCCTGCGCAACGGTGCCATAACTCGATCCATAGCTCGACAGCGAGACGCCCAGATAGCCATGCTCATAAAACAATGAGCCTCCGAGCGCACCGCCCCATGCCATGCTGGCCGAATTGCACAGACGCCTTGCCGTGGTGGTGACGCCGCCACGGCTACAACTCAGAGCGATCGGCACAGCCACGTCCTGAGTATTGCGGGCCATGGTGTCAAGGTGAAGCGCATAGCGATCTGTTCCGGTCTCCAGCATCACCGCGCCAGCCTGCTCTCGATTGCCGCTGGCCAGGCTGGCATCGGCCCGAGCGCTCACACCGCCCTGTGCGTCAAACAGGGGCTCGCGTGGAATCCGGTTATCGATCAGGTTGACCACACCTCCTACGGCACTGCCGCCATATTGGAGGGTCGCTGGTCCGCGTAGTACTTCAATTCGCTCTATCGACAGAGGATCCTGGGTCATGGCATGGTCGAAGCTCAAGCCAGAGAGGTCAGAGCCGGCACTGCCGTTGCTGAGTATCCGAATACGGTCGCCATCGAGCCCGCGGATTACTGGGCGACTGGCGTTGGGACCAAAATAAGTGCTGCTGATGCCCGGTGTGCCGTCCAGCGTCTCACCCAAGGTGCTTTTGGCGCGCAAAAGCAATTCAACCCCGCTGGTTGCGCTGATTGGACTGGCCAGCTCGGTGGCGCCCAGCGGATTGGCAGTGACCGTGATGGTTTGCAGCGAGGCAGCGTTGCTGGCCGCAGGCGCTGATTGCGCCAACACTTCATTGCAGCCCATGACGAGCACGAGCAAGCCAAGAGCGGCCAAAGTATGGGCGCGCTGGAGTTGGCACGCGCAGATAGCAGATTGATTCTTCATGACTGAAACGCTGAGGATCGAAAACTGCGTAAATCCGCGACGCT
>Ga0129333_10003876_pt1 | contig 14026 bp, 34 predicted proteins | sample CPB6_08_DNA_FD_94474 | JGI IMG/M metagenome (GOLD analysis project Ga0129333, IMG submission 94474) | Freshwater to marine salinity gradient microbial communities from Chesapeake Bay, USA - CPBay_Sum_0.6_0.8_DNA | ecosystem: Environmental > Aquatic > Marine > Coastal | place: USA: Chesapeake... | reverse complement strand
GGAACAGCCATACTCTTATATCCATTTATCAAATTTGACACAGAGTTATGTAGTTCTTCGACGGTGCCAGAATTGTATATGATTTCGTCGAAGTATGGTGCTTCACCTGCCCACATATACTCGCTGGGGTGAATCTCAGGGAACTTCTCTTTCATAATGGAAGGTGCTGCCTGAGCAAGTTCCCACCAACGCGGAGCATCATCACGCCATACCTGCCACATATGAGAATCGCTCTTACTCTTTATCATAGCGATCTCATTAGGAAACCGAACGTCGCTGATCACAACATCTTCATAGAGATCAATAAGACGCTCGGTAGCAGCAACCCAAATGTTGTCTGCAAAATGATTACGCATAGCTTCAGTGCCAATAAGCTGAAGAGCCAAGCGAGGTGAAAGATTGGGGAAATCAAGACGATTAGACCACCAAGGATCAACGAGTTCGCGTTCGGCACGAGACTCAGGCGTTGCTCCTTCAAGCATATCGCGGTCCCAACCAAATATAACAGAAACCGCATCTTTCAGTTTCTCTGCAAAGGATAGGTGCACGAAACCTTTTTCCTTCTCAAGATATTCAGCAACAGTTCCTTTGCCCGACCCAATTAGTCCACATATTCCGATGATCATCACGTCCCACTTTCATTTGATTTGGCTACCATTTGGTCTGCCAGTTGATAGAAGTCTTCCGCCAAACGCTTATGACCGTATGCCGTTTCCCATACGCGAAGCATAGAAGCAAAACAAACATCAATTACAAATCTTGCCGCTTCTGTTTCGGACATTTCATCAAATCTCCGAGCAAATGCCATTTCTTCATAGATAAACTTGACAAATCTTTCTGAGATAACATCTTCATCAGTTGTCATTGGTTGGCATCCCCAAAAGTTCACGAAGCCACATAACTTCTTCTCGCATACGTTGATCATATCCTTTCAGCCAACTTGACGCATCATCAGACATCAAGTTGGTTTCATGTTTGTTTAGATATGTCTGCAAATCATTTAGGCGTTCATGGAGGTCATCTTTTAGATTCTCTAGTTGCCGCTGATGATATGGCGCATTCATTGCTTCATATACTCTCATGCTATATTTCCTGTTTGTTCTTTTCTACTATGAAGATTTGATTCTTTTCACGATCAAGAACAACACGGGCAAAAGAATCAGTGATTCGAATATCCTGAACCTTTATGCCGCCATTCTTTATCTGTTTGCGTGCTTCGCTCTTAGACTTACACAATCTTGCGCGTAAGCAAAGATCCGCGATATCCATTCCTATCTGAGTGAGTTCCATTTCGCTCTACCAATTTCTTCCATCAGTCATCTCGTGGTGGACCATCACATCACCTTCTAGACTGAAACTTAACACAACCGAACATTGGACCAGTCATGAACCTATGTGTAAGACCATAGTCATCATTTATTCTCAGATCAAACGCAGCATCATCTTTTTCTGGTTTTTCATAGTAGCCATTGGTTATGTAGCCAAACGCAAACAAACATTCCGCCTTATTGAGTTTAGAGTTTAGCCAAGCACGATCCCAAAACTTGCAATCTTTACAGTTGTTCATCGTTTGTTTTTCCTCAAAGGCGTTCATCATTAGTTCTCCATCATTTCGTAGTGGACCATCTCGCAATATCCCTTGGCTTTATCAATAGCCATGCTAAGAGTCAAGGGAGCGGGTTCCATGAAAGAGAAGTAATCGACTTCTTGATCTTCTTGCCAGACCTGGAAAGCACAGTCCTGATTCCATTTGATTCGAAAGCCCAAGTTGAAGTCTTCGTACACAGTAATCATAGCCAGTTCCTTTCCTATCATGAACCTATTGTATATCACTTTACCAAGATTGTCAAGAGGCTTTTTTCAGCCATTCTTCGTGATATTTGATTAGGGTTTCGACGATATTGAGCTCGTTAGCATCGCCCAGATTATCCGTATTGAACAGAGCCGCAACATATTCGTCGACGTCCAGCTTGATCTTTTCGGCATAGGCGATTGCAAGGCGAGCCAGATATTCTAGGCGTTCTTCGGTAAGCATCAATGTTTACCTTTCATGAACAGAGCCAGAAAAGCCAGACCGAATGCTATGAAGAAGTTCGATCCAACGCCGATCATTATGACTGCCGCGACGAGCAGAAGCATATTAGTGAAAAGGTTGGCAGAAAAGTCGTTCATGTCAGTTCTCCATATTCCAGATCAATCATCATCGTAGGTGACCGAGACGGAATAACCATCAGTCTCGGAATATTTCTTTCGAAACATTTCGACCAAACGCATTGCTTCTTCGCGAGTGGCACAGAATACCGACTCGATGAAGCTCTCATCCCAGATCACGTCAACGTACCACATGTCAGTACTCCATCTTCCAGATCATCTTCAGCATCTCGACTACCTCGCGACCACGGTCGGTGAAGAGGAAGCCCTGATTATAGACCCAACCCTCGGCATCCTGCGAGTGGTTCATATATGTTTCATCTTGCGTCATCCAGCGAAGAGCGGTTTCCTCATCACCAGCACCATACCGAATGGTTTCAAGAACACGATGGTTGAACTCGACGACCGCCTGATCAGCCTCTGCCTTCTCACGGGCGATGGACTTATCCATCTCATTGCAGAGGTAGTCCCACTCTTCCTGCTTATCGGCAGGAGAATACGTTTCCCATGCGTCCCAGAAGTTAGACGAGGGACGATAGCCCAGAGCATCCTTGTGGAGGTCCGAGATGAGTTCGTCTGAGTAGGTGTAGGTGGTGGTCATGTATCAAACTCCCATTGCGCGGTTGAACTGATCTTCAGAAATCCCACAAGGAGGAATCCGACGATTGATCCGAATGATCTCGCTGATTACCTTGCTCGCTTCATCGAACAAGCCCTGATTCTTAAGAGACATAGCCTCTTCAACGAGGTCACGCTTCTTCTCGACCAACTTGGCATACTTCTTGGGGAAGTATAGAAACCGACCCGTGAGCGCCTCGCAGCGAACATAATCCGAATACAGCATAGCCAAACCTTTCCTTTTCAACTTATATTATCATTGTATATCAGATCCCAGGGATTGTCAAGAACTATAAAAACAAGCAAAAACAGTCACTTGTGGCTAAGTGACTGTTTTTATTGGTGAAACTTTTTTCACTTTTTTTGAACTTTTTTTCGCCTTGTAAATCAGTCACTTAGGCGAACCTTGGGCTTTACGGTTCGCGGTCGAACCTGACTTTTAGCCCCATTTGCCTGAAAATCGCCTGATATGCCGCTTCGCGGACTTCTGCTAGGCTTTTCCCCTGACCCGCGAATACGTCGTTATTGGTAAACCACGCATAGTATTGCCCTTGCTCCTTGATAATCCTAATTGGAACAAACGGCTGATCGGTCGCATCGTCCCAATCCAACACATCGTCGCTGCTCAGTTTTCCCTCACGCATAGTTTCTGGCATTGGTTCGGCACGAAAATAATCATAGATTTTCCAACCGAAGTAAACGATAAGACCAGCATATAAGAATGTTGTCATATCTAGTGCCATTGTGTTGTTCCTTTCTTAGAACAGAGGTGTAGCTGTGGTGAAACTCTTGAACGCTTTTTGCCACTGAATAGAAACTTCTTTACGATTTTCCATTCCCATTTTTCCCCATGTGCCTTCTTTTGTTTCTATTGTTACTAGATGAGGAAATTGTGATCGCAACATTTCAGCAGCGGCTTCTTGCAGTTCCAGATTACGAAACGTGGAATTACCGCCAGACGAGTTGTGATTGTAGTTGAAGTAGTAGTCGTAGATGATGGTATTCTTGTGACCTTTGGTCAACATCGAAAGCGTGATCCAGTAGTCTTCATACAGTTTGATATTGCGATTCTTACGATACATACCATCAAAGCGAATATCGTTTTCGTCCATCCAGTCAGTACGCAAACCATAGGTAGTGTATGCGCGACCGATTTCTTTATGCGATTCAGGAACGCGATTATTACCACCGCGAGGCGAGAATCCAACCTGCATGTATGTATTTAGTAGGTCAGACAACATTTCATAGCAATGTAGAAACTTCTCGCTATCCAACTCATTGTGCTGTTTCAGTTCAGCGTCGCGCCAACCGAATGTGGCTAGATCGTCAATGAACCAGACCTTACCTTTACCGATAGCAGGATTTTCAATACAACGCTGACGGATATCTGCGATACCATCAATATCCATTGGATTAGCAACAATCTTAACGTCTTTAGGAATATACTTGCGCAACTCATCAACACGATCTTCACGAGTAAACATATACGTCACTTCACGAAGTTCATTGGGAATCTGAAAGATTGCCTTTTGCATATTTTCACGCATGAACGTCGTAATGATAATCTTGGTATCTTTCATATCAAGAACTCCTCTGGCAACATTGCCTTATCGTCGATGTAATATTTTCCGTATGGTTTACCAAACACAAGCTGATCAAACGGAACGTTGTGGCGCTGTAACCAATCGGCAGTAATAGGACCAAGAACACCATACGCAATATCTGCATCATTATTACATGTCACCATGTGACGAGCAGTATGGATAGTGATATACCATCCATCTTCGTGATATTGCCTGAGTTTATCAATGATTGGTTGAATAGGAGTTGCGTTGTAATACTTTATTACAGGATTCTTTTCGTTTCCGTCACTAACGCATATTGTTTCGTCTAAATCAACGACGAGGGAACGTTCCCATGAAACCTGACTCTGTTGCCGCTTTACGAAAGATCTCATAAAATAACCTTTGATTGATTTTGCTGTGAGTATGTAAAGGTATCATAGTCAAAAATAGCGACGCTGTCAAGAACAAAGTTTTGTTCCAGATATCTTCATCGAAACGTTCGATGAAAAGTTCTTTGTATGTTTCTCTGGCTTTTTGCTTGCCCGCATCAAAGAAGATTGTTTCGCCATTCTTATTTAGATAAAGTTCGGCGTCGATATAATCGTAGGGATAATATGCCGAATGTGTGATCTTGGCGAGATCATACAGCACGTTGCCATAGGCGTCACCGCGAGGATCGATCAACTTCATTTGCTTTGATCCTGGATGATAAAAGATATTTGAGAAGCAAAGATCGCCGTGGAATATCGAATCATCGAATACGTCGAACTCATTTCCCATATCTAGTCCAGTGAATACGTCGCAGAAGTATTCGGCATCGGCTGTATCGAAATCAAGCAGTTCGACTCTTTGACGATTCTTCTTATCTAGATTACCAAAGAACTTGGGAGTTCCAGGCTTCGTGTATTGACTGAAATCTTCGACCAAATCGAACAACTTATTATATACGTCCTTCCAGAACATAGGATCAGATTCTAGATAAAGATATAGTTCACGCAGCGTTGGGCTGTCGATTCGTTCCATCGTATAGGAAGGAACGTCATCATACAAATCTCTATCAAAGATTCTTGGTGTCAGCATCTTGATATGAGTTGGTAGATTCTCATACCAGTTGACCTCAGCATGAATCTTCTCTGGATTCTTTTCAGACTTCTTAATAATCAATGAATGCTTTATGGGATACACATCATTGAAGTCGCGTGAGTTACTAATGCCACGATTCTGCAGATATTCCTGCAATGTACCAAAGTCTGTGATTACGATATCCATCGTTTTCAATGGCTCGTATTGCATGTAGTGGTTCATCGCATAAGATATTTGCACCTCACCTTCGGTCGTATCTTCGATTGCTTTGGACAAACAATCTTCGAATAGATTACCATTGGTAAAGTAATAGATACCACTTACTGCTTGATTGGTTGGCGGCTGATCTTTTGGTTTATCGTGAAAAGCAACAATACGATCACCGTTAGTTTCCGCCATGCACCAGCGTTCCCAATCATCAACACGTTGTGTGCTAATCCAGGAAACATCAGGAGTAGGAATCGTTGAGTTGATTACGATATCACTCAACAGAACTAGGATTGGTTCGTTTGCAGCACGAGCAGTTCCACAGTAGATAGAAACACCTGGACCACCCTTACCATCTACTTCCATATAGTCAGCGAAATGAATCCTATCATCGTTGGGAAAGTACATTCCAACGATCTCACGAATCTTATCTGCCTGATGACCAACAACAATGCAAACTTCTCGCGCTCCTGCCTCGAGCGCGAGTTTAATGTTGTGAACAATGATTGGTATTTCTTTATACGGCAGGACGCACTTTGGATAATGTTTACCAAGTTCGTTGAAACGAACGCCACGTCCCGCCGCAGGAATCACACAATACATTATGACCTCTCAAAGAAATGCTTCTAGACCTTTTACTTCACCTTTACCAAGCCTATTTAGAATTTCATCGCCCTCACTATGGAGTCCATTGATTTTGAGATAGTTTCCCCATTCTTCGCTTTCAAACATTCCTGGTGAAATGCCGTTCCACTTATGTCGCTTAGACCCGTCTTCATTCCAATGACCAGGATGTTCAGGATTATCGCGCCGAGCATAAACAAACTGCCTACGGAGTTCTTCGTATGGTTTTGTGCCGCAGCTGCTCATTTCAGTGCGATAATACATAACGATACTCATACGCTCAAATCCTTCTTCATAATCTTTAGAAGGAGTGTTGCTATGTATGCGATGAGCGTTCATCATAATCAAATCGCCAGCACGAATATCTGCTGCTACACGATACTCAGGGAAACATAGATAGAAGCCGTCATACTTCTTACCATTATCAAGAACAAGTAGATTAGAAAATCCGCGAGGCGATTCTACCTCATCGCCGCTTTCGCATAGGTCGCCAACGTCACGGTGAGCTGCGGTGCGGAAGTCACGATTAATCGTTAGAGTTGTATATGGTGTGTTCCCGATCTTGTAAGCCTGATCGATATTGTTTGCTTCATCCATTTGACCTTGCCAGCGTATAGGTAATTCTTTCTTATAGATTTCGCTGGCAGCATCGAACAAAGGAACAGCTTCACGATATTTGAAGTTACCTTCTTTAGCATCAACATTACCAGATTCGCGGCAGAACGGAATCCGTGGATAGCGATCAAAGAATCCAGCAACGCCAGAACGAACTCCCTGACCATATGAAGATGCAGAAATCAAATCATGAAAGACTCGAAGAGCCTCATCCTTTCTATCCTTCCAATTCATAGGAAGGACTTTCTGATACCATACATCAAAGTCAAAGTCTTTTGTTCTTTCCACTATCCAAATAGCGCCACTCTTGACTCGTTCTTTGATACCCCATACGTCTTTACCAGTTCCACGATTTTCAAGAGGTTTGGTTGATGTTGTTTCATAAATCTTTGACAGCTGATCATTACCATCAATATCTTTTGGCGAATCAGCAATAAGATATTCGACGACAGCTTTCTGTTGTTTAGTTACCCATATACGACCGCCAAGTTTACCGTCTGGCAAAAGCTGACGTTCTTCGTTGCGCTCGATGCCAGCAGCAAGACCGCGATTATCAGACATAGTTGCACCGTCACGCAATACCTTATAAGCATGATCGGTCATTTCTTTTGGAAAAACGTTCTTGCGAAACTTCAACAGGATATTCTTTTCAGAATGAGTTTCGCCATTCATTATTTGCAATGGAGTCAGCGGTTCATAAACGTCTGCATCTTCTGTGAGCAATGTGTCATAACAATCATCGTCTAGAAACTTGCCTAGAACGTAATCCATTTGATTTTTATTTGATGTTTCCAGATAAATCTTTTTTACCATTATATCCTCCTACGAAAATCTATATCACTATGTATGCTTCTTAAGATTTTCATAATTGTTCACATATACATTTGATCCTGATATATTAGCGTAAATTTTGCCATTTGTCAAGTCTTCTGGAAAAATAAAAATAAAAACAACATCTGGATTCTTGGCGACTAGCCAATTGAGATAATTGTATCTTCCTGGATTATCGTTGGCATTTGCACGAGTTTCTGGTCCATAGTTTCTAGTTCCGTCGTACATATTGGAAGTGTTATATTTTTCGTCCTGAACTAGGAAATCGAAACCAAGGCAGATGAGTTGGTCATATCCCATCTTGATTGCTTCGCGCATAGCATTCATTCCCGCATTACTACGAGGACGAGCGCGATTACATTCGGCTGGTTCCCAGCGTTCATCTACTGGAGGAAAGATAACTCGCTGAGAAGGGAACTCTTGCTGCTGTTCGATCTCGCCGATGATTCCGTCGTCGATAGCAACAAGATAATCAGGAACAACGAACTCTGGATAGTAGTCGCGATAGAGCGCATTACAACCAAAGATAGTTCCGTATGGTTTCAGGCGTGTTAAATCAAATCCCCGACGAGTTTCGCCGTTTCCAATGATGAACGCAGTTTTCATTAGATGTTCCAGTCCTTCACGAGATTGGGAAATGCTTCCTTGACCGCATCCATCTTGATCTTTAGTTTCTTATTCTTCATACGAAGAAGCAACTTAGCATCACGAGGATCAATACTTTCCAAAACCTGAATGAATAGCTGTTCACGACGAACGGGACGAACATTATTTCCTTCAGGGCTGTTAACAAAATAGATCAGCTTACCAGTTTCAGTATAAAACCGACCTTCCTGATCGCTTCCGTCTTTCAGAGGAACGTATGGTGGATCTGTTTCGGGCAACAGCCATTTGAGGTCTGGGTCCATACCATAACCGATAACTGCCTTGAGTTCTTTGCTAGAATACTTCTTGAGTAGTTCGGTCTGCTTGTTGCGGCTCTTCTGATTTTCGATCTCATCGACAATCTCAGCCAGTGCTTTCTGCATCACTTTTCTCCTAGCAATTTTAACCATGGTCTATGCTTACCTGATAAGTAGTCATTTATCATTTGGTCGTAAGTATAGATGATCCCTTTTCGTTTATTATAATACGAACGAAAAGAGTTTGTGATTACAATATAAGGCTCAAACGTGTCCCTATTAAATCCTCTATGAATCTGCATCAATTTTCTCCAACTTATTAACGAATTCAAACTTCTTATCGTTATCCCATTTCTTCAGATAATCATTATCTTTATCGAACATTGCTATATATTCGTCGCGATCAACGACTCTATATGAGATGATTGGCATGGGTTCGAGATGTTCTTGCGAAAACTCATGAAAGTTTTCCGTATCCCATTCTCGCAATATCACTTCATCGACTGCATAATCTGGTGGATCGTCATCACCGATTTCTACAGCATAACGAATACGAAACTGCGAGAGGCAGTCAACCATAACAATCTTGCCCATTAGATATCACCTTCTTTACGATTCTCAGAGTAGAATGGATCAAATTTGCCGCCAGGATAACGTGCTTCCAACTTGGATACGTTCTGTGCGATCACTTCATTCGGACTAATGCCAAGCGCATTACAAGCATTCGCCCAATACCAAATAACGTCACCAAGTTCTTTCTTCAGATGCTCGCGCGTTTCTTCTGTGAATGGCTTGCCTTGAAACAGAATCTTCTTCACGATTTCTTGCGCTTCTCCCGCTTCACTAGTCAGACCAATCATTGCAGTAAGAAGTTGCGGAACATTAAACGTAGCACCGTCATGGCGGTTATTCAGTTCTGTGATAATATGCACAAAATGATTTAGAGTTTTGCTTGGCTGACTAGTCACACCATCAACGAACTGTGCATACTTTTCCATATCAATCATATTGATTCCCCTAACCATTTCAGAGTTTTCTTCTTTCCACCTACTGCAAATAGATGAAGTGAAGTATTATTATCTACCACTTTTTCTAATTTGTCAAGTAAATTCTTTGGATCATACGACTTCATTGATTCGGTTATCAACGATCCAGTTCTATTCAAAGTGCGAATACTATTTCCAACACCACACTTCAATGCCAGATTGATCAGTGATAGTATATTCATTGGGCCAGCAATACCAATCTTTATCTTACAATCAGTCTTACTACGAACCTTCAAGACCCAGTTCTCAATAACTTCATTATCAAAACAAAACTGTGTTACAATATATGGTTCAATGCCTTTATCTTTTAGAGCATTGATTTTATCATACATAATTTGTTCTGATGAGAAATCATTAGATTCTGGAAATCCAGCAATACCAACTCGTTTAATAGAACTGTTATCAAAGATATTTGATTCTATAACATCAATAACATTTTGTAGTTTACCAATACCCCATTCTCTGTCACCACCAATAAGAAGAATATCTTCTACATCACAAAGACCGAGAATGCGATTGAGATGTTCATAATTCTCAATGTTACGAACAGAGATATGAGGAATAGGATTTAGATTACATTGCTTGGCGAGATCAACGTATTTGATAACGTCATCAACACCATCTGGCAACATAGTTATATATACATCTTTCAGATATTTGGATATACCTGAAAGATATTCGTAATCTGGTTTTGTTACTTCTATTGAATTAATCATGATCTGTATTTACAGTATCATCTTCAAAAGACTTGAAATATGCTTCTGCTTCATCATAAACAGAATAATACCTGATCATATACTCGGATGCATCACGAGTTTTTTCATGAGAAGCCAAATCTTCTTTCTGAAATTCACGAATCTCATCACCAAGAGATTTCAACTTTTCGATTTCATCTAGGCAATATTCATACTGCCACTTCATCTCTTGAAGAATGATGGCATAGATTTGTTCTGCTTCAAGTTCAACTGTTACCTTAGTCATCATTTTTCTCCCACATTTTTCCAGAAAGTCCACAGAACTCTGATTCTTTTTCGCGAAGATTATCGCACATACTTACTTGGTGTTTCTTCTCACCAGAAACGGAATCGGTATACGCTCTGTCAGGATGATTGCAAAAAAACAAATCGAACTTTACGATTTGTTCGTAAGGGTCTTCACCTTCTTCTAGTTCAGGATATACGATATTTTTTGAATATGTAGAATAAAAATAATTATATGCCAATAACCTATATGAAGTAGACTTTGATTCTATCTGAACATATTTACAAGTTGCACAGGTCTTTGTCATTCTGTCATCACTCCACATCCTTCTTCATATGTTTACCACAAGTTGTACGATAACCATTTTCTGATGGCCAACCACAAGATATTTCATCAAAGCATCCAGGTTCATCACAAAGACTCAATGCTTCTTTCATCTTTGCTTCATCACCAGATTTATATGCCTTTACGACATTATCTTTCATATCCAAATCAAACTCATTTGAGATAGTCAGACCACCATTTTCTTGTAGAACACCATAAGCATCCATTCCAAATCCAAGACGTTCATAGATTAGATATCTATAAGATCCACCATCACGAGCATGGTCAACGATATGCTTCATGACCCAAGCAGTAACAGCCAACTTGGTATCATATGGGCATTCTTCTACGAGTTTATCCATTTCAGGAAACCATTCACTCATATCAAAATTCTTTCCATGTATATGTAGAACTTCTGGTCTTAAACTTCATCGATCTATAACCTTCTTCGTCGGTTGTTTCTGAAATGATTTCGGTGACAGGCGAAGTCTGCCACCAATCTTGTGATGCATATGTGCGACCATACGGAGAACCAACACGAACGCCACAACCAACTCTAGGATAATATGCGCCTTGAATTGGCTGATAGCTTTCACCGTCTAGAATCTGACACATAGGACCAGAATCACCCCTACCATCACGTTCACGAACCAAAGAATATCTCATATTAATCCTCCTTGAATTAGAGTGATATCCATCTCTCTGTGTGACTTTACCCAATCATCGTTGCTCATCACTCATCCTCCAATGGCGGCAATCCCGCTTCTTCCATTAAATTATCATAGATTACAGATACTCTGGCTGGATTCATTACACCATGAGAATATTGCATTGCCAGCTTGATAAACTCTTTTCTGGTCATCGAATAGAGATAATACTTACCAATAATGTCACCAATATGAACATATTCGTCTTTCAATGGACAAACCAGTCTCGGTAATCTTTCAGGCAGAACTTTATATCCGATCATCGTATGTACCTATCCGCATAAGATTAAGAATTACAATAATTCTATCCAATTTTTCTTCTACTGTCAACTCATTTTTTAGAAGTTCGTCAAGTAGTTCATTCTGACATCTACTCTTTGCGATTGATTTGGCTTCATAGATACCATATGTATCTTTGAGTTCTTTGACAATTTGATAAAATCGTTCCATCACTTCACTTCAAAATATATCCACGATATCCGCAATCAGGACAAACGACCGATTGTTTTGCTGGCCATGTTGTCAACATCACATAGGGATTATCAAGTAGCATTTCAGTCTCGCACTTATCACACTTGACACCAGCCCTGAATTGTTCTTTATCTTTTCGCCTATTATAAAATTCTTTATTATATTCGTCAAGTGTTTTCATCACACCATCCCCATATAGACTGCGATACTACGCATCAGATGATCTTTGTTGTTTTCTAACTGGCGTCTTACTTTGCGTTCAAAATGCATACGCATCTTAGCCGATTCTGTAATTGATTTCATGTTACGAATATCGGGATCAATGTTTGTATAGTGAATGGTGATATATCCCATTCGCCAATCTTTCAATTCTTGCGCCAATTGTTCAGCCATCCACTTTTCTGGCTCGTTGGTAATAATCGATAACTGATCCTGCAATTCTTTGAGACGTTTTGCCTTATCTATTTCAGGAACAGCAATCTGATCGCCAAGATATTGCTTATCGATTCCAGGAGATAGAAATCCTGAAGTAACTGGACTGACTGGATTAGACGCCATCTGTTGAACGACAGCAGGACCAGCGGCAGCACCAATACCAAGCATACCAAGAACACTACGTCTGTTCATCACTTCTTCCCAATGCTTCTCTAGCTTGTCTAAGCACATCCATATACGCATCTTCTAAGTTATCAGCAACACCACCTTCGGCAATGCTTTGGAGAACTGCTCTGAGGCGAGTATTCTCTCTTACTACTGCTTCGGCAAACATTTCAATCGGCATTTCAAGATTCTCAATATCGTTGCTCATCTCACCACTCTGGTCCTGTAGTTTTCTCTGTGCGCTCATATACCTGCGACCAATCACAACCATATGCTGGTACAACATAGATGCGCTCTGGCATACCATTGATGTCCTTGTTACCACCATCTCCATGGATGAAGTATGTATCAGGAAAGTTCTCTGGTGTCAAGCGACGAAGGATCATTGCTTGCTTGTCGCATTTCTCACGAAGTCGCTTGATTTCATCGGCTGCTTCAGACATCGCCTTACTTTCATAGGCTTCAATGTCTTTTGCCAAATAACGCAACCGTTTCACAAGATCATCGTTGCTCATCTTCTACTTCCCTGTTCACAAAATTCGTTGAAGCCATATCAGAGAGTACAGCGAGAATCTCCATGACCTCAAGTGCAGCCTTGTTACTGGTCTCCCTTGCCTCTTTGATCTTACCCATTAACACTCGCTTGGCGCGAAGATCACAAGACATACGATAAACCTCCCTCAAAGCCAGCTCCTTATCGGTAGGGTGAAAGATATGAAGGAGCGGATGATCGGCAGTACCATCCTCCATGGAGTCCTCAACAAACCAGTTTTCGGCAAGACAAGGTTTCATCGCTCTTCTACTTCCTGTTCCCAATAACGACAGAAAAAGTATTCGCCACACAGATCAATCTCTTTCTGCGGATAACCATTCTCAACAAGCCATTTCTTTGTATCCTCGATACCTTCTGGCAATTCTTTCGGAAAGCCATACTTCCAACCAGAAGGAGGATCGATCATCATTACTTTCTTAGTCATCACATATACCTCTTTATCATCATAGATATATCATACTATATTTTAGATTGAATGTCAATATCTTTTTTGACTTGATCCCAGACTTGATCATGGACTTGAACCCAGACTTGATTCCAGACTTGTTTCTTAACGGATTTCATTGATCAAACTCTCCAACCAAGCCAGCTCTCTTTTAAGAACTCCAGTCCTACCAGCCCAACAACCAGACGCATAATCATGAGGATTATACCAATCTGGATATTCTAATGATAACTCAGCTTTCAGCGCAGTAATACGCTCTTTGATCTGTTGTTCCATAGTCTCGACTCTTTCCTCAAGTTCATC
>Ga0129333_10003874_pt1 | contig 14030 bp, 16 predicted proteins | sample CPB6_08_DNA_FD_94474 | JGI IMG/M metagenome (GOLD analysis project Ga0129333, IMG submission 94474) | Freshwater to marine salinity gradient microbial communities from Chesapeake Bay, USA - CPBay_Sum_0.6_0.8_DNA | ecosystem: Environmental > Aquatic > Marine > Coastal | place: USA: Chesapeake... | reverse complement strand
TTGACTTTTAGACCATTACTCATACTTTTTTCCAAAGATTAAACTTTACTTGTGCTTCTAAACCAGAAAAGGTATTACATTCTACCACAGACTGAATATTGTGTCCAGCGAGAACCATATCATTGATATCTTTTTCTTTGACATGTTCTGGCCAGATAACTACTTTATCTCCGTGTTGTATTGATTTATTAACACGTTCGACGATCTGTTTGTTACGTGGTTCGTTATCATATATCCAAGTGACATTGTTAATACCCCACTCACTAAGATGAACATCAGCTCCACACATAGCAATCGAGTTGCAAAGGAAGAGTGAGTCCAGTGGTCCTTCAGTGACATAGATTGTTTGTTTGTCATTTACTTTATTCAATCCAAAAAGTTTTGGTTTTGTTTCATCCAGCAAAACAGTTATGTATCGCATCTTAGAGTTTGGATTCAAAGATCTGCCCTGAAAACCAAACCACTTACCATCAAAATCTATAAGAGGAATGATAATCCTAGGATGATCATAGTTTACAGATTTGAAAGTAAGTTTCTGAGAGTTAACCCATTTTTTAAATTTATCGACGTAGAATATTTCTTTAAGTCGTTCTTCTGGTATTTTTCTAGATTCTAAGTATTCTCTTGCTGGATGTGTTTTATTTAGTTCTGAGATAGATACGAGATCTTCAGTATTCTTTTTAAATGTTTTGGTTTTAAAATTTATTTCTGGATTCTTTACTACAGTACCTTTTCCAGTAAGACCATTCTTAAATCTTTCTAAGACATACTGATCATGTAAATTAGGATCCTGATCCTTCAAAAAATTAGACAAAGTTCTTCCCATGCCACAATTGTGACATTTAAAGACCATATCAGATTTGACGCGATAAAAGAACCCTCTTGCACGATTCCTATTCTTAGAAGAATCGCCACAATAGGGACAACGAAAGTTATATAGATAATCTTTTTTCTTTGTAAACTTTTCTAATCGAGGGGAAATGAGATTAATATAGTTGATATCAATGTAACTCATTTTGAAGGATAGTGTATTTGTCCTCCTACATTAACACGTCCTGAACCAACTGTCAAGATGTTGCCAAAGAATGCTGCAGATCCAATGACCAGTGTAGCAGCACCAACGACGCCCATAGTAAGCCAACGAAACTTAGAAAGTTCTTCTACTTTTCTTTCTAAAACATTTAATTTTTCATTGATACCTTTAATCAATTCCAATATTGCAGCCTCTGCTTTATCAACCTGATCTAATCTATTTTCATGTCGTTCTAAAATGAGAGCAACATTTTGATTACTCTCACTTATTTTATCTACGGCACGTTCTAGTTTGTCAAGCATCTCCTTGGAGAGATCTTCATATATTTGAAACTTCGCTTCTAATATCGAAAGGTCTTTTCCGAAGGCTGCCATCATTACTCACCTCTGCTATCAGCAAAACTAGAAATTTTGGATAGACCTGATGGAGATTGGTTGACAGACTTAATCATTTTAACTCTGTTGCTAGAGTTTAAGTTCTTATATAGTTTGACAACTTTAGATGCAGATGCTGGTGACATTTGCTTCTTCTCACCATTTTCAAATGTGACTACACCTGCTTGTCCAGAATTGGCAATCTTTTTAAGTTGGTCAATTACTTTACCACCACTTTCCTCAATATATTCAGCATCTTCTACTACATTCTTAAACTGAGATTCTTTCTTGACTTGAGCAACCCCATCATCTTGCTTAGGATTATCTTCTTTAGGAATGGCACGATATGGTCTTACATCAAACTCTCCAGGCTTTTTCTTACCAGTAGACTTGACTAATTTTGCTGGTCCATTTACAGGTACTCTAATTGTACCAAGACCCTCAATATCAATCTCATAACTATCCAGTCCGTCAAAGAATTCACGGAATTGACTATATTTTTTCATGGAATGTTCCTCCTTCTTTTGTCTGTTAGATAAGATTCTGTTTACTAAATCTCTTACTTCTTTTCTTCTTCCGTCTTTCCTTCTCTTTTCAATATGAGCACGATCACCTGGAATGTATGAAGGAGGAAGAGATACTGCTGCACCAGTAGAGCCTATAGAATTGGCAATTGCGTCTTCCCAAACTATGCGAGCGTCAATGTTCATGTTAGATAGAATTTAATTCTTGTTTACAATATTCGTCTTCAGGAATATTAGAAAGTTGATATTCCAAACCTGGACCTAAACGATCTAGATATAATAAAAATGTTTTAAGAATTGGCCAATAAACCTTTTCTATTTTAAAGAATAATAATGGAATCGCAGCTTCTCCAAAAACATTAAAAAGAATTATAAAATGGTTGAGTAAAAGATGACTTTTAAGCTGACCTGTTTTAATATATCTTTTAAACAGACGTTTAATGTACTTAAATCTCTTTAAGTCTTCATAAAAGTCATCTTTTGTTACACACTGAGGATTATCATAATACTTTATGGCAAACAAGATATAATTGTCGTCATTTAATTCATCAAATCTCATAATAAAAAATTACATCAAGTTCCAAATGTTAGTGTTGCAGCACCATTAGAAATTACTTCCTCAGTACCACCAGCGGAAGTAATCTTTACACGATACTTATAACCATTCTTGGTTGTGTTAGCAAGACCAGAGTAGGTTAGAGTTGCTGATGTGAAACCAGCATAAGTAATACCACTATCTAGAGATGCAGTGATATCTTTCCAAGTCGTACCATTTGTAGTCTGACGTTGCCACTTATAGGTAAGAGCTCCAGGTGTACCTGTGGTTGTTGTGGTGAGTGTAAAGGAACCAGCACCAGTTGCAGATGTGCTGTTTGCAGGTTGAACAGTAATCGTTACTGCAGATGCAACGTCTGCTGCAATAGCATCATCAGCCTGTGTCTCATTAGCATTGAGGTCTGGGTTGCCAAATGCAACCATTTTTTCTGCCTTATATCTGGTATCACCTGCTTCAGTAGTATAAGTATAGAACGACCACCAACCAGGCCCGTCAATACCACGGGTGCGGTTTTCGTTTAGTTGTGCTTCTGTATTATCTACATAAACAATTTCTGGTGTAATAGAGGATACAGCAATACCTCTTCCAGCCTTTGTTTTATTAGTGTTTGAGTCCGTGTTCCCATATAGAGACATTTGTTATTCTCCAAAAAATACTTTAATTTATATTCTTATTTATAAAAAAAGGGATGCGAACATCCCCATATATCTATTTAAATTATAGATCAAGGTGTTAGATCTTTTGCACCCTTATTCTTCAATTGTCCTTGAACTTGAAGAAGAATGAGTGAAAGAATACCATTGGATTTTACCTTTGGGTTTGCACCAAGAGCTTCCGAAACTGCAAAAAGAACAGTTGCGATAAGTGCTTGGTTAGCGATTGCCCATGCGATTAGAGCTGACATAATAACCTCTAGTAAGGGGTGTATTTATTTATAAAAAATCAACCAGGAAGTCCTTTTGACCCACCTACTTTATTATATTCAGCTCTACTCTTTGCACCACTCTTATTATATTGATGATACTCTTTTTCACTAGAACTGAGTTTAGGAGTATTTACTGGTTTTGCGCCAGGAGCAGTAGGAGCATCTACATTAGCACCTCTAGCACGACCTAAAGTGTAATATCTTGGTCCGCTTTTGTCATCACCCGAGATTCTTTTGCCAGCATCAGATCTACCAGCCTGATACTCAGAATCAGACTGTCCGTGCTTTCCCTTGTATAGTTCCTCAATATAAGCAATCTCTTCTTCATCAAGATCAGACATTACTTCCATTGCAGTGTCTTCATCAAGACCTTCATAATTACTGAGAAGATGATCCATTACGATATCAAAAAGATCTGCATCTTCTTTCATTTTTTTCTTACCACCTTCTTGATCCTTACCAGTTGCACCAGCGATTACATCTCCTCTGGTTACTTTATCATATGGAGGATAGTTATTAGCAAGGTTCCCATCACCTTTCTTCTTCTCGTTTAGATAATTGAGTGTAGCTTCTAATAGATACGACATGAGTGATCTCCTATTTGATGTTAATGAACTGATTAATGATAGATTTTTTATCTAGATTTAAAGAAAAATGTTCCTTTAATTTAGAAGCAACTTTCTTTGGTGGAGATTTCTCACCAGAAGTCATATCTTCATCAGCTTTAGGATTAATAATAACTCCATCTTTTTTCTTAGTTTGAAGTTCTGCAGCTTCTTCAGTTGTCATTCCAGGTTTCTTAGGTTGAGGTTTTTGCTGTTGTTGAGCAGAACCTGCAGGTGCTGGGGTATTTGGTTGGGGTCTATTTGGTTGAGGAGCAGCAGAAGGTGTTGGAGAATTCTGCTGTGCCTGTTGAGGATTTGGAGCAGTAGGTTGTGGTTTCTGTTGCTGTTGATTTGGTTGTGGTTTCTGTTGCTGTTGATTTGGTTGTGGCTTCTGTTGAGGAGCTGGTGCAACCGCCATAGCCTCATTTACAATATACTGATAACTTTCCTCGTCAATTGTTGCAAGTAATTCGTTTACTTCTTCAATACTTTCTGCAATTTCTTTATCTAAAACGTAACGTACAAATAGTTCTAGATTTTCATCGATCTCTACACCTTCAAATACAGGTTTACCATTCTTGGTTGGTACTGCACCTTTTGATTTTAGTCTTTCCTTACCTGCTGATGCCTGTGCTGATGCCTGTTGTTTTGCTCTTTGAGCTCTTAACTTAGCTTGAATTGCATCAGACTGACGTACCTGTTCGTCCTCATCTGGTTCATCTCTAGGTACATATCTTCCAGATGCAGTCTGTCTACGACCGTAACGACCGTATACTTCATCTAGATCTTCAAACTCTTCTTTCTTATATCCTTTGGCTTTTTCTACACCTTTTGCTGGAACACAGTTAGGTACTTCACGACCACCTTTCTTTTTCATTCCTACTTGAGTATAACCGCTCCAGCAAGGATCTTCTTCACTTACTAATTCTACTTCCTCTTTTTTTGCACCGTAGTATGCACCAAGTGCTCTTTTAATTCTTTCTTTCTTAGAATCACCTTTGAAAGTTTTAGACTTAGAATGTACAAAATCACTGATGGTTGCACCAGCATCTGCACCTACATCAATCTTTTCAGAAATTTCTACTTCTTCTTTCTTTACAGACTTTCTGAGTTCATTACTCTTTCTGGTTAACTCATTTGATTTACCAATTTTTTCACGAATCTTTGTTTTTAAAACAGGTCTTGATTCGTAGCCATAAAGTGCTAAACGAGGAGCACTGAACTTACCATTCTGAAAATAAATGGGAGTTCCCATGTAAGAACTTTGAGCCTCTAAAAGTTCTAATGCATATTCTAATGTTTTACCAGAAAGATTCTCTTTAATGTACTCAATTCCACCTTCATCAGAATCTTCGTATTGAGTAATAGCCCATTCGTAAACCTTATTAGCAGCTAATAATTTGTCTGGGTCTAGAGACAAATATTTACTAGAAATATCGAGTAAGTTCATTTTTGTAATGTTCCTCTTTTAGTATTATTTATTTGTTTAGTTCCTTTAGTAAAACTGCGGATCTTTTGAAATGGAGTGAGATTTTGTGCATACTCTCTATATTCATCAGTTCCTATTTCTAATTGTTTAGGACCATAATGAATATCTTTAATCCAATTTCTATGGATGGATTCATTCTCATCAATAATAATTACATAATTAGATCCTTTACTTATAATTCTACCGATTATACCTGTGTTCAAATTTTCTACTACATCACCAACATTGAAAATATTATTAGATACAAATTCTTCTCTTAATTCTTGTTGATATAATTTTGGTGCAATATCCCAAAGATCACATGATTCTTTTATCTTCATTGCCGAACGAAGATTTTTAAACATTTCTTGAGCAGTTGCATCATCTACAGTTTTAGGAAGTCCCGATCTATATGTTTCAAAATCATTTTTAGCAGCGGCATCACGCATTTTAGATGCAGACATTCCCTCTACACCTTCTGCCTCTGGATCTCTTTCACCAGCACTAGTTACGTTGATGTTACGGAAGTTATAATTTTTTCCATTGTATTTTTGCGTCATACCACCGAACTCTTTCATTCTATCGGCACCAACTACTAGGTTTACATCACTGTAACCTTGATTATAGAGTGAGGTTAAAACATCAAAAATATTTCTACCCGATTCTTTATCGTTAACAATATTTTTTGCATGGTCAGGGAACATCTGTTGCATCAAAGCAATCTTACTATCTACATCCAATGGATTCTTTTTAGGATCATTTGAATGACTTGGATAAATTCGGTATTCACCATTACCAGCACTCTTTTTAAGTTGATCTAGTAATTTTTGATGACCTATTGTTGGTGGATTAAATCTTCCAAATGTAAGTGTAATGCTTTTATCACCAGTATTCATCGGAAGTTGTTGAGGTTGTTCTTCCTGTGATTGAGTATTTGATTGTTGTGAAGAATCTGAACTAGAAGATGGGGAGGATTGTTGTTGTGGTTGAGACTGTTGAACGGCACTCTGTGCAACTTTCTGTCTAATATTCTTTAATTCTTCATCAGAAACTTTTACGAGTTTTACACCATTCTCACTCCTAGCAACAACTTTACCAGAAGCATCGGCATAATAACCTCTGCCTACATGATGATATCCTTTCTTTTGAGCCTCTGCTCCTGCTTGAGTTCTTGCTTCACTTATAAACTGGGAGAATTTTTTCATGTTAATGGTGTAGTTTACTGTTTTTCCTACATTTATTATTTATCATTTTTTAACATGTCATTTATTACTACGTTTGCAAAGTACAGTCCAAAGATAGTAAGTCTTATATCCTCAACTTTTGCGTAGATATAAATTCCAAAAGCAACCATGAGAAAAAATAAAGTTTGTAAATATTCTAATGACTTGAATATAATAACCAATGATAGTATAGACGCAACAATTCCATAGTTTACCAGAGAAGATAACTTCCCAAGTAAACTATGCAATGTCATGAATATTTTAATTTGTGCGGTTTGCTTGATCACCTTTCACCCAATTCTTTTCTAATGTAAAATTGGCGACAGAAAACTCTAAACGATCTACAAGTTTAATTGCTCTGCCATTTTTGATTGCTACAAAACCTTCTGGTGAAGTAACTTTGTAACCATGCTCGGATTGTAGGAAAGTTCCAATATCTTTTACTTTTTGTAGTTGTTTAACTACAAGATCTTTAGCCTTCTGCAAGTTTTTATATCCTGCAATACTCATATACAATCCTCTAGAGTTTGCACTTATAAATTTCAATCCTTCTTGTTTAGTATTTGCCCACTTTTGTTGTGCAGCAGCGGTTTTCTTAGATTGAATTTCTTTGTCTAATAATTCACTGTAATACTTTACAAATGAATTCAAAACTTCTTGTGTAGATGGAAGTCTACTTGCATTTTTAACATAAGTATTGAAGAATTTTTTTAATACTAAATTCAATGCATATTTATCAGTGCCTTTCATCGCATCCAAGAATCTACTTGCTTGTTTTAGGGAACCTTCAGTTTGGTTTACCAAAGAAGTAAATGCTCTACTTTCAGCTGATGTAAAAGTTGCAGAACCAGATGCATCAGAAAAATTTGCACTTGCTACCCAAGTATCTTGAGTAGAAGATATTTTAATATTACCAAATGTTGCCGACATTTCTGGAACACTCTGTCCAACATAACGAGTATGAAATACTACACCCAACTTACTTGCAGCAATTTTTTTACCAAGAGTAGTATTTACTGGTACTGCATATGTAATTGTATTTGGTCTGAACGTATAACAACGTTCACCATTGATCATTTCTATTCCTGGTGTATCAGTGTAAAGAAGATCTCCCTGAACTACTCCTTCAATATCTAATTTAGAGATGTAATCATATGCCTTTTTTAACTTTTGATTCAACTCACCTTCTGGATAAAATCTATCAATATCTGCATGACCATAACAAATTTTTGGAGCTGTTTTTGCAAATACGGACTTGGTTCCAATGAAAAATAAATTTAATTGAGGATCTTTTCCACAAACTACGGCGGGTGCTCCATCCCATTTTGTAGTAATTCTAATTGTAGAATCACCACCGCTGTTTAACATCTTCCCAAGAGATCTTAAAAATGCTATCGCATCTTTTCCACCTTGAGATCCATTATTTAAAATTTCATCTTCTAAATGTTCTAAATGTGTATTCTTTGTCATGGTGCTACACCTAAACTATCCTCTAATCTGTTCATATTGTTTTTGGATCTTAATCCATAATGTTGTTTAACACGTTTTGTAACTGAGGTGTCATATCTTATTCTTACTGTTCCGTCTCTATTATCAACTGCAACTCTTGCAATAATTACTTCACCTGCACCAGCTACTATGTTGTCTCCATATTTTGTTATTAAAGATCTATTTCCAGTAAAATAGTTATCTTTAACAATTCTTTGGTAGTTATATTTAGGCTCTTGTTTAGTACTCTTTTCTAGAATTTTTTCAAAATAAAGACATAGATTTTCAAATGTATATGGATATACTAATCTAAGTTGAGACCAGGCATCTTCACCTAATGCAATAAGTCTATCTTGGTTTAAATTTGATACTGAACTATAAATTCTACTGTCCTTAATTAAGGAGATAATAAACAACTTTGCAAGGGTTTTGTCATTATTTGAGAGTGTTGAAATACTATCTATTTTAGTTTTCTTTGTTGTACCTACACCAATTTTTCTAATTAAAGATCTTATATTCTCAACTGTTAATGTATGTTCGACACCAGTATTAATGAAACTTTGTCTCATCAATCCAAGTATATCACTCTTATGATTTTGTTGTACTAAAGAAGAACCAAGAACAAATCCCATTGCTTCAAGAACATATGTAGGGCTTTTTCTCCTTGCAGATTCTGCTGCAACACAAGTTTGAACTTGTTGTTTTGGTTTTACTTTATCTGGAAGGTGTTTATACCAATTGGTAACTTGTCTTCCGTTTTCAAACATGTCAGTAAATTTTAATGTGTTAACTGTGTTTTCACCACGGGTAACGTTTTTTGTACTGATTGGAAATACTGCTTTAATTTGATTAGACTCTATGTAAGCAACCTGACTATCAATGATTGGAAAGTTTTCTCCTTGTGGAAACCATATTCTAAAATCACTATAACTATATCCACTATTATTTCCAATAATTTCTTGAACTCTTTGTCTTTCTTGTCTGGGAATAGAACTTAAAGTTGTTGATCCACACAAAGATTTTATATATGCTAAAGGACAAAATATTTCTAAAACTTCAGAATTAATCTCGTCCAATAATCCAGGATTCTCAGACCATAATGTTTGTATCCTAGACATTGTACTAGAATTTACAGCAGGATTATATGCCTGTGTTGTCAACTTCAACCACTCTCCATAAATTGCAGGTATTTTTTCTTCGGCAATTAATTCATCTATCTTAGTTTCTACTAAATTTATATAATCGGAAACTGTTTTATAACTACCTAATGTAAGAGGACTAGTACCTTGAGATAATCCCATGTTTCCTGGTGTAAGTCGTGGTGTCTTTGCACCAGTTTTTTTGTTAGTTTTAATTACATAAACTTTATTTGTGTTTTGCGTTCCAATTATAAGTCCAGATTTACTACCAAATATTACATCTTTATTAGGATCTACCTTATATCTTATTTTTGTAGTAGATCTACTACCACCTTGTTTAATTTCAAAATTTACATTTTCAAAACGCATTATTAAACCAACATGAATCTGAGATAATATATTTGCTCTAGTTACATTACTTGCTGGTAATCCATTTACTTCATAAGCATATCCACCAGATAACAATTCTATTTCAAGAATATCATCAATAGTTAAAGATGAAACTATAGGTTTGGTTATATCTAATAGTTGTTGTCTAATAGATTCCATTAAAAAACCCCTGTCTTCTTTATTATTTAGAAGACAGGGTATTATTAATTAGATATCTCCTTCTGCACGATTCTCAGAACGAGTAATTCGGAATTCACCTTCTGGATATCGAGCAGCAAGTTTCATACTGTTTCGGATTGCAACGTCATCAAACCTAACACCCAAAGCAATACAAGCTTGTGCCATATACCACATAACATCACCCAGTTCTACAATAAGATGATCGCGGTTTTCTTCAGTCCAAGGTTTACCTTGGAAAAGAATTTTTTTGACAATCTCAGTAAACTCTCCTGCTTCCGCAGACATACCAATTGCAGCAGTGGTAAGTCGAGATACATCTACACCAATAGATTTAAGTTCTTTAATACGATCAATCCAGGTATCAGTATCTTTTGTATAACCACTGGTTACAATATCAACAAACTCAGTGTAACGATCAAAATCAGCATTAACAGTCATAAATTCTCCTAAACTTTAAAACCTTCAAAATTCTTTTTAGTAACTTTTGACGATGATGTAAACTCGTCATAATCTTGACCAGAATCAACGATGTTCTTCTGAGCAGAGTCCTCTACATCATACAACCTCATCTTAGCTCTGTCAATACCCACCACAAATCTTTTATTAATTGTTGGATCGTTGTATCGATTCTTAAGTTGTTTCACCAGAATCTGACCCATTCCTTCTAGTTCTTCGGTACTAATAAGAGCAAACATAAAATCGGCAGTAGCAGGAAGACCAAAGGATTCAGAAGTATCAGTAAGGTCAACATCAGAACTACCATAACCACTACGAGTAGTTTGAGTAGCAGACACGATGGGGACATTGTGTTCAACAGCGAGTCCTCTAAGTTCCTCAGCAATTGCCTTAACATAGGTATACGAGTTTACAATTGTTCCCTTATACCTGGAACTTGCACAGATATTTAGATAGTCAATAAAAATAATATCTGGTCTAAATGATTTCTTTAGTTCAAGTTCATTCAACAAAGATTTGAAATGACCCGAATGTGCAGATGCAGTAGGATATTCTTTGATGATTAATTTTCCTACCGTCTTCTTAGATACGTTTTTAATACGATCTGTATAAACTGGTTTTGGAAGATCGGTTAACTGTTGAACATTTACATTCAAGAGATTTGCGTCAATTCTTTCAGCAATGCGTTCTTCTGCCATTTCCAACGTAATGTACAAAACGTTCCGTCCTTGGAGCAACACGGAGCTAGCAAAATGGCACATGAATAGAGATTTCCCGACACCCGTACCAGCAAGCGCGACGTTAAGAGTCTTGTTAGGTAAACCACCTTTGGTAATTTTGTTGAATAGTTCGAGATCGAATGGAATTTTGTGTTCTTTTTTGTGATAGAAATCATACCTAGATTCTGCATTTTCAATGTAATCGTGACCAATATTGTTGTCGAAGGAAACACCTAGAGCACTAGAAAGAATGTGTGGGATTGCATCTTTAGTTCTTACTTTGTCTTTACCATCAACAATTTTAATACTGTCCATCAAAGCAAGATAGACCGCTTTTTCTTTACACCACTTTTCAGTGGTATCAACTAACCAGTTATTATCTACTTCTTCATGTTCAAACTCATCTACCAAAGAAACGATATCAGAATAATTTTGTTCTGTAATATCGTTTCTCTTCTCTACTTCAATTGTAAGTACAGATTTACTAGGTGTATTGTTGTAATTGTCTATGAATTTGGAAATTTCTTGAAAGAGAATCTTCTCATTAGAATCAAAAAAATATTCTTCTTTAAGGAAGGGATAAACCTTCCTCATATATTCATTGTTGAAGATCAGATTCTTCAGTATTTTCTTTTCCAATTTCATAATCGACATAATGCAGATAACTCCCTACAATGTATTTGTTCCCACTGACTGGCATCTTACCATAATGTTTGTACAACCACAATGGCGGAAAGACCAAAACACTACCTTTCTTAGGTTTTACTTCATAATCTAAATGTGGAAAACCAGTTTCTCCACCTTCTTCAACATCATTTAGATAGAAAAAGAAACCTAAAAATCTTTTTGCACTGGAATGAGAACTTACATCTACATGTGTCTCAAACTCCTCGTAGTTATCATTTAGATATCTTTTGATACGAAATTGTTCCAAAGAATATGTATTTGGGAATTCTACAATACTAAGATCTTCAATATAAAGATCTTTTACTTTGAGAACACATTCAAGAACAGATTCGTGTAACTCCTTTAATTCTGTATTAGAAAAATCATTACTGATATTTAATTCAGAATAACTTGGGTATTTGTTGTTATCAATTTTTTGAACATTTTCAGATGATTCAAAATAATCAATCAGTTTATCACACAAATCTTCGTCGATCTGATTTTCATAAACTTTGATATAATCAGTCAGTTGATTCATTTTCTTCTCCAATAACTCCGTACTTAAATTCTTCTTTTGCAGCCCAATCAAGTTGTTCCATTACATCTTCGGTAAAGAACTTTGTTGGATCTGATAAAATACTTTTTGCATAATACTTAGTTCCATTAATTTCATATCTTCCACCAGACTTAGTAAAGATATTATATTTTTCTCCAAGTTCCAGAAGACCATAATAAGGATCTAATCCTTTATCATAATAAAGTCTAGTTTCCACCAAAGAGTTTTCTTTTGTAAATCGAGACTTTTGAGCACGACATTTGATAATGTTACCAATAACTTCTGTACCGTCTTTCTCTTTGGTTTTGGAAAGGAAGATAATAGTAGATGCAGCATATTTCAATCCACTACCACCACCCATTTCTTTCATGGGAACATAAGAACCAATTACATCATATGTGTGATTAGTAACCAACATTGGGATATTTGCCTTACCCAATTTCAAAGTTAGAACACGGAATACAGATTTAGTAATCTGAGATCTAGTCATATCTCGGGTTTCTTTACCTTCAGAAGAATCTTCAATTTCTTTTGTGGTAGAAAGATTACCAAGAGAATCAAGAACAAACATTAGAGGTTTGCGATCAGTCTTTTTTTGTTCAAGATATTTGTCAAGAATTTTAATCGACTGAGTACGAAATTCTTGAACAGTTACAACTGGAACAATGATCATTCGCGTGGAATCAATACCACGTTCTTCAATCATTTTACGAGTGATTGCAGACTCACTTTCAAAATAGATGACACCAGCATCAGGGTTATGATCAAGAAAATGCTTAACGATGCTGAGACAAAAGAAAGTTTTGCCTGTAGAAGACTCGCCCGCAATAGCGGTAATTTTATTCGACGGGATACCGCCATAGATTGAACCTGAGAGTAAAGCGTTGAAGATGTAGCTCCCAGTGTCAATGAAAGTGTCACAGTCACCAGCAGCAACCCCATCAGAAACAAGAGAAGCGTATTCATTTCCAATTTCCGAAACTACATTTTTTAAAAAATCCATTTTAAACTCCTAAACAAAAAAACTTTCAAGACTACCTTTCTTTTCGACAACCCATCCAATACAATCAAGAACTGATTTAAGAGGTTCTAAGAAAGATTTTTCAAACTGCATGTCATAATCAACATATTTTTCCAATCCAAATTCTTTAGGAAACTCTTGAAAATAGGCAATAGTATTTTCACCAATTGGATTTGGAGTTTTAAGATAAACAAACTTAATCTTTTCACCTTCTTGAATAGAAGGATATTTATTATTCAGTTTTAACTTCTTAAGATAATGATTATACAAAATTACACCACGAACATGAATAGGAGTTCCCTTTTTATACATGTCCGAAGAACTAGAATATTTAGCGATATTGTTCACACCTCTAGGAAATGAAATATCTTTAATGTTCTGTTCTTTGGTTTCTTTATTTACCTCTTCAATAAATTGAATCAGTTTATCGTTATTGTCAGTCAAAATAACTTTGAATGCCTTTTCCAGTTTATCACGAAAATAAGCTGGTGTCGAGGATCTAGCGGTTTCAAGACCCATAATCTTCATCTTTGGTTTGGAATAACGAACACCTTCTTTATCCCAGACATTGAGAATGTAACGTTTCTTCGCAGTCCAGATACCTGTATCTGCAATACACTCACGTTTCATTTTCATCTTTTGATCATACGCATTTACATACGTTGCCAATTCTTGGTAAGAACTTTCAATATAAGGTTCAAGTTCCA
>Ga0129333_10003873_pt1 | contig 14031 bp, 15 predicted proteins | sample CPB6_08_DNA_FD_94474 | JGI IMG/M metagenome (GOLD analysis project Ga0129333, IMG submission 94474) | Freshwater to marine salinity gradient microbial communities from Chesapeake Bay, USA - CPBay_Sum_0.6_0.8_DNA | ecosystem: Environmental > Aquatic > Marine > Coastal | place: USA: Chesapeake... | reverse complement strand
CGAATAGATGATTTCAATATTGCGATTTCATCTTTCAGGCTTTCCTTTTGTTTCTCCAAAAATTGTAGATTTGCGTCTTCGGATTCATCTTCTTTTTGTTTCTTTAATTCCTTCTTTCTGGATGAAATTAAAGAGGTGAGATTCTTATGAAGGGCTTCTTTCAATTCAATCAAAACTTTTAATTTTTCTGATTGACTTGCCAATGTTTCGACTGAATCATCGATTTGTTCTGCCAAAGATTTAGGAGGCTGTTTTTTCGATTTCTCGACAACTTCGCCTTCACCTTCATCTCCGGATTCAACTTTCTTTCCCTTGCCTTTTTTTGGAACCGGTTCAACTTCATCTGAATTGACTTCTTCTTCCTCATCTATTTTAGGAGCGGGTTTTTTCCCCTTTTTAGAGGGCTTTGGTTCCGCAACTGCGACTGATGGAGTAGAATCATCATCGACAATATCTTTTTCCTTCTGTTCCTTCTGTTTAGAAGAACCTTTTTCCTTTTTAGAGGGCTTCGGTTCCGCAACTGCGACAGATGGAATAGAATCATCATCGACAACGTGAGCAGGAGCGGGTTCCTGTTTAGAAGAACCTTTTTCCTTTTTAGATAGCTTATGTTGAGGAAGAGGAATCTCAATTGATTCCTGAACTTGTTCAGTTGCTGATTGTTCCTTCTTTGACTTTCTTTGAATTGCTAACATTTTAATTTGAATGTTTTAAACATCTAAAAATTTATAATTTAATATTTCAATTTTTTTGAATTATTTAGGACGCAATTTTCCGTTAATTAATTCATCCGCTCGTAAAAAAACCGTTTTTTTTGTGTATTCTATGTTATAAGAGATGCCCAGTGGAACCGCTTCTGTATCTAAGAAATCTGTATCTTCATCCAAGACCTCCAAGAAAGACGCCTCTCAGACTGAGGCCGTTGCTGAGGTTGCCCCTGCCCCTGCCCCTGTTGAGACCCCCGCTGTTGAGGCCACTGCCGAGACCGCAACTGACGCCAGTGAAGTTTCTCCCCTTCAAGCGGAGACCCTTGCTCTTTTGGAGATGGCCCATTCTTGCCAGAACACCCTTCAAGCCCTTATTAAGAAGGCCCGTTCTACTCTTTCAAACATCAAGAAGCTCGAGCGCGATGTTAAGCGTCTTGAGAAGAAGGGAAAGCGTGGCTCTACTCGCGCATCAAACGGAAACAAGGGCCTTCAACAGTTGAAGCCAGTTTATACCGCTGAGATGAAGAGCTTCTTTGAGGCCCACAAGGACCTGACTGATAACGACAATGCCCCCATTGTTGAGAACCTGACTTATGACAGCGACCACCTTCTTGTTTCAAGAAAGCAGGCCCTCAAATTGGTGACATCATACATCCGTAGCCATAAGCTCCAAGACGCGACTAACAAGCGTAAGATTAATATGGACGCCACTCTTCAAAGCCTCTTCCCTGAGCTCTGCGCCGTTAAGGATAAGAAGGGTAAGGTCGTTCAGGAGGAGAACTGCTTCTACAACACTCTTATGAAGGCTCTTTCTCGCCACTTCACTGCTCCTGCTTAAATAGCGGATTTAGTTGTGTTGGTTTATTGATAAAATAAAAATAAAAATAAAAATATTTTACTTTTAATGAAAAGTAAAATAGTAAATGTTTATAAATGTTTGTTTTAATGTTTTAATTTGTAATAAGTTGTCTTGAATGAAAACCTAATCAATCCGCAATTCATCAACGCTCCAAAGTTCAATCAATCCGTTCGGTAAAACCCGCTTGATAATATACGGAATCTTCTTCTCGCGCAACTCTTTTTCCGCAATATCGACTGGATTTTCCAAATTTCCCACTTCAACAAGAGGAGGTGCCCCCATTGAAATCTGGATGGCCCTTTCTCCAACAACACGAGTTCTTTCATACTTTGAAAGAATCGGAATTGTTTTTCGGTCGCGACGGACAAGCATTGACTGATACGTTGCTTTAAGGTCATCGAACTCATCAATTAAATCATTGATTTGATTCGAATTATTATTCGAATTTGAATTGTTCGACTCTAAATATGGAGATGACTCATTATTTGTATTATTGGCGTCCATATTATTTAATTGTTAGATATTTTTAAATAAGAATATTTCAATTTTTGCGGTGGAAACCTTTAATACTTCCATTCCGTATTACACTCCTTACAAATATAAATACTTTTCAGGCTGACACCTTCATTGAAGAATATAGCCTCTTTTTTCTTTGGGTTCGCATGAGTAATACAATCATCATTCGGACAAACGTATTTCGTAGTTCTCGGTAATGTCATATCATATATGAAATTTTTCTTATTACCGAATGTTGGATTGTTATTACTCAAATACGAATTTTGAGAAATGAGGGTTTCATTTGTTTCGGAAATGTAATTACAACCATTACATTTATGAACCAATTTTCCGTCTTTTTCACGGTAATGTAATAAACTTTCGCACTCTGGACAGAACTTCATTTTATATTATAATAGTAATTAGATTTTTTTTAAATCATTTTTTATTACAACGACATAGACTCCAATGACACTATCGCATAAAGGTCTTGTAATCGTTTCTTTAATGAATCATAATTCAGCGTCGCAGTTTGTGAGTGATAACTGATTCTAACTGTCTTCTGATTGTTATCTGACCGAATCAGTCTATCCACTTTCTCAATGATAGCGCGATAATCTTTAATAAATTGGGCCTTCATATTCTTCAAAAGGGGGGCAAACATCTCTGATGGTGATTCTATTTGATTCACTAAAATATTCAGTGAAGCATATTCAACAATTTGGTTGTATGTTTCAATTTTGTCGGCGGAAGATGATTCCATTCCAGGCTCGTTCCTCAATGGTTCCCGCGTCATAACAAGAGCCATGATTGATAATATGACAGTCTTAATTGTCATAACAGAAGTCCAAGGGTCTCCTTGCCACGTCCCGAGGATTGATAAACACACTTTCCCTTCAATATATAAATTGGGATTCAGTCGCGTTCTCCCATCGCTGGAACAGAATTTGACAATTGGTGGGCTCATCGGATAATCATCCGAAAAATGAATGTGGAATAAAAACTGACAGAATTCATAGGGTCCCTCTTGACCACGAATCATAACAATCATAGTATTGATATCAGACTCATCAAAATGAATAAAAACGTCGTGGAGTGGGTCTTTTAATAATTCCTTCAAATCTCCCATAATGCGTCTTGAACGCATTGGTATGATTGTTTTTTTTATTTGTCCGTTGCTACTCATTTTATTTATAATATTAAAATTTATTTAATTTATAATTTCAATTTTTCATGTAAAATAAATTAAAAGAATTTTATAATATTACATCATGGAGAACTCTCTTAATTTAGACAAGAAAAATAATAATATAATTGAACAACAGTTTATAAATTTTCTCAATAAATCTCGTGTAAAAAATGGGACACTCGTAAAACCATCTCACACTGGGATATCCAAGCACTCCGGAAAATTTTTAATCGATGAGAGCAATGAGAAAGAATTTTATGAATTATACAAGCAAATGATGGTAAATCATTGCGACATTCATCTTATTGAGCAACATACTGAGAATGGGCCTTTTATAATTGATATCGACTTGCGATTCAATATCGATTTAAAGAGCCGCCAGTATTCAGTAGATTTTATCAAGAAGATTTGCGAAGTTTATCAGAAGAATATTATTGAATATTTTGAAAATCCAAATGTTTTATGTTTCGTTTTTGAAAGGCCTTCTCCATATTTATATAAACATAAGGCGAACGGTGTAGATTCCGCGATTATGAAAGACGGGATTCATCTGATGTTCCCCCACGTCGTCAGTTCTCCGGCTGTCCAGAAGATTATTCGAGAAAATGTAATCAAGGAGTTAGAAGAAATCGGGCTGTTCAAGACGATTCCGACTGATAATACGATTTATGATGCGATTGATAAGCTGGTCATTGACCAAGTGGGTTGGTATATGTATGGAAGCACTAAGGAAAATGTGGCGAGATATGAGTTCAGCTATGTTATTAATTCATCGTTGGAGATTATTAGTAAGACGAATTACAATGAGTATGACCTTCCCAGATTCCTGAGTATTCGGAATAAAGGACCATTGGTTGTCGTTCGCGAGTCGAAGGTAGCCGAGATTGAAAATTACGAAATAAAAGATATTGTTCGAAAACAGAGCCGTAAGCGCGACACTGCTGATATGAACTACGACACACAGGAGATTTGTGAGCTGGTTATGATGTTAAACCCGATGAGGGCTGATGAGTATAGTCAGTGGCGCGATTTGGCTTTCGCTCTCCACTCCATTGACCCATCAAATGACGACTTGTTGAACATTTTTGATGATTTCAGTCAGAAGAGCTCGAAGTATGAGCCTGGGTGTTGCCAGAAGTTTTGGAGTAAGATTGGAATGCGGGACACCGGTGGAATAAATATTGGGAGCCTCTATTGGTGGGCGAAGAATGACAGCCCCGATAAATTCGCCGAGTTTAAGAATAACAGGTTGATGCGAATTGTGGAGGGGTCTATTTCGGGGACGAATGTGGATATTGCGCGGGTGTTGTATAAGCTGTATAAGAATGAGTGGGCCTGTATTTCGGTGAGGACGCAGAAGTGGTATCGGTTCGAGAATCACGTTTGGGAGGAGGATGAATGCGGAATTCAGTTGCGGATGAAAATAAGCAATGAGCTGGTCAATGAATATTTGAAGTTAGTGGTCCAGTATAATAAGAATATTGAGCGGTTAGAGGAGGACGTTCTGAATGAAATGGATAAGAAAAAGAAGTTTGAGATAACGCAGAAGATAAAAGTCATTGAGAACAGGATTAATTTGGTGATTGAGATTACGAATAAGTTGAAGACGACTTCATTCATCGATAACGTCATGAAAGAATGTAAGGGTATTTTCTATGACAAAGTATTCCTCGATAAGTTGGATGAAAATCATTATCTCATTGGATTTAAGAATGGGGTCCTTGACCTGACGACTGGAAACTTCCGTGATGGATTCCCGAGCGACTACATATCACTACGCTGTAATGTGAATTATGTTAAATACAGGGAGGACATGGAATATTTGGATGATATCAATGACTTTCTTCGGAAAATACAGCCAAAACCAGAATTGCGGAAATATATGCTTACATTCATTTCGTCTCTTTTGGAGGGCCATAATGCGGACGAGTCTTTCCACTTTTGGACGGGGTCCGGTGGTAATGGAAAATCGAAGTTAAATGAATTGCTCGTGGGAGCTCTGGGGAATTACGCAATTAAGTTCCCGATTACTCTTTTTACACAAAAAAGGGGTGCCAGTAATTCGGTGAGTCCAGAGATTGTGGAGAGTAAGGGGAAGCGATATGCTTATATGGAAGAGCCGAGCGAAAATGAGAATATTAATATCGGTTTAATGAAGGAATATACTGGTGGTGATATAATTAAGGGGCGTGGTTTATGGTCCAATTTTCAGGAGTTCAAGCCACAGTTTAAGCTCGTTCTTTTTTGTAATGACATGCCAAAGGTTCCGTCGGATGACAGGGGAACATGGCGTCGTATTAAAGTCCTCCAATATTTGAGCAGTTTCGTGGATAATCCGGTGGAAGAAAATGAGTTTGCGAGGGATAAGCAGTTGAGCGAAAAATTGCCAAAATGGAGGGAGACTTTTATGTCTATAATGGTCCATTATTATTTTACGGAGTATAAGCCATATGGGCTACAAATCCCGCGGGATGTTGAGATATTTACGACGGAATACCAGAAGGATATGGATATGTATGTGGATTTCATCGACAAGTTTTTAATTCGGACTGACAAGAAAACGGATAAAATCGGTTTTCAGGAGATTCATGATAACTTCAAGGCGTGGTTTCAACAGAATATGAATTCCTACAAATTTCCTGTGAAGAATGAGATGAAGAAGCATTTCGAGAAGAAATTCGGTAAGAAGAATTGCTCGGCGACACATTTGATTGGATTCATTAAAAATAATGAATACGACAATGATGGAGAAGAGGCCGCTTAATAATTTGTATTGAAAGATGAGAATCCTGAAAATGAGTTATTAATACTGTTTGTGATAGAATTATATGTTTCTGGATAGGTGTCTCGGGTGTATAGGGCCCCATAATAAACAATCATTACTAAAAGTAGAATGAAAAATATTGTAATCATTGCGCGTAATGTTGTAATTATATTATTTTTTTTCTCAAAATCGACATTATTTTTAGCTATCTCTTGGTTCGCCTCATTTATTTTATTATTCAGTTCCTCTAATTTATCTGTGGATGTTTGAATGTTGGAACTTGTTGTAGCAATGAGGCGGTTCTTATCTGAGAGGAGTTGCCTTGAACTTGTATGTGAGAGTCTAATATTATTGAGGAGTTCTTGTTGTTGCGCAATTTGTTCGCGTCGTCTTCTTTCCATTTCTTCCCTCTTTTTTCTTTCTCTATTTTGCGAACTTCTTATTGAAGCAGTTGAATCATCAACATTATCTGTAATCGCGGTAAGTCGGACATCTAATGTATTAATATTATTATTACTCGAATTTATTGTATTGCGTTGCTGTAAAATTGCGTCTCTTAATACACTTTTTGAGCTTCTTTTTATACATGACTCTGAAACACATGAATCAACTTTATATACTCTGTAAGCTCCTTTCGCATTTCCGACATTATCTGTAATTGGATTATAATTTGAATTCCCCATTGCGCATATTCCAGTCGATTTTAATGAATTGTTAGCTGGATTATCTGGTAAAAAAGCGATATAATTAAAATTAGAACCGCGATTATTATTAAATGGACTTGGTCTATTATATACATTCGCAGAATTAAAACATGTTTCCAGTGATGTTCTACCAAAATTTGTATTAAATCCACGACTTCCTAAACTATTTGGCCATATTGTCCCAATGAATGAATTTGCCATTTTGTATTATATATATTATATATAATATATTTTATTGATTTTTATTGGAGGTTAAAATTCAAATTGTATGATGGTTTCTCCGCGAATTTAACATTTTGCGAAAGGAAAGTAAGAAACTCAGTAAATTTAGTCTGTATAAAATTATTAATTCCATTTGGAGGGGGGTATCTTTCTCTGAATTGTTTTGAACTCATCACATATTCATAAAAATCATAATACACCTTTTGAAGATTACCATTTCGTAGGATTACCGAATTAACACGTTTCAACCATTTCTGATAAATATCATTCGGAATTTTATTTCCAAGAAAGAAGTTCCATGTATCTACTAAAAAGATTGATGCATTTTTTCCACTCTTCGACCGAATATCATTATATTTGGAGCACTTAACTTTAATATTATCTTGGAAGTCGGCGGTTAATGGGAGCCCAATGTTTTCCCAGAGAGGAAGATTATATGTTGTTGGAACATCCGCTAAATCAGTTATATTCAATTCTTTTAAGAATCTGGGGTCATTCAAGTCAATTCCATTCTTCATCATTAGACCAATCCATGATACGAAAAATATATAGAGCATAATATTATTAAAACTATCTAATGACATAGCAAGTTCCTCTGGAAAAACTACAATTCCATCTCCTGTATCAAATTGGATACTTCCTATGGGTGTTGGATGTATTTGCTCGGGAGGGGCGGACCCATCATAATAATAAAATGGCCCATTCGAATTTAAAATTGAAATATTTAAATTACGACGCAATCTACGATTTCCATCATTTTCTTCTTCTGCCTCTTCTTTACATACTGGTGGAATAATATCATTATATACTTGTCGCGCAACATTCTCATATTGTTGAATTGTTCCCATAACTGGTTTCAAAAACTGTCGCACTTTCATTCTATTATTAATAACAATAACATATATAATATAGCCAACCACAAGTAATCCAATCATTCCAAGAGACATATATGGTCCAACTACTTGATAATACATCAGAATTAGTATTAAAATAATAAGAGGGAATAGGACAAATGAGCCCTGCATGACCCTCTTAATAAATAGCTGTTTATTCGAGGTTTCATTATTTAACTCAATTTCACGAGTTTTAAGTGTAATATCATTCTGAATTTTAAGAAGGTCTTCCGACTGTTTATTGAGTAGATTATTCCGCTTTGATAAAATTATGTCATGATTCTTAATAGCGTCGGCGGTTGAATTATATATTTGGGCCTTCTGATTATAATTATCAGTTAGGTTCTTAATTATTTCGTTCAGATTTTGCTGGACGGATTTAGTTGATGAATCATATTGATTTTGTTCATAATTTGTGAAGTTTTCATTTATTCTTCTGATATCACGATTAAATTGCTGTTTTTGACTATTTGAATTCATTTGATTTATAGTATTAATAGAATTATTTACTGATGCACAACGAGTAAAATTAGCATCTTGATAAATTTCTTTACGTAATTTAATAACTCTGACAGGAAAATTCCTAAAATTTCCATTTACACGTCTGCATTCATTTGATTGACTTTGATTAAATAAACCTTGATTTGTAAATACGAATGGGTCAGAAGTATTTGATAAAAATATATGATTATTTCTACCATCTGAGTAATAAGCAAAATAAGCATCCTGATTTGGTAAAATATTGTTTTGAAATATAAAGGTTATAGCAAATATAATCGGGTTTTGTGATAATGGAATTATTCCTATACGACGAGCTGTATTTTCAAGTGAATTGCTTAAATTACACGTATTAAATGCTGGAATCGTAAAACTCCTTGTTGATTGGGGCCAGTTCGCTCGACAACTTCGCGACCAGTTTTGTTTATCAATATTTCTATAATTTTGAAAATATGACCCTGGACGTTGATATGTAAATGGGTCGCATTGCCAACTCCATCCTCCACATTCAAATGTTCTTCTTACAGGAACCGGAGCCGGAGCCGGAGCCGGTTGAGGATTCCAATTTCTACTATTCCAATTTCCCATAATTTATAAAATAAAAAAAAGAATTTTATTTGAAACATGTTCTTGACTGAAATCTCCAATTACAGTTCCGTGTTCCACTTACCCACTGCCCAGCATTACATGGACCAGTATAATTCCACCAATTCATACAACTACCATTTTGATTTGACCAACCTGCTGGACAAGGCTGAGCATAATCAGTGAAAGTATATTGAACATTTCTTGCTGGGTTATTTATTATTCTAAAATTTACTAAATTATATTGACCTAAATCATTAATATAATTATTTAATTTTAATTTTCTGATTGCTAAATCTAAACATGTTGTATTTTGATTATTTCCAGTTTGACGAATTTCTTTCTGAAATATATTATTATTATTTACAATTGTTTCTGGCCTACTTAATGGAGCAATTGTCGACATTATAATTTAACATATAAAAATAATTTTGTAATTTTATATATAATTTTTACTCTGATTTGAATCCCGGATAGAACTCACAAGGGATAGTTGTAGAAAATTTAGCTCCACGATTCATTGATGTTAATTTACTAGGGTCTCCATTCCATACACACTTATAAACTTTCGGGTTCGTCTGACCCGAATAATATGGCTCCGGAGTTGCCTTATCTTTTTTAGTATTCAAATTATTATATCCAGTTAATGTTGCGCCTATTTCCGGAACATCTCCCTGTTTCCATACATTAATACTATTGTCTAAATAGACTTCATTCTCATTCTCTCTGTATTCGGCTGTATTCGTTGAAGTATTTGGTGGTGGTCTTCTATTAGGGTCCGATGTTAATCCAGTTGTTGTTATTGGTCTCGGTAAATTCCTCCTACTTACACATTTTGGTTCGTCAAGTCGAAGTAATTTAGCAGTTTGTCGAACAGTCGATAATATTTCATCGCGGGCTTCCGATGGAAATCTTCGCGCAAAGTCTCTGACCTCTTTAACGTATCTGACAATTATAACAATTGCTGTTATTATTCCGCAAACTCCAATAAATATGAATCCAAATTGGAGAGTAATATTTCCTAAACTCATTAGCAAAACGGGAAGAATCATCAAGAACAAATAAAGAATAATTGACTTCATAATTGAAATTATCCGATTTCTCTTATGAAATATAATATCGTTTAATGAAATGACTTGGCTCTTTGTCATAATTTCGCGGTTAATTTCATTAAGCGTTTTAACATTATCAATTGCGTCTTCATCATATACTTTTATTGTCTCATCTAATATTCCATTATTTATTTTATCGACGGATTTGCTTAAATCCAACATCTTTTTCAAATTATATAAACGGTCAATCTGGCTCGTATTTTTTAATTGTTGATAAGAATTAATTTTGGCCCGTTGTTGATTTTCTGTTCGTCTTACTTGCGGAGCAATTGGCCTTCCCTGATAAACAGAAGGAAGATTATTTATTATATTATCCATACCATTATAAGCGTTTTGAACCTGCTGTGTCATATATTTTTATATTATAAAATAATATAAGAATTTTAGAAATAATTTATTTTTTTGTGAATGAATAAACTAAAAGTATAATAATGATAAGAGCGATAATTATACAGATAAAAATATATAATACTTTTTTATTAAAAATTGTCTGCTTTATTGTGTTCTCTAACTGAACATCGCGTGTATTCAATATAGTTCGCTTTTCATCTATAATTGCTTGATTTCTCTTAATTAAACTCCGGAGATTGTGTAAATCGCTCACGCGCTCATTCAAATTTAAATTCTGGTTCATTATTTTCAATTGCATGTTGAGCGCTTCATTTTTCAAATTCTTCTCATGTTCCTTTGCCAAATTGATACCACTGTTAAAATTAACAATTCTATTTCTGGATGTGTTCATATATTATTCTCCAATATTTAATTTTTTATTGAAAAAGGCGTAAAAACATATCATAATAATTACGAATGCTAAAATAACTGAAAATAAAGAATAGATAACCTTCTTCTTATAAAGATTGCGATTAATTGAGAGCTCTAACATCTTATTACGTGTTTCTAAAAGCCTCATCTTATCTTCAATCTCTTTCGTCTGTCCATAAACCTGTTTTTGTTTCTCTTCTAAATCATCCGCTTTCTTTTCAATTAATCCTGATGTCTGATTAACAACGGACTGGGTGTTTAATATTTCTCTTTTTATAAAATTCAGGTCTTGGGAACGTTGAGGAGCGACCGGCGTAAAATTTTCTAATAAATCCTTCATAAAATTTAGTAGAAAAAAATATTTTTACTTTTTATTTTACTTATGACTTTCTTTTAACGTAATAAGTGGCGCTGTATAAGAGCATCAAGAACAGGGCTAAAAATATACCAACCATAAATGTGCTATTTCTTGAACACGTATTCTGATTAGAAAATCCCTCTAATAAATATGGATTAAATGATTTATATCCAGCAATTCTGTTAGAGGTTCCTTCTGGTAGGCCATGCTCATAATTATAGACGGGCTTGTCATTGATATACTTTTTTTCGTGTGGATAGGCCCAGTAATTCTTATTTTCGAGCAATCCTTGGCTCGGATAAGGATAAAATGGGTCATCATTTACCATAACAATATTTGCATCATTTCCTAAATAATCAATTGGCGGGGAAGAAGGTTCGAGTGGGGCGATTCTCTCCTTGGTTCTCTTCCCTTTCTTGAACGGATATTTATCACTAAACTGATTCCCACGGACATAATTGGCGTTGTCTAAAATTGTTTCATAATATGGTTTCGTGTCGCCGTCATATGTATTTGTAATTGGGTCCTCAAAGAGCTGACTTCGCGGGGAAGGAGAGAGGACGATGTGCTTTGTGCGCTTACGGGGGTAATTTCCGGAAGCAGGGGTGCTTTTAATTGTATCGTATGCGAGAGGTGTATGTTGTTGATTCGTCGTGTTATAAGAAAATGAAGATAAATCATGGGGCTCGTTTATGTTAAATTGTAGATTGTCTTTCATAATTTTATGAATATTTTTATTTTACTATTCTGTAATAAATACTTTCGCCGGTCATTTGACTATTGCGAATAATCTTACAGATGGTTCCAGTCTTCATTCCATAATACTTGGCTACGGGGTCGGTCGGTAGCAACTTCGGTAGTTGACTCTTAGTGGCGTCGAAATCATCGATGACTTTCTTCGCCTCCTCTTCTGTTAATACAACGTGCTTCGGAACGAGCTCGTGATGCGTAATATTGAACATTAGCATCTTTGTAAGGAAGACCTCATATAGCTTGAATTCGTCATTGAGGAGCTCCTTTGCGATTTGGGGGGTGGGCTTATCTTGTGTAATGATAATAACTGTCATCTCCTTGGTCGGATAATTTTCGTCCATGAAGAGCTTCAAGTTAAGAAGGTCCTTTTTACTGAAAGTCTTTGTTTCCAAGATGTGATGGACATATATCCCCTTCGAATTAGAGGATTGATGAAGGGCGATGATATTAATTTGATTCTCCTCTAAACGGTTAGAAAAATCTTGGTAGGTCATCATCAAATCTTCGTCGGAGACTTTGAAACCGCGGTCCTGAATCATTTCCAGTGTGGTTTTGCGAATATTAAAATAAATTTTTGTTTTAGAATTTGCTTCCATTATATACTTTAATTACATTAACTTTTTTAAATTAAAAAATCATTTTTTTTTGTTTTATAGAATATGAAAGTTAAATACGGCGGACTACATCGAAAATTAAGAGAATCAAACGAGACAGCAATTAATAATTTTAATGAGTTCATAAATATGGTAGGTGTAAATAGTGAATTAAATAATGCTATATTGTTGATTGGTATAAGCTATAGTTATTCTCGCAATTTAAATAGAGAAATTGAAGCTTTACAACCAGATTTTTGTTGGACTGAAAGATCTGATGATTTTTCAAACGCAAAAAATTCTCCAAAAAATCAATGGTATCAGTTAATTTTTCCATTTAGTATAAATCCGATATTTTTAACTGATGATAGTTCTGCTCCACTTATTGCAAAGGATTTTGATGAAGAATCAAATAAAATACAACAAGTATTTGAATATTTTAAAAATAGTGGTATATTGAATAAATTTAGTTTGATAGTATTTGACTCATCTACAAGTAAATTTCTATTTCCATCAATCGAATTTGTAACATATCCATCATTTATTTCTTATTTATTTTATTATTTCTTAGAAGTCGGAGGAGAATTATTTGTAACTTTAAATAATATTACTAATCAAACACAACTTGATTTTCCTAATAATCTTAAAGAATTAGAATTATTAAAAACAATAATTGAAAATCGTACTCGTATAAATAATATGAAACAAAATGATGAAATATTTGGACAAAAATTTATATATGTTAATTATCATGATTTACTTCGTAAAAAAAATAGTTTTAAAGTTGATAGAATTAAAATTGGACGTCTAAATGGTAGTACTGAAGAATATATTATTCCTAAAATAAATGAAGAGATTGTTCGAGAAAATAATATAGAGTATTTAAGAAGAAATCTACTTGGTTCCAATATTGAATATTTTCAAAATGAACATGAACATAAACATGAACCAGAAGAAGTAAAAGCAAATAGAAATATATATATTCAACCCGAATATCCAATTAAAAAAACAAATTATTTGATAGGACCTTTTATAAAAATAACAAAAACAAGAAATTTAAGTATTGATATAAATAACATTGAAGATTTTAAAAGAATTTTTTCAGTTATTTATAATGATTTAATTATTCATAACTCACATCCTGAAACACCTCTAAAAAATTTAGATGGATTAAATTCTTTATTTATATAATAATATATTATCAAAAAAAATATATTATTAGTTTATAGAATATGGGAAATCCTTTTAGTAAATCAGCACAACAAACACAAGAACTAGAAAAAGCACCAGCACAACAAACACAAGAACTAGAAAAAGCACCAGTACAACAAACACCAGTACCAGCACAACAATCAGAAGAACCCAAACAAAAAGCAGGTAATCCAAAAAAACCTAAAAATAAGAAGAAAGCAAAAAAAGGAAAAGGAAAGAAATGAACGCCATTTAGAATATAAAATGTATTCGATATATATTTTATATGAGCGAAGAAACCGCAGAAAAAGCCCAATTATACATCGACACTCGTGAGAAAAAGCTT
>Ga0129333_10003872_pt1 | contig 14033 bp, 23 predicted proteins | sample CPB6_08_DNA_FD_94474 | JGI IMG/M metagenome (GOLD analysis project Ga0129333, IMG submission 94474) | Freshwater to marine salinity gradient microbial communities from Chesapeake Bay, USA - CPBay_Sum_0.6_0.8_DNA | ecosystem: Environmental > Aquatic > Marine > Coastal | place: USA: Chesapeake... | reverse complement strand
GGGCGATGGATGTCCCGTGGATTCCTACGTCCTGGAGCTGGAGGACGGCACCGTCTACGTCTTCCTCATACCCGCCTTCTGCGATCCGCGTCCTTACATAGAGATGGGCACCCCGCCTCCCCCTGTCGTGGCTCCCTTCTGAGGTGATTCTGATTTTGTCCGCCCCGTGAGGAGGATCTGATCGCGGTCGACCGTGCTTCTCGTCAGAACTTTCTTGGGATGGCTCTGCCGGTCGACGTCCTCTGCCGCAGGATCAGGTCAGCCCGACCTCTCGTTGCAGCCGGTCCCATCGCCGCCAGCTCTTCCTTGCGACGGTCGTGCCAGAAGAAGAAAGCCCCGGCGGAGGGAACAGACATGCCCACGTCGTCGTCCGCCACGTACTTCCGCTTCGCGGCGGCGAGCTGCTTGGGATCCTCTGCTACAATCACGGCAGCGATGTACGGATCGTCCTCCATCCCGGCGTACTTCTCGGGAACCTCCTCCATGACTTCCCGAATAATCCGACGCAATTCTCCCAACCGTATCTTCATGCTCAGTCTCCGCTGCATAATTATACAACTACTCACATAGTTAACGTTCATGAATTTGTCAATCATCGGTGGATTGATATTGCACAATTGGAGATGTCATCATGTTGAAAATAAAAAATATGGGCAATGGAGGTCGAATTGTGAGCAGAGGAACAACCGGCGGAGGCATTCGAGTGACGTCCTCCTCCGCTGTCTCGCTTGTCACATCAGGATTGGTGTTACACCTCGACGCCGGCGATCCTGCTTCCTATCCAGGAACAGGCACGACATGGTACGACTTGAGCGGACAGGGCAACGACTCAATACTGACCAACGGGCCCACATATGATACGGACGCCGGAGGCAACATCGACTTTGATGGCATAGACGATTACGCCTCTGCTGGGGATGCTTCGCTTCCAATTGGAACCACCGCGGGGACGCTGTCAGCGTGGGCCAGAACTGAGACGACGGCAGGCAACACGGCATGGATTTTTGCGTACGGTTATCCAGGCACTGGACTTGCACGGTTCATCGGTCGGCTCGGTTCAACGTTTTATTTCGGTGGTTACAATGATGATTTGACAGCCTTGGGTGTGCCGCTGAACACATGGTTCAACATAACAGGCGTGTACGACGGATTTGCAGCGTCACTGTACATCAACGGAATCTTGGTCACCGGTCCGACTGCAAAATCGTGGAACACGGTTTCATCAGACACTGTGGTAGGACGTCAAGTAGGTGGCGGAGGTGAGTATTGGCAAGGTGGTATCTCACAGGTGTTGATCTACGACAGAGCTTTGTCTGACGGTGAAATCGTACAAAATTTTAATACACTTTGCAACCGCCACGGTTTGCCTCCCGTCTGACACTTCTTAGAAGGATAAATTGCATGTCAATGACGATCAAACAAGCTCCTGGTTATGTTTCAGGACAATTAATCAAAATACGAGGAACAGGTGGTGGTTTCAAGGTATCGACCTCCACACCATCAGCACCCACGATTGTGCAATCAGGATTGATATTACACCTCGACGCCGGTGATCCATCATCTTACCCAGGTTTTGGCAACTCCTGGACAGATCTCTCCGGCCATGGTCATGAAGCTGTGGTGATCGGCACGTCATACTCCTCAGCAGACGGTGGATCCATTGACTTCGGATCAGAAACATCACCCACGACAAAGTATGGTATCGTGAGCATGAGTTCAAACCTTCGTCCTACGACCGGTCTGACTGAGGCTGTGTGGGTGAAACAACCTGCTTTTTCAGCCGGTCTAAGGGTATACATAGCAGTCCAAAAGGGTACAGGTACTGAAAATTCATATGCATTGTTTACCGGCGGCTCAAATGAACTTTACGGTGACGTGCACACCGGCACTGAGATATACGATTGGCGCGGAACGACGACACTCAACACATGGCAGTATCTCGTCCACACCTATGATGGTTCATCACAAGAGTTGTATATCAACGGCCTTAGCGTTGGATGGTTTTCAACGTCCGGTAACATTCAATATGATATGTCAAATACGTTGTTGACTCTTGGAATGAACTACGATGGCCCTGGTTATGATACAGGTATTTCAGGCCATGGCATTGGCAACATGTCAATTGTCCAGATCTACAACCGCGCCCTGTCATCACTTGAAATCGTACAAAACTTCAATGTGACATGTGCGCGATACGGACTTTCACCAATTGTGCCTTGATTGGGTAATCAATTGTGATCTTCGCCGCGAATTGCATAATTATTGAGGGAGAATTTACTCATGCCGTTAGTATCTAAAAAAACATCTGGGAATGGTTCATTTAAGATAAAGGGTTCAGGTGGAGGAAACTTTAAGGTCCTCGCCGCCGGAACCTCGTATGTTATTACATATTCTATTGGCTATAGTGGATTAGGAGGTGCCGGCGCCTCCGGTGGTGGAGCAGGAAGTGACACTACTTTGTCATTCATGGGCGACACCTTGCAAGGCAATGGAGGTGGAGGTGGTGGATTCAACGATAACGTTGGAGGTGCAGGAGGTGCAGCCTCCGGCGGCACAACGAATGTGACAGGTGGAAACGGCAGAGGTTCTTCAGGTGACACCGGTGGAGGCGGTGGTGGTGGCATTGGTGGAGCCAATGCAACGGACAATCTTGATGGTGGAGCCGGTGATTATGGAGCAAATGCAGCTGACGTCGATGGACTTTTTGCTGTGATGTCCTCTTTGTCATTACCGACAACATCCGGTGGTGCCGGAGGAACAGGTAGTCCCCCAGTGGATTTAGCACCTGGCGGCAATGCCACAGGGTATGGCTGTGGCGGCGGCGCCGCAGGTTTTTGGGGCGGAGCCGGAGGTGATGGATTGTTTGGCGGCGGTGGCGGCGGGGCCTCAGGTGGCAGCGTCAGTCACAATGGCGGCAATGGAAGTTATGGCGCTGTAGTGCTTAGTTTTACAGGTGGCATTCCGTCAGCCGTAGTGCTGCAAACAGGCACATCATACACTGTCCCGGCAGGAACAACTCAGGTAAAGGCATGGGTCATTGGTGGTGGCGGTGGTGGTGGCGGAGTCGGCACTTCTGATGGCACAGCATCAGGCGGTGGTGGTGCAGGTGGTGTGGCAGTCAAGTCTTGGTCATTATGAAAGTTTTTCCATAAAGACTTGACTAATTACTTTTTGGCCGCGTTGTGTCAGCACGCAGTAGTACCCCCTATGCTGCGTGCCGTCTCTGTCAACGATCTCATGCTCTCTAATGACGAGTCCAATTCCTAAGTTGTTATACACGGATGCAGTAAAACGAACTAAATCACCTATTTGTATATGCAACATCGCGTTTCTGAACTATTTCAACTATTTTTTCATCATAATCAGATGGATATATGCAAAGTTCTTCTAGTTCACCTGTCGTAAGATTTTGTACAATCAATTTTTGTGCAACAATGGCGTCACGAAGACGCTCTTCTATTGTTCTATCAATGATGCTCAACGCCAAATACATGTAATCATGTTCAGCCGGCGGATATAACGTCCACCTCATGATGAACAGATCACCTGGTTCCATCATTGGGTGGCGGTTGTTGTGGCGTCTTTGTAATTCCTAATCGTGCTGCAATCTTTGATACATTTTTTCCACCGTAATCAGAGACGTCCCTAGCACACCATTCCTCAATGGCACCAACGACCGCCTGAAAAACTGCATCTCCTCCAGTTGTTGTCACAACAACACCCGTGTCTGCGTTCACTTCAGCAATGGAAGAGCCTCTAAAGATTGACCACATTACGGTGCCGGCAGGTCCTTCCTTCGGCACGATGCTAATTGGTTCAAGGGATTTATTTGATGTCATGTGTCAAAGTTCCTTACGTGCTTCCACCACTTGAGCCGCCTATTCTGAACGATGCACGACTAATTGCGTCCATGATGTTTTCAGCGACCCAACCTACACCACCTGCCACCTTCTCAAACATCTCGGCCAACTTCTTAATCCATGCGACCGGTCCTGCTATTTGTTCAATGGCAGCCACACCTGCGGCGCCAACAACTTTTTTGACCAATCCCCAGGCAAAACCCTTTATTGACCCCATGATCAATTGCACGGCCTGTAGGTATGCCCCTTGTTCCTGGGCAGCGCTGGCATCTGCTCCTGCCTTTTTGGCGTCTTCAATCTCTTTTTCAATGTCAAGTGGTTTTTCCTCTTCGTCGCTGGCTGCCTCCATGACGCTGTCGACCATTGACTTCATCTTTAGGGCGCCTTGGACCATCTTCTTAGGATCGCCCGAAAGGATGTTTAGTGCCATGTCTGCAAAATTGGCTATCTTGCTCCTCACGGCAACGATTGCGAGGAACGTAGCGATCGATGCCATCATTCCCTTCCATCCGCCGGCCCCTGTGGCCTTCTGTATGCCAGACACAAGTTTATCGACTAGACCTGTCATGCCAGCAGCAAATTTTTCTAACGTCGCCTTTATCTTGTCAATTGTGACCTTGCCTGCCAATTCCTTTATTCTGGCAGCAACCTTCGACAATGCTTTTCTTATCGCCTGCAAGCCTTTGCTCATTAGGCTTTGCGCACCCTTTACGACGGTACCGATAGCATCCCCACCGGTGTTGACAATCCCTGTCAACGCCACAACAACGCCCTTGAGGCCGGCTCCGGCCTCTTTCACGGCCTCGGCGGCATTTGTGATGGGATTATCCTTGAGCTTGTCGACAATCTTATCTTTTACGTCCGACCACCAGCCTTCAAACAGCAGGTGTTCACGAATCACCATTCGTTGAAATTCTATATCGTGAATCGATTCATTGAGAGATCTTTTGCTAATTCCAAGGACGTTTACAACGTAATCCTCAGATAGGATTAACCTCTGCGGAGGTAAAAGGCCAGAGCTTTCCTTCATCACAAACGTCAATCGACGCATGCGCGATTGTGGAACATTAGGACCGCCGGCCATGGTGTGAAGCATGCCGTTGATGGCTTCTCTCAGCAACTTTTCTTGTCTTTTATGGTCTGCTGTGACTTTCATGTCAAAGATTAATTATTGTGGCCGTTTCAAACTTGACAGGTTCGTGCTATGTTGCTTACCATTTGTTTGAACAAACTGTTCCTGTCATAAGAATCATACATCATCGAAGCCAACAACATGTTACTTGGCGTCAACTGGCCGACGCGGGGCGCCGTGACGTGTTTGAACTTCTTAGGCGTCACTGTCTCACCATATCTCTTGAATTCAGGATCGGTAGAGAACTTTTCATACAATTTTGTCATCGCCTCAACGTACATTTCTTCCGAGTGCTTCGACAGCTTGAGGCGATGCTTTTCACACCACTTGTTGACCCTCCACAGAATTGAGTAACTGTCGATCTTGTTGATGCCAAGCTCATTTTTTGATTCATATTTGTACCAATCCTTGGTGTAATGAAATCCTGATGCATCCAAATAGCAGGCTGCATTGTGCAAGTCAAAATTGTCGAGCAGCATGCACGGATTGCCATGCACCTTATGGATCATTTGAATGATGATTCGATTCCAAAGAATCTCATGCGCCCAAGATGCTGGTGAGGGTCCAATTCGCTGAGGTGGTACTTTCGTTACAGCAATGTGTCTGTTCAAAATTTGAATGCTGCTCGCTGCTTGCTCCGCTGTGTGAAACCAAAAATCAACATCCCCGGCACCTGACTTCCACACCGCCGAATGCTCAGCTTTCAATGTGGGAGTAGGTTGACCATGGCAGTAGAGATAACGCGTGATACGATGTGTAGGATCATCGTGAAATGGTAAAATTTCCTGCTTTTGGAAGAGACAACGACCCACAATCCTAGCGAAACCACCTGAGATGTAACCTCCATTCTTCATGAGGTCAACGAAGAAATTATGATGATCGGACGTCAAACCAGTTCCATGTAAAATTGACATCCATGATGAAGATTGATCAATTCCAGTGCAAGGAAGGATGCTAAAAGTGCAGGTCATGACATGACCTTACAGCATGATAATTGTCTTTTGCACCATCGATCAAAAAGTCAAGTTACGTTTATGTATGCAGCGCAGCGTATACCGCCTGTTGTAATGTTGGGTGCATACGTGGTAGCGCAAATGACATATTGTGTGCCAACGACAAAAACTCCGGAGGAGGCCCCACCTGGATTCGAACTACCATCAATATTGATATCAATTCTTGAAGCGCCACCTGCAAAAGGTAATAGACCTTCACCTGGCGGTGCATAACCAGTACCAGCGTCATCATCGAAAGACAATGGCGACGTGCTGTCAGCGGTGCTGTGAATTCCCATGTATGCATCGAGGGTCGACGAATGATTGAATGGATATTGTGAACTTACGCCACAAAGAATTCTCAACTTTTGCAATCCGCTTAATGACGGCATAGTAAATTTAAAATATATACCATAATAACTAGACCCTCTCCACGTAGGTAATGTAACGCCTGGCGTCGCGGAGAGTTCTTTATAGACAGACACGCCATCTGTCGCTAACAGAAAAGGATGCGCAAAGGTGCCGTCCTGAAAAGGGGTAGCAGCGGCACTTAAAATTGTGACAGGTCCACCTACTTTAAATTGTCCTGTGGGATTATTGTTTACATTTTTGATGTTGAACGGCATGTGTCCTCTGCTCCTCTTCTAAATATTCGTTAATGAAAATAATTCTTTTTATGTTTGTAAAGTTTCAAATTTATCGTATAATGTATCAGCATGTGCTATCGAAAGACATGTCAAAAATGCTTGAAGCCAACCTATGAAGGCTGTGGTCGACATGTTGAGCAAGTCCTGCAAGATGTTCCTGTAGAACAGCGATGCAAGTGTCCTCCTGATGCTGACGATGATTGAACACCAATGGAGTGTTAGTCCCGTAGGGCTCGGGACCTGACTGTAAATCAGGCGCTGAAAGCCAGCTAGGTTCGACTCCTAGACACTCCACCAAGAAAATGATAGAACTTAATAATTCAAATTACGATTCAGCTGTTTCAGATCAACAAATTCTTCTTGTTGAATTTGGAGCAGAATGGTGTGGACCTTGCAAGATGATCCTGCCTGTGCTGCAAAAGCTTTCATCACAGCGACAGGATGTGAAAGTTTGCAAGGTAGATATTGATGAATCACCTGAGCTAGCCTCGAGGCATCAAATACGATCAGTCCCCACGTTAATTCTTTACAAGAACGGAGTGGAAATAAAAAGACATGTAGGCTTGACAAGTTACGAAAAATTGATTACCATTATAGACGGATGAACACTGCGGAGGTAACTCAATGGTAGAGTCCCAGTTTTCCAAACTGATTGTTGCGGGTTCGAGTCCCGTCCTCCGCTCCGCCACCTGAGGGTTATTACATGTCAATTTCGAAGTGTCAAATGTGCGGAAATTCTCATGTTGAAATGTGGGATGAGTGTCGTCAGTGCCACTGGATCAATGATGACGCTCTTTTCGTTGATGAAGATCAGTCAATAAGCGTTTCATATGAAATTCCAAAGCGTGCCTGGGCATGTTATTCATATGCAAATAAGTGCACGCCAAATGCTTACAGAACAAAAATGCTTCGTAATCAACTAAAATAAAAATTTCGCCTCCTTAGCTCAGCTGGCAGAGCAACGGTTTTGTAAACCGTCGGTCGTTGGTTCAATTCCGACAGGAGGCTCCATTGGAAAGATGGCCGAGCGGTTTAAGGCTACGGTTTTGAAAACCGTCGTAGGGGAAACTCTACCGTGGGTTCGAATCCCACTCTTTCCTCAACTACGGAGTTAGCACAGGTATTCTTTCATGAACAGGATTACCTGCCGCTGTGTATAGAGTTGTAGCCCAGTGCATTCCCCATGCACTGACGTAACCTACAATAAATCCAGCAAGGATTGTTCTCCAGCTAGTTGCATTCAACAATCCTTTCATAAAAATAAGTAATAGCAAGATTGCAAATTTACACATCATTATGTAGGATCAGCACATGTCTTATGCAATTGGTACAAGGATCTTAGATGATCCTAAGCTAAGTAAGTTGATGAATCATCAACTCAGTGACTTCAACCTCACAGTTGGTGACGTTGTCATGTACAAGCACAATTCGCAAGGTAATTCTTTAGTACTGTATCGTGTGACAAAAGATTCTCCGCCAATGAAGGATCTTGTTTGGAACAAATCAGGTATACTTCGCTGGTCAGGTTCGTATCAAAAATACGGATGGGTGAAGCCAGGAACGACTGTGACACCACCTAAAATCAGAATTTATGGATGTGTAGAAATTTCACCTGTGATCGAATTGCTTCCCAGCGGCGCTAGAAAGCACACAGTTGGATACTGTCACATTTCTTCAAGAATCATGAAGGTTGATGTGTTGGCCATGGCAAAGGTGCATGCGAACTTTCAAGATTTCATCAAGAGAGAAGTGGCACGTCTTTCAACGTGAAGATCACTGCTTCTTCTTTTGAGCTGAAGCAGCGACTTTCTGTCCTTTTTCCACAGCCTTGTCGTGCTTCATGCCTGAAGCTTTCATTCTGGCTATCATTACGTCTTTAAAGTCGTTCTTTCCATCTTTGTTGAGGTCTTCGTCTTTTTCTACCTCATCCATCGATGCTTCTTCAACGACCTCACGTATTATTGCCCTAAGCTGTGATAGCGAAATTTTCATGTGTTGCCTCTACGCGCCTCATAAGTATGGTGCAAGTAACATAAAATTTAGGATACATTGAACCATACCATGAAGCTGCAACAGGCTGAAACAAGCGTTCTTAACAAGCACATTCGCACTCTCAGCGGCAATGATACGATGATGAAAGGCTCTTTTCAAGAGATTCTAATCGCAGGCAACGTCCTAGTGGTTGATAACGATCTTTGGCGATCTTGGACGGGCATCAGATTCCTCAATGGCGAGGAATATCACGGTCCTGTATACGTCATGGGTACGCAAAAGTTGTACGAAGGAATTCGTACATGCATTTGCAAGACGTGTCAACCACAAAAAGAATTTAGGATCAACATCAATTAACGATTGATAGGTGGCGTTGGGATTACATTGAAATCTTTTGCGTATGTGTCAGGAAGAGCATACGGATTTTCCGCTGTAGGCGGAACAGGTCCCCAACAATCTTCCTCGTCATAAAGAGGATCTCGGAGGTGCGGCGCCACCTCTTCGGGGTCCTCTTTGTCTTTAATTGATATTCTACCTATTTGCTCCCTATCGGACATGCTAGGTCCCATGGGATTGCGATCCATCGGTCGTGGCTGCGTCGACGTCGCTCCACCTATTTCTTGAAGTGATCTTCGTATTATTCTACGAAGCTCTGACATTCTAATACGCATGAAACGTCCACCTTTAGTTCATCATATCTATGCCCAGCGACAACAACCTGGGTTCTTTAGAATATTCTTTTTTATTCTTTTTACCGAATAACCGTTCAAATAATTTGGATAAAAAGAATTGGCCGGAGGACCGGCCAATCTTTCAGTTCACATTAGGATCTGACTCAATCACTGGTTCCTTTTGTTCCTTAGGCTTATCTGGCACCTTTACGGCAGGCCGGCCAAACAAGGACGTAAAAGTTGAACTAACGGTTGCCATGGCAAACAGTGCCATGAAGAATGTTAGATACGGATGCTGCAGCGCCCAATCCTTCATGACTTCCTCCACATGATGCGACCACGTGTTGTGTCGTATGGTGAAACTTCTATTGCAACCTTGTCACCAGGCAGAATATGAATGTGATTCTGTCGCAACTTACCTGACAATGTTGACAACACGATGTTGCCACCTTCAATCCTCACCTTGAACCACGTTCCAGGCAGTGCTTCTTCGACAATGCCGTGCAGTTCAAGCCTGTCATCTCTTTCGATCACTTCGTGCTGCCCATTGTGACCATTGTTCTTCTTCTTGTTCTTTGCCATGTTCCTTTTCTTTTTCCTCGATTCCTTCCTCATCTCCTAGACCTTGAGGAGGAAATTCCATACCCTTGCGTGGATGGCCTGCTCCACCAATGGAGAAGTAACCAGCCGACCATCTAAGGTTTCTCTCGACTTCTTCACGTACCAGAAGTTTCAATAGGCGCAACGTTAATTTCACCTAAATATCTATTGCTCATTTGCAAACTTGCTGCGTCTAATTCTTGGCTACTGTGCTCAATCAACCATGTGGATTTTACATGAAATCCTCTGTTGATGCCTGGCCAACGAGATTCAGTGTTGGGAAGGTATACATCATCGCCCCCCGGCAACGGTATATACAGCCCAGAAGGTATGTGAAACTTTTTTGGATCAAATATTCTAACTGACGCCTGCGAAGTTATCAATGTTAACTTGCCATCTGTATGCAGACCGCATGCAATTATTTTGTTGCCGTCAGATAGATCTAACGCATTTATTTGTTCCTGATTGAGACTGATTAGATAATCAGGTAATTCAATCTCAACTTTACCTATCATTATTGTGGCCAATGTCTTCGTCCTCTTAGATAGTAATTTGCATTGATGATTTGTTCATAATATTTAGCGACAGATTGATGCTAATGAAAGTTTTGCACGGTGCAGCAAAAATGAGTAGTTACGATCAACAATACAAAGGGTGTCGTCGTGTACAACATAATGTTGGTCATGCTGCCGTGCATTTTTCTTTTTTTCATTCGCATGAGAAAAGAAGACAAAATAAAAGCTCAATTTCTACAAAAAATGAAAGAAGTGCAATTTGGGGCATGTTTCTATTGTGGTGCGCAAAATCCCCAGTGTGTCTCAAAAGATGAATTTTGGACGTCTTTGAAGTGCCCTCGGTGTAAAAAAACTACCGTTATTCATTTCAAAGGAAAAAGTTCCTATTTAGATCAATGAATTACGCCGTAGGTGACATGGTCAAATTCAAGTGGTGGTCACCGTACAAAGCACCATCAACATGCACAGACAGCACTGGACATTTGATCTGGAAAGAAATATTTCCGGCTGAGCTTGGCATTGTCATTCAGCTTGATGATGGAACAAATACGAATACTCTAGTTATATTTTTTTCGAGAATAAACATGATGCTCAAGATAAATGAGAACATGTTAGAAAAAGTCAACATTGTCATCTAATGTCGCGCTGTTGAGCTAACGTTAGCTCTGTTTGATGATATGGCCCCAAGCAACCTTCATTTGGGAAGTATACGTAATATACAAACGGACAACCTTCTAGAACTATTTTGGCATGCTGTGACATCGCATTGCTGTTTCCGTTTGACTTCTTTAGTACTACCCCAATTTTTTCAAGGTCTTGCCTAGTCTTCGTTTTTACAAGATCGCCTACGTTGATGTGCATGTTCTATCTAAGAGTATTTCGTCATTATCGCCATCAAGTTCAATCAGAGCAGACTCAAGGTGAATTTGGAGCTTAAACGATTCTTTTTGAGTCCATAAAACAACCCAAGCGTGAGGCTGCTCTGCTGAGTGTAATATCACACCGATGTTCTTTGAATCAGGATTCCATCTAGATGTTTTTATGACCAAAGAACCAGGTTTCATGAATTCAATTATTGTGATGTTTCATCATTTTCTTCCACAATTACAGCGTCAAGAGATAAAAACGTTACTGCCACTGATGCTGCGTTCTTTAATGCAGTTCTAGTTACCTTTACAGGATCAATGACACCAGCATCAATTAGATTTTCGTAATTGTCTGTGGCAGCATTCCAGCCTAACAACGCCCCTGACGCTCTGCGTCTATTAAGCTCATTGAGCACTACGTCTTTGCTGCTGCCTGCGTTTTCTGATATTCTTCCAACGGGTGCAATGCACGCATCTAATATAACCTTTGCACCATGACCAAATTCTTCAACTAGGGATGTCGATCGCTGTTGCAGCTGATGCCAAACTTCAAACAGAGCCATGCCTCCACCAGGAACAATACCTTCATCAACTGCGGCACGAGTGGCATGTAAGGCGTCTTCAATTCTGTACTTTCTTTCTATCATTTCAACTTCAGTTGAACCACCAACCTTGATCAACGCAACACCAGAAGCTAATTTAGCAATTCTTGTCTTTAGCTTTGTCACATCGTCGATTGAAAGCGTTACATCACGTAGTTGCATCTTCAATTCAGAAGCATATTGTTCAACAGCGTCTTTTGTCGCCCCTGTAGAGACCAACGTACAGGTGTCACGTGTCACGACAAACTTCTTCAATGAGCCTAAATCAGCCATTGAAACCTGTTGCATCTTAATGCCGGTCGCAGCAGACACTATCTTTGCGCCGGTAAGAACGCTAATATCCTTTAACAATTCTTCCTTGTGCTGACCATAGCCTGGGGATTTTATGGCTACAACAGGCAACGCACCATTCACTCTATTGACGACAAGACCTTGCAGCGCCTCACCTTCCACATCGTCAGCAATGATAAGAAGAGGTGTTTTTGACTGTGATATCTTCTCAAGAAGAGGTATCATCTCACGCATGCTGGTTATTTTATGATCCACCAGCAAGATCTTTGCATCACTGTAGGCTGCATGCATCTTTTCAGAATTCGTCACGAAGTAAGGAGAAAGATATCCACGATCGAATTGCATGCCTTCGACGATGTCGAGGCTGGTCGTCATGCCTTTTGCCTCTTCTACAGTGATGATGCCATCATTGCCGACCTTCAGCATGGCTTCAGCTATTAGCTCACCAATTTTGCGGTCACCATTGGCAGAAATGGTTGCAATCTGTGTTATCTCCTCAGTTGAGGATAATTGTTTTGCACTCTGACGAAGGTAACCTAAGGCAATATCCAAAGATTTTTCTATGCCATCACAGAGTTCTTTGGAGTCATATCCTGCCTCAAGAAGCTTCATGCCAGACTTGACCATAGCATGCGTCAACACAGTTGATGTTGTGGTGCCATCACCTGCAATTTCATTTGTTTGTTCAGCCGCCTGTCTAATTAGTTGAGCTCCCATTCTTTCAACAGGATGCTTCAAACGAATTGACTTGCTGACGGTGACGCCATCCTTCGTGACAACAGGGGCTGAATTTATCCCTTGTTGAATTAGGACAGTCTTACCTTTTGGTCCTAAGGTACATCCAACGGCATTGGCAACAACATCGACACCTCTAAAAAGAAGCTTTCTAGCCTCTGAGGAAAAAATTACTCGTGTTGTTGCAGGAACTTCAACGTCAGCATTCTTCATGTTGCAAATAATATTGCAATTGCAAGACTAGTACAAATCAATTCTTTTCTTTGGTTACCTTTAGCCAAACAGGCCGGCCAGCTTTCCAAGCAATTGCAACTTTTCCAGCTTTGTAATCCTTCAACACAGCTTTTAAAGTGAATTTTTGCTGTTCATCAGTAACTTGCTCAATATACTTTAGCAATCTAAACTCAGAGTAATCGAAAACGCCCCTTACACTAGTTAGAGGATTTTGAGAACGATGCAGCTGAAATTCAGTGCACGGTTCGCCGGGTTTAAACCCAGGTCCTTTGGGAGTTCGAGTTGCCATTGCAAAAGTCATATTTCATTCTCATCTAAATAGGTGGTACTAGAACATTACAACTGTACATTAAATTTTTTGACCATGTCGAAGACAGCAATATTTTTTAGCTTCGCCTCGACCTCGACGTCGACATCATTATTTCGAAGACCAAGAAGTTGCGGTTCCGGAATGTAATGAATCATGTCGCTGTGCTTTCGCCTATCTTGAAAATTTCCATTGACAAGCTCGGGCGACGTATTACTGATGTGCTGCAATGGTTTTACACCTTCCGGCCATGTTTCTTTCGAAACGTTATAGGCTTCTTCCATTGTTAGATTGCCCTCATTGAAGGTATGATGGTGGGAGTCAAAAACGATAGGCACGCCAGTTTCCTGGTATACATGCAACAGGTCAATAACGTTGTATGCGGATTCATCATTCTCAAGCGTCAATCTTTTCCTGACGTGATCAGGCAGCGATTTGATCTGCTCAATGAGACGTGAAGATCGATCCTTCTTTCCACCGTGAATATTGATAGCATAACGTGGACTGTGATCAAGACCCATCTTGTCGAAGATCCAACCATGAATGCCAAGCTCAACGAAAGCTTTCTCTACCACAGAATCAGAGTCAG
>Ga0129333_10003871_pt1 | contig 14033 bp, 8 predicted proteins | sample CPB6_08_DNA_FD_94474 | JGI IMG/M metagenome (GOLD analysis project Ga0129333, IMG submission 94474) | Freshwater to marine salinity gradient microbial communities from Chesapeake Bay, USA - CPBay_Sum_0.6_0.8_DNA | ecosystem: Environmental > Aquatic > Marine > Coastal | place: USA: Chesapeake Bay... | reverse complement strand
TCCGTAATCGCCGTTAAGGTTTCCCGCAGGCGATCGGTCACCGGGCGATCGGTGGGCAACGGATAATTTTCAATTTGGCGCACCGGGGTAATCTTCGCGGCAGTGCCACAGAGGAACACCTCCTCACAGGCAAATAGCTCCGACTTATCCACCATCCGTTCCACCACCTTCAGCCCCATATCCTGAGCCAAAGTCATAATGCTGTCGCGGGTAATCCCCTCCAAAATATCCTGATCCACCCCTGGGGTAATTAACTGCCCTTGGCGCACCAAAAACAAATTCATCCCCGTGGCTTCACACACTTTTCCCTGGGAATTCAGCAAAATTGCCTCATCAAACCCCGACTCCACCGCCTCTGTTTTTGCTAGAGAAGACGTAATATAAGCCCCCGTAATTTTGCCCCGCAACGGGAAACTCCGATCCTCTTGGCGACACCAAGAACTAATGCGACACTTGACCCCTTCCGCCGATAAATAATCCCCCATGGCCATGCCATAAATAAAGAAATCCTTATCAATTTTGTGCAACCGAGGCACCAAGCCCAACTCTGAAGTACAGAAAAAAGGCCGAATATAAATGGGTTGAGTGGGGGCGTTTTTTTGGATAAATTCTGTAATTAAGGACTGAATGCGATCGGCAGGCAAATCAAAATGCAAAAACCGGGCACTTTGGCTCAAACGCTTGCAATGGCGATCGAGGCGAAACGTCAAAATCTGTCGAGAATTTTGGGGATTGGGCAAGGCCCGCAACCCTCCAAATGCCCCCGTGCCATAGTGCAGTCCATGGGTAGCAATGGACACATTCGCCTCTGCAAAGGGGATGAAGCGATCCTTAAAATAGGCAATGGGCAGAAAATCTTGCATGGCTGGCTTGACGGTTAGGGATAAACAGCGAAAGAGGCAACAGTGAAGCAGGTCGGAATCCTGGGGGCGCGGCCTCTCCCCAAGACCAGGAGAGTCTGGGGTAGGCCAGGGCACCCTAGCATCGGGAAGATGGGCAAAACAGGGCACCCTAGACCCGCAACCCAGGGATCCCAGCGGGAGATAAAGCCCTCACCCCACCCCCCCGTCCCCCCTAGCATGGTAACGATCGAGCAATTGCGATCGAGCCTTAAAGTTCCCTAGTCTACTACAAACCCGGCCTCCCCCCCCGCCGTGATCCCCCCATCCCCTAACCCCAACTCCATAATCCTTAAAATCCTTGGTTTTTCTGAACCCTTTCTTCAAAAAGCTGGCACACTGCCTTAAACAGGCCCAGGGGAGATCCCCATTTTTGGCGCTCCCTAGCCCCCAATGAATACAAGTTGTTAATAGCCTTTGTTAACAAAACTGAGAACTTGTAACAGCCTGGACACCAGCCCTATTCCCATAGGTCACAATAGGCCACAGGCTTTTGCAATCCTCTGCCATCGATTCCATCCCATGCACGCTTAATGATCTAGACATGGATCTCGCACATTTTCCCTGGTTAACCACCACGATCCTATTCCCCATTATTGCAGCCCTGCTGATTCCCTTCATTCCAGATAAAGGGGATGGCAAAACCATCAAATGGTATGCCCTTACCATTGGGCTGATCAACTTTATCATCCTAGTTTATGCTTTCTACACCCAGTACGATTTCAGTAACCCTGATTTGCAACTGGTAGAAAGCTATAGTTGGGTGCCCCAAATTGACCTGAATTGGTCTGTGGGAGCCGATGGTCTCTCCATGCCCTTAATCCTGCTGACCGGGTTTATTACCACCCTGGCCACCCTAGCTGCTTGGCCCGTTACCCTCAAGCCCAGACTCTTTTATTTCCTGTTGCTGGCCATGTATGGGGGGCAAATCGCAGTATTCGCAGTGCAGGATATGCTGCTGTTTTTCCTCACCTGGGAACTGGAACTTATTCCTGTCTATTTGCTATTGGCCATTTGGGGGGGCAAAAAACGCCAATATGCAGCCACCAAATTTATTTTGTACACCGCAGGAAGCTCCCTCTTTATCCTGGTGGGGGCCTTCGCCATGGCCTTCTTTGCGGACACGGTAACCTTTGATTTCCGCGCCCTCGCCACCAAAGACTACGCCATCGGCTTTCAGTTGCTGGTTTATGCGGGATTTTTGGTGGCCTATGGGGTAAAACTGCCGATCGTGCCCCTCCACACCTGGCTCCCCGATGCCCACGGAGAAGCGACAGCCCCCGTCCACATGCTGCTGGCTGGCATCTTGTTAAAAATGGGAGGCTATGCCCTCATTCGCATGAATGCCGGATTTTTACCCGGTGCCCATGCGCAATTTGCCCCCCTCTTAGTCGTCTTGGGGATTGTCAACATTATCTACGCGGCCCTCACCTCCTTTGCCCAGCGAAACCTAAAACGAAAAATTGCCTACTCCTCCATTTCCCACATGGGATTTGTGTTGATTGGCATTGGCTCCTTTACCAACATTGGCATGAGCGGAGCCATGCTCCAAATGATTTCCCACGGGTTAATTGGTGCCAGCTTATTCTTCCTGGTGGGAGCCACCTACGATCGTACCCATACCCTCATGCTGGATGAAATGGGGGGCGTAGGCAAACGCATGAAAAAACTCTTTGCCCTGTGGGTGACCTGTTCCATGGCCTCCCTCGCTTTACCGGGCATGAGCGGATTTGTTGCCGAACTCATGGTGTTTATCGGCTTTGCCAACAGTGATGCCTATAGCCTAACCTTCCGGGTTTTTGGGGTGATTTTAGCCGCCATTGGTGTGATTTTGACCCCCATCTATTTGCTGTCCATGTTGCGGGAAATTTTCTACGGCCCAGAAAATGAAGAACTCATTGCCAATGAGGTATTAGTAGACGCAGAACCCCGCGAAATCTACATTATTAGCTGTCTGTTAGTTCCCATTATTGGCATGGGTTTATACCCCAAAATCGTCACCCAAATTTACGATTCCACCGCTGGCAAAATCACCGCCACGATCCGCGCCGCTGTGCCCAGCCTAGCCAACTCTCCCGCCCTTGCCCCTAACGCCCTGTTGGAAGGGCTAGAAGTGGCCCAAGCCCCCACGATCGACGAGGAAGCCCCCGTCATCGTCCCCTAGGGGAATATCGACTGAGGGTAAGGTTCCTGAACCCCTAGCACCCCCCCCTGGGAGCCAAAACCGCGACCACCCTGGGGGGATTGTTCCTACTGAAGAGGTGAATCCCCTTGAATCCCCTCAAGGGAGATGCACCCGGACAATCTAGGGTAGGGTTCTGCCCCCCTGCCGACTCTCTATTGCAGCTAAAACCAGGACAACCACGGGGGCTGGGATAGCGCTAGGATAGGGGGGTTGTCTTGAAGTCTCCTGGCCCTATGACCTTGGATTTTTTCTCCTTGGAGACCCTAGAAGCCGTAGCACAACACTATGGTTATTGGGCTATTTTTCTGGGAATTCTGTTAGAAAATACTGGCATCCCTCTACCGGGCGAAACCTTAACCCTGGTGGGGGGATTTTTGGCCGGTAGTGGCGATTTACAAGTCCGTTGGGTGTTGCTGAGTGCCCTTTTCGGGGCGATCGTCGGTGATAGCTTCGGCTATTGGATTGGGCGCAGGGGGGGGTGGGCTTTCGTGTTGCGCATGGGTCATCTCTTTCGCATCCCAGAGGAAAGCCTGATTCAAGGCCGAGAAAACTTTGCAAACAATGCAGAAAAAGCTGTAATTCTAGGGCGCTTTGTGACCCTATTAAGGATTTTGGCGGGGCCTTTGGCAGGGATTGCCGAAATGCCCTATGGTCGTTTTTTAGCCTGTAATGCCCTGGGGGCGCTCCTCTGGGTTCTCACGACCGTGGGGATTGCCTACTTTGCAGGTCAGCTTATTTCCTTGAGTCTTTTGGTGCGTTGGGTTGCCCAGTTTGGAGCTTTGGCCCTGTTAGCTGTGGCGATTTGGTTGGGTTCTTTAATTTGGTTGGAGCGATCGAGTTCAGGCTCTTAGGATTGCCGAGGGGAAGCTATGGAAAAGCAGAATTCACCAAGACTCAGCAAGACTCAGCAAGATCTTAAGGCATCTCAAAACTCAAATTCTGCCCTAAATGTCCCCAGTAGCATCAAGTTGATACGGGTTAGGGCACCCCAAAAATAAAAATCTCACCCCAAAGTTCACAACAAAATTAGGTCTATTTCACGGGGACGGGTTCACTGATTTGAGCAAGGGTAATCCCCCCGTAGCTGCCCCAGTTGTGGGTTCCTATAGAGCGTCAGCACAGGGGCAAGAACCTGACCTGATCTCAATTATTCCAAAGTGAAATGCACCCACAAAATTAGGCTTGTGGTGTCCCATAAATGGGCTATACCCATTCATCACGGTACCCCATAGCCAATTATGATGGGCGTGAAGGACAGAAAAATCTGACTGATCAAAGCCGATCGAGGCGATCGCTTTGGATGGATCTTGCCCTAAAATAAAACATAGATCTCATCCAATTGCATTAGATCTATCTGCCCTCCTTCGTCTTTGAAACCCCTGCCCCCATGGCCCAACTGACCCTCAATCTTGGCGGCGGATCCGTTGCCTTTGCCTGTAGCCCCGCTGCGGCCCAGGATCTCAAAAATACCTTAGATCAAATTATGGTTAGCCTCAAAACCGTGGCAGCCCAGGGCAAAGGTGGCCCCACAACCTCAAAACCCGCCCCCCAAAAAACCATTGAATATCGCCATGTGGGGGACGTATTTTTAGAAGTCTTTTGTAACCCGAATATCTGGCCAACTCCCTTTGCTGCGAAAGCTTTGGTAACCGTGCGCGACGATCGCATTCGCCTCAGCACAGAAGCAGATTTGAACCAACTCTTAGAAGACGTAAACCAGTTTCTTGAATCCCATGGCTAAAGTAGGTCGATCTCCGGACGATCGCCCACCCTCCAATCTCTGGCCTCTCAACCGCTGGCAAACCGCCGCTATCGCCCTTTTGGGTTTGGCGCTTTCCAGTTATTTGGGAACTTTTTTGATCCTGCGCCAGTTCCAAACCCGTCTGATCTTCAAGCCCCAGCATCCCGTTTCCACCTTCACCCCCCAGGCTTTAGGCTGGGCCTATGAACCGGTGACCTTGCCCGTCCCTCCCGATCCAGGGAATGCTGGGGATCCGGGGGGATCCCTAGAGGCGTGGTGGTTTCCGGGTGCCCAGGGCGATCGGCGGGTGATTTTGCTGTTTTTGGGCCGCCGCCACGCCATGGGGGAACACCTGGAAATCCCAACCCTGCGCCATCGGATCAGTGTTTTGGCGGGTTTGGGGCCTTCCTTGCTGATGGTTAATTATCGCGGCTATGGCCACAGCAGCGGCCCATTCCCCACGGAAGCCCGCCTTTATCAGGATGGGGCGGCAGCTTGGCAGTATCTGACGGGTTCCCGCAGCCGCGCCCCTGGGGAAATTTTTCTCTATGGCTATTCCCTGGGAGGAGCCGTGGCTGTGGAGTTGGCCCATGGGCAACCAGGGGTTGCGGGGGTGATGACGGAAGGGACTTTTACCACCATGGAGGCGGAGATTGATGCGCTGGGTTCCCTGAGGATGTTTCCGGTGGACTGGCTGGTGACCCAGGAATTTCGGACGATCGATCGCATAGCCAATTTACGGGTTCCTTTGCTGATTATCCATGGGACTGCTGATACGGTGGTGCCCGTGGGGATGGCTCAGGATTTGTTTGGGGTAGCGCCAGGGCCGAAGCTGTTGTTGTTGGTGGATGGGGGGGATCATTTCAATACGGCTTTATTGGGAGGAGAGCAATATCAAGTGGCACTGACCCGTTTTGTGCAGGACTATTCTCCATGAAACTCAATTTAATACAGTCCAATGACAGAAATTCTGGTGGATTTATTTCCAGTTACTACCCATAAGCTTCCCCCTTTATATGCCTATCAATTGGAGATGAGCCAAGGGGAAATTAACACGGTGGGGCGTAGTTTAGCATGGAAAGCTAAAGAGTATTTTGAGAGAATAAGGGGTCATCAACAGGCCACAGAGAATTTTGCTTGGTCAGGGCGGCGACTGATTAGTAATGTGCATCCTGACGCTTTCCAACAACATAGCTCTCATTTGTATAATTACCTGTGGGAAAAATACTCGGATAGCTTTCATGCGCTCCAACAGATTGATCATGATGCTGCTTGGAATGCAGATCAAGATCCCCAGTCCGTTGCCGATTATGTGTGTCAGAGAATTTTAAGGGCCAGTGATGGTCTACAGAAAAAGCTTAAAAATGCCCTCCAAGCCTATGTTTTTGAAGTTGCTCAGGTTAAGGTTACTTGGGATTATGATCTTCGCGGTTGGGTCGTGGACGGGAATCCTGCCATTTCCATCACCTTAAGTTCTAATTTGCTTTATCAAGGAACCTTTGAGCAGGTGTTGGCTCAAATTGGCAGTCAAGAGGCCATGGTGGGGTGTGATGTGTTGATTAAACTTTATGGCTTTAAGGGTAAAGTTGCGCAATTTGTGGGCACATTGGATCAACATCGCGATCGCTTAATTCGGTTAACCCAATCCTCAGAAATGCGCAGTAAAATTCAGAATGCTTCTGATGAAGAATGGGTGATTGGGGTTAAAGGCAATAACCAGAAACAAACCTATGATTATATCTCCAGTCAGTTACAGGTCATTTTAACAACAGAATGGCTGAAGAAAATTGCTCCCCGTTATTCTACACAAATCCTCAACTATATTAAGCTTAAACCAGCCATCCGGCGAGAAATGATCGATCGCCTTGCCCAAGCCATTCGCCCCAATCTGCAATCCTATAACTCCCAATCCCATCCTCATTTATTTCTTGCCCCAACCCTTGCCCCTGACCCAAAGTTTTCCTTTGCCTTAGAGTTTGGCAACAAGGGTATCATCCCAGAAATTGCCCCCAAAACTAATATTTTGGCTTTGCTGAAAAAACATGGCCCCTATCGCATTGCTTCCCATTTTCGAGAGCGTCCTTTGCGTTTAGGGCTATTAGATGCCCGCATCACCCCCAGCCAAACTCAATTTTCAAAAGCCATGAAACGGGATTTTGAAGCCATGGGGATTAACTTACATTTCTGTTACCTCCCTCAAAAACTCCAAGATTTATCTAGACCCGCTTTAGCCCAGGCAATCGACTTTTTTAAGCAAGAACAAGTTGATTTAGTTCTAGCTCTATTTCCAGATCAGTTAAGCTCCCATCAACAGGAAACCACCGATCAGGTTTACGATCGCTTCAAATCCATGACCTTACAAGAGGGCCTGACTAGCCAAGTCGTACGGCAAAAAACCTTAAAAAATACCTATGCCGTAGGTAATGTAATCTTGGGTATCTTAGCGAAAACTGGCAACATTCCCTATATTTTAGCCACCCCTTTACCCTTTGCCGATGTCATCGTGGGGTTGGATGTGGCTCGCAACAAAAAGAAAAATTTACCGGGATCTGTCAATGCGATCGCTGCCACCCGCATTTTCTTAAATAATGGAGAGTTTTTGCATTATCAAATTAATGAGAGTCCCCTGGAAGGGGAAACAATTCCCCAGCATATTTTGCAATCTTTGCTGCCCGCAGAACACATGGCCGGGAAACGGGTCATTATTCATCGGGATGGCCTGTTGCGGGGTCATGAAAAAACAGACTTAGCCGAATGGGGGAAACAAATTGGGGCAACCTTTCATTGGGTCGAGGTTAATAAATCTAAATCCCCTCGGCTATATCAAAAAAGCGTCACAACAGACGAAAAAGGCCAAAACTCCACCTCCATAACCCAGCCGCCTAAAGGTACCGTTTGCCGCTTAAGCAATACCGAAGCGCTGTTAGTTTCTTCCTTGCCCCTTAACTCAGCTTCAACCCCCCAACCCTTACACCTGAGAACCGATCTAGCCCTGGGCATTGATCATGCCATAGCCTCTGTTTTAGCCTTGACCTATCTTCACTACGGATCAGATAAATGTCCCCGTTTGCCCGTGTCTATTCATTACGGCGATCGCATTGGTTACCTCACCTTAAGGGGCATTAAACCCCAAAACTTTACGGGAGTGATTCCCTATTGGCTGTGATGGATTCACAAAATGAACTCACAAAATGAACTCACAAAATTCGGTTAAACCTAAGCCCATGGAATTGGGATGAGGCAGGGAGACTGGAACCCTGGGATCGGTTACAATCAAGGGCGAATGGATATTGGCTTGGGAAGCAGCGGCTAGGGGTTCTAAATACCTCGCTGGTGCCCTGGGTCTGCGAATTGTCCTGGGGTATACCGCCGATCGGCTGAAACCATTCTCCTCAGGAGTAGCGCAAAGGTAGCGCAACCAGGGGTTACCCCTGGAGGTTGGGGGTTCGAGTCCTCCCTCCTGATCCCGGACGTTAGCTCAAGGGTAGAGCGCTCAGACTGTTAATCTGATTTGTTGCAGGTTCGACTCCTGCACATCCCACCAACCCCGCCCTAGGGTTTAGGGCCCTACGCTCAAGACGTAGTTTTTGGTAAGGGAGCAATCCCTGCGGTTCGACTCCGCTTATTTTCCGCCCCAAAACGAGGGGTGTTCCCGCTAGCTTCTGGGTCTGGCGCTGTCCCTGGGATGGGCTGGGTCTGGGGGTTGGCAACCTGGATAGGCTTTGCGCCTTCGTACCCCTAGGGGTAGGCTCTGGGGGCTGTGGCTGCTGAAGGGATTGATCCCACGGGACAAGACCCAACGGCCCCCGGCTCCCCCTGGGAGGCAACTCCCACCTGCTCCAGGGCTACGATCGCCCGCTGTGTCGAGGTTGGAGCGCCCCTAGGGTTGGGGTGCCTAAGGATTCTAGATAAAATGGCTTAAAACTATCTAAGGGATCCCTCAACTCATGGGGGTGACCCATCAACCGGGACAACCACGGGGGCAGGGCAACCACGGGGGGATTGCCCCTACCAAAATTGGTAACCAGGGAGACCTACAATCAGGACAACCACGGGGGCAGGGCAACCACAGGGGGTTTGCCCCTACCAAAATCGGTGGTGTTCTCTAGAGATTGCTGGGCTGTCCCTGCCAGAGAAAATCATGGATCCGTACTGTCAAAGTTCCCACTTCCCGCTCTGGGTTATAGCGTAGGCCGACGTTAAAGGCGCGGCGGTGGTATTCCACGGAGTAATCGGTGCTAATGGTTTTGCCTGTGTCCAGGTTGATGCCGGTTTGGAAGCCCACCACCACGGGGCCATAAACCTGTTGCTGAAAGCCAAACCCCACGGCCCGGTTCTCAGCAATGCGATCGAAATAAAAGGGAGATTCCCCCGATCGCAGGGCTTGGCTATAGGTAAAATTGACCTGGGTATAGTCTAGCCAAGGCCGAGAATGGTGCCCAAACACCCCCACCACGCCCACCACGGGGGTGAGGGACTGCTGGGTTTCCCCGTTGCTGTAGACGCTGTAAATCCCGGTGGCTCCCAGGCTGAGGTTAATTTGGGGGGTGACAGGGGTGGGGGTGTAGCGCAGTCCCTGGGTGGGGATGGCGGGCAGGGGTTCCCCGCGCCAGAGGGTGACGCTGCGGCTGAGGGTAGCGCTGGTTTGGTAGCGGGTGAGATCGACGCGGTTATTCGTGCGGGTGGGTTGCAGCAGTGCTAAGCGATCGGTGTCAGAGTTGATGAACTGAACCCCCGCTTGGTAGCCCAGGTTAAAAGGGGATCCCGCCAGGGGTTGGGGCGGGCGATAGAGAAGCAAACCATGGCTGCTGTAGATGGTTTGGTTACCGAGGGATCCGTTAAATAGTTCATCCCGGAAGCTGCTTTCTAGGGCTAGGTAATGCCCCAGGGGGAGGGTCTGCCGGAGGCGCACATTGCCCCGAAAGGTCTGATCGAAATTTTTATCATTCAGGGCACCCAAGTCACGAGACACGAGGGATCCGGTGATCTGGGTGTTGGGGTGGGGGGTGGCGGCTAGGTTAGCTCGCAATCCAAAGGAGCTTAAACCGGCGATGCTGTTTTCAATTTTGGTGTCGGTTTCGGTGTTGAGGAGGGTTTTTTGCAGCAAAAACTGAGGGCTAAGGGTCAGGCGAAAATCATCGCGGGATACCACATCAAAGCTGCGTTCTAAAAAGAGTCCACCGCGATCGCCGCGATCGTAGCCAATGGTAAATAATCCTGAATCTTTGGGACGACGATCGATGAGTACCCGGTTGCGGAAGGTGGGCACTGGCATCCCATCAAAAACATAGCGGGGACGATCGGCGCGAATTTCGCTCACCAAAGGTTCCAGTTCCCGATAGCGGGCTTCCTCGGCGCGGATTTGAAATTGGGGCGGGGAAAAGGGATCGTTACTTAAACGAATTTGATCGGCATTCCAGCCTTCGGGAATTAGTTCTAAATTTTGGGCGGTGTAGCGCCAGTGGTTAATGGTTCCATTTTGGCGGAAGGTATTGACATCAAGGCTACGGGTTACGGCGTTTTCTGGGTTCCCGGCGGTTTGTTCCCCGGTGCCAAAGCTATTACCAAAGCCGGTGGTAATGATGGTTTCTCCTACTTTTGTGGTTTCGACTAAAGGAGGATCTTCAGGGAAAAGAAGGGCTGGATCCTGGGAAGGCAGAGGGGCGCTGGGGGTTTGATTAAAGTCAAAGTCGCGATTGCTGTTGGGGTTAATCAGTTGCCCCACCGCAGGGGCAATATTTCCCCGTTGTTGCATCAGGTTATATTCTAAAAAGTCCCCCTGGATGCGTTGTTGTCCTCGCGCAAAACGCACATTACCTTCAGCCCGCACCAGTTTGGTGACCACGTTATAGTGAATGCTTTGGGCTTGAATAGCTCCCCCATTAAAGCGCAAGAAAGCGTTACCTTCGGCTTTGACAATTTGCCGTTGGCGATCGAACTTTTGGCGATCGGCTCTCACATTCACCACGCCCATATCAGCGGTGACAATGGGGCAGTTTTGCTGGAGGGGAATTTCAAGCTCTAGATCCTGGGGTGCTGGCTCAGCAACTTCCTGGAGGAGGGTTTCATTGGCGGGGACGGCGGGGATGGCCAGGGCGGGGCGGGCAGGGCGATCGCCGATGCGCTCTGTAACCCTGGGGGCGTTGGGGCCTTGGCTCAGATTCCCAGTGACATTCCCAGGCAGATTGCCAGCGCGATCGGAGGGGATGGTTGCTGATGGGGTTGGTTCTTCCTGGCTACGGCTTTCCTGGGCTGTGGTTCCAGATGGTCGATCGGCTACAGACGGGCGATCTGCTACACCGGGGCGATCGCTTACAGATTGCTGACTGGTTCTAGATGGGCGATCGGTGCCAGACTGTCGATCTCCTACAGATGGGCGATCGGCTACACCGGGGCGATCTGCTACAGATGGACGATCGAGGGTTGGACGATCGAGGGTGGGGCGATCCACCGATTCAAGATTAACGGTTTGGGAATCGCGGCTTTCCTCTGCAAGGGCTGTATCGGGGCGATCGTCCTCATCCCCTAGGCTTTGCTCTTGGGGTTCTTCTTCATCCCTGAGGGGCAAGGGGGGCCACTGCAAATTTAAGACCGGATCCCTCGTTTCCGCCTGGGCCTCTGCATCCAATTGGCACTGCTTCAGCCAATAGGGATCCGGAGGGAGGGTCGATGTGGAGCGGGCTTCCTGGAAAGTAGGAGACAGGGAAGGGGTGGGAGGTGGCGGCGGGGGCAGCACCCGGCGGTTAGCGGGAAGCGCTTGGGATCTGGGGGCGGGCTGGGGAGATTGGGCGACGGTTGAGGCAGTGGGCGGGCTAGACTGAGGTCTAGAGGGGGATCCCAGGGTAGGGGCAGTCTGCAATCCTGAACCCAGGGCTACCGCCGAGTCCTGGCTTAAGGCTGAGGAAGTCGCAATCGTAAATCCAGATCCTTGGGATCTGGGATCTTGGGAGCGAGGAGCTGGGTTCAATTCCTGGCTGAATTCTGCCCCCTGAAGTTCTGGCCATCCTTGGCTAGGGTCAGGGTTCAGCCCCGTGAGAGTCACCGACGGAGCCGGGGGGAGCAGGTCTGCGGCTCCATAGCTGAGGGGGTCGCGGCGATAGGCTGCCAAGTCCACGCCTTCCAAGGCTGAACCGTGATTCCCCAAGTCTGCCCCCACGGCCAGCATTTCTGGGGCAGAAACGGGAGAGGGTCGATCTCCCACCTGAGGGGAAACCAGAGGTGCCGCGATCGCCCGCCCTGGATGCTTGGCTTGATCCACCGGATCCTTGGACTGATCCAGCAGGCGATCGCCCTCCGGCTCCAGGGCATCCTCTGCCGCCCTAGCCATCGGCATTGACTCAGGGCTGAGGGCGATGGGATTCAAAGGGCTGGAAACTGCCAGATCTTCCAAATCTTTAGGATCTGTAGCCTCTCCTTCAACCGCCCCTTCTTCAGGCGCTCCCTCAGACTCTCTTTCAGACCCAAAATACCCAGTCTCTGGTGTCAGACCACCAGGCAAAAAAGGTACCATCGCCCCTTGGGACGTGGCTGGAGCCAGTACCTGGATTACATAGGCCGTATTTGCTGGCTCTGGTACCAAGGGCAAATCCATCATGATACTCCCCACACAACCACATCAATCAATGCCATGCCATCCGGAAGACAGGGGCAAACCATACTCACCACAGCCGCCATCATAACAAGACCCTCCCCCTTCTGCCGTAAACCTGTATGCCTTAACCCTAGTGTTGTGTGATCTTTTCCTAGGCTAACCTTGGGAGCCAGGATGACAGCCCCCACAAAAGCAAAGGTGGAAGCACAGTCAGAGCGATCGCGCCGAAATTTGGCGATCGTCCACACCACGCATCCACCCAAGTGGCCGGGATTCTCGTGATCCCCAAAACCCATAGGGTTCCGGTGAGACTCTAGCGCTCTAGATCTGCATCTTTGCGGCTGGGGGTACGGGCGGGGTCGCCAGACAGGAACCCAAAGACAAAAAGAGCCACGAAGAAGGAAACAGTTACATAAACCGCGATTTTTAAGGCTTCCATTGTTAAGATCTCCGAAAGTATAGGCGCTCAACAGCCCTACCATCATACCCAAAGATGGGAATGCCAGAAAGATTGCCCGCCACTTGCTATCCCAGCCCCCCCAAAACCAGAGCCACCTCTAGATCCCACCGACCCACAAGCGCCCGGTCATTCCCACTCCCCTCGCCCATGTTGGGAGAGGGGCTGGGGGTGAGGGTCTTTCCCCCCTCGGCCATATTGCGAGAGGGCCTGGGGGTGAGAGCCTTGATTAGTGCACCAAGAAAACACGGCGCAAATGCCAACTAATTTCCTGGTTAATTTCACTTTCCACTCGGTAACCCCGCTGGAAACGCTCCAGAGTAATATCATCCACATAGAAGCGGATAGCAAACTCCTTCTCCAGCAATTGACCCCGACCTAGGGTCACATCAGTGGTCCAAATGCGGGGCTTTTGCCACTCGTTGCGGCTGGTTTTGAAGCTTTCCTGAATCCAGAGATACAGATTAGATACCGCATCATCCACACGGGTATCATCCGCATCGGTGTTGCTGAGGGCTTGGAACAGCTTATTGGTTTTATTGGTCAGCAACTCAATGCGCTGCTCCCAGGCTCGCCGCAAATTATGTTGATCCTCTGGGAAAAGATCCGGGTCTTCTGTCCAGGCTTCATACCAGGTGCGGATATGGCCAATCAAAGAGCCTTGGATGTGGGCAGCAGAGTTTTCCACCAGGCGGGAGACTTTGCGGGTGCGATCGGTTTCAATCCCCAACCCCATCACCTCAGTAATGGCCGTAAACTCATCCAAAATCGATCGAATTTCCTGGCGACTCAGACCATCATCCTCAATCACATCAATGCGACTGCTGAGATCATCAAACATTTCCTCCACCCGACTCAAGCAGCGGTTTGCCTCCCGTTCTGCCAGTAGCCGCTTACGGCCATTTTCCAATTTGACATGGGTGCGGGAATTGGTGATGGCGCGGCCAAAGTATTGATCGATTAACTCCAGTTTTAAGCTAATATCCCCCAGGGTATCCGGGTGAGCCAAAGCCACCTTTTCCATGATGTCCATGGTGCGAGAAGCCTCCGATTCCGGGGGCAAATGCATGGTCAAGGTGTAGTAGTAATTGGGATTGGGGCGGCTTAGGTTGAGGATTTTTTGCTTCTCAAACTTGGAGTTAGGCACATAAACTTCACAG